>Ga0302324_100019031_pt1 | contig 13507 bp, 11 predicted proteins | sample Palsa_T0_1_FD_201949 | JGI IMG/M metagenome (GOLD analysis project Ga0302324, IMG submission 201949) | Peat permafrost microbial communities from Stordalen Mire near Abisko, Sweden - Palsa_T0_1 | ecosystem: Environmental > Terrestrial > Soil > Palsa > Peat permafrost | place: Sweden: Abisko...
CACACGGCATTCTCTATGGGCCACTGCCTACCATCGGCCCCAGCGGCGAGATTTTCCAGCTGACGCCCTCCGGCAATCAATGGATCTATCGCTCGTTCTACACGTTCAACGGTTCTAACTCGGGCGTTCCCCTCGGCGCCGTTACCTTCGATGCCAGCGGAAATATGTATGGCACCGGGATCGACGGAGGCTCGGAAGATGACGGCACGGTGTGGGAGATCACGCCGTAGAGCAGTTATCTTGAGCGGCATCAAGAAAGAGATGGCGAAACCCGCATCGCAAAGTCCGTTCGGGAAGCGGAACCTGAAGAGTCAAGCGTGGTTCCCCTGGGCCCCAGCCCTCGCACCTACGCTTTATTCGAGGAGAAGAAAGGTGAGTAGCGCTCGGTGTACGTGCAAGTTGCCGTTGTAATCGATGAGGCCCATCTTGCGGAACCGGTTCATAAAGAAGCTCACTCGCGACCGCGTGGTGCCAACCATCTCCGCCAGGGTTCCCTGGCTGACCTTAAGGACGGCGGAATCCACCTTGGATTTCGTACTAAGATTCGCCAGCGCCAGGAGAGTTCGCGCCAGCCGCTTCTCGCTGGAATTAAAGAGTTGATCCAGGAGGTTTTCTTCCATTCGGGCGACGCGAGAGAGCAGGTGGCCGATAAACAGCCTTGCGAACGTGGGATCGTCGTGAATGATCCGAACGATGATCGCCTTTTCCACCCGCACGACGGTGGTCGAATGCACCGCTGTTGCGGTAGACATCTGCGAGGGCGCAATTCCTAAACAGCCTTCCCCGAAACAGTCACCTTGCCGAAGAATAGCGATAACGGCCTTCTTGCCGCCCTTGGACAGGACCGTCAGTTTCACATTCCCAGTTTCGACGTAGAACATCGCATTCGCAACATCACCCTGTGAAAATATAAGCTGCTTATTGCCGTACTCCTGGCTGGTGTGGTCGCTACCGATCCTCTGCAAAAATTTCCCGGGATTGAAGGAAAGCCCACGTTTATTTGGCATAAGCATCTCGCAAGGCTATCGGGCTGTGACCCCCGATCAAGGCATTACTCCCACCCGCACACCTGTTGATCGAGCCGGCATCGCGTTCAATATCGATGACTGGCGCGGGGGTGGCTCCTAACCTCTTGCTTGCAACCGAAGCTTACCGCTGAAAAACAGATAGGGCTGTGCAAAATCGCTCACCTGCCGCTTATTGCCAAAGGACAAACTGAGCAATATTGAACAGATGTACCCCACGGACGAACCCTAAGATGTATCATGTCGAAGTGTAAAGTTCAGGCCTTCGGAGGTGCGAAATGAGTGCGAGGGGCACTGCTTCCCGCAGCCAAAGCTTGGCCGCCAAGGCAATTGCGTCCAGCAATCCGATTCGATCCGAGGAACGTTCGCTTGCCAAAGTACCCACTCCTTCCCGGCCTCAATTGTCTCCGGCACATCCAGGAAAAAGCGATCCGGTGTTCGATCCCCACGCCTTTCTAGCGAGAGCCGGGTTGGGCCGGAGAGTTGTGAATCTGAAAAAGAATGAAGTCGCCTACGCGCAAGGCGACCCTGCCGATACGATTTTTTACGTGCAGGCAGGCCGACTACAGGTAACAGTCACATCCGCGGGCGGAAAAGAAGCAACCATCGCGCTGGTGGGAGCCAAGGAATTCCTCGGGGAGAACTGCTTGGTTTCGGCTCATCCTCTTCGGCTTGAGACCGCAACCGCAATGACCGCGTGCGCACTGCTCAGAATCAGTAAGGCGGAAATGGTCCGCATCGTTCATCAAGAACCACAACTGGCTGAGATATTCGTGTCCTTTCTTCTCACGCGGAAAGCCCGCATGCAAGCGGACCTGGTGGACCAGCTTTTCAATTCCAGCGAAAAGCGGCTGGCGAGGATTCTGTTACTGCTTGCTCAATTTGGCAAGGAAAGCAAGCCCGACACGGTGGTTCCGAAGATCAGCCAGGAGATATTAGCTGAGATGATTGGCACCACCCGATCGCGAGTGAGTTTCTTTATGAATCGCTTCAGGAAACTGGGCTTCATCGAATACAACGGCGAGATTCGAGTTCACAATACTCTTCTTAACATCTTTCTGAAGGAATAAGGCCAACTCTGTCAGCACGGGCATCAACGTCCACCAGATACGGACCGATCCCGGCGCTGACAGTAGTGGTATTGTTGGTGGGCCTGCGATGACCATTACCGTCGCAGCGCCGTGAACTGTAACTTGGGCTGATTAGCTGCCCGTTTCCGCGCCTTTCCTCCGTCCCTTGGTTTGCTGAGCGCACCAGGTTTTACCTGGAGCATTGGAGCCGGCAAAATTATCTAATTAGCTGGAATTCAAAGTACCCATCCAACCAAAGGGAAGCTTGGACGGGTACTTTCAAGTTGCTAGGCTGGACCAGCCTGCGCCTTCCCAGGCCTCGAAAAGCGGAGGCCCGGGCCACCCACCTTTACGGCGTCCGGATAAATCCGTGCGTATTGCCCGAGGAGTCGGTAAAGATGCCAACCACGACCCCGAGCGCATTGATCCCGGTGCCTTCAGTGAAGCTGGCGCTGGGGTAGTCGAACGACGTGTAAGTGCCATTACTCCACAGGTACCCGTGCCCGTTGCCGGAAGCATCAGTATATATCCCGGTAACAGTATCCCAAACGTTCCCGCCGCCAGCAAAGGTAAACGACGAGCCGGGATAATTAAGGGTAGTGTACTTCCCGTTGAACAGCACGTATCCCTGACATACGGTAGTACATGTCGGCTCCGATGTAGTGTCATAACTACCGACCACGACACCAAGCAAGCTCACGGTGCTGGCGATGCTGCCGGTTGCTCCAGGCGGATCGAAGGTGGTGAATATGCCCCTCCGGGAAAGCACGAAGCTGTGGAACGTTGCCGAAGTATCACACGCAGCATCACTACAGTAGGCTCCCGACATTTCGCCCAGGTCGTTAATACCAGTAAGCTCGCTACCAGGCTGATCTGGATAGTCCACGGTAGTATAGGTTCCTCCATTTAGAACAAAACCGTGGCTGGTACCGGCCGAGTCGGTATAGCTACCCACGATGACTCCCTGCAGGTTGATGAAGTTGGGAATAGTGTTAGTCGCGCCGGGAACGTCGACCGGCCTAAATACACCATGTGCATCTAAAGCGAAACCGTGAAGGGTGCCACCCGCGGTTAGCGTATAGGCGCCGACGCTGGTGCCTTCCAGGTTCGGACCGCCGGCGATCTCGGTAAGCGCCGCGCCCGGGTAGTCGACCTGTGTATAGGTGGTATGCGCCCATGCGCTGGACAATGTTGCAAACGCAACACTGATTATGGAAAGTGCAAGGAACCGAACTATGTTGTTCATGGAATCATCCTCCGGATTGTTGTACGAAGTTGCGGCCAGATAAGGCTGGCAGGCGATGGCCACCCGCTTCCGACATACCGTGAGAGACTGTGTGCGCTTCTTGGTTAGGTTGTGATTTGCTTTCTTGAGCGACGAGATGGTCAGGATTCTAGCCTATTGACAAGCCTATTGGCCTGGCTATGGTTTAGAGTGCTGCGGCGTGGGTGCGAAGTGCTGGAAAAAGGCTGGGATCGGCTAGCTCGAAACTACAATATAGGCAAGAACCTGCATGGCAGCAGCGGGCCAGGAAGCTTTGATACATATGCCGCAAACCTATCCAACCCTCTCGCCAAAAGACGGCAAGAAGAGTGGGGTACTCTAGCCATATGGTCAGTGTCGGGTTATGGGTAGGATGGGACCACCGCCACTTCAGCTCCCGCATTTGCGACAGACTGGCGTAGCGGACTGCTTTCTTCTTGATTTAAGATCGATACCTGGTGGAAATCATGTCCACGAATCCAACTCGCTCAAGACAGATGAACTCGCAATCACGTGCGCTGCATGACTGGAAGAGAGCGCGGTTTTCCGCCCACTGCTTATCGTTTGAAGGGGCAGAGGCGATTCATGTGGAGATGCGTCGGATTTTTCACGTCCGCATGAGCCACATTTCCTGCGATACGTGGGGAGTGAAAGCCAACGCCGTTGATTTGCTCATGCCCGGAATGCACCGGCCTCGTCAAAGCCCTTTCGGAATCGGTGCTAGCTGGGAGATATTTTCTCTTTCTCCTGATTACTGGCAGGCACACTACGTTCCCTGGCGGTCGTTTTTTGATCCGGGAGTCGTTGGCCTGTGTGTGGAACTCGGTGCCCGGGCAAATCAGAGAGGCTCAACAATTGATTGGAACGATGCGAGGGAAGTATTTGCGGATTACCACCGAAGAGTATCAGTCACGCGGCCCGGCCCACCCTTTCCGCCTTAGGAAACTCTGCTTAAGTCCGATCGCATAAGCGTCGGGCGGGAAGGGCGGGGCCCCCTTCTGGGCAGGCGTAGCACGATTCCTTGAAACATAACATTTCTCCTGCGGTTTGACCGCGATTTTTCCGGGTGCTACCGTCGAAGCCGAATCCTTCTGATGGGTTACAGGTTGCAATACTGGCCGGTTGCGCTGTTGGTGCGCCTGATGGGGCTGCTGCCTCGTGCGATGGCGCATGGCGTCGGCATCATGATTGGCGGCGCGGTGTACTACCTGCATCCCCGGCTGCGGCGGGTGGGGCGGCGCAACCTGGAGATGGCGCTGCCGGAGAAGACGGCGGCGGAGCGGCGCAAAATCCTGCGCGGCGTTTATGTGTCGCTGGGACGGCTGCTGGGCGAGGCTTGTCTCTTCCCGCGTTATACCCGGGAGAACGCGGCGGCGATCGCGGTGTATCAGGGCTTCGAGAATTTTGAGGCGGCCGAGCAGCGCGGCAAAGGCGTCTTGCTGCTGACGGCGCATCTTGGGGGATGGGAAGTGGGGTCGTTCTTTCACGCGCTTCAGGGACATCCCATGCAGATCGTGGTGCGGCCGCTGGACAATCCCTACGTCGATGCTCTGGTGGCGCGCTATCGCGGACTGCATGGCAATAGCATGATCGCGAAGCAAGAGTTCGCCCGCGGCCTGATGACGGCCATGAAGCGCAACGAAACCGTCGGCATCCTGATGGATACCAACATGACGCCGCCGCAAGGCGTCTTCGTGGACTTCTTCGGCATCGCAGCCTGCGCGGCGAGCGGCCTGGCGCGCATCGCGCAGCACACCGGAGCCACCGTGGTTCCCGCCTTCACCATCTGGGATTCCGTCCTGCGAAAGTATCGCGTGGAGTTCGATCGCCCCATCGACCTGGTGCGCTCCGGCGACGACGACGCCGACGCGGTGGCCAACACCGCCAAGTTCACCGCAGCCATCGAGAGCTATGTCCGGCGCTATCCCGAGCAATGGCTCTGGGTCCATCGCCGCTGGAAGACCCGACCTCCAGGGCAGCCGCCGCTGTATTGAAGCGGCGAATATAGGAGCTGAAGGACAAAACCCCATCCACCAAGGAGCGCCCCGGCGTCATGAAAGCGAAACGTAAATCAGCGCCCGATACTTCCATTCGGCAGGCCGAACTGATCTTGCAGCTCTATGAAGTGCGGCGCGAGGCCGTCATGCGCGAGGCCCGCTCCTACATCGGCGGCGCGTTTCTGCCCGCCTCCGCCGACGAGCTCATCGCCATCGTCAGTGCGGGCACCCGCCATAGCGGCTTCGTGCTTCAGGTCTACGGCTATTGGGACATGGTTGCCGCCTTCGTGCGTCACGGCGCTCTCACCCCCGAGCTGGTCTACGACGCCTGCCAGGAAATGTACTTCCAATACGCCAAGATCCAGCCCTACCTGCGCGACTTCCGCCGCAAGATGAACCTGCCCGAGTGGATGAGCAACATCGAACGCGTGGTCGAGGGCTCCAAGGCAGGCCGCAAGCGTCTGGCTGTCATGCGAAAGAACCTGGCTGCCCTGGCCAATCTCCGCGCAGCCCAGGCTTCCGCCCAGCCCACTCGCGCGAAGTCGCGTGCTCGAGCCGGATGACATGAAGACGCGTGTTCCACAGATTCGCGGCATTCGAATGTGTGGTCTGTGCGCTAACCCTGCGTCGGGTGTCGCCCCAGATTCGCGGTTGTGGGACGTAAGCGCCGGACACCCAACTCGGGCGGGCGGCCCAGCCTTTCTGGCTTAAGCCATATATCAATCACCCCAGGGTGGGCACCCTCAAAAACCGTCGGCTGGACCACCCGTACTACTATTTCCTTTTAGGGAGTGCCGCTTCGTATGCCGCCTAACGCTTCTGCATTGCAACAATACGCGTAGATTTCGTCGGGCGCCGGGCCTTTTTTTTCGCGCTTGATTTCTTGGCGCTTGACTTCCGAAGATGGGTTTCGCGAAGCTCAGCCATAAATTCTGCCCTCAGCTTGGGTCCTCCTTCTACCAGAACCTTAGCCAGCCCCCTCAGCCCCGAGGCCGGCAAATACTTCTGCGCCCATGCAACCATCTCTATCAGAAGCGGAAGCAACTCGATGCCTCTTTCGGTGAGACTGTAAATGGCTTTCTGTTTATGGCTGGTGTCCTGAGACTTGACGATGATCCCCTGCTGGACGAGCCTTTGGAGACGATCGGCCAGAATATTCGACGCAATCCCTTCCACAGAGTTGGTCAGGAGCTCGCGAAAATGCCTTCGGTTCATGAAAATGATGTCGCGGATGACGAGCAGGCTCCACTGGTCGCCAAATATCTCGACCGTCCGGTTGATAACGCACTCTGACCTGTGATTCTTGTGCACTCTGCCTCCCTTCCGATCAGGCGCTGCCTGCCCCAACGATTGTACAACTGGTTGCATATGGTAACTAGTTGTGTTTGTGGCAAAGGGTGGTCGCCGTTTCCCGCCAACCCCTTCCTTTCCAAAGGCCGTCGCAGCCAGGACCAGGAGAGCCTGCGTGAGGACTAAGTGGCCTTCGGCGGTGGAGCATGACATACGAAAATAGAACCCCGAAGGGGGGAAGTGCAGTTAGCTCGGAGTTATCACAACCAGTTGCTATATACAACTGGTTGTATCATGCTATCACTCTCCGCTTTCCCATAGAATCGTCGCGGCCGAAGTCCTGTTTCTTGTAGATCTGCATCGACTTTCCGCAATCCCATCTGCGAACGAACGAGATTTCAAGTGACCCTTGCGTGTAATCGCACTACCCCGCGCGTAGTCCGTCTCCGATTTCATTCATGCCGTAACGAAAACTAAGGTCAGGCGGCCTCGGGCGGAGGTTGGTGGCAGCCCGCATGCCTGCGTACAACCCAGGAGGAGTTATGAATCGACTGCAGCTGTGGAAGGTAGTAAGTGTCGTACTTCTTGCAGGTGGTTTAGCAAGCGCTCAACACATCACTTCGTTTAGTGCCCCGGGCGGAGGCACAGGCTTCGACCAGGGCACCGGTGGCTTCGACATCAATCCGCAGGGGGCGGTCGTGGGATCGTTCCATGATGACAATAACGTCTTTCACGGCTTCCAGTGCATTGCCCCGTGCAACACGTTCAGCGAATACAACGCTCCGGGCGCCGGCACAGCCGCAAACCAGGGCACAATCACGTTCGGCAATAACCTCTTCGGAGAGACGGTGGGGTTCTATGTCGACGCCAACAACGTGGCCCACGGCTTTGCCACGGAGTATCCGTTCCGGAATTTCACGAGCTTGAACGTTCCCGGCGCCGGGACAGGCGCCAACCAGGGCACCTTCGCGGGCAACGTCAACCCCGGCGGAGAGATTGCCGGATACTGGGTCGACGCTAACAATGTGAGTCACGGCTTCGTCTCTTATCCGCCTTACCGCAATTACACCTCATTCGATCCTCCGGGCTCGGTGAACACGTTCACCGCGGTGGCTACCTCTCTCAATCTGGAAGGAACGGTCGCGGGCACGTACTTTGACGCCAACGGCGTGGCCCATGGCTACCTGCGCTATGCCAACGGCAGCTTCACCGAGTTCAACGTCACCGGCGCAGGCACGGGCGCGAACCAGGGCACGGAAAGCGAAAGCCTCAGCGACTTCGGCGTGGTCGCGGGAAACTACATTGATTCGAACAACGTGAATCACGGCTTCGTCCGGAGTCCGTCCGGCGAGATCACCACATTCGACGTTGCGGGCGCGGGCACCGGCGCGGGTCAAGGCACCGTACCGGAAGGCATCAATCTTCTGGGCCTGGTTGCTGGAATGTGGGTCGACGCGAACGGCGCAAATCACGGCTTCGTGTGGACTCCTTGGGGCGGCATCACTAAGTTCGACGTGCCGGGAATCGGAACGGGCGCGAACCAGGGCACCGAGCCTGCGACCCCCAACGTGTTTGGGGTAATCACCGGACAGTGGGTCGACGAGAACAACGTGCATTACGGCTTCCTGCGGACCCCGTAAGCCCGCTCTGGGTAAACAGGGCGTAGCCCACCCAAGCCGGTTTTGCTTGGGTGGGTTTTTCGTCCCAGACCATACAAAGGCGGAATGTTAAAGCGGAACTACAGCGGGTGTCCCCACGCCCTCGCGTCGTGGCTACCGAACGAGCGCGCGACCGGAAGTCGGTCTCAACGCCTGCGTCGGTTCGCTAATAGCATTCTTCGCTAGACAGGTGGCCTGGCCTACTCTACCCGGACGGAATCCATCAGCGGTCCTCCCGGTACAGCCACAGAAACAAGCCGACCGCGGCCACTACCGCTACCAGCATGTAATAGACAGGCTCCATACTGGAAGTGTCCCGTAAACTGCATTGTGTGTAAAGAGCATAATCAACGATGGGAGTTGGAGCCTTGGGCCTCCAGTTTTCCGGGCTGACCTCCATTGCATCTCTAACCCCTGGACCCTAGTCCCTAAGCCCTAACGCATTGTCCCCAGCCCCTGCTATAACAGCTTTATGCGACAGACCCTGCAAGCCCTGGCGGAATTTACTGGCTCCCGCCTTGTTGGCGACGGCAGCATTGCAGTCACCAAAGTCGCCAGCATCGCGCAAGCCCAGCCCGGCGACCTGGTGTTCGTTCAGGACGAAAAAGATCTGCGGTCGGCACTGGCTTCGCTTGCCAGCGCGGTGATCGCCGGCGAGTTCGCCGCCTCTGACGGCATCAAACCGTTGCTGATTTCCGCCAATCCCCGCCTGGCGTTCTGTGCCGCGGGCGCGCGGTTGCACCCGCCGAAGGCGTATCCTCCCAGCGTGCATCCAACTGCCGTCGTCCATGCGTCAGCGCGAATCGCTTCTACGGCTGCCGTCGATGCTCACGCCGTGATCCAAGCTAATGCCGTAATCGGCGAACGCTCGCACATCGGCGCAAATTGCAGCCTTGGCGAGGGCGTGGTGCTTGGCGATGACTGCGACCTCTACCCCTGCGTCGTCATCTACCAGGGCACGACGCTGGGACGCCGCGTGGTTGTGCACGCCGGCTCGGTGCTCGGGTCGGACGGCTTTGGATTTGTGCGCGATGAAACCTACGGCCGATACCAGAAGTTTCCCCAGGTCGGCGAACTGGTGATCGGGGATTATGTTGAGATCGGCGCAAATTGCACCATCGACCGCGGCGCGCTCGACAAGACTGTGATTGGCCCAGGAACGAAACTCGACAACCTGGTACACATTGGGCACAACGATGTGGTTGGGGCGAACGTCGTGATTGCCGCGCAGACCGGCGTCTCCGGCAGTTCGGAGATCGGCGACGGCTGCGTCATCGGGGGACAAGTGGGCATTGGCGATCACGCCAAGGTTGAAGCGGGGACCATGCTGGGCGGGCAAGCCGGCGTCCTGCCGTACAAGGTGCTGCGCGGTAAAGGCCAGGTGTTGTGGGGAACGCCAGCGCGTCCGCTGCGCGAGTTCTTGCAGCAAGTCGCAGTTCTCGCACGCCTGGCGCGAAACAGAGACAAGGGTTAGCCGTTCTTACTAATTGCTAATTACTAATTACTAGTTACCTTCTTATGTCCCTCATCGTGGTCGGTGGACATTCTCGCAGCGTCGGCAAGACCAGCGTCGTCGCCGGCCTCATCGCCGCCCTGCCCGAATTTCACTGGACGGCGATGAAGATCACGCAGTACGGCCACGGCATCTGCTCGGCCAACGGCAAGGTCTGCGATTGCGCCACCGACGATCACTCCTGGGCAGTCAGCGAAGAACGCGACCGCAGCGGCGAGAGCGACAGTTCGCGCTTTCTGGTGGCGGGCGCCGCTCGCTCACTCTGGGTGCGGACTCGCCAGGGCATGCTGGCCGAAGCTATGCCGCGCGTCCGCAAAGAACTCGCAAGCGCGCAGAATGCCATCCTCGAATCCAATAGCGTGATGCGTTTTCTCCGTCCCGATCTGTATCTCACTGTGCTCGACGCCGCGACCGCCGATTTCAAGACATCGGCGCAGCAGTTTCTCGATCGCGCCGACGCGGTGATTTTGCACGATGCAGCCGATGACGTCGCCTGGAAAAACGTCTCGCTCAAGCCGGTCGCTGCCAGGCCCATGTTTCACATCAAGCCGCCGCAGTACGTTACACCGGAGCTGGTGGAGTTTGTGCGGGGAAAGCTACAACTAGCCCTTAGCACGTAGCACTTAGCCAAGGCAGAACCTTTCGCTCCTGCCGCTAGTACTAAATGCTAACTGCTAAGGAATCTCTGTCATCCCGAGCGGAGTAGCGGAGTCGAGTGCCTGCCTTGAGCTTGCCGAAGGGACCTCCGTTTTGGCCAGGGCGGGGCCTTTCGCACCTCGAGTAGAATCCTCGCAGGAGCCGTCTTGAACGCGACCACCCCAACCCGCTTCGAAGTACTGTTTGACTACGCCGAGGCCAGCACCATTGACGATCCAGCCTACGCGCCCTATGGCAACCTCGGTTTTCCTCCCGCGCCGGCTGACCGGCCATGGATCTATACCAACTTCGTCCAGTCGCTCGATGGCATTACCAGCTTGCTGGGGAAATATTCCTCGGGCGGAGAAATCTCGCAGTCGAGCGACGACCGCTGGCTGATGGACCTGTTGCGCGCACATGCCGACGGCATCCTGATGGGGACGAACACTCTGCGTGAGGAGCAGCGGCAGCGCGGCCCCGACAGCCGCGGCATCGTCTTTCGGGTAGCCGATCCCGCATTGCAGGAATTGCGCCGCAAACTCGGCAAGGCCCGCGAGCGAAATATTTTTGTCACCAGCGCTACCGGTCTGGACCTGTCGCAGTACAAGGTGTTCGACGGCGACGTCGTGGATGCGGCGATCCTCACATCGCCCGCGGGCGCGGAACGGCTGCAAGCGCAAGGCAGCCATCCTCAGGTTGCGATTATTGTCGGCGGCGACGGGGAAGACTTCGATCTGGCACAGGCGATCGCCAAGCTGCAGCAGGAGTGGGGTGTGCAACATCTGCTATGCGAGGGAGGTCCCACATTGTATGGCAGCCTGGCGCGCGCCGATCTGGTGGATGAGAAGTTCATGACCATCTCGCCGGTCGAAGCGGGACAAGTTGTTCCGCCGGAACAGGAGCGGCTGGCGAGCGAGCGGAGCATTCCAGTGCTGCTGCGGCCAACCACGTTTGGCGGCCACGGCTTCACCCGCGACAACCTCGCGCACTGGGAGTGGTTGAGTTGCCGCAAGGCGGGCGATCACCAGTTCAATCGCTATCGGAGAAGCAGGGGCTAGGGATTAGAGGTCAGAGATCAGGAATCACGATCACGGGCGAGCAGCTAGCTGGCCCCAGAATTAGCTAATTGCTGCTTCTCCTACTTTGCCATCTCCAGCGCGCCGGCGGCGCGGTTCAGTGCCCCAGTCAGAATCTGCAACTGCTGTTTGGTGAGCGTCAGATTATTGTTCTCGATGGCCTCGTTCACGCCGGGAATCACCGCGGCCGCGTATCCCGTATGCTCGCCCGGGGCGTAGATCGCGTGCTTGAACCAGGGACGATCAGGCAGCCCATCGATGAGGAAAGCTCGTTCGGTATTGCGCAGCACCAGATTCAACACGCCCGGATCGCCCATCGATCGGCCCTGCGCCAGGTAGAGATCGGCCCCAGCCTTTTGCAGCCGCTCCGCCGCTTGCATCGCATCGGCGAACGACGGTGCTTGCTCCATGAATTCCGTTTTGGCCCTCTGCTCCGCAGTTTTCACGTACTCGACGATTTCCTTGCCGTAGTCTTCATAGTTCAAGGGCAACACATCGGTCGAGGCCATGCGTATGGCTTCCAGCCCGTAGATGCGCGCCATCTGCTGCTCGTAGACGAACGTCGGATCGCCAAACTTGATGAACCAGGAAAAGTCGTCAAAGGCAGAGTGGTAAACGCCATAAGGGCCTTTGGAACCGATGTCCGCCGAAGGCACGCCCAGATGCTGCAAGAACGGCGTGTAATCGGAGCCGCCGCCCAGGTCGCCTACGGGGACATCCGCGCTTGCGGCAACTGCCGGCCGGCTGGGAGACGGCGTCATCAATGTCTCCGTGTGGTTCTTGCCTTCCTTGTCATGTTCGGCAGCCGTTATCTTCCATTGGTCGTACACACTGCCGCCTTTGGGACTTGGCACCGACTTCGCCACGTCGCGCAGATACTGTTTTAAGCTGGGCACAGACGACGCCCCAAAGTCCGGCCCAGCTACCGCGACGTCCATGTTGAAGTAGGCAACCGCGCGCGACAGGTCTTTGACATGTTGCTCGGCATACTCGGTGGAGCCGATCAGCCCTTCTTCTTCGGCATCCCAACTGGCGAAGACCAGCGTGCGCTTGGGACGCCAGCCCGTTTTCAGCAGCTCTCCGACGCCGCGCACCGCTTCCAGTTGCGCTGCCGTCCCGCTGCCGGGATCCACCGCACCGTACACCCAGGCATCACGATGATTGCCTGTGACCACCCACTCGTTCGGCAGTTGCGATCCCTTGACGGTTCCAATAACGTCCCAGATCGTCGTGAAGCGGTAATTCTGTTTCAGCGCCAGGTGCACCTTCACCGGTCCGGGTCCCACGTGATAGGTGAAGGGCAGCGCTCCCTGCCATCCGTGTGGCGATGCCGGGCCGGCCAGGTTCGCCATGATCGGGGTCGCGTCTGCGTAGGACAACGGGGTCACGGGAATCCTCGGCAGATTCGTGGCCTGCTCCGGCGAAATGCGCTTGCTCTCCGGCAGATCGGGCACGGAGGCAATGTCTGGCGTTGTGGGATCACCCGGATAGCGGAACAGATATTGCACCGACCCGCGTTGCACCCCGGTATCGGGACGCCACGGGCCTTTGGGATACTGGTCACCCTTGAAGTAGCCGTCGTCATAAGGATCGGAATACAGGATGACGGCGGCCGCTCCGTATTGCGCGGCCAGGAACACCTTCACTCCTCGGAAGATCTCGCCGTAGCGAATGATGACGATCTTGCCTGTTACATCGACGCCCATCTCCTTCAGCTTCTTGAAGTCCTCAGCCCTGCCGTAGTTCGCATAGACTACGTCGGCAGTCACGTCGCCCGAGGGAGAATACTCGTTGAACGGGGGCAGGATTCTGGGGTCTTTCTGAAACATATCGTCGCTGACGCGCTCCGGTGAAGGCCCGTGCATCACCACTCCCGGCGGCGCGACTACATCAACGCGTATGTCCAGCGGCAAAGCCATCCAGACTTTATAGGGCTGGATGGAGGCATCCAGCCCGGCAGCGGCGTACTGCTGCAATA
>Ga0302324_100019032_pt1 | contig 13507 bp, 14 predicted proteins | sample Palsa_T0_1_FD_201949 | JGI IMG/M metagenome (GOLD analysis project Ga0302324, IMG submission 201949) | Peat permafrost microbial communities from Stordalen Mire near Abisko, Sweden - Palsa_T0_1 | ecosystem: Environmental > Terrestrial > Soil > Palsa > Peat permafrost | place: Sweden: Abisko...
CATCTCCGGAGCTTGGCATTCTCCTTATTTTCTGGTGACATGGCCGCAGGGCGGGTCGCTGTCCAACGGAGCGAGCGATAAACTGATGGCCCCACCCGGCGTGCTCTCGGCCGCGCAAGTCCGCGCGATCCGTTCTGCGATGTCGAACTGACGCAGGAGATATCGCACCGCGCGTCTCCGTACCCCTCGGTGTTCTTATTGAGGGATCGATCATGGCCAAGGCAGGATGCCGAGTCGGTACAGCGGATGTACGGACATGCGTAGTTCGCATTGCAGATGAAATACATCACGTGCGTTTTGATCGCGGTAGCGATCGGAGCCGCGCCCGCGGCATCGCTCGCGCAGTCGATTGCGGCGTACGATCCGCCGGCCGGCGCCGCGCCCTTCTTTCCGGGGAATCCGTTCTCCGCGAGGCTCCCGAACCCGCCGACCGTCAACCCAAATAGCGCGGCGTGGGTCGTGGGCTTGGGCGCCTTCTCGCTTAACACGCTAACGGCGTATACCGCCGCCGGCGTCTTACACGACCACCATGAACCGGTGTACTTCAACCATTCCGGCAGCAACACTCCGGTGACGATTCACTGCACGGCGAACTTCGGACATATTCCGTGCAGCACCGAAGGCATGCCGGTGTACGTCGACTCGCGCGAGATCCCGCAAAATGGAGGCGCCCCCGGCGAGGACGACCATCTCGCTTTGATCGACACAGCCGAAGGGTACGAGTACGATTTCTGGGGTGTGACGTGGCCCCCAAGCGACGGCGTTCTCATTACGAAGTGGGCCGGACGCTGTGCGCTTTCCGGTAATGGTTTTACGAATCCGTCGTATACCGGGAAGCGTTGGAACGGCGGTTGCGCTTCCCAGGCCGCCGGCGCGCCGATCACGCTCGGCCTGATTCGCGCGAAGGACCTGCTCGCCGCGGTCCAAACCGGCGGAACACTGCCGCAAGCGATCGCGGTCGCGGTCACGTGTCCCGGCCCGGGTCCGCTCCCGGCGCCATTCCTTGGGAGCGGCGACGGGAAATGCCCGGGCAACGCGCCGGAAGGCAGCCGTATGTACCTCGCCATGCACGACTCCGACGTGAACGCACTCGGCGTCGCACCGATCGTCGCCGCGATTTTGCGAACGCTGGACGAGGACAACTATGGCGCGTTCATCGTGGAACGCGGTGGCAAACAGAGCGGCATCCAGATGTTCGCCGAGGCGGACTCGACGTACACGGTCTGGGGACAGCCCGGTCCCTTCCTCACGCAGTACGCTCCGGAAGCCGCACGAGAGGGTTTGCCGGGCGCAAGCGCGCTGCAAAAGGGCTACAAGTACGATATTCAATTGCCGATACCGCCCAGCGTCGGCGCGTCGCTGCGGTTCTTGTAGAGGCCCTCTACACGGACGCATTGGTCGCGGCCGAGGCCTCCGCCAAGAAGGCGCGGCAGTCGGCCAGGAACCTGCGCCCAGCAGCTTGTTGAGCAGCGATTTTCACGGAAGCGAGGAGTTGCTTGAGAACGCCAGCGTCCACATCGTCATGTATCTGGCGTTCGAGCGACCGCTCGAAGCAGACGCTTCACTCCTTCAGTCTGAGGTAGCTGCGAGGCGCGGCCGGCCCACAACTTCTCCTTCGTTTCCGAAGGCCGCGCCGAGCGAGACGAACGCAATCAGAAGCAGCCCGATCCACGTTGGTAGTTTTTCGGACAACGTCATCTCGGGACTGTGGCTGTTGTGGGCGCCTTGCGCAACCCACACGCCCCAAACTCCGGCCGCGAGGGCATCATCGTCGTCGACTTGGTCCATCAGGTGCTCGACGACCAGCAGCCGCGCCTGCGGCACCGGATGGAATATCGTCAACTCGGCAATGGTCTGCCACGGCGTCGCGACGAGGAGAACGCCGCACAACAGCAGGGCTCGCCAGCGCGTGACGCGTCCCACCAACAAAAGACCGAGGAGCAAGGCCGCTCCGATTTGATGGATGTGCGCGTAGACGCCGCCCATGAGCGCGAAGGCGACCGGCGCGAAGACCGCCAGCGCAGGTTCCTCGTAGCGCCGGGCCAAGGTCCGGCCGACGAGAATGCCGAGCGCCACGAGCGCCACGTACGAGGCCGACCCGAGCCACAGCGCGGTCGCCGGCTGCCAGCCGACTGCCGCCAGTTGTGCGCTCAGACTGAACTGGACTGCGCTATCCAAGCCCTCAGCACGCGCCTGCGCGGGGAGAACCTGTCCGACGTACTCGAGATCCAGGCCGAGTCCGGCTGGACAGAGCGAAACGGCAAATATGGCGGCCAGTGCGGCTGCCAGCGGCCAGCGCGCGCGTCGATCCCAGAGTGCCAGCGCGACGATCGCGGGCACGCCGAGTTGGGGTTCGAACATCGACAGAGCCGCCCCGATGGCCGCCGCAACATGCTCGCCTCGGTGCAATGCGTAGCCGGCGAATGCGAGGAACGCGATCTCCAGCGGCATCGCCTGGCCGATCAAGAGCGAGGCCAAGAGGTCGGCGCCCAGCAGCGCGGCGACGACCAGGGCCGGCGGTCCACGCGTGAGACCGGTCACGAGCCGACAGGTTACGACAAACGCGATGAAGAGGCAGATCGCCCAGATGGCACTCGGCAACGGCGGTGTCAGCGGTCCGAAGGCACCGAGCGGAAGCAACGCATAGGGCGGCAGCGGGGCGGGCACGACGAGATGCGGCGGCAGCGCACGCCCGACGTGTGCGAGCGCGTCGTTCTCGCACTTCCGGAGCGGCTCGACCCGATAGGGGTCGCGGCCCTGCGCGACGATCTGCCCGGCGCAGCGAAAGGCCGTAAAGTCGATGGGAGCACGCAACAAGCCGCCGGCGCCGCCCCAAATCGCGATGAGCAAGACCAGCACGCCCACGGCCGTGGCAAACCCCGCCGGCGACGGTGCCTTGACGCTACGCTCCACTCTCCCTTAAATCGGTCGGCAAAGGCCCCCGCTTAGTCATGGTGGCCTCCGGGGGTCTAAGGGCTGCCCTTAGTTGTTCGCCGTCGCTGGGGTTAGCGCGATGTTGAACATCCAGTCGATGCCGAACTTGTCGGTGAATTGGCCGAACTTAGCGCCCCAGAACATGTCTCTCAGCGGCGTCTCGACGGCACCCCCGCTCGAGAGCGCCTCGAACAGCTTCTCGCCCTCGGCCACATCTTCGAAATTGAGGGAGAGACTGATGTTGCCACCCTTTTGTTCGGTGCCCGGCGTACCGTCGGACGCCATCAGTGAGACGGCCTTTGCCTCCATGTGGGCGTGCATTACCCGGTTCTTCTGCTCGTCGGTAATCGGATAGTTGGGATTCGGCGGCATGTCGGACCAGCGCTGCAACGACGCGATCGTGCCACCGAACACCTCAGTGTAAAACTGCATCGCCTCGGCACACGAGCCGTCGAAGTACAGGTACGGAATGAGCTTCATGTGCGAGCCCTTTCGTCGGTAAGGCAGGGGCAACGCTTCCGCGCGGGGGGCATGCCACTCCTGGATTTTGGCGCGCTGGTACCCGATTTGCGACCTCGCGAATGCACCCAGTCTTGTAACCGGCCGCGTTGCAGATTGCACCTAGAGGAATGGTGACCGGCACCTATGGAAGGCGCTGCCCGTTCGACGGAGGCTTGCCCATGATCGACGCGACCGCTCTCTTTTCGGACGGAAAAGGCTACGAACGGATGATGGGCCGCTGGAGCCGGCTCGTCGGCGCAGAATTTCTCGCGTGGCTCGATGCGCCGAGCGGCGTACGTTGGCTCGACGTGGGTTGCGGAAACGGTGCCTTCACCGAAGAACTCGTGGCTCGATGCGCGCCGGCGGCGGTTGCGGCGATCGATCCGTCCGACGGGCAGCTCGCGTTCGCCCGTACGCGACCTGGAACCACGATGGTGGACTTTCGAAACGCGGGCGCGCAAGAGCTGCCGTTTCCCAGCGCGAGTTTCGACGTTGCCGTTATGGCGCTCGTGATTTCGTTCGTTCCCGACCCGCCAGGCGCGGTGATCGAGATGGCTCGCGTCGTGCGGCCGGGCGGAATCGTCGCAACCTACATGTGGGACTTCGCAACCGGCGGAGCGCCCCTGAACCCCGTCGTCGACGCGATGAAGTCACTCGGGATCGACCCTCCGCTGCCACCGCAGACCGAAGCGTCGCGAAGCGACGTCTTGCAAAATCTCTGGCAAGGCGCCGCCCTCGAGTCGATCGAGACGCGACCCATCAGCATTACGGTCACCTTCTCGAATTTCGACGACTTCTGGGAATCGAATAGCTTGCCCATCGGGCCGCTTGGCAAGGCGATCGAAGCGATGCCGACTGCCGCGAAAGAGGCGCTCCGCGTGCGCCTCGGCGAGCAGCTCCCGATCGCCGCCGACGGGCGCATATCATTCGAGGCCCGCGCAAACGCCATCAAAGGCCGAGTCCCGAACGCGATCAGAGCCGGATCGTAGCGCCGCCTTCGAGGGATGTGCGCTGTCGAAAGCCCGCAGGCGGCAGCGGATTCCATTCGGTTTCGAGATCGCTCATCGGGCAACGCGTCGGCATTCACGAAGTGCAGCACTGTCCGGGAGCGGCCTCGTGCTCACGTCGAACATGCTCAGACCAGCCTCGGGTTGAGGAGCCGGCTTTTCGCAAACCGTAAGAGAGGATTGCTAGCGTGGCGCTGTTCGCCGTGCTCAGGAAGCGTGGACCAGCTTGGGATCACTCACGTTCTCTCGAACAGCAGGACGGGTGGCAAGAGCATGCTGCCTTCATGGATTCGCTCGTCGATCAAGGCTTTGTCGTGCTCGGCGGTCCGCTCGACGATGGCAGACCGTTGTTGATCATCAACGCGGACGGCCTGGATGCGATCGAGGAACGCCTCGCCCGTGACCCTTGGTTTTCAATGGGCCTGCTGGTACCTGGCGACGCCCATCGCTGGCAAATACGGCTCGGGAAATTGATTGATGAAGGTACCTAAGCCGCACTGTGGGCGAGCGAGTAACGGAAACCGCGCCATCGTAGTTCGAGCCGGAAGGGTTGGATGGTTTCGAACGACGGAATCCGGCTGCGGTCGCTCGAAAACACGGGCGCATGGGGCCGAATTTCCGCGTTACCGAAATCAAGGCGTTTGTTCCCGCGAAAGATTTCGAGCGTTCCAAGACATTTTATCGAGACATCGGCTTCAGGCTGGCCTCCGAAGGGGGCGGTGTCGCCTACTTCCACATCGGCAACGCAAGCTTTCTGCTCCAAGACTTCTGCCCCGATGAGTCGGCAGAAAACTTCATGATGCACCTCTTAGTTGAGGATGTCGATGCCTGGTGGAAGCGTATCGATGAAAGCGGCGTCGTGGAAGCGTACGGAGTTACGCTCTCGCCGATCGAACTGCAGCCTTGGCGCATGAGAGACTTCTGCCTAACCGACCCGACGGGCGTTCTCTGGCGCGTGGGCCAAAACGTCAGCGCCTGACGCAAGCTCAGACCGCTTCACTGGATGGCGCGGCGGACGACTCTTGTGACCACCCAGTGCCGCTTTCCGAGGCGACGGCTTCGCTGAAAGCCCCGGCTCTCAAACATTGAGACCGTGCCGTTGTGAAGAAACGAAGATGAGACCGAACGACCGTCGATCTCTTCCGGATAGCTTTCGACCGTCCCGCCCCCGAGCCGCGAGATGGCCCGTAGGGCGCCCTCGAGTGCAATGCCGGCGACCCCTCTGTGCCGGTGGTTGCGGTCCACAAAGAAACAAGTAATCCGCCAGTCTGGAAGAGCACCAAGATTTTTCAAGTACTCGGCCCGGTGTTTGATGCGCGGGAGTTCGCCCGTCGGACCGAACTGGCACCAGCCCACGCACGTTGAGCCGTCGTAGACGAGTGCGGCGTGGGCTTGCCCCGCCTCGACGCGACGCTTCTTAGCGGCGCGGTTGCCCTCCGCGGTGTGTCCGCTTCCGACGCCCTCGGAATGAAAGTTCATGCACCAACAGCCGCCCCACACCCCGTTGTGACGCTCGACCAACTCCGCGAAGTCAAGCCACGTCGTTTCATCGAGCGCTCGCACTTCCAAGCTCTCCACGCGTTCCCGTTCCACATCGAGAAGAGCCGTCTTCTTCCACCTCCGCGATGGTGCAGGCAGGACCCTGTCAGGAACGCTGCGTCGTCGACTCATGAATGGTGAGCCTGTTGCCCTCTGGGTCGCAAAACGACGCTTGTTTGCAGACCGGTCCTTCGAAGCGATCGTCAATCGTTACACCGTTCGCTTGCAGCGAGGCAACGAGCTCGTCGACGTTGTCGACTTCGAAATAAGCGCTCGAGGCGGAGCCCGCGGCGCGGCTCGTCCATTCAGCCGCCATGAGGCTGAAGCACCCAGTACCGAGGTGAGCTTCGTTATACTTTTCGATGCCGTCCTCGACGTACGGGCCCGCAAATTCTAGGCCAAGTTGCTCTTCATACCAACGCCGCGTTCCCGCGACGTCATTCGACGGATATGCCGTAAAAGCGAGACCCTTCACCATGTTCGGCCTTCGGTCCTGAAGCGTGGCGTTGTCGAAGAGGGCCGCCGTATCGACTTCCGGATTGTGTACGAACACGAGTACGTTAGACGATCGATTTGAAGCACCGGTCACGAGCCGAACGCGAATCTGATTGCCGTTGATCGTGGCGCGGAGCTCTGCCGGCTTGGATGGGCCTGCCAACCAGCGCCTGATCCGCTCGTCCATTGCGACGGCCGTCTTCGCCGGCAACCGAATTGGCGCAGAGATCGTCACGAGAATGGTCTTGCCCTCCGGGACTTGCTCGCGCAGCGTTGTCTGCAATCGAGCAATAAGTCCGAGTGCGACCTTGTCGAAGCGCGGGCCACGTTGCCAGCTCTTGCCGGCTGTCATCGCTCGGTCGGCGTGATGAGCTCTTGTGCGTAGCGCGCGGCGGATCGGTTGTAGCGCGGAAGATACGCCGACAAGGCTTTCACGGCAACGGAGACTGCCTCGCGTTCCCGCCCCACATCGACGAGCGCGAGTGCCAGGAACGTCGCCACGGCTCCGTCCAGATTATCGGACGTAGCGTCGAGTTCAGCCCTCAACAGCCGCACGGATTCTTGCGGCTTTCCAAGATTACGCAATGAGCTTGCCATCTGGATGACCGCTTGCCGCCGGCGCTCGCCCGTCAGTCCCGCTTCGAGCGCCGCCGCGTACAGCTGCACCGCTGCGTCCGGGCGGCCGGTCGAATCGAATGCTCCACCACGCTCGAACAGCCCGACCGCGTTTCCCGGCGGCAATTCGGCGACCAACGCATCGATACGGCTGCGGAAATCGTCCTCATCATACCGGTCGATCTCGGCCCACACGTGCGCGATACGCTGCTCCCAATCGTCATCCGCAATCATGGGCGTAGCCGTGAGCCTCCGTCGAGCTTGAGGATGTTGCCGGTGGTGAACGTGTTCCCGATCAGGAAACGGACTGCATCCGCAACGTCGCTCGGGTGACCGATCCGGCCGGCCGGCGCTTTCGCGGCGAACTGGGCGAAGTAGGCCTCACGCGTGGCGACCGGCACGGCGTCCCACCAGGGCGTGTCGATGACGCCGGGCGAGACCGCGTTGACGCGGCGTGGCGCGAGTTCGACCGCTAGCACCGGAACCATCGCTTCGAGCGCGCCGTTGATGGCAGCCAAGCCGGCGGTGCCGGGAAACGCGGCACCGGAGGAACCGCCGGTAATGAACGTTATCGATCCCGCTTCGGATAACAGCGGCAGCGCTTGCTGCAGCGCGACGATCTGCGGCCAATACTTTCCGTCGAAGCCCCCGCGCAACGCGGCAAGGTCCAGCTCGGCGAACATTCCCATGCCGCGCCCGCTCGACGGCGAGAGCACGAGGTGGTCGAAGCGGCCGAACAACTCCAAAGCCGCGTGCAGCGCAGCCGCGTCACCGGCGTCGGCAGCAGCCGTGATGAGCCGGCCTTCGTACGCCGGCCCAGCCGCTTCTGCGGCGAGCGCGGCCAGCCGCTCGGGATCGCGGCCGAGCGCGAGCACCTCGAGACCGCCCTGGGCTAGGAGTTCGGCAGTCGCGCGACCGATGCCGGAGGAGCCGCCGACGACGACCGCGCGTGAAGGTGGTGTTGTCATGACCCCATGATCGCATATCGGGAAGCGAAAAACCGCACCCTGGGTATGCTAGCACTGGGGGTACCTAAGGAGACCATGAACACCGCAGCACCAACCGACGCACGGCACAGGCCGGCATGACGACGCTTTCGACGCGCTGTTGTATCGCCGGCGGTGGGCCGGCCGGCGTGATGCTGGGCTTCCTGCTCGCGCGCGCGGGCATCGATGTCGTCGTACTCGAGAAGCACGCCGACTTCTTTCGCGATTTTCGCGGCGACACCATCCACCCCTCGACGCTCGAACTGATGCACGAGCTGGGCTTGCTCGATGCATTTCTCGCCATCCCGCATCAAGATATCCGACAGGTCTACGTCCAACTCGGGGACTCGCTGCTGCACGTCGCCGACTTGACCCACGTACCGACGTTCAGCAAATTCCTCGTCTTTATGCCGCAGTGGGACTTCTTGAATTTTATGGCCGATAACGGACGCCGCTATCCACAGTTTCACTTGCTGATGGAAACGACGGCCACCGGCCTGATCATCGAAGACGGCATCGTTCGCGGCGCGCGCGCGCAAACGACGGATGGCCCGCTCGAGATTCGGGCAGACCTCACGGTCGGTGCGGACGGACGCGACTCGATCGTGCGCGCGACCGCAGGCTTAGCGGTGACCGACATCGGCGCACCGATGGACGTGCTCTGGATGCGCGTACCGCGCGTGCCGGGCGACCCGGGCCAAATCTTCGGGCGCATCGACTACGGCAACATGATGGTCATGCTCGACCGGGGCGATTACTGGCAGTGCGCGTACGTGATCCGCAAGGGGGCCTTCGAGACGATTCAAGGTGCCGGCATCGAAGCGTTCCGTTCCGAGATCACTGCGCTCGTCCCGTGGCTGGCGTCCCGCCTGGGTGAGTTGCGCGATTGGAGCGACATCAAGCTGCTCACCGTGACCGTCGATCGCTTGCCGCAGTGGTACCGGCCGGGGCTCCTGTGCATCGGTGATGCGGCACACGCGATGTCGCCGATCGGCGGCGTCGGGATTAACCTTGCCGTGCAAGATGCTGTGGCGGCGGCGAATCTGCTCGTTCCGGCCTTCATGCGCGGGGTGCCCAACGTGACGGATCTGCGGGCAGTGCAGCGACGGCGGACCTTTCCGACGAAAGTTATCCAAGCATTTCAGGTCGCCGCGCAGAACGGTTTCCTCAACCGCTTCTTGGGATCGAAAACCAAGATGAAGCCTGCTTTGGTCCTGCGGGTCTTCGCGGCGATCCCGTTACTGCGCCGCATTCCCGGTTACGTGATCGGCGTCGGCGTACGCCCCGAACACATTCGAACGCCGGCATGTGGTATCGGGATCGGCTCCCGTTGATCTCTCCCTCGTGTAGGCCACCGGCCCCGCACGGGCTTCAGCGGGTCATCTTGAAATCGCAGTCGGGTTTCGGGCTGTTGTGCGTCACGCTTCCCGAGATGCTCCGACCCGTGTCGTCGAGGTGACCGTCCAGCGTCAACCGTGATACCCAGCCCGCGGCGTCGTTCCAGTTTTCGCCGGTCGGATCGTCGTCATACCAGGACGGGTGCAACGTGAGCGTGACCATTCCACCGTGCAGCGAACCCGACTCGACGAAACCGCCCATCGCCCCACCTTCGCCGAAACGGCCGGTATACTCGCCTTCTGATCCGAGCTTGAGGGCCACCGGCCCCGCAAGGGCGTGCATGCTATTCTTCGCGTCGCCGCCGCCGTAGGAACAACCGCTGGATAGATGCCAGCTGCCGGCGAGCGTCTTCGGTGGTGCTGCAGCATGATAGAGCACCGGGTGCACGGCGATCATGACATCCTCCGCACAACGGTCCCACGCCGCCTTTTCCGGATCGGGCGCCGAATAGTTTGTGAAGCCCAACTTTTCGTGGAGCAGGTAGCGCGAAAATTCTTCGGCAGCGGCCTCGCTCTCGGCTTCGGAACGACTGGTGATGCTGCCGAGGAAGAGAATGCTGAAGAGATGATACCACGGCCCCATCTTGTCGCTGTAGCCCGGATTGCCGCGCAGGCTCACGAGCTTAACAGCTACTGCGGCTTCATGGCGATCGTCGTAGAGGAGCCCTTGCTTCGCCTCTAAACGGCCGCCGTATGCGACGTTCTTCAACAGGTTCGCCGCCGTGAGCGTCGCGGTTACGTAGTTTCCGTCGCTCACTTCGAGGGCAAGTCGCATCACGTCCGCGGGTTCCAACTTCCCCGGACTACGCTCGATCTCATAGCGGAGCATTTTCTCGCGCAACTCCGTGAACTTCGCATAGTAGTTGCCGTCGGGAATTAGCTCTTCGGGTGGCCCCTGATCCCGCAAGAGCCTGCCCAAGTCCGTGACCCCGAACATGGCCGCCACCGAATGCTGGAAGGATCCACCGAAGCCGGCCGTCGGATCGTTTGTCGTGAGCTCGCCGGAGGCGTGTGCTCCGAGAATGGCCGCTTTGAGTGCGTCGCACATTCCGATGCGGCGCGTGACCTCTTGGCCGGTGTCGTACCGCGGATCGTCGACGCCGAAGAACGTTCGATAGTCTGCCTTGGCCTGCTTAAGGGCCGCAAGGTCGGCGGGCGAGGCGGCACCGGGGTAGCCTGCCGACGCCACTACCGGGCTACCCGCGAGTGCGATGACCAGGAGTGCTGCGAGCGGTCTCTTCATCAGCGCCGTCCAGTTACACCGGGATTCGCTATATGGCTCTCCTTTTCGAGCCAGCGCAACCGGATTCCGGTTCTTGCCGATCCGCGCGATCGGGCCTCCGAACCGGCGCCTCCACGTGAGCGCGGACGGACTTGCGCGTTTCTCGAACGAATCGGGCGGGCGGAGGCGTTTGGAAAACAATGGAGGCGTTCGTCCGGCCGGGCGTTGGCGCGCAGGCGCGAACGCTCGCCGCGAAGTGGTACGTATCGGACGGCGCGTTCCGCGCCGAGCAGGCCCGCATCTTTGCGCGCGGGTGGAACTGCGTGGGCCATGAAAGCCGAATCGCTCGCGCCGGGGACTATCTCCTCGCGACGGTTGCGGGCGAGAGCCTGATCGTCGTGCGCGACGAGTCGGGCGAGATACGCGCGCTGCACAACGTGTGCCGTCACCGAGGGACGCGCTTGTGCGAGGGCGGAGACGGGCACGCGAACGGCGTGATTCAATGCCCGTACCATGCCTGGACGTACGCCTACGACGGCGCGTTGCTCGCGGCCCGGAACATGCAGGACGTCACGGGCTTCGACGTCGCGGACTATCCGCTCAAGCGCGCCGCGGTGCGCGTCATCGAAGGTTTCATCTTCGTTTCGCTCGAGGACGGGCCGTCCCGGACAGCTCCGCCGCTGCTCGCGCTACGGAGTCGGCTCGTGCGTTGGAATACTGCCGGACTACGCGAAGCGCGGCGCATCTCGTACGAGCTCGCGTGCAACTGGAAGCTCGTGTTCCAGAACTATTCGGAGTGCTATCATTGTCCGGTCGTTCATCCGCAGCTCGAGAAGCTCTCGCCTTCGGACAGCGGCCGGAATGATTTCTTCGAAGGCCCGGTGCTCGGTGGGTACTCTGATCTGCGGCCGGGCGCGGCGAGCCTCACGACGACGGGATCGACCGCGCGTCCGCTCCTCGGATCGGTCGACGGTTTGGACGCACGCCGGTCGTACTACTATACGATCTTTCCGTCGCTGTTGCTGAGCCTGCATCCCGACGTTGTGATTATCCATACCATACGGCCGATCGCGCCGGATCAAACGCACGTAGATTGCGCGTTTCTGTTCGACGCCGAGACGATGAAGCGTCCCGGCTTCGACCCGAGCGACGCCGTCGAGTTTTGGGATCTCACGAACCGTCAGGATTGGCACGTCAACGAACTGACGCATGCCGGCATCACCTCGCGCGCATACGAACCGGGGCCGTACGCACACGCCGAAGGACTGCTCCACGCGTTCGACCGCCATTATCTGATGACGATGGCGTAACGCCGGGGCTGATCGCACGCCACGTAGCGTAGCGTTCAGGTTTTACACTTGCGGCTTCGCGGCGTTTGCGGCCCCCCAAAGGGAACCCGGATTGGCGCGATCCGGATAGAGCTCGAGCATCGCGTCGTAGAGCTGCCGCGCGGTCGTGGTCGCTTCTTCCAGGCGGTTGAAATCTTGGAGATAGCTGCGGGTCTCGCCGATGATCCGCGGATCGTCGTCGTTTTCGGGCATTTTATGCCCGGCGATCACGGCACGCGGTTCGAGCGATTCGAGTTTGTCGAGCGCGGAAATCCATTCGAGCCGGCTCTGCCGATCGGTCTCGCCGAGGTAGGGATGGATTCCATTGTAGACCGCATCGCCGGCGACGAGCAGCCGCATCGAGGGGATATAGAGGCTGGCGGAATGTGCTGTATCGGTCCGCCCGGTATTGACGGTGACGCAGCGGTGTCCGTCCAGTTGGAATTCACCGCCCTCGAGGGCGCCCGCCACGACCAGACGATCAGGAATCTCGCCGGGGAAGAGTCTGCGCCAGAAATTTTCGACGGACGCGGGCGACGTTTGCTCGCGCATGGCATCGACGACGTCGGGTATCGCGATTGCCCTCGCGCCGGGAAAACGTTCCAGGAGTGGCGCGAGGCCGAAAAAGTGATCGCCATGCCCGTGCGTGATATAGATCGCGGTGAGGTTCTTGCCGCTCGCAACGACCCACTCGACCAACGTCTGCGATTGCTCGATCGTAAGCAGTGTGTCGACGAGGAGCGCGTCTCGCTCCCCGTAGATGAGGGTCGAAGAATTCGCGACCCACATGAGTTCTTCGCTACCCGGGGGCAGATCGCGCCGAAGGCCGGGGCGCTTCATCGTCAACACGTCCCAGTGAAGGCCGACGCCGGCGGATTGTGTGGTCATCATCGATGTTCTCCATGAGCATTGGCGATTGGGAGGAAGCGTTGGAGCAGCCTCGAAATATACTATGACTGGTCGTCTTATATTAGTCAAGGATGTTGAGCGTGAAAATTTCTCCCGCCCGCCGGGGCCCGAAGCCAAAGCCCGACACCCGCACCAATCTCGTGCGGGCCGGCCTACAGATGATTCACACCGACGGGTACGCTGCGACGGGCATCCAGGGAATCGTAGAGCGCGCGGGAGTGCCGAAAGGTTCGTTCTATAACCACTTTACCAGCAAAGAGGCATTCGCGGCGGAGGTGATCGATGCGTATTTCAATAGCAGCCGGGAAACATTGCGCACGATCCTCCGCACCGGCGATGCTCCGCCGCTCGACCGCTTGGAAGCGTATTTCGACGATCGGATCGATGCGTTGAAGGCCAGTGGATTCGCACGCGGATGTCTACTCGGAAATTTCAGCGCCGAGGTCGCAGATCACAGCGAGCTCGTTCGCGAGCACCTCGTCGAACAATTCGACGCCTGGAGCACGTTCTTCGAAGAGTGCATTGCGGAGGCTCAGGCACAGGGGACCGTCGGCGACCAATTTCCGCCGGCGTT
>Ga0302324_100019034_pt1 | contig 13506 bp, 22 predicted proteins | sample Palsa_T0_1_FD_201949 | JGI IMG/M metagenome (GOLD analysis project Ga0302324, IMG submission 201949) | Peat permafrost microbial communities from Stordalen Mire near Abisko, Sweden - Palsa_T0_1 | ecosystem: Environmental > Terrestrial > Soil > Palsa > Peat permafrost | place: Sweden: Abisko...
GTTGGCGGTGTCGGTGCCGAGCTCGAAGTACTGCACAAACGGGTTGAGATGTTTGCGGAGAATCTTGCTGGCTTCGACCAATGCCATTTCCGGAGAAATTGTGCCGTTGGTCCAGATTTCCAGGATGAGGCGATCGTAGTCGGTCTTCTGGCCGACGCGAGCGTCCTCGGTGGTGTAGCGGACGCGGGTGACGGGTGAATAAATGCTGTCCACCGCGATCAGGCCGATTTCCTGCTCTTCGGTATCCGCAATGTTTTCCGAAGCGGTGACATAACCGCGGCCCTTGGAGACGGTCAGTTCCATGTCGAAGGGAAGATTTTCGGTCAGCGTGGCGATCACCAAATCCTTATTGACGATGGTAATGGCTGGGTCGGCTTCGATCATGCCGGCGGTGATAGCGCCGGGGCGATTGGCGACCAGCTTCATGTCTTTGTTGTCGTCGCTTTCCAGTTTCACTACCAGGCTCTTGATGTTGAGGATGATGTCGGTGACATCTTCCATCACACCGGGCAGGCTGGAGAACTCATGCTCTGCGCCTTTGAGCTTAATGTGGGTGACGGCAGCGCCTTCCAGCGAGGAAAGCAGGATACGCCGCAGGCTGTTGCCGACGGTGGTGCCAAAGCCGCGCTCGAACGGCTCGGCAACGAACTTGCCGTATGTTTCGGTGGATACCTGCTCATCACGCAAGACGCGCGACGGCAATTCCAAACCGCGCCAACGAATTCTCATGGATATCTCCTGGGCTTGTCGCCCGTGATTTGCATTGCGCCGGATTGCTGAAGGTTACCGCCCCAACCGTTAGGGGCCATCTGTCTTCCGCCTCGCCGGGCCATGCTGAATTATTTGTTTTACACTCGTCTCTTCTTGGGCGGACGGCAGCCGTTGTGCGGCAACGGGGTGACGTCCTCGATGCTGGTGATTCGCAGTCCGGCGTTCTGAAGATTCAGGATCGCCTGCTCGCGTCCCGCGCCCGGACCCTTGACTCGTACTTCGATCTCCACCATGCCCGCCTTGCGGGCGATTTGCGCGGCGTTTTCGGCGGCGCGACCGGCGGCGTAGGGAGTGCTCTTGCGCGCGCCCTTGAAAAATCCGCCCTTGCCCGCCGATGCCCAGGCGATCGTTTCGCCGTTGGGATCGGTGATGGTCACGATGGTGTTGTTAAACGTGGACTTGATGAACGCGATTCCGCGCGTCACACCTTTGCGGACTTTCTTTTTGGTTGTCTTGGCCGCCGCCGCAGCGGGTTTGCCTGCTTGTTCACCCATGTTTGCTCCAGCAATTTCTGTTTGATCGACGCTCTAAAAGATTGATTACTTACCCAGTTCCTTGACGCCCTTCTTGCCGGCGACGGTTTTCCTGGGGCCCTTGCGGGTGCGCGCGTTGGACCGCGTTCGCTGGCCGCGCACGGGCAGGGAGCGCCGGTGCCGCATGCCGCGATAGCTGCCGATTTCGCGCAGACGATTGACGTTCTGCGTCACCTGCCTTCGCAACGCGCCTTCAACCAAGTAATCCCGATCGATGATCGTGATGATCTTGGCCAGCTCATCTTCGGTCAGATCCTTGGCGCGGCGGCCAAGATCAATGCTCAACTCGCGGAGGATCGCGCGACTGTTGGTCCGACCGATCCCGTAGAGATAGGTCAGGCTGATCCAGATTGGTTTGTCCGGCGGGATGTCCACGCCTGAGATACGGGGCATAATTCACCTTCGGTTGGCTTAACCCTGCTTCTGTTTGTGCTTGGTGTTCGTGCAGATCACCCGCACGATTCCTTTTCGGCGGACGATCTTGCAGTTTTCACAAATCCGCCTGACGCTGGCTCGCACTTTCATGACTGATCACCTTTGCTCCAAGCCGGCGGAACTAAAAAACCGGCGAATTTGTAATAGTATCATAATGGAAGGCAAGACTCAAGTTGCAGGCAAACTCGCTTGTCGCTCGCCCATATTCCCCCTCCCCTGGTACTCCGGGGGAGGGTTGGGGTGGGGGTCGATCGCCGATCGGGAATAAAAACCCCCACCCTATCCCTCCCCCGGAGTACCAGGGGAGGGGAAAAGATTTTATGTTCCCGTCGCCACGGCCACCGGTGCCCGGCCGTCGGTGAGGATGTCCACGCCGGTGTCCGTCATCGCAACCGTGTGCTCAAAGTGTGCAGCGGGCATGCGGTCGACCGTGAAGACCGTCCAGCCATCCTTGTACAAATCCACATCCCGCCGGCCCATGACCACCATTGGCTCGACAGCCAGGGTCATCCCGCGGCGGAGGGTGAAATCGCCGCTCAACTGCTCGGCGGTGACGAAATTGGGGACTTTGGGTTCCTCGTGCATGCCGCGCCCGATGCCGTGGCCGACGAATTCCCGCACGACATTGTAGCCGTGCTTTTCGACATAGTGTTGCATCAGGCGGGCGATGTCCGACCAGCGCCGGCCGGGACGCATGTTGGCCAGGGCCAAATCCAGCGTTTCCTTGGTGACATCCAGCAGCTTGCGAAGGGCCGGGCTGATGGCGCCGATGCCGACCGTCGTGGCGGTGTCGGCACAATACCCATCCAGCGAGAGCGCCAGATCGAGCGTAACGACATCGCCATCCTTGAGCACCCTTGATCCGGGAATGCCGTGGACGACTTCCTCGTTGACGCTAATGCAGGTGTATCCGGGAAATCCCTCGCCGGGCCGATAGGTCGGATAGTTTTTCGACAGCGCCTTGGCTCCGGCGCGGGTGAGTTCGGCATTGGCGAGCTCATCCAACGCTCCGGTTGTCGCGCCTGCGACGGCGGCTTCGCGCATGCGATCCAGAATCTGATACGCCAACTGTCCGGCGCGGCGCATTCGCTCAATCTCGAACCGACTTTTGATGATGATCGGCATGGGAGGAAAATGCCCGGTGATGAACGCCGCCGAGGGCCGCACTCCGAATCATCACCCGGCATCGCTTCGTGATCAGTACTGTCGTCCTTTAATCCGTTTACCCTTGGTGCCGGGTCCGCCGAGGAATCCGCCGTAGTTTCGCATCAGGAGATTCGCTTCGATGCGCTGCACCATGTCCAGCGCGACGCTGACGACGATCAGCAGCCCGGTTCCGCCGAGGAAGGCCGAAATTTGGTAAGGAATATCCAAGTTGGTGGTGATGATGGTGGGCACGATCGCCACCACGCAAAGAAATCCCGCGCCGACGTAAGTGATGCGGGTCATGACCTTTTCCAGATAATCGCTGGTGCGTTTTCCGGGGCGCAATCCTGGGATGAAGCTGCCATAATCTCGCAATTGATTGGCCATTTCCTTGGGCTGGAACTGCACGGTGGTCCAGAAATAGGCGAAGAAATAGATCATGGCCGATTCCGTGGCCAGATAGATGAACCCGCCTCGACCGATGGAGAACTGGACATTAAACCAGCCCAAAATGGACCCGAAAACCGTCGATGCACTGGTGCGGTTGGCCAGCCAGCCGATCGCCACGCCGGGGAACAGCATCAGCGACTGGGCGAAGATGATCGGCATCACGCCGCCATGATTCACTCGCAATGGCAAATATTGTTTCTGCCCGCCGTAAATCCGCCGGCCGCGCGTGTGCTTGGCCTGCTGGATGGGAATGCGCCGCTGCGCCTGGGTGATGAGAATCGAACCGGCGATGACGAATACAAAGCAGAGCACAAGGAAGAGGATTTTGCCAGGCGTGATCTGCTTGGTGCCGGTGCCCTGGAGGCTGGTTTCCGAAACCAAGAGCCCCACGGCGTTTGGCATGCGGGCGACGATGCCGGCTAGAATGACAAAGCTGACGCCGTTGCCCAGGCCGTATTCATCAATCTGTTCCCCCAGCCACATGAGGAATATGCTGCCGGCGGTCATGCCGATCAGGCCGACCAGCCAAAAGCTGACCGCCATCTGCCGACGAAACAGCGGCAAGACCAGCGCGGAGTTGCCCTGCCCCGATTGCATGGAAGTCAGCAGAAAGATCGCCTGGACGAAACAAAGCGGAACCGTGACATAACGGCTCCACTCCTGAATCTTCCGCCGGCCGGTATCGCCTTCCTTCTGCAATTTCTCCAGCGACGGAACCACCGTTCCCAGCAACTGGAAAATAATCGAGGATGAAATGTACGGCATGATCCCCAGACTGAAGATCGTCGCGTTCTGGAGATTGCCGCCGGCGAAGAGCGAAACATAATTCGCCAATCGTCCGGCCGCGCTGGTGTCATCCTGATTCTGGGCGGCGGCGGCGATGCCGGCCTGATCGACGCCGGGCAGGGTCACGTGGTACCCGATCCGGTAGATCATCAGCATGAACAACGTGAAGAGAATCTTCTTCCGCAATTCCGGAACGCGAAAGATATTCAGAAATGCCTGGATCATGGCCGGATGATTATACCCCAATAATTATACTGTGGGTTTGGCGGATTCGCCCGTCGCCTCGGCGGCCGGGGCGGGAGCCGCGGCTGGGGCGGGTTCTTCGACGATTTTGGCCTTTTTCACCGGCTCGCGGGGGATGAATTTCTTCTTGGGCTTGGGGAACTCGAACGGCTCGCCCTTGATATTCTGGGCGGCCCCACCGGCGGCGATGATCTTCTGATGGGCCGACTTACTGTACCAGCCGGCGATCACGGTCAACTTTTTGGTCAAATCCCCATCACCCAGAACCTTCACCGGCAAACGATCATCGGGAACCAGACCAGCCGCGATCAATGCCGGGGCATCCACGGTGGCGCCGTTGTCAAACGATGCCAGGTTGGCGAGGTTGACGATATGGTAACGCCGCTCGAAATCGAAATTGCTGAATCCGCGTTTGGGAAACCGACGGAAGATCGGCGTCTGACCGCCTTCATGGCCGCGCTTGATGTACGTGCCCTGGCGCGCCTTGGCGCCCTTGTTGCCCCGGCCGGAGGTCTTGCCGTGTCCGCTGCTCTCGCCGCGGCCTTTGCGCTTGCGGTGTTTGTTCTTGGGCAAGCCGGTCGTGATGTCGTGGATCATGCTGCTCATGTTTTCACCGCTGTTCAATTGCTAACCAATTCGCCCGCTCCGGTGGCGAGCTTCACGCCGCGGATTTTCTCGACCTGATCGACATTGTGAAGCTGCCGCAACGCCGCGATGGTGGCCTTCACCAGATTCTTGGGGCTCGTTGAGCCATAGGCCTTGGTGAGGATATCCGTGATGCCGGCAAGTTCCACGCAAGGCCGCACGCTCTTGCCGGCCGTGACACCGGTGCCGGGCCGGGCGGGCACGAGCACCACCGTGCTGGCGCCGCTGGTTCCCTTGGCGATGTGCGGAATCGTTTTGCCTTTGAGATTCACTTTGAACATATTTTTTCGGGCGTCCTTGCTAGCCTTTTCCACGGCTGGTGGAACTTCGTTGGCCTTGCCATAACCGATGCCAACGCTTCCGTTGCGATCGCCGGCAACAACCAATGCGCCGAAGCTGAATGTTCGTCCACCCTTGACGACCTTGGAGCAGCGATAGATTCGGACGACCGCGGCTTCCGCGCCGGATTCGTCACGATCTCGCTCACGTCCGCCGCCGCCGCCTCGATTGGGTCGCACTCCGCCTTGTGCCGATCGGCCACCGCCGCCGCCGCCACGTCCGCCGCGTCCGCCCTTTCGGCCACCGCCACCGCCGCCCTCGCCGCCGCCGGTGCGAGCTTCGGGAGCTTGCGTCGGCGTGGAGGCCGCAGGCGCGGATTCGGGCGCTGGTGCCGGTTGCTGGGGTTCTGGGGGTGTTTCCTGATCAGCCATAAAATCGCTTTCAAATTAAAACTTCAAACCGCCCTCGCGAGCAGCATCGGCCAGTGCTTTGATCCGGCCATGATATCGCCGGCCGCCACGATCGAACGCCACCGCCGTGATGCCCGCCTGCTTGGCGCGCTCGGCAATCGCAAGGCCGACCTTCTTGGCCGCCGCGATGTTTCCGCCATTTTTCAGATCGCTTCCACGAATTTCTGAAACGGTGCTGGCCGCCGAGGCGAGCGTGCGGCCGGAATAATCGTCGATGACCTGGGCATAAATATGCTTGTCCGACCGAAACACGCTCAGCCGCGGACGCTCGGTCGATCCGAAAACATTCGCCCGGATCGCATACTTGCGCCGCTCCAGTCGAATCTGCTTCTTTTTATTCTTGTCGGCCATGATGTCCTCATTTACTTCGCAGCGCCCGCGCCGGCGAATGCCTTGCCCGGCTTGATCTTCACCACTTCGCCGTCGTAGCGGATGCCCTTGCCCTTGTATGGTTCGGGCTTGCGCACCCGGCGGATATCGCTGGCGAGCTGGCCCACGAGCTGTTTGTCCGGGCCGGTTACATGAATCTTGTTGTTGCCTTCCAGCGCCACGTTCACGCTCGGGGGGATCGGCACGCTGATAGTGTTGGCGTATCCCACCGAGAGCACGAGACTTTTGCCCTTCAATTCCGCTTTGTAACCGACGCCCTGAATCTCCAGCGATTTCTTGTAGCCGTTGGTGACGCCCTCGACCATGTTGGCCAGGAGCGATCGCGTCAGGCCGTGCAGGGCTTTGCTCTGCTTTTCATCATCGGGACGGGTGACGACCAGTTCCTTTTTGCCCGAATCCAGCGCGACTTTGATGGTCGGATGGACATGCAGTTCCAGCTTGCCCTTGGGGCCTTCCATCTTGATCACGCCATCCTGCACGGCGACTTTGGCCGCGAGAGTGGGGACAGGTTTTTTTCCGATGCGACTCATGACACTTGCCTTTTACATTAGCTGACCGTGCATAGAAGCTCGCCGCCGACATTTTGCTCGCGTGCGCGGCGGTCGCTCATGACGCCCTTGCTGGTACTGACCACCGCGATGCCCATGCCGTTGAGCACCTTGGGAAGATCATCCACTTTGCGATAGACACGCCGGCCGGGCTTGCTGGTGCGATCCAGATCGTGGATCACCTTCTCGCCGCTGAGCGAATATTTCAGTTTCACGCGCAGCTGGCCCTGCTTGCCGTCTTCGATGACGTCGTATTCTTCGATGTATCCTTCGTCCTGAAGCACCTGCGCGATGCCGCGGCAGATTTTGCTCAGGGGGACCAGGACCATTCGTCGGCCGACGCGATTGGCGTTGCGAATCCGCGTCAGCATGTCCGCGATGGGATCTTGATTGTTCATCGCACTATTGCTCTTCTGTAAAAAAACCTCTTACCAACTCGCCTTTTTCATTCCCGGAATTTTTCCCGCCAGCGCCAGTTCTCGCAGCATGATGCGGGAGACTTTGAACTTCCGCAGCACGCCGCGCGATCGGCCCGTCAACTGACAGCGATTGTGCGAGCGCGTCGGACTCGAATCGCGCGGCAACCGCGCAAGCGCCGCGAAGTTCTTCTGCTTCTTGAGCTGCCTGCGCAGATCGGCGTACTTCTTCACCAGCGCTTCGCGCTTCTTCTGTTTCACAACCCAGGCAAGTGTCGCCATGCTGTTCTTTCCGGCTTATTTCGCCTTCTCATCCGTCCGAAACGGAAAACCAAACTGCTTGAGCAACTCCCGGCCCTGATTCGCATCCGGGGCGGTTGTCACCATCGTGATATTCATACCCTGCTGAAACGTCACCTCGGAGGTATTCACTTCCGGGAAAACGGTCTGCTCGTTGAACCCGAAATTGTAATTTCCGTTCTTGTCGAACCCATCGGGCGACAATCCACGGAAGTCGCGCACGCGCGGGATCGCCAGGGTGATCAAACGATCCAGAAATTCATACATCCGCGACCCGCGGAGCGTCACCTTCAGGCCGGTCTCCTGGCCTTCACGCACCTTGAAATTCGCCACGCTCTTTTTGGCCTTGCAACGCAGCGGCTTCTGGCCGGCGATGACTCCCAGCTCCTTCTCGGCCTGTTCGACCTTGGCTTTTTCGCCGGCCGTGGTGAACTTGCCCACACCCATGGAGATCACGATCTTTTCCAATCGGGGAACGGCCATCGTGTTCTTGTAGCCAAACGCCTGCTGAAGCTGGGGCACCACTTTCTGGCGATAGTGCTCGTAAAGCCGGGCCGGTGGCGGTGGAGGAAGCGGTCCATCATCCACAGGCTCCGCAGCCTGCGATGATGTCTTTGGCTTCTTTTCCTTCCGCTCACCTTTGGGCGGACCGGATTTGTGAGCATCGCCCTTGTGGCCTTCGGCCTTGGCGCCCTCGCCCTTGTGCGGGCCGCCTTTGCCCTCAGGTTTCTGCTTTTTCTCTTTCTTATCTTCCGACATACAGAACCTCGATTACTTCTTTTCCGAAACGGCTTTCTTTCCAACCGTGCCCAGATCGGTGTTGCTTCCGACGGCGATTCGGCGCTTGGCGCCATCGCGCTCCTCGAACCGCACTCGCACGCCCTTGCCGCTGGTGGGGTCCACCGGCATGACGTTGCTGATGTGGATCGGGGCATCCTTCTGAATCCGGCCACCCTGGGGATTGCGCTGGTTGGGCCGCACGTGTTTCCACACGCGATTGATTCCTTCCACCACCACGCGATCTCTGCCGGTGAGGATGCGAAGGACTTTCCCAACCCGGCCGCGATCCGCGCCGGTGATGACCATTACCTGATCGCCTGTTCGAATATGGCGGGCCATCAGACCACCTCCATCGCCAGCGAGACGATTTTCATGAAGTTTTTGTCTCGCAGTTCGCGGGCCACCGCTCCGAAGATGCGGGTGCCGCGAGGATTATTTTCCTTGTCGATCACCACGGCCGCATTGCGGTCGAACCGCACATAGCTGCCATCCACGCGCTTGGTGGGATGCTTGGTCCGCACGACGACGCAGCGGATGATCTCGCCCTGTTTGATCTCGCCGCCGGGCAGGGTCTTTTTCACCGCGCAGATGATCACGTCGCCGACGTGCGCCACTTTGCGCTTGAATTTTCCCTTGCTGCTGGAGCCGCGCAACACCTTGATGCACATCGCCTGCTTAGCGCCGGTGTTGTCTGCGATGTCCAGATAAGTCTGCTGTTGAATCATGACCTCTTACCTTGCCTCCGGCGCCTTGCCGGTCATGACTTCCTCGGCCGAGACCTGCACGGCCCGCTCCGGGGCGCGCTGCACGATCCGCAGCAGACGATGATGTTTGGTTTTGCTCAGCGGCCGACATTCCGAAAGCTCCACGGTGTCGCCTTCCTTGGCCTCATTTTTCTCATCATGGGCATGCAGCACGGTGCGGCGCTTGAGATATTTGCCGTACTTGGGGTGCTTGGTCTGGTAATCGACCACGACCTTGATCGTCTTGTTCCCCTTGTCGGAGGCGACGATGCCGGTGATTTTACGCAGCTGCGCCCGCTGCGCGGTTTCTGGAGGAGCGGTGGTTGTCGTGTTGTCAGTCATGTTCGTTATTTAGCCGCTGCCGCGGGTTCCTTTGCGCCAGTTTCTTTTGCCGCCGTTTTAGCCGCTTCGAGTTCGCGCTGTCGAAGCAGCGTCTTGAGCTGGGCGATCTGCCGGCGTGTCTTGCCGAGTTGGCTGGGGTCTTCCAGCTTTTCCGTCACCGACTGCGTCCGCAGGGTGTACAGATGCTTTTGCTGCTCGGCCAACTCATGCTGCAGGTGGCCGGTCTCTTTGTCTCGCATTTCCTTAACTTTCATTTATCACCTCATGCCACCGCATGCCTACGCATGACAAACCGGCTCTGCACCGACATCTTGTGCGCCACCCGCGCCAGAGCGCGCTTGGCGGTGGGCAGATCGACGCCGGTGATTTCAAACATCATCGTTCCCGGCTTGACGACCGCGCACCAATATTCCGGTTCGCCCTTGCCCTTGCCCATGCGGGTTTCCAGCGGTTTGCCGGAGACCGGCTTGTGCGGGAAGATGCGGATGAAAATCCGGCCCTCTCGGCGAAGAAAGTGCGTGCATGCCACACGCCCCGCTTCGATCTCCTTGGCCGTCACCCAGCCCGCCTCCAGCGACTGCAGGCCGTACTCGCCGAAATCGACGGTATTGCCGCGCGTGGCGTTTCCCTTCATCTTTCCGCGATGGCTTTTGCGGAACTTCACTCGCTTGGGCATCATGGCCATGACTGAATCCTCACTACTTCAACGTCGATCTCTTCGTGACGGTTTTTACCGTCGACCTCGCCTCGGTCCGCCGCCAGGCCGCACATCTGTTTCCAGAACTTCTTCTCCGTACATCCCGCGATAAATCCAGCATTTCACGCCGATCGCGCCATAAGTGGTGAATGCAATGGCATAGCCATAATTCACATCCGCCTGCAATGTTGTCAGGGGGACGGAACCGACGGTGGATTTTTCGCAGCGGGCGATTTCCGCCCCGCCGAGCCGGCCGCTGACGCTGATGCGGATGCCCTTGGCGCCCGCCTGCATCGTCGCGTCCATTCGCATTTTCATCACCCGGCGGAAACTGGCGCGCTTTTTCAACTGCTCGGCAATCGCCTCGGCTACCAATTGTGCGTTCAGGTCCGGGTTCTTAATCTCAATCACCTTGATCGGCGCGACTTTGCGCTTGATCAGGTCTTCCAGTTCTTCCCGGAGCTTGTCCACTTCCGCGCCCTTGGGGCCGATGACCAAACCCGGACGCGCGGTCTTGATCGTGATCGTGACTTCCTCACGAGTGCGCTCGATCAGAATCTCGCTCACCGCCGCAAACGGGGGCCGGCGGTTCAGCTTGGCATCGACGTGCTTGCGGAGCTTCTGGTCTTCGACCAGGAAGTCTCCGAACGCCGACTTGGGCGCGTACCAGCGGCTCTTCCAGTCCTCGGTGATTCCGACTCGGAATCCTATTGGGTTGACCTTCTGGCCCATGAATTTCCTCTACTTCTTCTTTTCCTCGCGTTCGTCAATCGTCACGATCAGATGGCTGGTGCGCTTCAGGATCGAATACGCTTTGCCGCGATCCTTGGGCATAAACCGCTTGATCACCGGACCCGGATCCACCCAGCACTCGCTGACGAACAGCGCGTTGCGGGCCCGGACATCCTGCTCGGCGGCATTGGCGACGGCGGAGCGGACGACTTTCTCGATCATTCCGCTGGCGCGCTGCTTGGAAAAACGCAGCATGGTGATCGCATCGTCCACATTGCGGCCACGAATCAGATTCATCAGCAACCGCGCTTTTCGCGGAGCGATGCGGGCGAACCGATGTTTGGCTTGAAAAGGCATAATCGCTCCAACACTTCAAATCGCTATGAACCCGCCGGCGTTGCGGTGGGCGCGGCCCCCGCGGCGGCAGCGGCCTTCTTGCCGCTATGGCCCTTGAATACCCGGGTCGGGGAAAACTCGCCGAGTTTGTGCCCGACCATATCTTCCTGAATGAACACCTTCAGGAATTTGTTTCCATTGTGAACCTCGAACGTGTGGCCGACGAATTCCGGAATAATCGTGCAAGCCCGCGCCCAGGTTTTGATGGGCTGCTTGGCTCGGTTTTCGTTCAGCTTGGAAACTCTGCGGTAGAGTTTCTCATCCACGAACGGACCTTTTTTTGCGCTTCGGCTCATTAGATTTCACCTATCCCTGGTTCACGGTCTGCGGACGCTGCTGATGCGTGCCGAATTTTCGTCGGCGGAGAATCAGCTTTTCACTGTTCTTGCGCGGGCTACGGGTGATGCCGCCCTTGGAGGGGACGCCGGTCTTGCTGACCGGATGCCGCCCGCCGTTGCTGCGGCCTTCGCCGCCGCCCAGCGGATGGTCGATCGGATTCATCGCCTTAGCACGAGTATGTGGACGAATCCCCATGTGCCGGCTTCGACCAGCCTTGCCGATGCTGACGTTAATCCAGTCGAGATTTCCCAGTTGTCCGATGGTCGCCCGGCAGGCGCTGCGGACGCGCCGCATTTCGCCGGAGGGCAGAATAATCACGGCCCATTCGCCTTCGCGCGCTCCGAGCCGCCCGACGCTGCCGGCCGTTCGCACCAGTTTGCCACCCTGGCCGGGATTCATTTCGATGTTGTGAATTTCCAAACCGGTCGGCACGTTGGCGAGCGGCATGCAATTTCCCAGATCAGGAGATGCATCCGGGCCGCTGACGACTTTCATGCCCGGCCGCAGGCCGTTGGGGCAGAGGATGTACGCCTTCACGCCGTCCTCGTATTTGATGAGGGCGATGTGGACCGAGCGATTGGGATCGTATTCCACCGCTTCGACCGTCGCGAAAACACCGTCCTTGGAATTGCGGCGGAAGTCGATGATGCGATAAAGCTGCTTGTTTCCGCCGCCGTGATGTTTGGCGGTGATCACACCGCGATGATTGCGGCCGCTGGCGCGGCGCTGGCCGTGCACCAGAGATTTCTCCGGCTCGTGCTTGGTGAGGGCTGTTTTGTAATCCAGTACCGAACCCGCGCGTCGGCCGGGGGAAGTTGGATTGTAATATCTGATCGCCATGACAGTCCTTTAGAAAAGCTCGATTCGTGAATCCTCGGCCAACGTGACAATCGCCCGCTTCCATGTGCCGGTGTGGGTGACGGCAAAGCGCGACCGACGCGGCTTGCCCTTGCGATTCATCGTCCGCACATCCACGACTTTCACCTTGTAGAGCCGTTCGACGGCGTTGCGAATCTGAATCTTGTTGGCGTGCCGCTCCACCTGGAAGGCGTAGGAATTTCGCGTTTCCTGAATGTGCGTGCTCTTCTCGGTGACGAGCGGCTTGATGATGATGTTGATGTCGTCCATGTTGGTTAATCCCGGATTTACGCCAGGATTTGCTCCAATCCCGCCTTGGTCATCAGGAGGGTTCGATTCTTCACGATTTCCCATGCGTTGAGCTGAGAAATCGTGGTCAGGGTCGTGCGATCCAGATTTCGCGCTGATCGCTCGACCGATTCATCCCGGCCGTTGATCGCCAGCAGACAAGTTCGATCGATACCCAGGGCTTTCAAAACTCCAGCCATGTGCTTGGTCTTGGGCTCAGGCAATTTCAGGTCGTTCAGCACGCGAATGTCATTGCTCTGCATCTTGAGCAGAATCGCATTGTTCCGCGCCAGCCGTTTGGATTTTTTGGAGAGCGCCTGCCGCCATTCTTTTGGGCGTTTTTGTTTCGCATGTCCGCCGCCCTTTTTGATGGGATTGCGGATGCCGCCGGTGCGGGCGTTGCCGGTGCCTTTTTGGCGGAAGACTTTTCGGGTGGCGCCAGCAACCTCACCACGGGCGAGGGTTTGCACGGTGCCCTGCCGCTGGTTGGTGTGATATGCCACCAGCGCTTGCTTGAGGAGATTCTTGCGAACCTCGCCGCCGAGCTTGGCTTCGTCGACCTGAAAGCTTTCGACCTTCTGGCCGGTCTGATCAAAAATCGGAAGATCGATCATGGCCTATCCTTTTGCCCCTGCAGCTGCTTCTGCTGGTTTCTCGCGGGCCGTGACGGCCTTCCTAACAAAAAGGAGCCCGCCGTTTGGTCCGGGCAAAGCTCCTTTGATCAGCAGCAAATTGTTTTGGGCGTCGATCTTTACCAGTGGATGATTTCGTACCGTGACTTGATCCATTCCCATATGCCCGGACATGCGAACGCCCTTTTTCGGCTTTCCGCTCTGACCGCGCCAGGTTGCGCGGGATGCGATGGAGCCGGGGGAGCGGTGCTTGCGCTCGGTGCCGTGCGAGGCACACTGGCCGCCGA
>Ga0302324_100019037_pt1 | contig 13505 bp, 4 predicted proteins | sample Palsa_T0_1_FD_201949 | JGI IMG/M metagenome (GOLD analysis project Ga0302324, IMG submission 201949) | Peat permafrost microbial communities from Stordalen Mire near Abisko, Sweden - Palsa_T0_1 | ecosystem: Environmental > Terrestrial > Soil > Palsa > Peat permafrost | place: Sweden: Abisko...
TCGCTGACGTTGCGCCCGGTTTCACCAGCGCGGTTCCGGTTCCAGGCGCATTCGCACAGTGCGTGGCGCCCGATAGTGGCATCTCGGTAGCCGCTTCGGAAGGCTTCGCCCAGGGTTTCAAACCGCAGAATTACGCCCAAGTGCTTTCCGCACTCGGAGGGACATACGCTGGTGAGGCTGCCGCAGGGGACCAGAACGTGCCCGGGTTCCCGTACAACACGGAATCGGGCCTGAGGCTGGATCCCTCGATAGGCGCGGGAACATTCGTCGATCCGTCTGGCACCGTCGGCCTGGCAACGCAGGGGACGCAGATTCAACTTACCGTAGCCGGGGTGAGCGCCGGTGTGACTCTATCCATCCCCACCTATGTCTATCTGAGTGGCTCATACGCACAGGGCGCTCCCGTGGGGGTAGCGGTTCTAGTTGACCAAACGGCGCCCGCCGTCGTTTTTGCGCCGGCCACCGGAGCACCAGGTCCGAATATTCCACTGACGACGAGCGGCACGGCCGCAATCGCCGTCTATGAGATCCTCTACGCCGACCCCACGGTTGTCGAAACCGCAACCATACCGATTTCGGTATCGTATATCCCGAACTCGAATGCCGGGATCCCGTCCCTGGGAAGTACCACGATTACCGTATCCCTCGCACCGCTGTCGACCAGTTCCACCGCTCCCTACAGCTCCACCGCTCCCTCCGCGGACCCGAGCTTCGTCCAGTTTGAATCGCCCGTGACGCTATTTAACATAGCGCCTTGCGGCAGTGCGACCGTTCCGACGCTGACTAGTATCAGCTCCAACAGCGGATTGACAGGCTCCGTGGTGCCGGTCATCCTGACTGGTACGAGCTTTGTGGCCGGCGCGAGGGTGAACGTCGATAATCCCGGCGTCGCCATCTACGACGTGAACGTGGTAAGCGCTACGCAAATTACCGCCACATTTGTGATCGCGGCTAATGCGGCAACCGGCATGGCCAGCGTGACAGTGACAACCGGGGGTGGCACCAGCGCGGCAGTGACTTTTACGGTCAATCCGGCCGCGCCGACATTGACCGCGATCAATCCTAACAGCGGAGCGACGGGCACCACGGTGCCGGTGACCTTGACCGGTACCAATCTCATTCCCGGCGTGACAGTGATCGTCAGCAATCCAGCCATCAGCGTCACCAATGTGAGTGCCGTAACCACTACTCAGGTTGCTGCCACGTTCGTGATCGCGGCCAATGCGGCGGCGGGCCCGGCCAACGTGACCGTCACTACCTCAGGCGGTACCAGCGCGGCAGTGAGCTTTACCATCACTGCGCCGGTCATGCTAACACCGAACAGCCTAACCTTTACGGCGGAAGCGGGCGCGACGACGCCGCTCAGTCAGCCGGTCCAGGTAAGTACGCAGATCCCTGGCGCGACGGTAGGGGCTTCGGTAGGAAGTGCGACACCGTGGCTTACCGTCAGTCCGGCAACAGCTATAACGCCGGCAAATTTCCAAGTGACGGTAAATCCACAAGGCCTTGTCGCCGGGACATATAGCGGTACGTTATCCTTTGTGGTCCCTCAGGTTGGGGCAACTCAGTTGGACGTGACGCTGAGTGTGACGCCGGCGACTTCCTTGATTACACCGAGCCGGGCGACCTTTTCCTATTCACGCGCAGATCCTGTCCCACCCCCGAATCAGACTTTCTCGATCACGAGTGAGACGGGAGCGCAAACGAGTTTCGAGATTCGCACGACGGTGATCACCCCCCAGGGTGGAACCTGGCTCTCTGCGACTGCCTCCAGCGCGTTGACGCCGGCGAATGTGACCATCAGCGTGAATCCGGCAGGATTGGGACAAGGTTCTTTTGTCGGCGTGGTGACGGTGACACCGTCCGCAGTTTTCTCGTCGCCGGGTTTCGCGACTTCGTCCGCCCGAAACACTCTTCGGTCGTGGGATTCCGGAACTCCACCATCGCAAAACATTATCGTCACGGCTGGCGACATCGCACCAGGACCTTACATGGTGGCGCCAGAGACGGTGTTCTTCAATGCAGCTTCGCTGTCGCAAATGGTTTCGGTCAATAACTCACCCCCGATGACGAACACTACGGCCACTCCGGCTACAAACACCGGCGGCGACTGGCTGGCTGTAAGTCAAACGACGTTCGTAACTCCCCCCGCTGAAAATTTGGTTGCGACAGCAAACCCCTCCCAATTGGCGCCAACCACTTATACAGGCGTCATTGCGATCGACGATCTTGCCGGAACCGGCGCGAACGGCACGTATGTGAATGCAAACTTCACGGTTGGAGACACTACGGGGACGGTCATATCTCTTGACCAGGACTCCGTGACTATGACGCTCACATCGGGCGCGGCTCCAAGCGTGGTAACGATTCCCGTAATGAGCACCGGCGCCTCAATCCCAGTGATGGCAAAGGTAACGGGTGGGTCATCGTGGCTATCCGCGAGCGGCGGGGTGACAATGCCCTCCGCGGGAGTGACCGTTTCCGCTGGGGCTTTGACACCTGCGCCGATTACGATCACAATAAACCCGTCGCAACTGACGCCAGGGCCGTATGACGACTCCGTCCAAGTGTCTTCGCCAGACGCCCTGAACACGGCTACCGTCGCGGTGCATCTGCGAGTGACACCCCCGCCAAGCGCGAACTCGCCGCAGATCACGGAGATCGTAAATGGAGCGAGTTTTGCCGAGGGGCAGCCGATCACGCCGGGGTCCCTGGTTACGCTGAAGGGCTCGAATCTTGCTAAAGGCACGATGGAAGCGTCAACGATTCCTCTGCCGAGCATGCTCGGAACTACATCGGTTTCGTTCAACGGATTTGCCGCCCCTCTACTCTATGTCTCCGGCGGCCAGATCAACGCGCAACTACCCTGGAACGTTCTCGCGTATGGCAGCGCTAGCGGAACGATTGATGCAGTTGTAACGGTGGGAGGGGTGACCTCGGCGCCCTTCCAAGTTGTTGTTTCTCCCTATTCGCCAGGCATCTTTATCGACTTTGCCACCAACCGCGCAATTGCACAGAATGAAGATGGAACTTTGGTCGCCCCGGTTGGGGCCTATTCGTCGCCTTCACACCCCGCCAACGTGGGGAGCGTGATCTCGATTTTATGCACGGGACTTGGCGCCGTGGATGTTCCGGTGAATAACGGCGTGGGGGCCGGCGCGACATTGCGGAACACGCTCGTGGCTCCGGCGGTTCTGATCGACGGAATTGTTGCAAAGACAGACTTCTCGGGTCTTCAACCGCAGTTTGTGGGTGTTAATCAGATAAACGTGATCATTCCGGCGGGAGTACCGGCTGGAGATGTTTCCCTACAACTACAGATCGGTGGATTTACGACGACACCGCAAGTGACGGTGACTATAGGCAATTGAACTACTTCGTTCGCTACCATTGCAGGCGAACGATCAACTGAATAAGGCGGGCAGTTTCCTGAAACGGGATCTCGGCCGGAAAGCCGGTTGAGATGCCTTGCCGTCCCCGCATGGCCACGCCGAAATCCGTCGCATTCAGCGAAAAGTTCGGCGTACCCAGGTTGGCATGATTGAGCAGGTTGAAGGCATCAGCTCGGATCACAAAGCGGGTCGCCTCGCCGAACCGGCTTAGCGCAAAGGATCGACTGAGTGAGAAATCGATATCGTAAAAACCTGGAGCGCGGAACTCGTTCCGGCCGGTGTCGCCGATTACATTGGATGCGGCCGGCATAAACGCCGCTTTATTCAGCAGGACCTCGCCGCCTTGATCGGGCGCAGGGACGTTTATGTACACCGCGCTTGGATCTGTCAGATTCGCTCGATCGTTGAAGAGGGACGTTTCCCCTCGCATTGCTCCAATCACGCTGAACGGCAGTCCGGACCGGAACGCCGCCAATTGAGACACCTTCCAGTTGCGGAGAAACGAGGGCAGATCCCAAATTGAGAAGAAGACCACGGAGTGCCGCTGATCGAAATCGGAATTACCCCGATCGCTTCCACTATCGAACTGCCGGGTAAACGAGGAAGGTAGTACGGGCGCTTGTGGGACGAGACTGCTGACCGCAACCAGATTGTAGTAGTCGCCGTTCAGCGGCTCGCTCTGATTATCGATGCTGTGGCTCCAGGTCCAGGAAACCTGGAATTCGCTGAAGCGGGCACGCCAGCCTAGCGTAGAAGTTAGCGCATAGTCGCTCGACGCGCCTTGGTTCGCCCGGTAATAAATCGGGGGCAGGAGGGGCTGGTAGAAGGCGTAGGGACCGGTGCTAAACTGCCGATTGAGAACATCCGTGGTTATGAGCCTCCGCCCAAGCGATCCCAGACCGTTGACTTCGAGCCATAGGTTGTCCGCCAGTTGCTGTCGTACGCCTAGAAAGAAATTCTCCGCATACGGGCTGCGAATCCCGGGCTGATACAAGGTCAAACGCGAGAAGTTTGAGTCGATTGAGAAGGCCGCACCAAAGGGGTTCGACGGGCCCGGCGGCGTTAGGTAATTCGTTCGGGCAGGAGCGCCTTGGAGCAGCCCGGTTGCATACGCAACTGAGTTGTTACGCAGGTTTTCCCACTCATTATCGAACGGGCGATCATAGAAGGTCCCGAACCCTCCGCGCAGCACGGTACGGCTAGCCGAGTTGAGGCTCCACGAGAAGCCGGCGCGCGCCCCCCAGTCGGCATTGTCGGAATCGTAGAGCTTTAAGTGGCCCGTCTGTGGGTAGTCGATGTTGGACGTCTCAAGTCGTTGCGCAAAGCTGGTCCCGGTTCCCAGGATCAGACGAGCGTCTTGCATCGGCCCCGTATTGCGGGGCGCGCCGAAATTGTCATAACGCACGCCGAAGTTTACAACCAGCCGCGGCGTGATCTTCCAGCTATCCTGTGCGAACGCATAGAACTCATTTTGCGAGTACTGGCGATTGTAATCGGGCAATGGCAGACCAGGTTGACAAACAAGCGAACATCCGGACCGCGGCGTGGCGAGATCGATCTGGCTAACTTGATCGGCCGCAAAGGCCGCGGCGTTGTCGAAATATACGACGCGGTCGCGCCCGATCGTCAGATAGCCATCGATTCTACGGAACAGAATGCCCGCTCCGATTTTTGGCGAATGGCGGGAATGCACCCATGTAAGATTCTCGACTATCTCGACGTTGTGATCGCGGTTCCGAAAGCCATAGAGGGCTGGACTGCCAGGCAGGATAGTCCCGTCATCGGAAACCAGGGTCGGGATCTCGGAATTGGGGCGGTCGAAACGCAGGTCGTCACCGCTCCAACCGCCGCGGAGTTCTTCTGTAAAGCCCGAAGGGCGAAACCACGTCCAGCCGGTCGCAAGTGAAGTAGCGCCCGAAGTGAGGGGCATCACGAAATCGGGATAAGGCGTCCAGACGTAATCCGGACGGCGGTCTTTTTCAAGAGCCAACCGGGCCATGAAACGTTGACCCTCCCGCCCAGGTTGATAATCCAGGCGAGGGATGGCGGAATAGCGCTCTAGCGCCGTCGGCGGCGAGAATTGTTGGTAGGCAGTCGGCGTGCCGGCGTTGACGATGGGCGCGGGATATCGGGTCAGAAGCTCCTGCGCAATGCTTCCAGGGCTCGGCTGGAAACTCGTCGTGGGCAAGCGAAGATCTACTGGTTGGCTGGCGCTGCGGAATCGCAGGTACTCGAAAGCCATCGAAGAATACAAGTGATTCTTGCGAAGCGGTCCCCCGAGTGAGAATCCGGGCTGCGACTGCTTAAGCGGGGTGCGCGAAAAACCTTGACGGTTATTCTGGAAGTCGTTCGCGTTTAAAACATCGTTGTCGAGATCGAAGTATCCCAGCCCGTGCCATTGATTCGTACCAGCTCGCGTAACGGCATTCGCGAGGTAACCGCTGGTGCGACCGTACTCGGCCGAGTACATTGTGGTGGAGATTCGGTACTCCTGCAAAGCCTCCGGCGGCACAACGGTCAGTGGACCGCTAAGGAGAGAGTTGTTGTTCTCGAGACCGTCGAGAAGAAAATTGGATGCCGAGGGGCGCTGGCCATTAGCAGACAAGCCAAGACTGCGCGCCGTGGCGGAATCGTCGGTAACTCCTGGTTGAGTGATTAGCAGGGTATAGGCATCCCGGCCAGCTAGCGGGAGATCGTTCAATTCACGGGGGTAGATGATCTGCGAGATGGAAGTCTCCAGAGCGCCAATCTGACCTTGTAACACTATAAGCGGCGCGGAGCGCATGCTGCGCGCATCGGCAGCGAAGTTACGCACGATCGCGTCGCTATCGGGTGTTAAGGACTCTGAGTAGATGCCTTGATCGTATACGTCGGAGAGTGCGCGGAGTGGAAAATCGAGGTCGAGGCGACCGGCCACTGGCAAGTGAAGTTCGTTCGTATCTCGCGGCTGATAAGTGATTGGATTCCCGTTCCCAGCTAGGACGGCGGCGCGGCAGGAGTACTCTCCGGGCGACATTGATACGAGAGTGTACTTTCCGTCTTTGTCCGACGGTGCGTTACGGACTTCGGCGGTGTCGATGTTCGTGCAGAAGACCGAAGCCCCCGGAATGCCGGCGCCATTCTTGAGCGCAAATACACGGCCGGCGATCAGGCCCTGAGTACTCTGACAAAAAGTGATCCCTGGTTGAGCCGCGAAAATGATCAGAAAGAGAGCTCGACATGCGGCAACCCGGAGCGAATGGTTTGAAAGGCGCATATTGTGCTAAAACCTGCGGTCGAACCAAACCCATCGATCTAACTTATCATTTCGATCCTTGGGCGAACGGGTGATTCTGATCTTCGTCCAGAACTTCCCGAGCTAAATGACTTCACCACGGGACAGGAAATTGCTCAAATATAGCAATTGGAGCGGATTATTACACACGATGTCGTAGACAAGGGCTTTCAGGCTTATCGGGACAAGGCGAGCATATTCTACAAGAATTGGCTGAATACAATCCTGCAAACCAACAGTGTTTTAACCGTTTGTTTCAGCTCAGGGGCAAGCGCAAAGATGTCCAAAGCCAGCAATTTGGGCCTCGAGTTCGATTCCGCGCCAATGAAACGATATAGCACGCCCCTTGACACGGAACTCGCTCTCGACAAATTTCACGAATCGTGGAAGGTCGCCACGGAGTCCCGATAAGGCGTACTATACCTAGAGAAATTCATCTGTCGCAAACAGTGTCCTAGTGCGCTGCGAGCACGAAACGTCCTATCGTCCGGCGAATTTGGTATTCAACCAAGGCGTTCTTTCCTCCGAATACAGAATGACGCTGGTTGTGGATGGTGCTGTCCCCTGAAACTGCGTTGCCTTGCTCCCCTAGATCGATCGCGGCCAAGGCTGGAGGGTTGTTGAGGCTTCGCCCTGATATTAACGAGGAAATTGTTGCACTCAACGCGCTCTCTTGAACAGGATCCCGCGACCAGCGGCCCGCCGATCAAGGGCAAACCGGCAAACCTAAGCCGATAACTGTTGATAAATCCCCTTCCCACCATTAATCCGTCGTTCGCCCCAAGAGTGGGCAATTCACGGAGCGTTCTTGGCCCCTCCGCCGGACACCCGGCAGGGGGAACTGCGAAGAGTGACGTTTGTTGCGTAACTCTTTTAGGATCAGACACGGGGGACCCCTGGAGAGAGAGGCCACAATCGTCATCTCTTGGAATTTAAGTTAATTATTTTCAATTATTTGGCGGAGAGAGAGGGATTCGGATACTTGAGGCATCAATAGAAGCTGTAAGTTACGGATTCGTCAGTGCAAGGAGTGCCGTAATTGCCGTGCCTGCCGTTGCGCCTTGCACGCTATTGCACGCCAGGAGCGGTGAACAGTGGGGTTCGGAACTTGAGGTTCACCCGACTCTATAACTCGCACATCGTTGGTGGCTGTCAGAGCCAGAGTCGCCGGAGTTGCCATAGCTCTTTAGCCATGAGCCTGTCTCCAACCGTCGGGCGCTTGTGTTGATCAAATGACGCAGCACAGAAAACTTCGGTAATTGAAGAAAACCGACTAGCTCTGGGGCACTGAATCAATTTTGCCGGCAATTGATTCTATCGGATGCTCCCTAAATCGAGCGAGAAATTCCACTCGATATCGTGGCCAAGGTCGCTGAGCGACGTTCGCCACGACGATTGCGAATTCGGGAAAACTGCGTTGGGGCTTGGGAAGCGGATTCGCCAAAGAGTTGATCCCGCGTCAGCAGACACTTGAAGCCGGCATCCACGGCCACGCGCACCAGTGAATACCCCTTCTACATCGCAACGCAAACGGGCCGAAGAGAAAGCCTCAACCAACAAGCACGCGTTTAGCGTCTGCCGTGCGAGCAGCTTCGTTCTGACGGCGCAGCGTTTACTGATCGATCCGGGCGGTGGGACTAGCGGCCAGAAGCGGCGTTGTGGTCTCTAACCAGCGTTTCTGTAGGTCAGGCTTGCTTTGACCTGACTTAAGACTTTATCTAGACTCTTTTGAACGACCATGTTAGGGCGACAGAATCGTCGCGGCCGTTGTACACAACTAGCTCTTCGCCGCGAAGTCCTTCATGGCGTCGCGATCCAATTCAAAGCCGAGGCCAGGGGTTCTCGGCAGCACAATGCGGTCGCCCCCCGTAAGTTCGGGAGTTCCTTTGTAAAGGACACGGCACATGGCAACTGCGCTCAGGTGCCATTCGCAAAGGCCACCGTTCGCGACTCCGGCGTGGAGGTGCATATTGAAGTTCGCATACGCGCCCGCATTGGCGATGGGAACACCGAACGCCTGGGCCATTCCGGCCACCTTAACGGCAGCCGTGAAGCCACCGCCCATGCAGACGTTGAGCTGAAGCAAGTCTACGGCGTCATTCTCCATCATGTCGCGCCAGCGGGAGAGTTTCGTTTCGTTCTGCCCTGCCGCGATCGGCATAGGCGCTTGGCGGCGGAATTCTGCAAGCCTCTCAATGTCGTTCGCACGCAGAGGCTCTTCGAAAAAGCCAATGTTGTAATCGGCAATCTGACGGGCGAAGTGACGCGCCTGATATTCGTCGAGGCCCTGATTGGCATCGATCGAGACGGAGGCTTCCGCTCCCGCGGCTTCGCGCATAGCGCGGACACGAGCCGCGTCTTCATTGAGGATTGCTTCAATCGACTTGTTGGCTCTGTCGATATTGTCGGCGCCCGAGGCGACAACCATTTTCAGGCGTGGCAGGCCGCTTTTCACCATGTCGCGGGCGGACTGCGCGAGTTCGTCGCGGGTCAGGAAACTCTGCCCGCACGTGGTGTACACACGGACTTCATTGCGAGCCCCTCCGAGCAGCCGCCAGATAGGCTCGTTGTATCGCTTCCCGGCAATATCCCAGAGTGCGCAATCGATGGCCGCAAGGGCTTGAACGGCGTGGCCCGACTGACCTCGTGGCGTCATGCGCCAATAGAGGTCCTCGGAAATCATTTCGCGGGCCATGGCGTCTTTGCCGATCAGGTACGGCGCGATCACGTCACGGATGGCCGACACGACGATCTGATCGTTGATGATCGAAGTGAACCCGTGCCCGGTAAGACCGTCCGCGGTCTCCACTTCAGCGACGACGCCGCCCATGCGGATCGGCCGCTTGTAAGATCCGGCCACATACTCACAAGGGACATTAACCGTGGTCGCCGTGACACGAGCGATGCGATTATCCCTGGCAGCGCTCGAAGAGTTCACGGTCTGCGCATCCAGTGAGGTCAGGAGCGCGCTTCGGACGCCACCGAGTGAGGCGAAGGCGGCCAGGTCACGGGCCCGACGCAGGAATTGGCGCTTGTTCATTATCCTTCTCTTTTTGTAGTGCTGGCTCGTGGATACGGCCCGAGTTTATCAAAGAATTCGCGGTAAGCGCGGCAAGGACTTGTCGGGGAGGTTGCAATCGCGGCCCGGGCCTTCGGCTGGACCAATGTACGAGTGGCGCGTAATCCGATCGGAGCGTTCTGCAACTTCCGAGAACGCCCTTTCCCTTGCCCAATCTAGCGACCCGCTTCCTTTACCTGTGCGCCCTGCGTATACCCTGTAGAATCCTGTACAATTCACGGCCTTCGACAACGCCTCGTTTTTCGTTCGTGTCCGTCGTCAGCTTCAGAATGGTTATCGCGGCGGCACCCTTGGCCCGCTGCATCCGCGCCACGGATTGATGGACCGCTTCGCGACGCGCCTTTTGTGCCCGCCTCATCAGATTACTGCCGAACTACCACTGGATTTATGAAGACGCCACGGGCATTCACCACCCGGACCCCGCATTCGCTCTTGTGTCGCCAAGCTAATGAGACTGGCATGGTATTCCCAGGGAAGACAACTGACGATCTCTTGTCATTGCGCCGGGGCGCCAGTAGACAGACCGGTGCTCGAGATCGGCCAGGATTTCTGAACTCATCCGGCCCTTGAACCCTGGCGCTTTCAGCACCGCGACCGGGCGGCTCTCCTGTTCGATGACCACTTTTCGCCTTGCCGGACCTTCTCCAGCATCGTATGCAGGTCGCGAGCGACTTCAGCCTCCGTCATGTGCGCTGTTATGCTGTTACGATGACACCGGCCCCGGCGCCCCGTAACGGTGTGCTCGTCGAGGCGTAATGCCTTGGAACTCGGGCAAGCAAATGACGGCCGCCGGTCAGGGATCTCTGTAAGGTGTGAAGGAGGGAAGTATGAAAACACCTAAGCTGCTTTGGGCCGCAGCCATATTGATGGCGACGTCGGCTGGTCTGAGTGCACAGTTCGCGCCGGGGCCACAGAGTCCGATCACGACGGGATTGGGTCCCGTTTCCGTAGCAGTGGGGGATTTTAACGGGGATGGGGTACCGGATTTGGTGGTCGCGAATTCCACCGATAACACGGTGACGGTGCTGCTGGGCAGCGGAAAAGGCGGGTTCGCGGCGGGAAGTCCGGTTAGCGTGGGTGCCGGCCCTGCGTCGGTAGCAGCGTGGAATTCTAGCGGTCTCGCGGTGGCGAACTTGTTGGACAACACGGTGAGCGTGCTGGAAAGCAACGCGAGCGGTTCGGCGTTCACAGCGGTCGTGGAGAGTCCAGTTGTGGTGGGGTCAAGGCCCGCATTCGTCGCCATGTCGGATTTCAACAATGACGGCGTGACTGATCTAGCGATTGCGAATTCCGGTGACAACACCGTGACCGTGCTGCTGGGGGTGGCAACAGGTGGGTTCGCGGCTGCGGCGGGCAGTCCGTTCGCAGTCGGATCGAAACCTGTTTCCATTGCGGTTGCGGATTTCAATGGGGACTTCGTGCCGGACCTCGCCATCGTGAATACGGGCGACAACACGGTAACCGTGCTGCTCGGGAACGGAAAGGGTGGGTTTACGGCGGTGCCGGACAGTTCTTTTGCCGTAGGGTCGGCTCCGGTTTCCGTCGCGGCGGCGGATTTCAACAAGGACGGGAAGAACGATCTGGCGATCGCAAACTCGGGCGACAACTCCGTGACCGTGCTGCTGGGCACGGGGACGGGCGGTTTTGCGGCGGCCGCGGGTAGCCCTTTTGCCGTAGGGAAAGCGCCGTCGTCAGTCGTGGCGGTAGATTTCAATGGAGACAGTATTCCTGACTTGGCTATCGCGAATTCGGGCGATAACACTGTCACCGTACTGCTGGGCTCTGGCACGGGCGGGTTCGCTCCGGCGGCTTACAGCCCGCTGGCGGTGGGAACAAAGCCTGAGTCCGTTGCGGTGGCGGATTTTAACGGAGACGGCAAGCCGGACATGGCGATTGCGAACTCCGGCGACAACTCTGTCACGGTGCTGCTGAACACCTACCTTGCCGGTGTGCCGACGCCGCAAATGGTCTCCGCGGCAACCGGTACGGCGCCGGTATCGGCAGGGCAGATTGTGGCAATCTATGGCGCCAACTTCGCTAACGGTGCTACCTCTGCGACGACAGTGCCACCGACAGAACTGGGCGGCGTCAGCGCGAATTTCACGATTGCCAATATTTTGGGTTCTCCGATATTTTCGGGCGCGATGCCGTTGTTTTACGTCAGCCCGAAGCAAATTAACGCCCAAGTTCCAGTGGACGTGTTTTTTCCGCCGTGCAATCAGGGGTCGGGTAGCGTTTATTCCACAAGCGTTCAGATCGAGACGCCATCGGGTGGGCAGACGGCGATGGTGAGCGCGATTCCATCTCCCGCGCCTGGCCTGTTCAGCGCCAACGAGACCGGCAGTGGCGTGGCGGCGGCGCAGTTCGTCACGAATCTGCCGAATGGAACGCAGACAACGATGCAAGTTGCGGAATGTCCGGGGGGAACAGGCACTTGCGTTCCGGTTCCGCTGAATGTCACCATCGGAACTTCCGCGCTTGTGCTCTGGGGAACTAGCATTTCCGAATATTCGGGCTTTCCGGCGGGATTGGCAGTGATGGCCGGCAATCAGCCGTTGCAGGTGTTCTATGCCGGGCCCTCAAAGCAATATGCTGGGTTGGATCAGATTAACGCATATCTGCCGGCGAGCTTCAGCGCGAGCGGGACGGTGAACCTGAGCGTGGCGGTATCGGGGACTACGCCGGGATTGGGCGCTAATTGTACGTTTAGTACCACATCAAATGTCGTGACGATCGACATCGAATAGCCTACGCGCCTTCGCGCCAGCGTCCGCTAAACGAACGCTAAGTACCCCGAGGTACCCCAGCCCTGCGCCGATCAGGGCGCCAGCCACTACGTCGCTCAGGAAGTCCGGATCGTCGGCCACCCTTCCAGAGATCGGGCGAGCTCATGATGCCGGTTCGATTCCGATCTTGTCGTTCACGGCGGCGGCAATTCGTTGTGTGCAGCCGAGGTATCGTTCCGTCGTTTGCACCGATATATGGCCAAGGAGGAACTGAATCTGCTCCAGGTCACCTCCGGCCGCCCGGCATAAGCGCGCGCATGGGACTTCGCGGCGAAAAGCTAGTTGTGTACAAGGGCCGGCTATGCGTGCTGAGGCAGACAGGAACGTGCCGCCCCTGAAAGGACTGCGTCACAGCAGCTCCCGTAAGACGTTTTTTCAGCACCTGCTCATTCGGGCTCTTCCCGCCGCCGTCGAGCCAGGTTTGGAGTTTGCCGACGCTGACCGTGTGCTCGGTCTCGGGCTGCTTGACGCGGGTGGTCAGGCGGGTCGCTGGGCTGCTCGCGCGCGGGGAATTTACTAATCAGGCCTGGCTTCATCGGTTGCACCGGTAATGAGCATCACAATGCCGAGAACTATGTTTACAGCCCCGAGGCCGAGCGGAACTCCTACCAACACCGTAACGTGAGTTAAGCTGCCGGTTCCGAAAGCGATCGCCAGCCCTATTAACAGAAGGACGACACCGGAGCCCAACACCCGGAGACCCCTTCGACGCCCGAACTTGCGATCCGCTTTAGCTTCCAGTTTGTGGGCCGCATTCTCCCACCCCGCGCGATAGGCAGTCTCGCTTCCGACGGTTGGATGATACGTTTCCGCCCGAATCGCAGTCGATCCGCTTTGGGAGTGTTGCTTTACGCAATCCTGGTATCCCTGATGGTATGCATTCCGGCCTGTACCCTTGTCGAGCGACTTGAGCGTGACAGTGCTAAAGAGAAGACGGTCGGAAATGGCGCCACAGGCCGGGCAAGTCCAGTCTT
>Ga0302324_100019039_pt1 | contig 13505 bp, 10 predicted proteins | sample Palsa_T0_1_FD_201949 | JGI IMG/M metagenome (GOLD analysis project Ga0302324, IMG submission 201949) | Peat permafrost microbial communities from Stordalen Mire near Abisko, Sweden - Palsa_T0_1 | ecosystem: Environmental > Terrestrial > Soil > Palsa > Peat permafrost | place: Sweden: Abisko...
TGGACAGTAGTGCTGGCGATCACCATCGCCGCGCTCTATCTCTATCGCACCGCCGCCGAAGCCTTGCCGATCCTGGTCGTCCGCGGTTGCCTTCTGGCTGTGCCGATCTTCGCGCTCTGGGTCGTCGCTTTGCGCTGGTGGCGCACGGTGCCGGCCCGCGCATGAGTAGCCGATAAGCAATCACGCTTGGTTCACTTCTGAATCTGCTACCATTCCCGTGTTCTGAATTTCATTTCCTATGCATTGGTGGGCATCGATCGCCGGTATTGTTGTGGTCTTCCTCATCCTGATGGATGCGTTTGAGACCGTGGTTTTGCCGCGGCGAGTCAGGCGAACTTTTCGCATCACCGGCTTGTTCTACAAGAAAACCTGGCGCTTCTGGACTCGGGTGGGGTTGCACATCAAGGCCGAGAAACGGCGCGAAAGCTTCCTGGCATACTACGGGCCGCTTTCACTGATTGTGCTTCTAGGGTTTTGGGCGGTCGGGCTGATTTTTGGTTTCGCCTGCGTACAGTACGGACTGGGCGAACATGTTTCGCTAGGCAATGAAAAAATCACGTTCGGAAAAATCGTCTACCTCAGCGGTGAAACTTTTTTCACGCTGGGCTACGGTGACATCACGCCCAACAACGCTGCCGCTCGCGCTCTCGCCGTGATGGAAGCGGGCATGGGCTTCGCGTTTCTCGGGGTCGTGGTTGGATATTTGCCGGTAATCTACAATTCCTTTGCCTCGCGGGAAATTGAAATTTCGCTGCTCGATGCGCGCGCCGGGTCACCTCCGAGCGCCGCTGAGTTTCTGGACCGGTTGGGCTGTTGTCCGGAACAGACGGTGCTCGACCAAATTTTTCGCGACTGGGAGCGCTGGTGCGCCGACCTTCTGTCCAGCCACATTTCCTATCCGGTGCTGGTTTTCTTCCGGTCGCAGCACGGCAATCAATCCTGGTTGGGCGCGCTGACGACGATGCTCGATGTCACCTCGTTGATCATGACCGGCGTGGAGGGCATTCATCCGGACCAGGCAAAGCTCACCTTCGCCATGGCGCGACACGCCGCCGTCGATCTGGCGCAGGTGGTGAATGCGGAGTACAGTCCACATGATAACGGCCGGCTTGAGGAGGAAGACCTGAAGCGGCTCCGTGCCGATCTCGCCCAGCATGGCGTGACTCTGTCGGATGGGTCGGATGCTTCAGAAAAATTGGCGGAACTTCGCGTGCTCTACGAACCCTATCTCAACGCGCTGAGTCACCGCCTCCTGATGACGCTGCCGTCATGGCTCATCGCGGATCGCAAGAAAGATAACTGGCAGGGAGGCCCGTGGGACCGGGCAATTCAGGCTCGGGCACTGGAACATCCGGGGCGAGCCACCGACGATCACTTCTGAGCGGTCTGCCGGCTGCCGTTATTTAGCTACCGCCTCCCCGTGGCGGATAAAATACTGCCACTTGTCCATCCCCGCGGGCACTGCCACGTCAAAAAAACCAACCATCATTTCTTCCGACGTCTGGTCACCCCACGTCACCGTCTTTTCCGGGTCGGGATTGTGCGGATTGTTCCGCGAGTTGTCATACCAGGCTACTGCCCGCAGCCTGGTTCCCGCCTTCAATTCCCGCGGCTCGGCCAGCTTGTAACTCAACTGCCAGTGAAAGTGATAATTCACGCGCAGCAGCGTTTCCACGCTTCCGTCGTCATGCACAATGTCGTATTCAAAACGCTTTCCACGCAGGTGCATGTGCGGGAAAAAGCTGAGCAGGGTTGCATCGTTCGGCAGCGTTCCCTGCACTTCCACGCGAAAGTCGTCCGCCTCCGGCGGAATCAGCAGCGCATGATTATTCAATTGCAGTGTGATGACTCTCTGCGTCGGCGCGGCCTTCGCGAACACCAGTCCAACGCTAGTCTCATCACTGGCCGCCTTGCCGTTCGTCGTGTAATGCATCTGAAACACGAGATCCGATCCCGCGGGCACGAACTTTGCCATACCGTCCGCCCAGCGGTCCGGCGCACTCCCGGGCGCATACACCAGCAGCAGATCGCTGGTGGTTTCGTGCGCTTGCCGGCGCTCATCCGGATCGCTCAGCATCGAAGCCGTGAACGGTACGCCCACCGGCGCATGCCGCAGCCAAGGCGAATCGGGAGGCCGAATGTAGACCACCGCATGGTGCACATGCGCCGCGCTCGAGGGCCGCACCTCTACCATTTGCACCCACTTGTCTTCGATAAAATGCGTAGGTGCAATTTCGTACGTATATTCCACTTCGCCTCGTGCCGGAATCTCTACCGGCTTCGGCATCTTCACTACCAGGTCCGGCTGCGGGATATTCCAACCCGTACTCCACTTCGGCGGCGGGGGCGCATCGTGCGCATCCCCCGCGGGCGCTCCGGCTTTTTCCCAGGCTGCAATGGTCGAGATCTGCTCCTCAGTCAACGACGAATCATTGGCAAAATGTCCATAGCGGGGATCGGCAAACCACGGCGGCATCATCTTCATCTCCACCGCGGCGGCAATTTGCCCCGCCAGGGGACGTGTCTGCTCATAAGTCACCAGCGGCATCGGCGCAGATTCTCCGTTGCGGTGACAACTCTGGCAATGATTCTGGAGGATCGGAAGTACATCCTTATAGAAGGTAGGTCGGAAAATCTTCGTTCCATGTCCGGCAACATTCCCTGGCATCTGCCATGCCGTCATCAGTAGAGAAAATGCAGTCGCGAAAACCGTTCCAAACTTCTTCACGAGCGCAGAAACTCCAGAGCCGGCGCGACATAGGCTGCCATCCGCGTTTCGTCTGCGACTGGTAGTTCCACTTTTTCCATGATTGCCGGTTGGCTCATAACAATGTGGCTTTGACACAATGCGGCTTTGACCGAAAATTCCTTCTTGTCCTCAAAAAGCGGACGTTGCTGTGTCCTTGTGCTGTACTTTAGCAGGCTTCTGCTAACATTTCCCCTTCATGAAACATGTGGGCGAAAAGGTAGTGCGCATCGAAGCGGAGGCGTTGCGGGCGCTGGCGGATCGGCTTGCGGGGCCGATGGCTGCGGACTTTGACCGGGCGCTCGATCTGATGTTTGGATGCCGCGGCCGGGTCGTGGTAACCGGCATGGGGAAAAGCGGGCTCATTGCTCGCAAAATTGCGGCTACATTAAGTTCGACCGGCTCGCCGGCGCTTTATCTGCATCCAGTGGATGCGCTGCATGGCGACCTGGGAATGATTGTGCGCGGCGACGTTGTGCTGGCGCTTTCGGCGAGCGGCGAAACGGAGGAGATTCTCCAGTTGCTTGCGACTATTAAACGACTGCAGGTTCCGCTGATCAGCATGACTTGCGACGAGTCCGCGAAGAAGCCGGCGGCCGAAGGCGCCCGCTCCACACGGGCTTCTACTCTGGCATCTTCGGCAGACGTGGCTTTGGATTGTTCGATTTCCGAGGAAGCTTGTTCACTGGGATTGGCTCCTACCGCTTCCACTACCTGCATGCTGGCTCTGGGCGACGCGCTGGCAGTGGCGCTCTCGGAAAAGCGCGGATTCAAGGAAGAAGACTTCGCCAACTTGCATCCGGGTGGAAAGCTGGGCAAACGGCTGGCGCGGGTCGAATCGCTGATGCACTCGGGAGACGCGGTTCCGCGGGTCACACCGCAGACGAAGATGCCGGACGTGATTTACGAGATGTCGCGCAAAAAGCTGGGTATGACCACGGTGGTCGATGGCGATGTTTTACTGGGCGATCGGTTGCTCGGTGTGATCAGCGACGGCGATCTCCGCCGATTGCTCGAGCAGCGTGGCAAAGACACGCTCGATCTGACGGCTCAGGATTGCATGACGCGGTCACCGAAAACCATTGGACCCCACGAGTTCGCAGCGACCGCATTGGCGCGCATGGAAGAGATGAAAATTACGTCCCTCGTTGTTGTTGACGAGGACTGGCGCCTGCACGGAATCGTGCACCTGCATGATCTATGGGGCACGGAGCTGGTGTAGGGACGGAGCCTCCAGCATGAAAGTTTACGGCTTAGTGGCAGAAGCGCTGTAGTTTTGGTGGAGGCGCGGTGGGCAATTCGTCAAACTCTCCATCCCATCCCGAGCACCCGCGCGCGGTGACGGCGCGGATCACAACCTGCTCCATATCGCGGGCCTTCGCTTTCGCCTGCGAGATCTGATCGGTTGTAAGGTAGCCGCCGTTGCTGAGTTCGCCGAGGTCCGGGCCCGCGGCCGCATAACCGGCGTCGGCTGCAATGGTGTACCAGACATACGCATTGAAGCGGTCTTGCGGAATGCCGCGCCCGTCTTTCAGCGCTTTGGCGTAGAAGTATTGTGCCTGGGGCAAGCCTTGGTCGGCGGCAATCTTATAGAGCGCGGGAGCCTTGGTATAGTCCCGATCCGCCATCAGACGGCCGAGGAAATACGCGCCATAAGCGTTATTCTGGTCGGCTGCCAGCTTAAACCATTTCCGCGCCAGGTCGAGATCGCGCGGCACCGTTCCGCCCATGAAATAGAGCCTCCCGGCGAGCCAACCCGCCAGCGGGTCTCCTTGTTGAGCCGCCTTACGATACAGGTCAAGGGCCTGGCCGGGGTCGCGCGCCAGAAAGGTTCCAGTTTCGTAATAGTAACCCAGCGCAATCTGGGCTGGTCCGTAGCCGAGGTCGGAGGAATGCCGAAAATAATCGATTCCCAGCCCGTCATTTCGCGATGGCCCGACACCCGTAATAGCGTCCATTCCGCGCTCGTACAGAGCGTCTGGAGAGCTGCTTTGCGCCAAGGCGACAATGCTCAGCAGGACGAGTATGAAAGATAAGAACAATCGACGCATGGGTTCGATTTCCGTAGTAAGTACCAGAACAAGTATAGGAAATAGGGCCATCAGTGTAGAGTTACGAAAGTTCCGACCGAATGTACCTGCGGTCGCGGTCAGAGGGGGAGAGGCGTGGCAATTTCGGAGACACCGCATGTGGCCCAAAGAGTGGCATTCTATGCGGTTATCGCATGCTGGGGGCTGTTTGCGCTGACGTTCTGGCTGAAGAAACGTCCGCCCGTGGTCCGCGAGACGAAACGCGATCGAACGTCACTAGTCGGAATGTCGTTGCAAGGCGTAGCTTTCTTTTTCGTCTGGTTCAACCCCTTACAGCGGAGACAATTGTCGCCGGTCACGTCCGGTTCGGCGGTCGTGGAATGGGGATTGGCCGCGCTCGCCGTGATCATCGCAGTGGTTTCGGTGTGGCTGGTCAATTCCGCGGCGCGGCATTTGGGCAAACAATGGGCTCTGACCGCGCGCGTCGTCGAAGGCCACGAACTGATTCAGCAGGGCCCGTACCGGTTGGTAAGGAACCCCATATACACGGGGATGTTTGGAATGCTGCTGGCGACCGGACTGGTCATGGATCGAGGGATCCCACTGGCGATTGGGATCGTGGTCTTTCTTGCGGGAACGTACATCCGCATTCAGAGCGAAGAGCGACTGCTGAGACAGACCTTTGGCGCGGAGTTCGAGGCATACGCGCGCAAGGTCCCGGCGTTGATCCCGGGAATCTACTGAATCGCCGCTCCTAATAATATGCTGTGAATCCCATATCTATGTATATACATCTACTACGCTATGAATGCATCTCTTTTGCCCTCACTTCCCTGTATGTGCGCCGGTCTTCGACGGGCATCCAGAGCACTCACTCAATGTTATGAAGAGGAGCTCCGGCCCGTTGGGCTGCGAGCGACACAGTTCACGATATTGCAAGTGCTTTCTCTCGCCGGCGAAGTGACGCAGGGAGAACTGGGGCGAATGCTGGCGATGGACAGCACCACCCTCACGCGGACCCTGAAGATCATGAGCCGGCATGGCTGGATCGGCAGGCGGCACGGCACGGACCGGCGCGAGTGGCGGCTCCGCTTATCGAAGGCCGGCGAAGGTCAACTCAAACGGGCACTTCCTCACTGGGAAAAAGCACAAGCGCAATTGCGGCTGCAACTCGGCCAACATCAGTGGGATGAGCTTGCAAGATTAACCAACAACGTGACCAACGCGGTCACAGAACGAGGAGACCTATCATGACGAACGCAGCTTATGGAAAGCTAACCGCCGGGCTCATCGTGGCCTGGTTCACCTTCTCGCTTTCGGCATCGGCATTGCATCTGTTCGATACTGACCCGAACCGTCCGCCGCTTCCGCTATTGCTGGCAGTGCTGATTCCGATTTTTCTGTTCTTCTTGTGGTATCGCAGCTCGAAATCGTTTCACGCGTTCATTCTCTCGCTGAGCCCGCAAACGCTAACGATCGTCCAGGCTTGGCGCATCGCGGGGTTCGCGTTTCTGGCGTTGTACGCCTATGGCATTCTGCCCGGCGTCTTCGCGTTGCCCGCCGGCTGGGGAGATGTCGCAATCGGTGCGACCGCGCCGATCGTAGCCTTGAAGGTAGCCAATCCGCGCTATACGACGATGTTCATCCTATGGCAATGGCTTGGAATTGCGGATCTGATTCTGGCAGTCAGCGGTGGCGCCGTGGCCCGATTCATCGGCACGCAAGGTCTTGCGGGTTCGGCGGGAATCTCGACGGCACCCATGACGGTGCTGCCGCTCAGCGTGATTCCTACCTTCGGTGTGCCTTTATTCCTGATTCTTCACATCATCTGCATAGCGCAGGCGAGGCGTTGGTCCCAGCAGACCTTCGGTAGGATCGCGGATCGCGGCGGCTCGTTAGCCGCTTAGCCTTGAGTCGAAGGCGTCTGACCCTGCCTATGCGTAGCGTTCGCGCAAGAAATCGCCAATCGCCGCGTAGGCAGCGGTCAGCGTCTTTTCATCAGGCAGGAAAACGATGCGGAAATGTTTCGTCCCCGGACGCTGTCCAAAGCCGGAGCCGTGCACGACCGTCACATGCTTCTGCCGAATCAGTTCGGTGACAAAGACGTCGTCGCTTTCCGGGATGTCGATGCTGGGGTACGCATAGAACGCGCCGCGCGGCGACACGCAACTTACCCGCGAAGTTTCCGCGCACCACTGCATGGTGAGATCGCGGCGGCTGCGCAGCTTGCGCTTCACTTCGACGAGATGATCCTGCGGCCCTTCGAGCGCGGGCTTGATCGCGTATTGCTCGGGATGGTTGGCGCACAAGCGCGCCCGCAGCAGCTTGTTCACGCCTTCAAGGTACGGCTTGATGACGGAAGCTTCGCCGCTGGCAATGCCCCATCCGATGCGCCAGCCGGGGGCAAGGTAGTTTTTGGACAGTCCGCCGAAAGTGATGACCGGCACATCGGGCGCGACCGCGGCCATCGCGACGTGGGGATCGTCGTCGATGATGAGTTTGTCGTAAATCTCGTCGGCAAAAATGATAAGATTGTGCCGCCGCGCGAGTTCCGCAATCTGCTCGAGCATCTTTCGGCTGCAGACTGATCCGGTCGGATTGTTGGGATTGATCAACACAATGCCGCGCGTCCGTGGCGTGATCTTTTTCTTGAGGTCGTCGAGATCGGGCTGCCAGCCGTCTTCTTCGTTCAGATAATAGGTGTTCAGTCCGATTTCGATCTTCGCCAGAACCGCGGAATAAAGCGGATAGTCGGGACAAGGAGTCAGCAGGTTGTCGCCGGGATTGAGCAGCGCGGTCAGGCAGATGTCGACGGTCTCGCTGACGCCCGAGGTCACAAAAACATCCTGAATATTGGTGATCCCCTTGCGAACCGCCTCGCCCCGAATCGCTTCAAGCGCCTGCGGGATGCCCGAAGAACCAGAGTATCCATTCATGCCGTCGCGCATGGCTTGATAAACGGCTTCGATCATGTGCGGCGGCGTTTGAAAATCGAAGTTAAGAGGATCGCCGATGTTGAGCGGCAGAATTTTGTGTCCCTGCCTCGCGACCTCGTCGGCAATGCAAGCCAGGTCGCGAATAGCATAGCGGACGTTTTCCAGGCGGGCAGCAGGCGTGATTTCACGGGCTTGAATGATTGACATATTCGAACTCAACTCACCGCCGAGACGCCGAAATCGCCGAGGGCAATCCTTTCACAAAATCTCGGCGCCCTCTGCGTCTCGGCGGTAGATCGCCGCTTACTCCCCCCGGTCGATCTGCGCCTTCTGCAGCGTGTCGGAGTAATCCACGTAAACCGACTTCCACTCGGTATAAAAGTCGATCGCGCCGATGCCGCCTTCCCGATGGCCGTTGCCCGTCGCCTTCGTCCCGCCGAAGGGCAGATGAACTTCCGCGCCGATGGTCGGAGCGTTGATGTAGGTGATGCCGGCCTCCAGATCGCGGACGGCGGCAAACGCCTTGTTCACGTCTTTCGTGTAGAGCGATGACGACAAGCCGTATTCGATGTTGTTGGCGATCGCGATGGCATCTTCCAGATCCTCACACGGGATGATCGCAACCACCGGGCCGAAGATTTCTTCCTGCGCGATGCGCATGTTGGGATCGACGTCGATGAAAACCGTGGGTTCGAGGAACCAGCCGTGCTGGAATTCGCCCTTGTCCAGCCGGTTGCCGCCGGTGACGAGTTTGGCGCCTTCGTTTTTTCCGATCTCGATATAGCTCAAATCGGTGTTGAGCTGTTTCTCGTTTACCGCCGGACCCATCTCGACCGACTCATCCAGACCGTTGCCGACTTTGATCTTTCTCGCGCGCGCGACGAACTGATCGATGAACTTGCGATAAACGCCCTTCTGCACGATGATGCGGCTGGTGGCGGTGCAGCGCTGTCCGGTGGTGCCGAAAGCGCCCCAGAGCCCGCCTTCCACCGCCAGTTCAAGGTTCGCGTCGTCGAGCACGATCATTGGATTCTTGCCGCCGAGTTCGAGCGAACAATGTTTGAAACTCTTGGCCGCAGTCGTGCCGATGATCTTGCCGACCGCCGAAGAACCCGTGAACGAAATGGCGCGAACCGCCGGATTCTCGAGCAGCGGAGAGCCCGCCTCCGGACCGTAACCGGCCACAACGTTAATAACACCTTTCGGCACTCCGGCATCGGTCAGGGCCTGCACCAGGTTGAAGGTAGATAGCGGAGTGTCCTGCGCCGGCTTAATCACGCAGGCGTTGCCGCAAACGATGGCAGGCAGTAGTTTCCACGAAGAAATGGCCATCGGGAAATTCCATGGCGTGATCATGCCGCAGACGCCAATCGGCTGGCGGATGGCCATGGCAAATTTATTGGGCAGTTCCGAGGGAACGGTCGGACCGAATAGGCGGCGGCCTTCGCCGGCGTTGTAGTAAGCGGCGTCGATGGCTTCCTGCACGTCGCCGCGGGTTTCTTTCAGCACCTTGCCCATTTCGCGAGTCATGTCCCGGGCATGCTCTTCTTTGCGCTCGATCAGGATCTCGGCCGCCCGGAAGACCATCTCGGCGCGGCGTGGCGCGGGCACCAGCCGCCATTTTGCGTACGCGCGCTTAGCCGCATCCACCGCTGCATCTACGTCGACTTTATTCGAGCGTTGGAAGATCGCAACTACCTCGCGTTGATCCGCGGGATTGCGGTCTTCGAAAGTCTGCCCGCTGGCGGATTCGACCCATTCGCCATCAATGAAATTCTTGAACACCCTGGTTTGGGTGGTGCCGCCATCGATCACGGGCTTGGTCATGGTGTCCGTCGCCATAGAAACCTCCTCAGAAAAGTGCCGAACTTCCATGCTAACAACCGGGATGTAGACGGGCAAGCGAGGGAAAGCAGGTGTCGGAGTCTCTACGAAAGCTTAACCACAAAGGGCACGAAGTCACACTAAGGAGAACTAAATTCAGGTGCCGTGATATTTTCGTCCTCATGAAGCGGATTGCTTTTGCCGGATGGCTGCTCGTTTCTTTTGTGCTTTCGGCAACAGCGCCGGCGCAGGGGCCGTTCCCCGTCATCAGCACGGTGGATGAACCCGAGATTGCGGGACGTCCGGTGCAACTCGATTCGCATGGCCTGCTGCTGCCCTGGCCCTTTCCGGAATCCGTAGGAGATTCTTACTCTTCCGATTTTCTTGCCCAGTGGACGATCCTCTGGGATCAATTCCAGCGCCAGCGCCTTCCTTACTTCTACTGTTGTTTCGCCATTGACCCTGCCACCTACGAAATGATTCCCGACCACAACTGGGCCAACTCTACGGCTTACCTGCGGGCAATGCTGGAAGGTTTTGTGGAACATCTTTACCCCTACACCGGAGATGAACGCACCCTGACGTTTCTCGAAAACTTTGTCGACTATGAGATGGAAAACGGGACTACACCCAAAGACAAAGACTACGTGTGGTCCGGTGTGCCGTATCCTTCGGCCAATCCCGGGGCGCCACGCTATTCCGGCTGGAGCAGTCACGGGGAAGACTATGTCGAGCCGCACGTGATCGGCGAGGATGGTTATGCCTATCTGCGTCTCTACGAGATGACGGGCAAAACGAAGTACTTGCGCGCTGCCATCCATTTTGCCGACGTCCTGGTCAAGAACTACAAGCCGGGCGATGCACTGCACTCGCCTTGGCCGGTGCGCTGCTTTGCTCGCGACGGGCGGGTAGAAGGCAAGGGCATGGGACCGTACTCCGCGAATGTTCTCGGGCCCATCTCTCTGTTTGATGAATTGATCCGGCTGAAACAGGGGAACGGGTCCAACTACGCAAAAGTGCGCCGGGCAGCCTGGCAGTGGCTGCAGTCTTATCCGCTGAAGAACAACGCCTGGGTCGGCTACTTCGAAGATGTGCCACCTACCATGGGCAACATGAATAACGTAATTCCTCTGGAACTGGCCCGTTATCTCCTCTTGCACCCGGAAACGGACCCTGACTGGCGGCAGCACTCCAGGCAGTTGATGGAGTGGGTTAAGACGACGCCGAAGTGGCCGAAGTATCTTGTCCACGGAGCACTCGTAACTGCCGAGCAGGGCGACGGAATGAATTTCTGCTGCAACAAACCCAACCAATGCTGTGACAGCCACACCGCCCGCCTGGCGGCAGTCGAGGCGTTGTACTTTGCTCGAACCGGAGACGACAGTTATAGGGAGGCGGCGTTCCGCTCGTTTAACTGGGTAACCTACTTCCAGGGTTTGCCCGGCAAAGCTCACGCCCCGTTCAGCGAACAGTGGTGGTTTACGGACGAATTCGCCGACGGGCCCCGCCGCCTGATGGATGGCTTGTGGGCAGTCCCGGAGTGGGCGCCAGCGAACGAGTCCCATCTTCTGGGTTCAACGTCCGTGCTGACGAAAATTTCCTACGGGAGAGGTGCGATTACCTACTCCACTTTTGATCGTGACTCGACCGACGTGCTGCGGCTCGACTTCGACCCCACGAAGGTCTCGGCGGGCGGCATCCTCCTGCCCAGGCGATCCGACTTGTCTCAGGAAGGGTTCACCTTCGACTCAAGCACCCGTGTTCTGCGGATTCGGCACCGGCGATCGGGAATTGTCCACATCGAAGGTCCGGGAGGTAATTCGACGCCCCTCTTCGTTACCTTCGACGATCCGCACCAGGCAGCGGGGACCGCCCTAACGGGAGAATACCCAGCGGGGGTAATTGCCTGGACGGGCGATTCCTGGACCATCCACGTACCTTCGGGCAAGTTAGGAACCTTTAATCTAGCCGCCACCCAGCAGCTTGCAGCTTTTCAACTCTATCGACCCTATGTATTTGCCGGGATTGATGTCTATAACCCAGGAGCAGCGGAGGCCACGCTGCACGTCCGCTGCCCGGAAGTCGGGGAAATTACGATTTCCGTCAATCCGGGCGCAATGAAGCGTCTCCGGACCGGCTGGCATTCCTCCTGCTCGCAAGTAACTTTCGGTATGTCCCCGGGAGCCGAACTCCAATTTGATAATTTGGCCTACCTGCCCTAAAACCAACTAAATTATGGGCGGAATCCGCGGCACTTTCGTAACCCTTTCACCCCATGACCCAAGCTTAATACCCATGCCACCAAGGATATGATGGTCACAGTGGGTGAGTTATCCCGTATTCTCAGAATCTTGTATTGAGGTTGGCACGGGTTCGTGTCGAATAAAACCAAGCCGGGAGTTTACGTCGCCTGGAAGACGGTGACGTATCGCAGCGTGCTCATGGCATTGCTGGGCGTGGCGCTGATCCTCGCTGCGGTCATGCATGTGATGTTTCCAAAATTCACCGACTCGACAGTGAAGGCGGCCGGAAAGCTTTCCAGTGGCCTGCTCGAAAAAGTTGCAGGTCTCGCGCCCCCACTCAAGGGACCGTCGGTTGCGGTCGCGCAGCAGGCGCACTTCACGGCGCTCGACGGCACGGTCCGGGTGAGGAAGGGCAACGGCAATAGTTGGATCAACGCCGACTACAACGTGCCGCTCGAAAAAGGCGATGTGGTGCAGACCGGCGCCGAGGGCATGGCGAAGATCGTTTTCAATGACGGCACCAACTACACCGTGAAACAGGATTCTCTGATCGTAATCGAAGAGAACTCGGCCAACGATCAGCAGCAGACCAATGTATCGGTGGCAGTCACAACCGGCACGGTCGATCTGACTACGGCGACCTATGTCGAGGGTTCGAAGTCGCAGGTAATTGTCGCCGGCGCGAAAGCTTCACTCGCTCCCGACTCGTCGGCCATGGTGCACAATAACCCCAAAGACGATAAGCATGAAATCCTGGTAAAGAAGGGCGGCGGCGACATTGAGCGAAATGGGGAAACGGTTCACCTGTCGAATTGGGAGAAAGTAAGTTTCCAGGCTGAATCGAAAACCATGGAACGGGCTACGGAAATCGGTCCGCCCACACCCATTACGCCGGGAAACATGATGCCGGTTTTCATCAACACCGGCGAAAAGGTGAAAGAAGTGGAGTTCGCCTGGACGCCCATGACGAGCGCCGCGGGATACCGGTTGCGCATTTCGCACAATCCATATTTTTCGTCATTGCTCCTGGACCGCAAGGTGGAAACGCCGAGTGTGGTTGTGACCGGTCTGCCAGTGGGCGCTTACTATTGGTCCATTCAGTCTTACGATGGGGCTGGGAAAGAATCGGTGGAGAGCGAAAAGAACCGCTTCACCATCGTGGTCAAGACCAAGGAAAAAATCGAGATGTCGCTCGACATCGATCCCTTTATCCAGCACGGACACGTGATTGAAGTTACCGGCAAGACCGAGGCGGGAGCGCGGGTCATGGTGAACGGTAGAGAAGTGCCGATCGTCGGCGACGATGGTTCCTTCCACTATTTCACGCCGCCCTTGCCGAACGGAGAGAATTTGATCACGGTCACGGCGCAGAACTCGCAAGGCGGAGTGAACACGCGCCAGGAAAAAGTGGTGATTCAGTGAAAGATTCGATAATTGGCAGAACGGTTGGAACAATCAATGTCACAACCAGTTCTCCTGAAGATCAAAGTAGAATAGAAGAAAACGTACAATAGAAGAAGCCAGGGGAGAGCGACTCACGCGGAAACCGACGAAGGCCCAGGTTCCAGGGGCGAGACGAATTCCCGGAAGAGAGAAGTATTGCCATGTCAAACAACGGGTTTAATAACGGCTCATCGCGTTCGCACAATCTGCGTTCGCTGTTCAGCATGTTTTCGAGCGATCTAGCCATCGATCTCGGAACTGCGAATACGCTGGTGTATGCGCG
>Ga0302324_100019040_pt1 | contig 13505 bp, 10 predicted proteins | sample Palsa_T0_1_FD_201949 | JGI IMG/M metagenome (GOLD analysis project Ga0302324, IMG submission 201949) | Peat permafrost microbial communities from Stordalen Mire near Abisko, Sweden - Palsa_T0_1 | ecosystem: Environmental > Terrestrial > Soil > Palsa > Peat permafrost | place: Sweden: Abisko...
CGGTCGACCTTTACAAAGCAGGAACGTCTCGGGACCCCGACACGGATGTCGATGTCGCCACGCAGCGAGCGGCTGAGCATATCCTTGATCTCGGAGAGCTGTTCGCCAAGATCGATTACGCTCGGCTGAAGCATCTGCCGCCGCGAAAACGTGAGAAGTTGCCGGGTAAGGCTCTCGCCTCGATCGGTGGCATTGGTGATGGCGTCAAGAAGCCGTATCTGCTTCTCATCTTTAATATTTCGTCGCAGCCGCTGAACGCTGCCGCTGACGATCATCAGCAAATTATTGAAGTCGTGCGCAACGCCACCGGTCAATTGGCCGATGGCCTGAAGCTGCTGCGCCTGGTGTAGCGCGCCTTCGGCCATTTCACGGCGTTCAGCCTCATCATGCAACCGCTCGGTGCGGCGAAGGGCGACCCACAGCACGGCGAACAGCAGCAAGGTCGCCGGCAATCCGAAGATCAGGTGGACGGCGATCGCCGACAGCCACTCATGATTGATCGCCGCGATATTGATGCCGGCAAGCGCATAAACCGGATAGCCGGCAAGCTTACGGAAACCAATGCGCCGGGGGATACCATCGATCACAGAATTGACGGAAAACATGCCGCGATTGATACCGTGCGCGATGGCGGTGCGCAGAACGCTGTGGGGCGTGAGCTCGCGCGCCGGGCTCTCGCTGACCGGGTAGCGAGCGAGGTAGTCGCCGTCGGTACGAACCAGAGCAAAGAAGGTGCCGGGCGCCTTGCCGATCAGCGTATAAAAATCCTCGAAGTATTTGGGCTTTACCGCAACCGCGATGACGCCGTTGAAGGAACCATCGGGCGATTCCAGCCGGTGCGATAAATCGAAGAAATCGTTGCCGACGTCGGGCAAATTCGGCGTGCGCACTTCGCTCACATAGGTACCGGCATCCCTTTGTACCTGCGCCTTGAAATAATCGCGGTCAGAAAAATTGCCGTCGGTTTTGACCGATGTGAGCGCGCTCGATGCCATTGGCACCCCGTTACGATCGATCAGAACGATGGCCTGCAATTCCGGCATGACCCCCGCGATACGCTCGAGGCGTGGATGCAGCGCTGCCTGCGCCGCGCGGATTTGCTCGTCCGACATGCCGCGCGCCACTTCGTCGACTTCGGCGAAGGTGCGATCGATGGTCTGGAAAACCTTGAGTGCCTGTTCCTGCTGTACGTCGAGCGAACGTTCGATCCGCTCGTCAGCAGCCGCGTGGGTGTCGCGATAGCTGACCCACGAAGCGTAAGCGTAGAGTGCCGCTGGTAAAACCAGCGAGGCAATCATCATCAGCTTCAGCAGGCGAACTGCCGATTCCCGTGCTGTATTCATCGACGTCCGATATTGCGGCGGCTCAATGATACAAGCTTTTCACAATAATCCAGCGCCGACGAGGCGCGATTTGCCGCCCTCCGGTTTCGATTTCGTGACCAACGCGGCGGCCTGATACCCTTGACGGTTCCAAATTGGCCTCAATTGATTTGGCGTTCAACTGACCGCGGCCGGCGCCAGCGCCTCGATATCGGTCACAACGTCGATAACGACCGGGCGATTGGCCGAAAGCGCCTGCGCGAGCGCAGCCGGAAACGCCGACGCCTGCTCAACACGGATACCGACCGCGCCCATGTCCTCAGCGAGGCGCGCAAAGTTCATTTTGCTGAAAGTCCAGAGTTCCCGCGCCTTGTCGGTTTGCTTGCCACCGTAAACCCGGTCGAAACCACGTTTCGATTGATTACCGCCGCCATTGTTATTGACCACTGTCACGGCATTGATGCCCCAGCGCGCGGCGGTCTCGACCTCCGCGATGTGATACCAAAAGCCGGCATCACCCGTGAACGTCACCACCGGACGGTCCGGACAGGCGCACTTGGCGCCGAGCCCCGCCGGAAATGCCCAGCCGAGATGGCCGGCGCTGCGTATATAGCTCTGGCGAGGGCTGGTCAGATCGAACAAGCCGCCCATCCACATGCCGGCATGGCCGGTATCGACCACCACGATCGCATCGTCGGGAACGTGCTTCGACAATTCGTGACAAAGCCGCTCCGGCCGCATTGGCACTGCGTCGGATTGCAAGGCGTCTTTGTATTTGTCCTGCCACTCGCCACAGAATTTCCGCGCCTCGTTGACCCAGGCTTTACGCTTGGCCGCAGTCGCGCGATCTACATGCGCCAGCATGCGCGTCAGTGTCACTTTCGCATCGCCGTTTACCGCGGCGGCGAGTGGATAATTGCGGCCGAGCGCTTCAGGCTCGATATCGATCTGGATCGAAGGCGTGCCGATTTTTGGCACCGCCCAGAAATGGGTGGTCATGCCACCGGTTTCGGTACCGATGAAACAGACCAGATCCGCAGCGTTGACCACCCGATTGGCGCTCTCGCGTGAATAAGTCCCGCAGACGCCGACCGAAAGCGGATGATTACCGGGAATCGAGTCCTTGCCATTAAGCGAGGTTGCGACCGGGATTTGCAGCGCTTCGGCAAGCGCAACGAGTTCTTGCGCCGCGCCAGACGAACGGACGCCGCCACCGGCAACGATGACGGGACGCGTTGCGTCCTGCAGAATCTTCAGCGCCGCGCGCACGCTTGCCTCGTCGGGTTCGGGACGAAATGCCGGAACGCGGGCGAACTGCCCTTCGACCAGCGGCTCCATCTCAGCCTCGTCGGCATCGAGCTGTCCCTCATTGCCGCGAAGCTGCAAATGGACCGGACCCGGACAGCCGGTGACGGCGCTGCGGAACGCCTGGCGCAGCATATCGGGAATGCGTGCCACGTCGTCCACGGTGGCGTTGAATTTGGTCACCGGCTCGAATGCCGGTACGTCGTCGACTTCCTGATAGACCTTGCGGAATTTCGTCTTCGGATCACGTCCGCCGGTTATCGCAATCACCGGCGAATGCGCGAGCCAGGCATCGCGCAAGCCGGCGGCAAGATTAAGGGCACCGATGACCTGCGCGCCGCAGATGCCGGGCTTGCCGGAAGCCCGCGCATAACCATCGGCCATATATGCGGCTGCTTTCTCACCGTGCACATGCAAACGTTTGATGTCAGTACGCCGCTCCATCTCGGCGAAAGCCGTACGCATCACCGCTGGCACGTGGAAAACATGCGTGACGCCGTAGCCCTTGAACATGTCGGCGATGCATTGAGCACCGGTCATTCTTCGAATGTGGCCGATCTGCATGGCAGTCGTTTCCCGAATTTGAAAATTTTCGCCGACTAGTCGTTGAATACAGCGACCGCGCGAACGGGTGAACCGGTCCCTTCACGCCATTTCAACGGCAGGCAGATGAACTGGAAGTCGCCTTTGCCGAGCAAACTTTCCAGATTGCATAGGCTTTCGAGATGGGTGATGTCGAGCTCAAGGCACGCCTTGTGCACCAGCGTGTTAACTTTGCCCTCGGGCCCCGGCCGCATTGAGTCGATGCCGAAATGCACGATGCCCTGCTTGGCAAGCCACTCGGTGGCTTCGACATTCACACCCGGATTGTCGGTCGCATAGGCTGGCGTTGGAAACGTCCTTTCGTGATGGCCGGTACACAGCAGCACTGTGCCTTTTTTCGGAATCGGCTCACCGGCCTTCTTCACCGCCGCCTCAAGATCGGCCGGGGTTATCTCGACGCGTGGCTTGATGTGGCGCAGGTCGATGCAGATACCCTGCACGATACAATTTTCCAGCGGGTACTCATTAATCGGGACGCCGCTTTTGCCGAAATGGCGCGGCGCGTCGATGTGCGTGCCGCCATGATCCGGCATGGAAAAGAACATCACGCTGTTGCCGTGGACGCCGCCGGTTTCCGCGCGCGCCTCTTCGTGCGTCTTCCAGATGCCGTGGATGATCGGCGGCTGGCCGGGATAGGAAGGGGTGCGGTGGTAAAGCTCCCGGCTCAGATCGACGATACGCATTGCATTTTCCTCCCTTGCCGGACCGAATTTGAGCGCACACTATCGTCCCCTAAAGACGACGACAACGCCGTGCAGGGAACGCCATATGAAAATCTCAACCGACTGCATTTTGACCACTCATACCGGCAGCTTGCCGCGGCCGAAGCCGCTGATCGACCTGATCCTCCGCCGCGAGAAGGGCGAGGCGGTTGACCCGAAGGCGTTCGAAGTGGAAGTGGTCAAAGCGACCGACGGTATCGTGGCACAACAGGTTGCGGCCGGAATCGACGTGGTCAGCGACGGCGAAATGAGCAAGCCGTCCTACACGACCTACATCCGCCATCGCGTCACCGGCATCGAGCCTGACCCGCGCGCCGCCGAGAAAGGCGTCAATATCATGATCGGGCGCGATATGCTGGCGCATCCGGATTTCAGCGACTCGCGCCGTACCTTCTCTGCGGTGGCGTTTCCCGGCTGTGTCGGCGAGCTGCGCTACAAAGATCGTTCCGCGCTCGACCAGGACCTCGCTCGCCTCAAAGCGGCGGCAGCGAAGTCGAACCCCACTGAAGTCTTCATGACGGCGCCCTCTCCGGGGATCTTGACCCGTTTCATCATCAACCTGCATTACCCGACCGAGGAAGCCTACGTTGATGCGCTGGCCGAAGTCCTGAAGGTCGAATACCGCGCCATCGTGGAGGCCGGCTTTTTGTTGCAGATCGATTGCCCCGATCTCGGCTCCTGCCGCAACAACCAATATCGCGATCTGACCGACGACGAATTCCGCAACAAAATCGCTGAGCGCAACATCGCTGCCCTGAACGGCGCGATCGAGGGACTACCCGCCGACCGCATTCGCCTGCACATTTGCTGGGGCAACTACGAAGGTCCGCATACCCACGATTTGCCGGTGACAAAGATCATCGACATCGCATTCAAAGCACGGGTGCAGGCGTTCAGCATCGAGGCGGCCAATCCACGTCATGATCACGAATGGGAAGACCTCAAGGAGATAAAAATTCCCGACGACAGGATTCTCATTCCCGGGGTAATCGATTCGACGACGAGTTTCGTCGAGCATCCGCGGCTAGTTGCGCAGCGGATTGGCCGCTACGCGCAGGTGGTCGACCGCGAGCGCCTGATCGCCGGGGTCGATTGCGGTTTCGGCACCGCGGTGCGGGCCGAGCCGATGGTGGTCGACAGCATCGTGTGGGCGAAGCTGCGCGCGCTCAGCGAAGGCGCTGCAATCGCCAGTCGCAGGCTTTGGGGCGCCAAGGCCGCTTAGCTCGCATTGCCGTTCGAATTACCAGCCGGATTTCTAAAAAGCTGGATTCATGGCCTGAATCTTGAATGCTCGGAACCGCGGGGTTCATGATTCGCGCGCGAAGCGCGACCAAGATCGAGGATGCCTGTGCTGTCCGGCATTCTTATTGCTTCCGATAAGCCGTCGACATCGGACGGACACAGGCCCGCACCGGCTGCACACACCGGTTCTGCTGGCGGGGGCCATCATGCCGGCAATCCCTGGTTTCTGATGCTGACCGCACTTGGTGTCGTCTATGGCGACATCGGGACCAGCCCGCTTTACGCCTTCCAGGTCGCTCTCACCAACATTGGGCATCCTACGCCGACGCGAGCCGATGTTTTCGGCATCGTATCCCTCATCTTTTGGGCACTTATGCTCATGGTGTCGCTGAAATATGTCGTTTTGGTTTTGCGCGCCGACAACGAGGGTGAAGGCGGCATTCTAGCATTACTGTCATTGGTGGGGGGCAAACAAATCGCAGATGGCACCACTCTCCCGTTGCTCGTGCTCCTTGGCATAGTCGGCGCCGCCCTGCTCTACGGCGACGGTGTCATCACGCCCGCAATCTCGGTGCTATCCGCTATGGAGGGGCTCAAGCTGGCGGCACCATCGTTCGGTCCCGTCGTCGTTCCGGTGACGATGGTGATCCTGATCGGGTTGTTTGTGATCCAAAGACGCGGCACGGAAACCATCGGGCGACTGTTCGGGCCGGTGATGGTGCTCTGGTTCGCCGTCATCGGCTTGCTCGGCGCAATGAATATCTGGACGGCTCCGGAAATTGTCGCGGCACTCAATCCAGCGTGGGCCGCTCGCTTTCTAACTGCAGATCCGATCATCTCTTTCGCAGTGATTGGTGCAGTCTTCTTAGCGCTCACCGGTGGCGAAGCGCTGTATGCCGACATGGGCCACGTCGGTTCGGCAGCGATCCGCCGCTCCTGGTTCGGGCTGGTTCTACCGGCCCTGTTGCTCAATTATTTCGGCCAGGGTGCCTGTGTTCTTTCCGATCCGTCGTCGGCCGACAACCCGTTCTATAAACTGGCGCCGGACTGGGCACTCATCCCCATGGTCGGCCTCGCCGCAGCGGCGACTATCATTGCTTCACAATCATTGATCTCTGGCGTCTTCTCGCTCACGCGCCAAGCCATGATGATGGGACTTTGTCCGCGGGCAAGAATCGTATCGACGTCGGGTGACGAGGAAGGCCAAATCTACATACCTGCCGCCAACTGGCTGTTGATGGCGGGCACACTGTTCACAGTCGCCCTTTTCAAAACATCCGACAGCCTCGCCGCCGCTTACGGCATTGCGGTGTCCGGTACGATGCTGGCAACGACGCTCCTTCTCTATCGGGTCGCAGTCACGCTGTGGGCATGGCCGCAAGCTGTGGCAATTCCAGTAATTGCAGTGTTTGCTGCAATCGACGCGACTTTCCTGGTTTCCAATTCGATGAAGATTGTTGCTGGCGGCTGGTTTCCGGTCGTAGTCGGCGCCACGATAGCTGTTCTGATGCTGACGTGGCGTAGAGGCACATCGCTCCTGCGACAGCGCCTGCGCGATATGTCGATACCGCTGAATGACTTCCTGGATTACGCCGACAAAACTGTGATCGGCCGGGCGCCGGGCGTCGGCGTCTGGCTCACAAAGGTTGATGACGGCGTCTCACCAATGCTGCTGCGACATGTTGAACATAATCGCGTACTGCACGAGACAGTGGTCTTGTTGAGTTTTGTGCCCGAACATCGGCCGCGTGTGCCATTCGGCAAGCGCCACACGGTCGTGAAACTCGGCCGAGGCTTCTATCAAATCCAGAGCCGCCTTGGGTTCATGCAGACACCGGACGTTCCGCTGACGATGTACAACTGCCGGATGCTTGGTTTTGACGTCGACATCGGCAGCAAGAATTATTATTTGGCTCACGAGCTTGTGGTCCGCCGTCCGAAGGATTCAGCAATGGGACCTGTATCGTTTGCAATTTTCTCTTTTCTGACGCGCATCGCCAGCCGAGCGCCCGATTTCTTCAGGATTCCGCAGGACGCACTCATCGAGGTCGGATTTCGCGTAGAAATCTGACCTTCGGAAGCACGCCATTCCTTCGCTCCTAATCTTCGCCGATTTCGCGGAGAATTTCGGCGGTGTGCTCGCCAAGCTGCGGCGCGGGCCGATCCGACGCCATCGGCGCGCCGTCAAGTACGATCGGCGTGCGGATGCCGGGGCTGGTGCCGCCCTTGGCGGCGGGATTTTTCAGCTCGAGCTTCATACCGCGGTGAATAACCTGCGGATCGGAGAATACCTGTTGCAGGTCGTTGATCGGACCGGCGGGAATGCCCGCGGCCTCGAGTTTGTCCAAAATCTCATCGCGTGTCATGCGCAAGGTCAGCGCGCAGAGCTTACCGACCAGTTCGGCGCGATGTGCGAGTCGGCCTTTATTGTCTTTGTATGCCGGAACTTCGGCGACCTGCGGATCGCCGAGAATGCCGCACAGTTTGACGAATTGCGCGTCGTTGCCGGTCGCGATGATGACGCGACCGTCGGAGACAGGAAACTCCTGGTACGGCACCAGATTTGGGTGGGCATTGCCAATGCGGACCGGCATTTCGCCCGAAACAAGATAGTTCAGCGCCTGGAACGCGAGCGTGCCGACCGTTGAATCGACCAGCGCACAATCGACATAGCCGCCCTTCCCGGTCTTTTCCCGCCGCGCCAATGCCGCGAGAATGCCGACCGTCGAATAGACGCCAGAGAAAACGTCCGCAACCGGCACGCCGACCCGCATCGGCGGACCGTCCGGCGCGCCAGTCATGCCCATGATGCCGCCGATACCTTGCGCCATCAGGTCATAGCCTGCCCGCGGCGCCGAAGGCCCGGTCTGACCGAAACCGGTCACCGAGCAATAGATCAGGCGGGGAAATTCGGGCGCGAGGCTTTCGTAATCGAGACCGAATTTCTTCAAGCCGCCGACTTTGAAGTTCTCGATCAGGACATCGGACTGCGCCACCAGTTTCTTGACGATGCGCCGGCCTTCGGGCGTAGTGAAATCCGCCTCGATGGAGCGTTTACCGCGGTTGGCACAATGAAAATAGGCCGCGCTGAGATTGCCGCCGTCAGCAGCAGGCACGAAGGGCGGGCCCCATGCGCGGGTATCGTCGCCGGTCCCGCTTCGCTCGACTTTGATGACGTCCGCGCCGAGATCGGCCAGAAGCTGTCCAGCCCACGGGCCGGCTAAAATCCGGGCAAGCTCCAACACGCGTAACCCAGCTAACGGACCCGGCATCAAACACTCCCCACAGACTGCGACCCTCGGCTGCTTTGGCAGCTAAGTGACCCAGCGGCAGGCGTTTGTCTACAGGCCTCGCCTTTTGACAGCTTGTCATTACCCCCGGCTATCATTAGCTAAATGCAGCCGGATGCACGGGCCCCAGCGGTGAATACGTCGTTTTTCAGCGAGATGTTGCAGACGATCGCCGATCGCGGGCGGGCGCTGATTTCGCGCGAGCGCCGCGAGCCCGCACAAGAGCAATATGCCGGGCTGGTCGAACTGTGCGAGGCGCTGCTGTCGGGCCGCGGCGAGGCTTCCGGCGTAGCTTTGGCCCGGGAAATCTTGGCGCATTACGCCGACCTTACGATCGGGCCCCGGATCGCCTTTTTCGAGACCTTGGCCAAGACCTTTGGCCCCGATAATGCCGGGATCGAAGCCGCCATAAAGGCATGGCACCAGTCACCGTCGGATGAGACTGCGTCCGAGTTACATCACGCCAGCGAGCCGCGCCGGCTCGAGTTGTTCCGCAGGCTCAATCTTGCGCCCGGCGGTACTGCGGCATTGGTGCGAATGCGCGAGCAGCTCCTGGACGCCATGGATCATCGCGACGATCTCAGCGACATCGACAGCGACTTCGTTCATCTGTTTACGTCCTGGTTCAATCGCGGTTTCCTGGTGCTCCGCCGCATCGACTGGTCGACGCCGGCTATCGTGCTGGAGAAGATCATCCGCTACGAAGCGGTCCATGAAATCCAGGATTGGGACGATTTGCGCCGCCGCATCGATCCGCCGGACCGGCGCTGTTACGCCTTTTTCCATCCAGCCCTGATCGATGACCCGCTGATCTTTGTCGAAGTCGCGCTACTACGCGAAATTCCCGCGGCCATTGCGCCGATCCTGTCAAACAAGCGCGATCAGGTCGACCCCGAACGGGCAACGACGGCGGTGTTCTACTCGATCACCAATTGCCAGCGCGGCCTTGCCGGGGTCAGCTTCGGTCATTTCCTGATCAAGCAAGTGGTCGAAGAGCTTTCCCGGGAACTCGGCCGGGTTTCGACTTTCGTCACTCTTTCGCCGGCGCCGAATTTCGCGGCATGGCTTCAACGCGAGCGGACCAACACCGCCTCAATCGCGATCGACGAGGAAGACCGCGAGGCACTCGCCGCAATCGATCGTTCGGATTGGTGGCGCGACAGCGCGACTGCGGAAAAAGTTCGCGAACCGATGCTTCGCGCCGCAGCGTGGTATTACGTGCGCGGACGCAATCGCCGCGGCCTGCCGCTCGATGCCGTCGCCCGGTTTCATCTCGGTAATGGGGCGCGGCTGGAACGGCTCGATTGGCTCGGCGACACCTCGGAACGCGCTTTGCAGCAGTCTTTAGGCCTGATGGTGAATTACCTCTACGATCTCGATTACATCGAGAAAAACCATGAGGCCTACGCACAGCAGCGCGCGGTGGTCGCTTCAAGCGCGGTCACGCGGCTGGTCTCATCTCCGGTGCGCGAAGTGGTGTCGGTTTCCGGCTGAGGGCGCGATGCCCAATCTCCTCGGCGTCCTTGAAACGGTGCTGTATGTGGATGCGTTCGAACGGGCCTGCCCGTTCTACGAACAAGTGCTCGGGCTTAACAGCATTTATCGGGATCAGCGGCTATGCGCCTACGACGTCGGAACGCGCGGCGTCTTGCTGCTTTTTCTGCGGGGCCACTCGCTGGCGACCGTGAAACTGCCCGGCGGCACGATCCCGCCGCACGACGGCCACGGGCCGGTGCACATCGCGTTTTCGATCGCCGCGGACGACCTCGCTCGCTGGGAAGCACAGCTTTCTGAAGCGGACGTCGCAATCGAAGGCCGCACGCAATGGCCGCGCGGCGGCATCAGTATTTATTTCCGCGATCCCGACGGCCATCTGCTCGAACTGGCGACGCCAGGGCTATGGCCGGGATACTGACGCCACTTCGCGGGAAAGCACGAAGCAAGGTCAGGATTTACCGTACACCGGGACAACCGCGCCACGGGTCACGCGATTATCCGGCGAGGCGAGAAACACAATCGTCGCCGCGACTTCCTCGACCTTGGGCCAGAGCGCAAAATCAGCCTTCGGCATAGAGCTTCGGTTCGCCGCCGTATCCATGATCGACGGCGCGACCGCGTTGACCCAGATGCCGTCCTTGGCGAGTTCTTCGCTCAGCGCAACTGTCATTGCGGCAACCGCGGATTTGCTCGCCGTGTAGGCGACCATGTTGGCGCCGCTTCGCCACTCCAGCGCCGCCCGAGCGGCGACGTTCACGATGCGGCCCCCTGCCGACATAGCGCGTATGGCACCACGGCAGCACAACAAACAGCTCATGAGATTCATGTCGATCTGCTGGCGGAGCGTAGAGACATCGGCTTCGCGCAATGCGCCGAAGGCAAAGCCACCGGCGATATGAATGGATGCCCAGAGCGGCCCGACTTGCCCATAAAAACCTTCGACAGCCGTTTCGTCGGCAAGATTGCCCACAATACTGAGCTTGACCGACTTGTGGTCGCGCAACCGAAACCGCTGCGCCTCGGCCTCGTGTAAGCAAGGCACGTGACAGACGGCCCCGGCGCCAATCAGCCTCTCGACCACAGCAGTTCCCAGCGCGCCCGCGCCGCCGGTCACAACGACATGCTGATTGTTAAAATCCATGCCCCATCATCGCCGATCCGCTGTGCGACGCAAGGCGTACCTGCGGTATCCTGTCCCAAGGGGGGAATCAGTGGCTGACTTCGATCTCGCCGTCATCGGCGGCGGCATCAATGGTGCCGGAATTGCGCGCGACGCCGCAGGCCGCGGGTTGCGCGTGCTGCTGGCCGAGCAGAACGACCTCGCCTCCGCGACATCGTCGGCGTCATCGAAGCTTATTCACGGCGGCCTGCGTTATCTGGAGCACTACGAATTCGGCCTGGTACGCTCGGCGCTGAACGAGCGTGAGATCCTGTTGCGCGCGGCGCCTCATTTGGTCCATCCGTTACGCTTCGTACTTCCGGTCAATGCCGCGAGGCGTTCGCCCACGCTCCTGCACATCGGACTGCTGCTCTATGACTGGCTGAGCTGGCGCAAGATTCTGCCGGGGTCTCGCGAGCTCGATCTCCTTACTGATCCAGCGGGCGATCCGTTGCGCTCTACCTTTCATCACGCCTTCGAATATTCCGACTGCTTTGCCGACGATGCGCGGCTGGTCGTGCTCAATGCGGTCGACGCCGCCGAACGCGGCGCGTCAATTCGTACACGGACGCGTTGCGTGCGGGCCGAGCGCGGCAGCGAATGGCAATTGATCCTCAACGCACGCGGGCAGCGCGAGGTGGTAACAGCGCGGGTTCTCGTCAACGCAGCCGGTGCCTGGGTGGAATCGATTACCGAAGCGATTTTGCGGCAGCAGTCGCCACAGGGACGATGGAAGCCGCGGCTGTTGCTCGACAAGGGCACCCATATTGTCGTGCCAAGGCTTTACGATCACGATCGCGCTTACATTCTCCAGGCGGCCGACCGCCGGGTGGTCTTTACGATCCCCTTTCAGGATGACTTCACCTTGATCGGGACGACCGATGGAAGATTCAACGGCGACCCCGCTGCGGTGACTCCGTCTGGGGAAGAGATCGACTATCTGTGCGGCGTCGTGAATGAATATTTCCGCAAGTCTATCAGCGCAGCCGATGCTGTCTGGGCCTATGCCGGCGTACGTTCGCTCTACGACGACGGCAGGGGCAAAGCGCAAGACGTCGGTCGAGAATACCAGCTCGTGCTCGACGAGCGGCCGGGTGAAGCGCCGCTGCTAACCGTCTATGGCGGCAAGATCACGACCCACCGGCTGCTTGCCGAAGATGTGCTTGTCAAACTCGCGCACTTCTTTCCACGCACCCGGCCATGGACGGCAAAAAGCGCGCTTCCCGGCGGCGACTTTGTTTATGACGGCCTCGAAACGCTGACTGCGCGCACGCTCCGCGCGTGGCCTTTCCTGGCCGACGACCACGCGCTGCGACTCGTCCGTGCTTACGGCACTCGCATCGGCGACGTTCTCAAGGACGTGGCCAGTTCCGCTGATCTCGGTATAAGCTTCGGCGCCGATCTCACCGCCGCCGAGGTACGTTATCTGATGACGAAGGAGTGGGCGCAAACTGCCGATGACGTGTTGTGGCGGCGGTCCAAGCTTGGCCTGCGTCTGACCGATGCACAGCGCGCCACCCTCGATCGCTTCATGAGCCAATCCTGATCTCGGCTGATAAAAGGACAAAGCGATGTTTTATGAGCCCGAAAAAGACAACCATGGCCTGCCGTTCAATCCGTTCAAATCAATCGTCGTACCGCGGCCGATCGGCTGGATCTCGACGATCAGCCTCGACGGCATCGTCAACCTTGCGCCATTCAGTCAATTCAACAATTTGGCTCACGACCCGCCGTACGTGATGTTTTCCGCGAACTCGTTTCCGGACACGGGGCGGCGCAAGGACAGTGTCAAGAACGCGACCGACACCGGCGAGTTCGTCGTCAACATGGCGACGTACGAGCTGCGAGAAGCAGTCAACATCACTTCGCAATTCGTTCCGCCGGATGTGGATGAGGCGGCGCTCGCCGGTCTCGAAATGATCGGGTCGCGCATCGTCAAACCCCCGCGCGTAGCGGCGTCACCGGTGCACCTGGAATGCAAATTCCACTCCGCGACGGCGTTGCCGGCGCGAACGCTCGATGGCGTGCATCACGTCGTCATCGGCAAGGTGGTCGGCATCCACATCCGCGACGGCGCGCTTACTCCGGAAGGCAAACTGGATGTGGTGAAGATCCGGCCGCTCGCGCGCCTGGGCTACCACGACTACACCAGCGTTGAGTCTTCGTTCACCATGCGGCCCATTGGACCCTATGCCGAGGCCCGGAATGCCGGGCTCGAAGGCCGGCCACTTCACAAAATGAAGGCTTGAGTCGCCGATCCATCCAATTTTATCGATCGATTTCACGCCAAAAACAGGGGTTTGTGGTGATCTGCTACCCGGCAGTTCGCTTCTTTCAGCGAACGCAAGGGCAGTTCATGCAACCG
>Ga0302324_100019042_pt1 | contig 13504 bp, 10 predicted proteins | sample Palsa_T0_1_FD_201949 | JGI IMG/M metagenome (GOLD analysis project Ga0302324, IMG submission 201949) | Peat permafrost microbial communities from Stordalen Mire near Abisko, Sweden - Palsa_T0_1 | ecosystem: Environmental > Terrestrial > Soil > Palsa > Peat permafrost | place: Sweden: Abisko...
CTTCGACGACATCGTCGATCACTGCTGCTACGCTTGGAACACCCTCATCAATCAGCCTTGGAAAATCATGACCGTCGCACGCCGCGACTGGGCCGTCGTCGGTCAGTCAATTTGAGCATTGGTATTATTTGGTAAGTGGATTAGTGAGCTAGATCAGACCTTGAAACGGGCGCGATGATGGAAACACTCAAATCAGGTATCTAAAAAATGTTCGGTAAGGTCCGGACGGGCAAACGGACTTAGATCACCCCCGCAGCTTGCGCTGTTCCGCCCACTCGTCTTGCCGTGTTGCGTCTGCTTCCCAGTTCCTCGCGATGGAACGCAGTAGTGCCTGAGTTCTCGGCCACGCCGTCACAGCCACTGCATAGTCATAATATTGCGTTGCCAGAGCGCGCTCCTCGTCGCCGCCTCCGTATCTCGCGCGAAAATGGGCGCCACGCATATTAAAGCGCTCGATGCGGATGCCTTGCTCTAGGTCATCAGAACCCAGCGCCTCGATTTGCTCTCGCACGGGAATGCTTGGCCAAATTCCGCCCTTGTCCGGCGCCGAATGTGACCGATATATTGGTCTGTGATCGCGCAGCGGTGACCTGCCACCGCAAGTTCCCGCAAGCGCACAATCCAGCTCCGTAGAGCGGCAGTGTCAATGCCTGTGTCGCTTGTTCCCGGGAGAAGATCAAATTTGGAGAGCAGCGAATAATTGAGACGCCAGACCGCACGCTCTTGCTCGCTGGCTTCACCAGCCGCCTCAGGTTCATCATCGGCCCGGAACACCGCCTTCAGCACCCCAAAGTAAACGTCTGGATTTCGAGCCATCACTTGAAAAATCCGCATCCGATGTTGGGTATGCTCCAGGAGCGGAAACAGGATGATTTCGCGGCGGGCAATATCGTCATCGGACACGTCGGATCGGTCATCTAGCGCCTTAAAGGCCAACTCCACCGCATAGCTCACCATGGTACCATCGCGGTCCGGGCGTGAATTTAGGTCGCGTACAACCATTTCTAGCATTTCGAGGATCTTGTGCGACGGCACTTCACCTAATCGCTGTAAACTGGCTTCTAGCGCCGCGATACCGCGACCGAAGCGCATGTAAGCATCGATGGCGGTAAGGAGTTCGTCCTTGCTACCTTTCAGCCAATAAGGGCATTTTGTTCGCCAGTAATCGGCTTCCACGTTGGAGCCAAGACTTTGAGCAAAAATCCAAGTGCCTTGATCGTCCGGCAAGGCGGTGAGGAGCCTGGCTGAGGCTTGATCTGATAGCGCACGGGTGACGCGCGCACCAGCAATCCAATCCTTCGCAGATTGGTTGCCAAATTTCAGATTTATAATACTGACGAGTCCAAGGGTAAGACTATCAGGGAGAGTATCGGCGTTGCTCGACAGACTGAGCATTGCGGCCGCTTCCAAATCTGTCCTCGAAATGTCGATGGCGGCGAGTGTTTCGATCAAAGTGTAGCTGTTCTTGATGTTGCGTCCGAGGATCACGACGCCCTCGGGTCCCAAGCTATTCAAAACCGCAGCGAGCGTGGCGCGACGATTCTCGGCATTGGTCGCATCACGGTTACCTTGACCGTCGAGCGCCCACCCATTGAAGACGATCCGTGCATTTTCGAGCGGTTCGTCGGGTGTGTATTTGTCCACCAGCTTGCGCATGAGTCCAAGCTGATCCGGTGGCAAAACCCATTTCGCGTCGGGAAACCGCTCGTGTTTTTCCACCTCGGCCCTCAGATCTTCCAGCAGTTTTTTTCTATTATCGCCCTGCAGCTTGTCCAGCGTTTCATCAAGCGCGAACAGGGCTGCCGCCCGGTCGGCAGGTGTAAAAGTTGACAAGTAAGCGATCAGGACATCCCATCGCTGCGGATCGTGACCGACGATCGCGATCGCGCGCTGCACCACAGCCGCCTGTACTTCCCAATATTCACCATTGGTGACGATGATTTCGCCACTGCCTGCCTCGCGCAGCTTTGGTCGCGCTGTGTCAGTTGCAAATCCATGTACCGTAGGCAGCAACTTAACCACTAGTTCCCAACCCACCTGTGGGAGCGCCATGCAAATACGATCAAGAGCAGCAAGACGCTGACTTACGGATGCTTTGGAACTCGGGTGCCAAGGTAAAAATATCTCGCCCAAGCTGTTGATCGGACGGTTGGTGAGCTTGCCCCCTGGATCCAGCGCAGCGAGGCCTGCCAGCACCATTACCACGCGATCAAAATAGTCTACATCCCAAGCAATAGTTTCGAGCGCCCAGAGCAAGCCGGTATGTTGGCTCACCGGATGGATGAACCCCTCCAGTTCATCAAATAGGGGGCGAAGCGCGTTATTATTGCCCTCGAGCATCGACTCGAGGGCTGAGAGCAAAGGGTCTGGCGCCGCCTCCGCCAAATACGGCAGTTGATCCCTAAGGCTCGCCAGGACGCGGGCATCCGCCGCCAATCCTGGTATCGCGCCCACAACCTGATTGGCAAACGATTGTCCGCTAACCGTGATCGGCATTTCTGCGAGCTTATCCCAAACCGCAATCTGCAGAAGCGTTGTGGCAAGGCCATCGCGTAGCCACTCGCTATAGCCATCAGCCTTCTCGGGATTGAGCCGGACGATCGCCTTGGGGTCGGGCGGCGGTGGTACATGACCGAATACCTGCGCCATGACCCCACGCAGCACTTCTAAAACGTCCTGGCCAATATGTGTGCCTGCATTGAGGAAGGCATCCATCGGTGCGCGCACGGCCCATACCGAAGCAATCCGATCAATCGGGGGATCTGCAACGGTTAGGAAGGGCCGAAGCTGCTTCTCGAAAGAAAAATAATCGTCGGTCTGCGCCAGCGCCCGCAGGGCGTCCCGATCCATGTCGTTGTTTTGATCCCACGCGCCGGCCAAGATCGCTGGAAGGACCATGGCGGCGCCTTCAAGCCATCGGGGAGGCGGCACCTCGCCACTAGGAAGCTGACGGCGTAACGCAAGCAGACTGCGGCCAGCGCCGCGCGCCCGCTGGATTGCGTCGCGATGTTCAAATCCCATCTTCTCTAGCGCGGCGCCCATTGCTTCGGCTGTTGGTCGGCCGAGAAGCTCCCCCTGCCCACCGCGCTGCTGGCGACCCAAGGGCACAAGAGTAGGGCCATTCTCCGCAAATAGGCCGGCACGCTCTGCTGCCTGTTCACGGAGGAAGAAAATCAAGTTGTCGCGCACAAGCAACTCGCGACCAGCGTCCATCTCATCGACGATGATGGTGCGGGCTTCGAGATAGGCGCGGATTTCCGGCTTCGCCATACGGGTGGCAGCTACGCCGAATGCTGTCACCTCATCGGGCGAGTCCGAAATCAGGAAGGTCGTGCCATCCCGGCGCATCATCGCGTCGATTAGCCTGCCGGAGAATTTTTCGCGATCCGCCAGCAATACTTCCTCGACTAGCGGTGGGCGAAACAGATGACGAAACTCGTCCCAAAATTCGTCTGTGCTACGCGCCCCACGCTGGGGCGCCAAACCAATCTTTTTGCGGGCAAATCTTGCCGCCACGGCGGGACATTGGTCGAGCCACGATTCTAACCCCACCGCATCGAGACAGCGCACATCCTTCCACGGCACCTCTGCCTTGCACTTTTCAATCCAGTCTTCGATCTTTCGGTCCGACCTCGAGCTGTCCCAGATTCGGGACGATACAAAGACGAAAGTCGCCGCTGCACGCTGTTCATCTGTGAGCTGCGCGGAGCGCTTGCAGAAATCTTTCTAGCCCTCGTCCCATGCATCCTTACTGGTCTTCAGCTCCCAGTAGGATACGCCTTGCGGCACATTAAATCCGCCGGTGTTGCTGTCTAGATGGCCGTCGAAACCTCGCACATTGCCAGCATCGCCGGACGGAAATCGAAAGGAGGAAATACTGTCCGCAGTGGCACGGATCAGATCGCCTAGCAGTTCGGGCAGGTCAGTGCGCGCGCCGGGGCTGCCGGACCAGGTTGTCAAATCGCTGGCAGTGATCCACTTCATATTTTGAATATCCTCAAATACGTGAGCTTTGCATTTTCAATTTTGGTTTAGTTTGCTCGGCGAGGATTCCGTGAGCTTGCTGCGAAGATAGACATTCTCCTCGAATGGAAAAAGTGACGATTGGTGTCGGGATTGAGGACGGCGATCGCCCGCTGGATCAACTCGCCTTTGCCACGTTCAGTGGTACCACCTTGCTGTCCTCGCGAAGGTTATCGAGATAATCAGCCCAGTCCTGCATCATAGAGACGCGCTCGGACCAATATTCCGCACGGTGCGTGTAAGCTCGCCGCACGGCATTCGCCTCCTGGTGTGCAAGTTGACGCTCGATTGCGTCAGAGTTCCAGCGACCCATTTCATTCAACCGGGTAGCCGCCATGGATCGAAAACCGTGCGTGCTCATTGTCTCTGATGGGTAGCCAAGACGGCGAATCGCCGCGTTTAGTGTATTCTCGGAGATTGGTCGCGCGAAGGTGCGCACAGACGGGAAGAGCCATCGGCTGCCGCCAGTGATTTGCTGCAAATCTCGAAGAATGGTGATCGATTGCCGTGCCAAAGGTACACGATGTTCTCGACGCATCTTCATCTTTTCGGCCGGAATGCACCATATAGCACGATCGAGTTGAAACTCCTTCCACTCGGCGTGCCGCAGCTCGCCCGGTCGCACAAAAACATACGCTGCAAGCCGTAGCGCAGATTGCGTTGTTGGCTGTCCGTCGAAGCCGTCGATGGCACGCAACAGCGCACCGATGCCAGCCGGATCAACAATAGCGGGGTGATGGATTACTTGGTGGGTCGTCAGCGCGCCGCGAAGGTCCATCGACGGATCGCGCTCGGCTCGACCAGTTGCGATGGCATACCGAAAAACCATGCCACAGGTGCTGCGCAGCCGCTTTGCCGTTTCATATAAGCCACGACCTTCAATTTCTCGAAGTAACACAAGCAACTCACGCGCAGTGATCTCAGCCACAGGACGATCACCAAACGCTGGAAACGCAAAGTCGAGCAACCATCGTTTCTTGCTGAGAGTTACCTGAGCGCGCCCCTCCCGCTCTAGCTTGCCAATCACCTCCTCGGCGACGACTCGGAAACTGTTCTCCTTTCCCAACTGCTTTTCAGAATTGCGTTGTGCAGAGGGATCGATGGAACGGGCCAGAAGCTTCTTCGCTTCATCTCTTTGACTGCGAGCCTCAGCAAGCGACACGGTAGGATAGATGCCAAGAGCCAAAGTCTTCTGCTTGCTCGCGAACCTGTAAGCGAGCCGCCACAACTTGCTTCCGTTCGGCTGGACGAGCATGTGCAAACCGCCGCCGTCCGACAGCTTTCGAGGCTTCGGGGATGGTTTAACAGTCCGCAATTTGGTGTCTTTGAGAGGCATGTTGGTATCACCCTTTTTGGAGGGAGCCAATACCAACATTTATACCAACATTTTCTCAGGATACCAACAAACAGTGGTGAATTGAGGTGAAGGGTATATCCCCTCAATTCACCTATATTTGTGGGGTTTTATGAATGCTGGCGAATGGGGGTGAATAACTAAATGGTGCCCAGGAGAGGACTCGAACCTCCACGGTATTACCCGCTAGTACCTGAAACTAGTGCGTCTACCAATTCCGCCACCTGGGCCGTGCCGGGATAGGTACGGAGCAGTGTCCGGGTTGTCAATCGAACCGCTTTATGCCGCTTTGCCAAGTGATGTAGGCTTTCCAGAATGTTGCCGGGGCCCGGCTCCGGAACAAGGTCCAAGGCAGGGGGATGCCATGTCGCAATCTGCACCAAAGCCGACTCAGATCGCCGCCGCCGTGATCGGCAACGCGCTCGAATGGTACGACTTCATCGTCTTCGGCTTCTTCGCCGTGATCATCTCGAAACTGTTCTTTCCCACCGACAGTCAATACGCGTCGCTCCTGCTGACTACCGCAACCTTTGGCGTCGGCTTCTTCATGCGTCCGGTTGGCGGCATCCTGCTCGGCATCTATGCCGATCGCAGGGGCAGAAAGCCGGCGCTGCTACTGGTCGTCGCTCTGATGACGGTTGCGATCGCGCTGATTGGCTTTGCGCCGACCTATGCAGCCATCGGCATCGCGGCGCCCATGATCATCGTGCTGGCCCGTTTGCTGCAGGGTTTTTCCGCGGGCGGCGAATTCGCCAGCGCGACATCGTTCCTGATCGAATCTGCGCCCGCTGACCGGCGCGGCTTTTATGGCTCCTGGCAGATGGTGGGGCAGGGTCTGGCGATACTCGCCGGTTCGCTACTCGGCGCTTTTTTGACCCGCAGCTTTACGCCCGAGGCACTCAATAGCTGGGGCTGGCGAATACCGTTCCTGCTCGGACTTGTTATCGGCCCGCTTGGCCTTTTTATCCGCCGCCGCCTCGACGAGACGTCAGTTTTTCTGGCGACAGACCAGAAGTCGGAGCAGCTGCCGTCGCTCGGTTCGGCCGTTGCTTCGCATACTAGGGAAACTTTCGTTTGCATGGGCGTCGTGGTCGCCGGCACGATCTCGTTCTACATAATTCTGCTTTACATGCCGACGTTCGCGCGCGTGCAATTGCATCTGCCGCTCGATCAGGCATTTTTCGCGCAAGCCGTAAGCCTTGCTTGCACCGTTGTGCTCACTCCAATCTTTGGAATTGTGTCGGACCGGATCGGGCGCAAGCCGGTCGTGATCGGTGCGATGATTCTTTACCTGGTGCTGACTTATCCGCTGTTCGTCTGGATGAATGCCAATCCATCATTGACCAGTCTGATGGTCACCCAAATCGTGCTTTGCAGTGTTGTTGGAATCTTCTTTGGTCCGATTTCTACTATTGTGGCGGAGCAGTTTCCGGCTCACATACGTTCTACCGGCCTCGGACTTTCCTATAATGTCGCAGTCATGGTGTTCGGCGGCTTCGCGCCTTTCTTTGTCACCTGGCTAATCGCGACCACGGGGTCACCGGTAGCGCCAGCCTTCTATGTGATGTTTGGCGCGGCCGTAGGCCTGTTGGCAGCGCTGTTTCTGAAAGAGCGTGCTGGTGAGGCCGACTCAGCGGTTTCCAGCGCTATACCGGCGTGAGTGGAGCGTCTCCGTTGAATCGGTTCGATTTGACGGGCCGCGTTGCCATCGTGACCGGCGGCAACGGCGGATTGGGCTTCGGCATGGCGCGAGGTTTAGGCGAGGCCGGAGCAACGATCGCTATCGCGGCGCGCGATGAGGGCAAAGGCCGAAAGGCCATCGAGGAGCTGAACGCTGCCGGCTTTCCCGGCCGGTTCTATCCGCTTCAGGCATCGTCGGCGTCGTCGTGCCGGACGATGGTGGACAGCGTCGTCGCGGACTTCAGCCGCTGCGATATTCTCATCAACAACGCCGGCACAACGATACGGAAGCGTCCCGAGTTGCTTTCCGAGGCGGACTGGCGCGAAGTTCTGGACGTCAATCTCGGCGGCGCGCTGTTCTGTGCGCAAGCGGTCTATCAACACATGAAAGCAACCCGGCGTGGCAAGATCATCAATATCGGATCGATGTATTCGATATTCGGCGCCCCGGTCGTCGCGGCCTATGCCGCGAGCAAGGGTGGTCTGGTGCAGCTAACGCGCTCGCTAGCCTGCGCTTGGGCGTCTGACAATATCCAGGTCAATGCGATCCTGCCCGGATGGCTCAACACGGATCTGACGCGCGGCGCGCGCGAGCAGATCGCGGGCCTTCATGATGCCGTTTTGTCACGGACGCCGGCCGGCCGATGGGGCGAGCCAGCGGATATGGCCGGCGCGGCAGTTTTCTTCGCAAGCTCGGCGTCGGATTTTGTCACGGGTACGACACTCGCAGTCGATGGCGGATATTCTGCGCGTGGCTGACAGTTGATCTGTACAGAGCGCGGGCGATCCTGTATTTCCGCGCCCAACAGACCTTTAGGACGCCAATGGCCCTGAAGAACAAAGCTGAGATGCTCGTTACCGTATTTGGCGGCTCCGGATTCCTCGGCCGCCATGTGGTGCGCGCGCTGGCACAGCGGCAATACCGTATCCGCGCCGCAGTCCGCCGGCCAGAATTGTGCGGCTATCTCAGGCCCATGGGCCGTGTCGGACAAATCAACGCCGTTCAGGCCAATCTGCGCTATCCCGAGTCAATTGCGGCGGCGGTACGCGACACCGACATTGTCGTCAATCTGGTCGGCATTCTGTTCGAACGCGGTGCCCAACGTTTCGATGCGGTGCAGGTCGAAGGTGCCGAGGCCGTGGCACTTGCCGCGAAGGCGTCTGGGGCGCGCCTCGTCCATATTTCCGCAATTGGCGCCGATGAAAACTCACTGTCGCATTACGCGCGATCGAAGGTCGAGGGCGAACGGCGGGTGCTGGCCGCGGATCCGTTGGCGACTGTCGTGCGACCCTCCATCCTGTTCGGGCCCGAAGACGACTTCTTCAACCGCTTTGCTGCGCTGGCGCGTATCGCGCCGGCGCTGCCTCTTCCAGGCGGCGGTCACACGCGTTTTCAGCCGGTGTTCGTCGGTAACGTCGCCGAAGCCATCGCCAAGGCGGTGGATGGCGATGCCAAGGCCGGTGCAATCTACGAACTGGGCGGTCCTGACGTACGCACCTTCAAGGATTTGATGGAGTTCACGCTGGCGACGATCCAGCGCCGCCGCCTGCTGGTACCGGTGCCGTTTCCGATGATGAAACTGAAAGCCGCGTTCTTGCAGCTCATGCCGAAGCCGCTGCTGACGCCGGATCAGGTCGAATTGCTCAAGCACGATAATGTCGTTTCAGACGACGCGCGGCGCGATGGCCGCACGCTCGAAGCGCTCGGAATCATTCCTGAAACAGTCGATGCGATCGTGCCGTCTTATCTTTGGCGGTTCCGCAAAGCCGGCCAGTTCGACGCGCGGACGGTCTAGAGTCGATCAACCCTCGTATTTGAACGACAGCGCGACGAGGGTACGAAACGCTGTCACCTTGCCGTCCTCGACCTTCATGTCCATCTTGGTGACTTCGGCGACGCGCAAGTCGCGAAGCGAACTCGCTGCCGTTTCCACCGCACGCCGCCCAGCGTCCTCCCAGGACTTTTCACTGATGCCGACAACGTCGACGATCCGGTAGACGCTGTCTGTTTGTTTCTTGGCCATGGTATCCTCCCTGAAACGAAGATCAGCGCGCGGTCATTGCCGCTACGCGTCCTGATCTTAACTCAGAAGGAGGTTATGTTCACAGCCCCATCGCCAATGCGATCAGGCCGAGCACACCGACGATAATCCGCCACCACGCGAACAGCGCGAAACCGTGCCGCGAGACGTAGCCCAGCAACGTCTTGACCACGAACCAGCCGCAGACAAACGAAACAGCAAAGCCGACAGCGATGATCATCAGATTGCTGCCGGCAAGCTCGTGCCTGTTCTTGAACGCTTCGAAGGCGAAGGCGCCGACCATGGTGGGCATCGCCAGCCAGAATGAGAATTCAGTCGCGGCGCGCTTGTCAGCGCCGAACAACATCGCCGCGACGATCGAAGCGCCGGAACGCGACACGCCGGGGATCATGGAGAGGCACTGCACCACGCCGATGCCGAGATACATCGGCAGTGAGAACTTCATCGCGTCGTGATAACGCGGCTTGAGATCGAGCCGATCGATCCACAACAGCACGAAGCCGCCGATGACGAACATGATGCAGACGATCCAGACGTTGAACAGCACGCCCTTTATGAAACTGTAGAGCAGCGCGCCAAGTACCATGGCGGGGAAAAACGCGATCAGGACGCCGATGATGAAGCGCCGGGCCTGCGGATCGTTGAACATGCCGAGAAACAGCGTCCAGAGCCGTGAGAAATAGATCGACAGCAGCGCCAGGATGGCGCCGAGCTGGATCAAAACGTCGAACGACTTTCCGAACGACTCGTCGTCGAAGCCGAGGAAATGGCCGACCAGGAGTAAGTGGCCGGTGGAGGAAACCGGGATGAACTCGGTCAGGCCCTCGACGATGCCGAGAAAGATGGCCTTGATCACGTCCAGCGTCATGATGCTCTCCGCGGCGAGTCAGAAGGTGAAGGTAACGACATACGCCCGAATCGGTAGGAATTTGGCAAGATCGTACCGTCAGAATTGTGCGGCTGCGCAGGTTGCTTGCGGCGTAGCGTTGCCTATAACGGAATGAATCGTTTGGATTTGTTGCCCGGGCGCTGGCTCCTATACCGCCTCGTTTCCCGCTCACAAGACAAGCCCGAAAAGTCTACTTGGCGAATTCGCGATGGATGGAATGCTGACGCTGCTTCATCACCCGTTTTGCCCGCATTCACGTTTCGTGCGGCTGGTGCTTGAAGAAATCGGTCTTGTGCCGCGTCTGGTCGAGGAACGTCCCTGGGAGCGGCGCCCCGAGTTCCTCAAGCTCAACCCGGCCGGCGACACGCCGGTTCTGGTTGAGGAGGGGGCACCGCCAGTTCCCGGCGCGGCGATCATCGCCGAATACCTTTGCGAGACTCATGGCGAGAAGCTCGCCGAGTTTCGGCTGATGCCGCGCGAGCCAGGCCTGCGCGTGGAAGTCCGCCGTCTGACCCACTGGTTCAATGACAAGTTCTTTGCGGAGGCCAGCGGCCCCTTGGTGATGGAGCGCGTTTACAAGCGCTATATCCCGTCCGATCGGGGCGGCGGCCCGCCCGATACCGATGCAATGCGTGCCGCGCGTAACAATATTCGCTACCATCTGGCTTATATCGGCTGGCTGGTCCGCACCCGCGACTGGCTTGCCGGCGACAGCTTGACCTTTGCCGATCTGGCCGCGGCGGCGCATTTGTCCGCCGTCGATTATCTGGGCGATGTGCCGTGGGACGAAGACGAGACAGCGAAGAATTGGTATGCGCGGATAAAGTCGCGGCCGGCGTTCCGCACACTACTCGCCGAGACGATGGCGGGCCTGCCGCCGGCACCGAGCTACGCCGATCTCGATTTCTGACCCCCGATGATCTGAAGACTGCGTTCGTAGAGGCCGCCCGCGCGCAAGGGTTCGATGCGGTTGGCGTGGCACGTCCGGATTCAGTTCCGCAAATCGGCGAACGGTTGCGTGAGTTTCTCGCAGACGGCGCCCACGGCGACATGGAATGGATGGCAGCGAACGCGGATCGGCGGGGCGATCCGCGCGCAATGTGGCCGCAAGTTCGTTCGATCATTATGCTCGGCCTTAATTATGGGCCAGCCGATGATCCCCTCGCGGTGCTGAAGGATCGTGTACGCGGCGGAATTTCAGTCTATGCGCGCGGTGACGATTATCACGACGTCATCAAACCGCGGTTGAAGCATCTTGGGCGCTGGCTGATCGATGCGGCCGGCGGCGATATCAAAGTCTTCGTCGATACCGCGGCCGTCATGGAGAAGCCGCTTGCGCAAGCGAGCGGTCTCGGCTGGCAAGGCAAGCACACCAATCTCGTCTCCCTTAATCTCGGCTCGTGGCTGTTTCTTGGCGCGATCTTCACTACGCTCGATTTGCCGTCTGATGAGCCGTTGACCGATCATTGCGGCACTTGCCACGCCTGCCTCGACGTCTGTCCGACCGCCGCTTTTCCCGCGCCATACCGGCTCGATGCGCGGCGCTGCATTTCCTACCTGACCATCGAGCACAAAGGGCCGATCCCGCGCGAGTTGCGGCCGCTGATGGGTAACCGAATCTACGGCTGTGACGATTGTCTCGCGGTCTGCCCCTGGAACAAATTCGCGCAAGCCGGCCGTGAGATGAAGTTTTTCGCGCGCGACACACTGAACGCTCCGTTGCTGGCAGACCTCGCACGTCTGGACGACGCTACATTCCGCGCGGTGTTCAAAAAGAGCGCGATCAAACGCATCGGCCGCGATCGTTTCGTGCGCAATGTGCTGATCGCGATCGGCAACTCCGACGACACAAGGCTTGCTGGTGAAGCGGAACGCCTGCTCGATGATGCTTCGCCGCTGGTGCGCGGCGCGGCGGTGTGGGCTCTCGGCCGGCTCGATCAGACCAGGCTCGCGCAATGCGCCGGGAAACGTCGTGGTCAGGAAGCTCACTCCAATGTGATCGAAGAATGGACGGCCGCGTGCGGATGATCTTGCAATGACAATGCTGCTTTGTTTGGGCTTTGGTTATTGCGCGGAGCACTATCTTCGGTCGTTCGGCAACAAATTTGATCGAATGGTGGGTACTGTCCGCAGCGCTGATCGCGCGAAAGCTTTGAATGAAACATACGGCGGCCGGTTCCAGGCAATCGTTTTCGATGGACGAACAGTGACGAATGAGTTGGGTCGCGCGGTCAATAAAGCCGATGCGTTGCTGGTTTCGGTGTCGCCCGATGAAAACGGCGATCCGGTATTGAATGTACTGACTGACGAAGTGATAAACGCCGCTGATCTGCGGTCGATTGTGTATCTTTCGACCATCGGTGTTTATGGCGACTGCGGCGGGGCCTGGGTGGATGAATCGACCGAGGCCAGGCCGGGTTCGGTGCGTGGGCGTGCGCGGCTTGCGGCGGAACAAGCCTGGCAGCAACTCGGCGAATGCCGTGGCGCTTCTGTCGGCATCCTTCGCCTCGCCGGCATTTACGGGCCGGGACAGAATGCATTGCTTCAGGTCGCAAGCGGCAAAGCGCGCCGCATCGTCAAGCCGGGACAAATCTTCAATCGCATTCATGTCGACGATATCGCGCAAGCGATCGATGCCGCTTTCACGCGCGGTGCATCGGGCATTTTCAATGTCGCCGATGACGAACCGTCGCCGGCCGGCGAACCGATGACGTTTGCCGCGCAGCTACTCGGTGTCGCGCCGCCACCCGAAATTTCTTTCGAGAGTGCGGCTGCGACCATGTCGCCGATGGCATTGAGTTTCTGGCAGGAGTGCCGGCGCGTGCACAACAATGCGCTCAAGCGCACGCTCGGCGTCAGGTTGCTCTATCCGACGTACCGCGAAGGTCTGCGCGCGTTGCTGTCGGCGCAGCGGGTCAGTGCAGGCTCGGGCCTTTGAGGAAGCGATTGCGTTCGCTTGATTTCACGCGGATGTCCATGGTTTCGCCGTCACGATAGAGCGAGATCGGCACGTCGACTCCAGCTTGCCCTTGCGCCCAGACGCGACGGAAGAAGCCTGCAAGGTCGCGTACTTCCTTGCCAGCGACGGAGAGTACAACGTCACCCATGCGGATATCGGCTTTCTTGGCCGGGCCGCGGTCGGCTAATCCGACGACCACCAGCCGGTTATCCACCTCGGTCGCATAAAGACCGAGCCACGGCCGCGGCGGCGCATTGCGCTGGCCGAATTTCATGAGGTCATCGACGATCGGATTGAGCAGATCGATCGGCACGATCATGTTGATGTTCTGCGCGTGGCCTTTTTCGACGGCGTGCTGAAGCTGCAACGAACCGATGCCGATGAGGTCGCCGGCCGGTCCGATCAGCGCGGTGCCGCCCCAGTTCGGATGTGACGGCGCGGTGAAGATCGCCTCGTCGAGCACGTATTCCCAATAGCCGGCGAATTCTTGCTTGGCGACGATGCGCGCCGCCACAGAGTGAGTCCGTCCGCCGGCACCGGCGACGACGACGCGCTCG
>Ga0302324_100019043_pt1 | contig 13504 bp, 8 predicted proteins | sample Palsa_T0_1_FD_201949 | JGI IMG/M metagenome (GOLD analysis project Ga0302324, IMG submission 201949) | Peat permafrost microbial communities from Stordalen Mire near Abisko, Sweden - Palsa_T0_1 | ecosystem: Environmental > Terrestrial > Soil > Palsa > Peat permafrost | place: Sweden: Abisko...
AACGTTTACCGATGTCACGCTGAAGGCCGGCGTCGCTGCCGGCGGCTATGGTCAAGGCGTCGCTGTCGGTGACTATGACGGTGACGGTTTTCCCGATCTTTATGTAACCCAATATGGAAGAAGCATTCTGTACCACAATAACGGGGACGGAACCTTCACCGACGTGACGGAGAAGGCCGGCGTCGCCGCGCCCGGATGGGCCTCCAGCGCCGTATGGTTCGACTACGATAACGACGGGCGACTCGATCTGTTTGTCTGTAACTTCGTCGAATTCAGTAAGGACAAGAATCTCCCTTGCATGGCTTACAACAAGCCTGGATACTGCATCCCGACCTTGTACAAGCCTTCCCCCAGCTGGCTTTTCCACAACAACGGCGACGGAACATTTACCGATGTCAGCCAATCCTCCGGCATTGCCAAACACCTGGGGAAGGCTTGGGGTGTCGTGGCGACTGACCTCAACAACGACGGCCGCATGGACCTCTTCGTCGCCAACGACACGGTACAGAACTATCTCTACATGAATCGAGCTAATGGCAAGTTTGACGAGATCGCAGCGTTTGCCGGTGTGGGATTCGGCGAAACCGGCCGGGCTCGCTCGGGAATGGGAGTGGATTCCGCGGACCTGAATCAAGATGGTTGGATGGATCTATTCGTAGCTAATATCGATCACGAGCGATACTCCCTCTACCAGAACAATCGCGACGAAACCTTTGATGATCAAGCCAACGCGACCGCGATTGGCGCTGCGACCCGTCTGATGAGTGGCTGGGGATTAAAGTTTTTCGACTACGACAACGACGGTAATCTAGACCTGTTCCTGGCCAACGGGAATCCGGACGACATGATCGAGACTATGCAGAAGGACGTGACCTACCGTGAGCCGCTGATGCTGTTTCACAGCGACGGCAAAGCGCTGCACAACGTGAGCGCCGAAAGCGGGCCGCTCTTCGCCAGGAATCTCTCCGCCCGCGGCCTCGCCATCGGCGACTTCGATAATGACGGTGCCGTGGACGTGCTGATCTCCGTGAATGACGATGCCCCGCTGCTGTTGCGCAACATCTCGGCCAAAGGCAACCATTGGTTAGGAGTCAAGCTGGTGGGTAAGAAATCAAACCGCGACGCCGTCGGGGCGCGCGTCACCTACCAGGCCGGTGACCTCAAGCGAAGCAGAACCAAGGCGGGTGGCGGAAGTTATTTGTCGTCGCACGATCCACGGCTGGTGCTCGGCCTCGGTAAGCAGACGAAGATCGATTGGCTGGATGTGAAGTGGCCGGAGCCGAGCGGCAAAACCGAAAGGTTCACCCAACTGCCCATCGACAAATACATCACCATCGTCGAGGGTGAAGGCCTTGAAGCATCCAAACCAAAGTAACCAAAAGTAACTAATCGCGCTTATCGCGCTTTTAGCGCACTTTTTTACAACCCGCCCCCGAAAGCAGGAAACTCAAAACAATGCCCCACCTGAGCCCGCTTGACCTATCCCTGGTAGCGATCTATCTCGTGGGCATCACCCTCTTCGGTCTGCATTTCCGCAGCCGTAACCGTTCCCTAAAAAGCTACTTCCTCGCCGACCGCAAAATCCCCTGGTGGGCCATCGCCCTCTCCATCGTAGCCGCGGAAACCAGCACCCTCACCATTATCAGTGTGCCCGGTCTCGCCTATACCGGAGACTGGGGCTTTTTCCAGATTGTTCTTGGCTATCTGCTGGGCAGGATCGTGGTCTGCATCATTTTTCTGCCCCGCTATTTTCGCGGGGAATTGCTCTCCGCATACGAGGTGATCGGCCAGCGCTTCGGCCCCCGGCTGCATAAGCTCACAGCCTTTCTTTTTCTCTTTCTGCGCGCGGCGGCGGAGGGGGTCCGCGTGTTCGCGGTTTCGATCGTGGTGGGCATAGCGATCGGCACCCGCGATGTGATTTCCATCGCCATCATTTGCGCTCTGACGTTGATCTACACGCTCGAGGGCGGAATGGCCGCCGTCATCTGGACCGATGTGGTGCAGATGGTGCTGTATGTGGTGGGCACCGTCGTGGGCGTCATCGTGCTCGGACATCGCGTCCCCGGCGGCTGGCACGCCATACACAGCGTAGCGGGCGCCGCCGGCAAGCTCACCGTTTTCCATTTCGCCTTTCGCTTGAGCGAGACCTATACCTTTTGGGCCGGTCTTATCGGAGGCTGCTTTCTGACCATGGCCAGTCATGGTACCGATCAACTTATGGTGCAGCGCTTGCTGGCTGCGAAAAACCTCCGCGAGTCCCGCATTGCTTTGCTGTCGAGCGGCGGCGTTATCCTGGTTCAGTTCGCGCTCTTTCTCGCCGTTGGTACGGGGCTTTATTCCTTTTATGGGGCGCGCTCTGTAGCCCCGGACCGTGTTTTCCCGGCCTTTATCGTGACCGAGATGCCGCGTGGTGTGGCGGGGCTGTTGGTTGCTGCGATCCTGGCCGCCGCCATGTCGAACCTGAGTGCGGCGGTGAACTCGCTTAGTTCCAGCAGCATGGTGGATTTCTATATGGCCTGGAAGCCTGATGCCGATGAACGTCAACGCGCGCGACTCTCGCGTGTCATGACCTTTTTCTGGGCCACGCTGCTGTTTGTCCTCGCCTTGATGTCCCGCGGCGGCGGGCATGTGGTCGAAGTCGGCCTATCGATTGCTTCTGTGGCCTACGGCGCGCTCTTGGGAGTTTTCCTGCTCGGCACCCTCAGCAAAAGCGCGACCGAGTTCGGCGCGATGATTGGCATGGCCGGCGGTTTGCTGACCAACATCCTGCTTTGGAAGCAACCAGCTCCGCTGCCAAAAATTGCCTTTACGTGGTTCGTGCTGATCGGGTCTCTGGTCACGTTTGCCCTGGGATGGATCATGAGCAAAGTCCTGCCCAGAAAATCCGTGGTCCTGTTCCTGATTCTGCTGGCGGTCCAGGTGAAGGCGCAGAACTTCGATTCCAGCCCAATCGACCGCGTTGTCGAAGGGGGAATTGCCGCCAAAAAGTTTCCGGGTGCGGTTGTGATTGCCGGCCACAACGGCCACATCATTTTCCACAAAGCCTACGGAAACCGCTCGCTTGCGCCGGCCGAACCGATGACGGAAGACACTATCTTCGACTTGGCCTCGCTAACCAAGGTCTTGGCCACGGCGCCTTCGGTCTTGCAGCTATACGAAGAGGGGCGCTTTCGGCTCAACGATCCGGTAGCGCAATACCTACCCGAGTTCGCAGCCAATGGTAAGCAGGACATCACCATTCGCCAGCTCCTTACCCATTACTCCGGTCTGCCTCCCGACGTCTCGCTCGATGACCCTTGGGCTGGCAAAGAAGAGGGGCTGCGCCGAGCTTTCGCGGCGACCCCGGTGACCGCGCCGGGAGTGCAATTCCGCTACAGCGACATCAACTTCATCGTGCTGGGCGCGTTGGTCGAGAAGCTCTCCGGTCTCACGCTCGATCAGTATCAGCAGCAACACCTCGCCCAGCCGCTCGGCCTGGTGCACACTCAATTCCTTCCTCCGGAATCGTGGCGCGGCCGCATCGCACCCACCCAGTACGACAACGGAGTCATGCTCCGCGGCGTGGTACACGATCCAAGCTCCCGGCGCATGGGCGGAGTTGCCGGCCACGCCGGCCTCTTCAGCACCGCCGGCGAGGTCGCTGTCTATGCCCAGAATCTGCTCGACCGCCTGGCCGGCAGGGCAAGCCATTTTCCTCTGCGGCAGCTCACTTTGGAAAAGATGACCACGCCTGGCCAACCGGCGACCGGCACCGCGCTTCGTGGTCTCGGGTGGGACATCGAATCGCCCTTCTCCAGTAATCGCGGCGAGTTGTTTCCGGTTGGGTCTTTTGGCCATACAGGATTTACGGGAACTTCTGTCTGGATGGACCCCACCAGCGACACCTACGTCGTCTTTATGTCCAATGCCGTTTATCCGAATGGTCCGAGCGGTATCAACGCGATCCGCGGCGCGGTGGCCAACGCTGTGGCGACGTGGGTGCAAACGCAGCCTGATGGCGGAAAGCTCGCAGCCGAATTGACTGGCTACAACGAGTCCATCGCCGGGGAGCGTCGTTGGCAAGATCGCAATGGACAGGTCGCGACCGGCATCGACGTGTTGGAACAAGACAGTTTCGCCCCACTGGCTGCGCTCGCCGCCAAGCATGGGGGAACATTACGCATCGGTCTGCTCACCAACCAGACCGGCCGCGATGCGCGCGGACGTTCCACCAGTTACGTCCTCGCCCATGTTCCCGGACTGGAGCTGAAGCTGCTCTTCAGTCCGGAACATGGCATCAGCGGCGCGCTCGATCGGGAAGGCATTGAAAACGCGAAAGACCCCGCGACAGGGCTGCCGGTGATCAGCCTCTACGGCGCGCAGCGTCGTCCTGCGCTCGAGACCTTGCGTGGGCTCGACGCGGTGGTCATCGATCTGCAGGACGCGGGCGTTCGCTTCTACACCTACGAAACCGTGGTCCGTTATGTTCTCGAGGCGGCCGCTCAGTCCGGTACAGACGTTGTGGTGCTGGATCGTCCGGACCCGGTGGGAGGTGCGTTCGTGCAGGGGCCGTTGTCGGACCCCGGCAAAGACAGCTACGTCGTGGTGGCGCCGATACCGGTGCGCCACGGTATGACGCTGGGCGAGTTGGCGCGTTACTTCAATGGAGAATTGAAACTGGGCGCGCCGCTGAGCGTGATCGCTATGAAAGGTTGGCAGCGTGGTGACTGGTTCGACGCCACCGGCCTTACCTGGGTCAATCCTTCTCCCAATCTCCGCAGCTTGCAGGAGGCTATTCTCTATCCTGCACTGGGCCTCATTGAGACTACGAATATCTCCGTCGGCCGCGGCACCGACACTCCCTTTGAATATGTGGGAGCACCCTGGATCGATGGCCCGGCGCTGGCGAAGTCCCTAAACGCCAGATTCCTACCCGGAGTGCGATTCCTGTCCGTGGACTTTACGCCTCGGGCTCCTTATCCCTATGCCGATCAACTCTGCCACGGGGTCGAGCTGATCGTAACCGATCGCAATGTGATCGATTCCCCGGAGCTTGGCCTCGAAATCGCAGCCGCGATCCACAAGCTGTGGGGAGACAAATTTCAACTGAACAAGATCGAGACTTTGCTGGCCAATCAGAGCGTGCTGGATGCTCTGCTGGCAGGCCGTGATCCGCAGCGCATCGCCGAAGACTGGCAGCAGCAGTTACACGATTTCGAACTCAAGCGAAAGCCCTACCTGCTCTATTAATTAAAGGGTAGCGGTTTCTTAGCTTAGTTCTCACGCGGAGTCTAAAGCCCTCTGGAATCAACTCGCTTTTCTATATGTCATCTCCGGAGTTCCCGCCAGCAAGTACCGCACTGCTTCAACCCCTTGCATAAAAGCGTGGTCCTGATTCGAGACTTCATAACGCCAACCACCAAATCTTCCTCGGCTCAAAATGCCCAGAGGCTCCAATTGGCGATGAATGGCCGCGAGCAACTCGTCTCGCCCTAAGAACGGCAGCGGATACCCGTGAGGAAGAACTTTCTCAAATCTCGAGCATATCTGCGAGACATTGGGTAGCAGACCCATTTCTTGCAAGCCCTTTACTACTGCTTGACGCCATTCGGAGTCGATATCCAGCCCTGCATCCGGTTCGCAGCTGGCCTCGCATAGCACGGAATAATACCGCTCCGTGTCAGGCACATTCCCAGGCGCCAAGTTCGAGGGTATCGTCACTCGCCAGAAAGGCAGGTGACGCTCCGGGCAGTGAAATGAATGGACGCCCTGAAACCGTTTCGGTATCGCTCCCTTGATGCCAAAGCCGAATAATACCGCACTGGATCTCCGCAGGCCGCGCGCAAGCTTTTGTAGGTGAGGTGTGTCTACACAAAGGCCGAGAAGAACATCGAGAGGGATCGATGAAATTAAATGTGAATACGGAAGCTCCGCGCCGTCGGAGAGTCGGAGACGCTTCTCAGCTGTTTGGATGGCTGTGATTCGCCTTCCTAACCGGAGATGTTCGGCTCCAACCTGATTAAGCACTCTATTCCAAATTGAGCCCATGCCGCCGATCGCCGGATAGCTGATCCTGGTTTCCGCACTCCATTGTGGATCTTCGGTGCCAAGCAGAGCGTGCTTGATCAGGCGTCGCAATCTAATTTGGGGTACGTTTTCCAGTTGCGAGCCGCTGCGGTGGCGAACCCACACGCTGCTCATTTTCGAGGGATGCAAAGACCACATCTTTTGATTGAGCGGCTCCATCACCTTGCGGGTCAGCTCCCGTCCAAAGGAATCATTCAAGTAATTCAACAGGGATTCTTCACTCTGCGCCTGGCTCGGTGCTTTCTTCGGCTTCCGGTTTCTGGTCAAACGATGGGCGAGCAGGTTCATTACGATCGGCACCGACTCCGATACTGGCAGTCTATGTATGTTCCTTTGAATCGGAGAGGGGATGATTCGCCCGTGCATATAAATACCACGTACTGGGCACGAGTGGCTCCAGTCCATGACCAGGTCACCAAGAAGCTTGCCAAATTCAACATAATGCTGATGTGGAAATAGGACATGTCCCCCAAAGTCGAACGTGAAACCCTCAGGTGTTGTTTCGGATGCGGCATACCCTCCGCCTCTGGGGGCTTGATCGATCACCGTAAATGGATGGTTCTCGAGTTCGCGATGGAGGGTCCACGCGGCCCCAATTCCACATGGACCCGCTCCCGCGACAACGATGCCACTCTCGCGCCTTGAAGACAAAACGGGACAAAGACTATTCAATCTGGGAACTAAGTCATTTGTTAGCATGCCGTGCTTTAGCCTGTCTCTTCTACCACCGTCATAATAAAGCTAAAGTCACGCCTTACAAGGAGAATCGGATGAAGGCAGTAGTGTTTGGCGGTTACGGTTTCATCGGTGCCGAAATAGTTCGCGTCTTACTACACAACGGAGTGAGTGTAACTGTGGCTGATAAGTCCCATGGTTCGCGGCGATGCGATCAGCTCTTTGGATACGGAGCCGTGAAATCGGTGCAGGTCGACATATTGGACGCTCCGTCGTTGCGCCGGCTAACTGAAGGCGTGGACCGCGTGTATCACCTTGCGGGGAAACTGGGCACCACTGAACTTGACGAGAATGCGGTAGAGGGAATCCACGTCAATATCATCGGCGCTGTCAATGTCTTTGCTGCTTGTGTGGAGAATGAGGTGCCTATGGTGTTCTATCCCTCGAAGCCCAACGTGTGGCTGAATACCTATACAATTACGAAACATGCCGCGGAACGATTCGCCCAACTCTACAGCAGCAATGGAGCCACAACCATTTGCAGCCTGAGATATTTCAACGCATATGGTCCTTATCAGGCCTCCGGGCCGGTGCGGAAAATCATCCCGTGCTTCGCCCAGCGTGCCATGCAGGGATTACCCATCGAGGTCTTCGGCAACGGAGAGCAGGTAGTGGATATGATTTTTTCCGCCGACCTTGCCCGGATTACTGTTGATTTCACCGAGGTCGCGCAGGACGATCTTCCATTGGATTGTGGACGCGGTATCGGATTGACAGTCAATGAAGTTGCGGATGCTGTGAACTGTTATTTCGGCAACAGTGCAGGAGTTCGCCACCTCCCCATGCGCCGCGGAGAAACCCCTGATACACGGTTGGTTGCCGACATAGAGCCGTTACGCAAGCTGCTGCGCCACCTGAGCTTTACCAGTTGGGAATCGTCGCTGGCAGCAACGCTCCAATGGTATGAGGCCCAGGAAGCGGAACTACTTGGAGTTACCGGATGAATGTTCTCGCGGTCGTAGCACATCCGGATGATGAGGTCATCGGATGCGGTGGCACGCTGGCGAAACTGCGAGAGGATAGCAACGATGTTCGTGTGTTGATGCCGCTGAAGCGGAATGACCCGCGGGGCGTCGAGAACTGGGACAACTTGACGAAATCGTTTTCGGCGGCCTGCGTGCATCTTGGAGCGACTCCGGTGATCCCGTCTGACCTGATCGACGAACGCTGCGCCGAGAGCGAGGTGGCTCGTCTTCATGATTCTGTGATCTCCATGGTTGAGTGGGCGGATATTATTTCTACCCATTTCCTCGGAGACGCAAATCAGGTGCACCGCGGCGTCGGGCGTGCGATAGAGGTTGCCACACGCCCGTTTCGTAGACATAAGGAGGTCTACCTCTTCGAGGTGGCCACTTCGACCGATCAGGCGTTTTCACAAGCTTTCGCTCCAAACTCTTTTTCCGTACTCAACGAAGGCCATGCCGAAAAGAAGTCCGCAGCTATGTCCTTCTACCCTACAGAGATGGATGGTAGCCGGACGCCGGCCGGGCTGTTGCGTAAGCTTCAGGTTCGAGGCGACGAGATTGGAGTGCAATTCGCCGAGGCGTTTTGTCTAGTGCGTCATTTCTTCTAAAACAAACCATGCAGCTTCATCCCACTCAAGCCAAAAGACGGCTTGAATGGGCCACCCGGCGTTACGGCTCTGGGCTGGAAAACCTACAATCAGTGAGACCTCAAATGCTGAATCGAGCTCTCACAATCCTTTCCCTCTTATGCCTCCCCGCACTCGCGCAGGCGCGAGACGGGTACTTAGGGGACGACGCCTGCCGATCTTGTCATGCCACCCAGGTCGATTCCTTCCATCAGACTGCCCATTACCTCACCTCCAGCCTGCCCAACGAACACTCCATACTCGGTAACTTCACTCCCGGTGACAACCTTCTGAAAACCGCGAACCCCACTCTCGTTTTTCGCATGGAAGCAAAACAAGGCAGCTTCTTTCAGACCGCCAACTCCCGCAGCGAACGCTTTGCCGTGGTGGTAGGCTCCGGGGAAAAGGGGCAAACCTATCTGTTCTGGGATGGAGATCAGCTTTTCGAACTGCCCGTCTCCTACTGGAAAGATCTCGGCTGGGTCAATAGCCCCGGCTATCGTGACGGCTTTGCCGATTTCGAGCGTCCCATAATCCCCCGCTGCCTGGAGTGTCACGCAACATATTTTGAAGCGCTTCCACCCCCCTCGAACCGCTACAACCAGGCAGGCTTTTCCTTAGGCATCCAATGCGAAAAGTGTCACGGCCCGGGAAGGGAACACGTACAGCGAGAGCAAGCCAAGCCGGCTGCAGACCCGGCCATCCTGAACCCGTCTCACTTCTCCCGCGACCGGCAGATGGATCTCTGCGCCTGGTGCCACGGGGGCCACGGTCAGCCACTGCAGGCATCGTTCTCTTATCTCCCCGGCAGCCCACTGGAAAAATTTATCAATCTACCTAAGCCCGACCTGACTGCGCCGCTCGACGTGCACGGCAACCAGGTGGACATGCTCAAGCAGAGCCGCTGCTTCCTCGAGTCCTCCATGACCTGCCTGACCTGCCACAATGTTCATGTTGCCCAGCACAACCTGGCTGAGTTCTCCCAGCGCTGCCTTACCTGCCACAATCCAGACTCCGCAACTTTTTCGAAACCCAGTCACCCGGTTTCCAACAACTGCATCGATTGCCACATGCCCCGCCAGGAGACTAATCTGATCGTGTTTGATTTCGCCGGCAAGCGGGTCAGACCGCAGATGAGGAATCACCGGATCAAGGTGTATTCCGACCCCCCTTTTCAACAGAGATACCCCTAAGATTCCCTCAAATTGCCTGAATATTCCCTAAAAAACCACGATATAGTTTGGATGGCAAATCTCACGACCTGACTCGGGCGTGGCAAAAATCGACTCACAAGCAAACCGTGCAACGGTGTTCGCAGACGATGAAGCGACGGAGCAATATCTTCGCCCCGCCCCCTCATCGACGGGGCGAACCAAACCGCAAGAGGGTGCCCCGCAGAAGGGCCCCGGCGATGACGGGTTCCTGCGTGCCCGGCGGCGCGTTCCTGTGCGCCGGGGCCTGGTTCCCGCATCTCGTGCGGGGCGCATTGCGGCTGCAGCGGGAGCGATCATTGCCTTGGCTGGAGTGGTGTGGTTGGGCATCTTGATACGTGACTTTTTTCGCGAGGATCCCCGCTTCCGCATCGCCTCCTCTGCTTCCATCCAGATCATGGGCAACACCCAGGTGACCCGGCCCGAGCTGCTGTCGGTCTTTGGATCCGATCTCGGGCGCAACATTTTCTTCATTCCCTTGAGCCAGCGCCGTGCGGCTTTGCAACAGCTGCCTTGGGTGGAACATGCGACGGTGATGCGCCTGCTGCCTGACCAATTGCGCGTCGCCATTGTGGAGCGCACTCCGGTGGCTTTCGTTCGTCAAGGCAACACCATCGGTCTGGTCGACGCCCAGGGCGTTCTGTTGCGCCTCCCCGCGGCAGCGATGGCCGCCAAGCACTACTCTTTCCCCGTGGTCACCGGAATTGCGGCCACTGATCCTTTGTCGGTTCGCGCCGCGCGCATGCATTTGTACCAGCAATTTGTTAGCGACCTCGACTCCGGCGGAAGCAAAGTCTCCACCCAGCTCAGCGAAGTCGACATCTCCGATCCTGAAGACATCTGGGCCCTGCTACCGGCTCAAGGCTCTGACATCCAGGTGCACTTCGGCGATTCTGATTTCCTTGCCCGCTACCGCAGTTACGAACAGCATTTACCCGAGTGGCGGCAACAGTATCCTCATCTGGCCTCGGTCGATATGCGCTATGAGAATCAGGTCGTCCTCGACATGACCCAGCAAACGCCATCCGAGCACGCCGTTACCGCCAAGCACCCGCCGGTGAAACCGGCGGCCAAATCTCCGAAAGCGGCGAAAGCGAAGGGTTGATGAGCCGGCGATGAGTCAAAAGAGCGAAGACCTACTCACCGTACTGGACGCCGGCAGCTCCAAGATTCGCGTGCTGGTCGCGGAGCTCCACGAAGGGGCTCTGCGCTACCGCGCGCACGGCGTGGTCAATGCCGAGGGCATGCGCAAGGGCCTCATCAGCGATCTGCAGCCCGCCAGCAGGGCGTTCAATCACGCCGCCACCCAAGCCGAACGGATGGCAGGCGCAGTCATCGCCAATTGTGTTGTAGGGCTGGGCGGACCTCACGTGCGGGGCATCAACAGCCAGGGCGGCATCAGTCTGGGGAACCGGTTGCGCGAGATCACGCGCGAGGATGTTCGCGCCGCCGTGGACCGCGCCCGCTCCGTCTCCCTTCCCGCCGATCGTGAGGTCCTGCACCTGTTGCCACAACAATTCATTCTCGACGAGCAGCCCGGTATTCATGATCCGATCGGCATGATCGGCAACCGTCTGGAAGTGAATCTGCACATCGCAACCTGCTCCGCCAGCGCTGCCCAAAGCGTCATAACCTGCGCCAACAAAGCCGGCCTGGAAGTGACGGACACCGTATTCGAGGGCATCGCGGCCGCGGAAGCTACCGTGTCGGCGGATGAGCGCGAGCTCGGTGCCTGCCTCATCGATATCGGCGCCGGCTCGACGGAATTGGTGGTTTTTTTCGAAGGCGCCGTGGCTCATAGCGCCGTGATTCCGATCGGCGGAGATCACTTCACCAACGACCTAGCGGTGGGCCTGCACATGTCCGTGCAGGAGGCAGAAGCCCTCAAGTTGGACTATGGACACTGCGTGGTCACCTCAGTTCCTGCCTCCAGCGAACTGGAGTTGATCGCCGATGGAACCCAGGTGATCCGCACCATCAAGCAGCGCTCTCTGAGCGAGATTCTTGAGCCCCGGGCCCGCGAACTCTTTTCGCTCTTGCGCGAAAATCTGCGCCAGGGCGGCGTTCTCGGTGCGTTGGGCGCGGGCTGCGTGGTGACCGGCGGCGGCGCCCGCCTGGCTGGGCTGCTGGAAGTGGCCGAAAGCGTCTTGCGCGTGCCCGCGCGGCTAGGCTATCCGGTGCCTCTTTCCCGCATGCCGGACGAGCTGATTCAACCGGAGTTTTCGACCGCCATCGGCATGCTGCTGTACACCCATCGCACCAGCGTGCTGCGAGCGGCCGAAGATCAGGGCCTGCGGGCCAAGCTGCGAGCTATCTTCGCAGGGACTTTATGAGATCTCAAACTACGCACAGAAACGGAGCAGAAACTGATGAGTCTTTCCGATGAAATCCGCATTCACTATAACGACGAAGTTGCACGGGGCGCCAAGATCAAAGTCATAGGCGTGGGCGGCGGCGGAGGCAACGCAGTGAATCGCATGATCGCTGCCAAACTGGAAGGCGTCGAGTTCATCGTCGCCAACACCGATGTGCAGGCGTTGCAGCTGTCGCACGCGCCGGTCAAGCTGCAGCTGGGGGTAAAGCTCACCAGCGGCTTGGGCGCCGGCGCCAATCCCGACGTAGGCCGGCGCGCGGCTTTGGAAGATTCAGAAAAAATTATCGAAGCCCTGGAGGGCGCGGACATGGTCTTTGTCACCGCCGGTCTCGGCGGCGGCACGGGCACGGGCGCGGCGCCGGTGATCGCCTCGCTGGCCAGCGAAATGGGCGCACTCACGGTTGCGGTGGTCACCCGTCCTTTCGGGTTTGAAGGCAAGCGGCGCATGCAGCAGGCTGAACGCGGCATGGAAGAGCTGCTCGAAGGGGTCGACACGATGATTGTCATCCCCAATGAGAAACTGCTCGCCGTCGCCAAGGATGCCGGCTTCTTCGAGTCCTTCCGGGTTGCAGACGACGTATTGCTGCAAGCGGTTCAGGGCATCTCGGACATCATCACCATCCCCGGTATCATTAATCGCGATTTTGCCGATGTAAAAACCACGATGGCTGGTATGGGCTACGCGGTGATGGGGACGGCAATTCGGGGCGGGGAAAACCGCGCCATTGCCGCTGCCCAGGCGGCCATGGCCTCGCCTCTGCTGGAAGCAGGCGCGATCGACGGCGCGCGCGGCATTCTCATCAACATCAGCGGGTCCAGTTCGCTTAAATTGAGTGAGGTCAATGTGGCTTCGACGCTCATTCAAAACGCGGCCCATGAAGATGCCAACATCATCTTCGGCGCCGTGCTCGACGAGCGCATGGGCGACGACGTCAAAATCACCGTGATCGCCACCGGCTTTCGTCACGACAAGATCGGGCGGCAAAAGCACTCATCTCATGAAGCGTTGACCCCCCGTGTGTCCATGCAGTCTTCCGCCCCCCGCTTTGCCAGCGAAGAGCTGGGTGATCAGGAGTTTACCCCGTCATTCGAGACCAGGAAGGCGCTCGAGCCCTCTCCGGCGCCGGCGATGCGGGAATCGGAACCGGCCCCGTTCGCGCTGCAGCCGCAGCCCGTGCTGGTCGAGGAAGCGGCGGATTCCCAGCGCCCTGCGGTGGCCGCTCGAACTCCCGTCCACGCCGGCTACAACGAGCCGTTTGTGGAGGAGTACGCCCGGCTGGTCCCCGGTAAAGCGACCGCGGAACGCGGCCAGGAGAGCGCCCATCGTACCGAAAGTGATTCGCACCTGGAGAACCTGGATATCCCGGCTTTCTTGCGCAGGTCCTGATCGAGCGGCGATTCACCAATTGGGAACACGATTTCGACCTCGCGGTTACAATCGTGTACCCAATTGTGGTACGGACACCGACAATACTTGGGTGGAATATGGAAATGCGGACAGAAATATTGTTCAATATGGGTTAGAAC
>Ga0302324_100019045_pt1 | contig 13502 bp, 9 predicted proteins | sample Palsa_T0_1_FD_201949 | JGI IMG/M metagenome (GOLD analysis project Ga0302324, IMG submission 201949) | Peat permafrost microbial communities from Stordalen Mire near Abisko, Sweden - Palsa_T0_1 | ecosystem: Environmental > Terrestrial > Soil > Palsa > Peat permafrost | place: Sweden: Abisko...
CAGAGTTAGCGTCAGCAGCGAGTTCGGCTCATAGTTGATTGGTAACAGCAAGCCTCCCTCGACCGTGCGGTCGCCAATGCCCGCGCGGCCTGTCGGCGCCGTCAAGTAGGGAATGATCGCCGCTTGCACGACCTTCGGCTGATTTATGAATTCATACTTTACCCGCAGGTACAGGTCACTCACTCCCATCAGCGTAGCTTTCGAACCGGGCGTGTCTTGGGTGCGCAGGATCTCAAGCGCCGTCATATTCGCCTCGACGTCGACGGTGTCAGTTAGGCCATATTTGAGGGTGGGATTGAGAATTAACCAGGTCGTGGTCGCCTCATCGCGTTGCCGCAGCGAGCTCGCATTGAGGAGGTCGGACTCGTATTGAAAATGCCCCGCGTCGGCCGTGCAGGCGTAGTTTGATTTGCTAGGGCGGTCGGTACAAATGGGAGTCAGTGTCGCAGAGTCGGCCTGGGTCGCAGGCACGCTAGACGGAGATGGCGCCATCGGAGCGGCTGACAGCTCCTGGGCGTCGAGCTGGGCGCTCACAGCGAAAAATGCCGCGATGCCCGCACGGAGCGCCAGTTCGAATCTCCGCATCTGCACGGCAAGCTTCGAGTAACGCGGGCCCGGCGGCGTTATAAATTGCGCCATCGACTGCACCCGCCTAAAGAGAAGAATTTGCGGCGTTTACGCTAGCATCGAGCGTTGAGGCCGTAATGTCCCCGTGAACTGATCAAACCTTGACTGCCAGACACTTGTCGTTCGCCCTGAACTACCGCAGCAGGCATTTTGCCTTCCGAATGGCGGCTAGTCACGGATGTCTCCGACGGGCCGGGTAGCGACGGTCGCCCCGGCTATGCTTGCTCTTGGACCCGAAGCGCTCCGTCACGACCGGCGGCGATCTGAATGCCAAAATACATCCATTCATGCGCTGACTACCCAAGCACGCGACCAACGAGCGATCGGAAAATTCCCTGAAGTTCGTCGGGCGATGGTACGCCGGGCTGCTCGAGCGACCAGGCGATCAAGGTAAGCAGCATGCTTGCTACAAATCGCGGCGCAAATGTCGGGGGTCATATGCGCGTACATCGCCGCGTCTTCTTTCTGGCGTTTTGGGACATCGACAACTTGATGATTGTTGGTGAGATATGCTTAATCGCAGGCTTGCTTCCGATCAGTCGGGAGCTTCGGCGTGACTACAGGGTGACTAAGGTTTGATGTTCTGGTTTCGCCGTGGCGATCCGACCGCCGCCGCGGTAGCCGAATCCAATTTTTTCCTGCGGCGACCACGATTTAATTCAATATTTCACATCGAGAAGTTGCATCAGAGCACATCAGAACTGCTGCTCACGCGGTAGTGGCATTCAGCCGTCGCCTCCTCGACCGCTAAGGACGCTTCAGTAAGAGCGCAGTCTCCAACTGCCGGACCGCGACACATTGAGCTGTCGGCTCGAGTTGACCGCCGAGCTGTGATAAATCAGCGGGCCAATACTCCGCAAATCAACGGCCCAACTCCGTTCAATCCAAGACTGGTCGCCGACGCCGCTAAATCTGCCAAATGCCCCCGCGGTGAGTTACTGGATCGTGTACCAATAACAGGCGGCCGGCCCCGGATTGCAGGCCGCGCTGTTGTGGTAAACGTAGATGAGATTGTTCGCCGTGTTGGAGATGTAGATATTGCCTGCCGCATCGAGGGCCACGCCCTGCGGGTTCTGGATCGCCGGGCTCGGCGTGCCGTTCAAGGTCAGCGTGGTCTGCACGCCCGTGAACGGGGCGAATTGGGCGAACGGCGAACCATTGTAATTGGTGACATAGGCGTCATTGTTCGAGTCGGTCGCGATGCCGATCACGCCATTCACCCCCGAAGTGATCGCGGTCTCGTTCCCGTCGGGTACCGGAGCACAATCGTTGCCACAATTGCCGCCGAACGCGAAATAGAAGCCAATCTCAGACGGAAATCCCACCAGGACGTCGTTCGTATTGCTGTTGTACCAGAGGTCGCCCACCGACTGGAACGCCAGGCCATTGTGGTCCTCGGGATAGGTGGCGAACAGAGCCGGCTGACCGGTCACGAACGAGTAAACCTGTATGTCGTTGACGTTCCCTGACCCCTCCCCCCCGTTACCCTCACCCTCGTTTTCCGCCACATAGACGAAGTCGTTGGAATCGACGGTAAGACCAAGCGGTCGCGTAATTATCGCCGTCTGCGGCGGCTTACCGATCGTATAGGACAAGGTACTGCCGTTGAAGACCGTAACGAGGTTGCTGCCGGTGTCAGCCACCAGCAAGTCGCCCGATATCACCGAACCTTCCGCTGGAGGGGCGAAGGCGATCCTGACAGGATTCGTGAATCCACTGAGCGTCAGACTCGGCTGTAACACCATCTGTCCGTTCGGCCCGGACGGCGCAAAAACCAGGACCTGCCCGTTGTTGTAGTTGGCGACGTACAGATTGCCCGTTGCCGGATTGAAAGCGAGACCGCTCGGTCCGTTCAATGAGCCGCAAGCTGGCACGACGGTCGCCGGATTCAAGGCGTCGGTCGTGATGGGTGCATTACCCGCGAATATGTTGACGTCGTAGTACAAATGATCGAACCGCATTAACAAGGTGCCTGACGGATTTTCATCATCGAAGGGCGGCGGCCCTGCCAGGAAATCTCCCGGATTGCTCGTAACCGTCGAGTTCACGTATCTCGCGCCCGTCGCAAGCGTGTTGAGGGCGCAGTTGTAATTCTGCTGGTTGAAGTAGTTGAGACTATTTGTGATGTAGTTCTGAACAGTTGAAACGATGCCAAGATTAGTGGGATCGATGATTTGAGTCGTGGGCGGTGTCACCTGTGGCGAAAGCATTTGGTTGAACGCCTGCTGCAGGCTGTTGAACTCACCGTCGATGTAGGTGGCATTCAACCCCCCCAGTACGGTGCCTTGGACGATTACCGACGGGTGATTACTTTTTCCCGCGGGTGGCGGATCAGGCGTGCAGGCCACCGTGATGTCGATGAGCGTGCCTTCGGGAATCGCTGATTCGATGCCGGGCAATGGTCCCCACGCAGCGACCGGCCCGTTGGCAGTACCGCACGGTGGGTTAGTGCCGAGGACCACACTCGGGTTGAGGAAGAACTGGGTTAAGGTGTTATTGATGGGCGTCGTAAGGGTGTTGTTGATGCTTTGATAGTCGTTGAGTACCGTGCTCGTGAGCTTCGCCGCATAAATTGCGGCCCCGGTGGGGCCGGAAGCGCCGAACACATTGGCTGACAGCACGACGTTCGGGAAGTTGGCGCACAAGGGCCCGAGATCCAGGGGCACGTAGCTGTAGATAGTTTCACCCTCGACAATCGTGACGCGCGGGTCGGCGCCAATGACGCAGCTGTCCACGACGATAGGGGCATTCGCTGGAATATTAGACGTGCCCGGGCCGCTGAACTGCAGGGAAAGCTGAGGAAGCAGGGTACAGGGGGCATTGATGCATTGGCCTGCCTCCGTCGAGCCGGACTGCGTCACGGCCAGGTCCGAGGGATTGCTGACACCTTTGCTTACGATGGCGAACGGGGTGGTGTTCGAGCCCCCGGGCGGCGGCGCTGCGAACTCCAGAATCCGCCCAGGGAGTTGTCCGACGAATGCATATTTCGCGCCCTGGAAAGTGCCGACTTTGATCCTCGTCAGGCCGAAGCCGAGGTTTATCGCGTAGGGCGTGATGAATGCGTTCTTGGTCGAATCGAAATTCAGGATTCTGCCGTCCGCTGTCGAGAAAAGCAGGGTCATGTCCTGCGTCGTTGGATCCTGCCCGATGTCCATCCCGACCGGGATAGGTGGAATCTTCTTGGTTGCCTGCGTCAGGAACTGCGCCTGCGTAACGACGGTCGAAGCCGGACCCTGGAGCGGGCGCTCCGAACCGAGCACACTTTGGATCTGAGCCTGCGAATAGCGGATCACTCGGGTGTTGAAGGTGTCGCCAACAAGCACGAGCAGATCGAGGGCGTTCCACGCGGGTGTCCCCGAGGAAGCCGCGGTCGCAGCGGCACCAGCCACCGCAACTTCCGCCAGCGCGAGCGTCAGGGCGGGTTTGTGCGTTGCAGGATCAGTGAATGTGCTGTCGATGAGAAGCGGCGCTCCATAGGTTCCCGTCTCGGTGATTGGCAGGACCCAGACACCTGGCTTGCCCCAGAGACAACTGGGCGATATGACGTACAGGTTGCCGCTGGGATCCGCGGACAGACCCACCGGATATGGCGGTCCAGATCCCCTGCCCGGCCAGGAGAAAATGGCGACCGGCCGCTGGTATTGCGGGCCCGGCAGGCGCCAGATCTTATGCTGCTCAGCATCCGCGTAGATCAGGTCGAGGGTGCTGGTCGCGGGGTTGGTAACCCAGACAAGTGCCGTGTAGAGATTCCGCGCGCTGCCACCAGTGAGGATGGGATCCGTCGCTACGATCGCCGCACTGTTTTGATTTGGCATCGTAAGCGCGTCGACCGAACCGTTGGGAAAGGCATTCGTGAAGGCCACGGTTAGTTGCTGCACGGGAAGCCCCTGTGCGCTGGCAAGGGTATGGGTCACCCATGCGAGTGCAATCAAGGCGACTTGCGTTAGTGCCCGACGCGGCCGGGCGGCCCCCAATAAGTTGGTGAAAGTCGTCATGAGTTGGACGTGCATGGCTTCTCCCCAATGAGTTTTTCCGCGCAGGGATGCATCGCAGGGATGCGTCATGCCCCGCCGCGTCGATCGCACGCAGGCTTCTTATCGGTGGACGCTAGCACAGCGATTGTCTCGAGCGCCACCATGGCAACAGGCATGAAACTGGTATTAATTATGTCAACATCCGGTCATTTGTCGCTTTGGGACCCAAGCGGCGCATATCGTCGCCTCAACTGGTTTTGACCGCCGACAGTCGTGTCGCGTCACCTGACTGACGCTCTCGTCGGTGCAGCGTATCTAAATATTGCAGTGCAAGGCGCCGGTACGCCGCCCCCGCACCGCTGTTTTTGCCCAGAATTCCGCAGCCGTGCGTAAGTCGCGTCTCCGCCTCAGAATAGCGGCCGAGCCCCGTGAGCGCCGCGCCCTCGATGCTTTCGGCGATCGCGGTCCGCCAATGGTCAGCCGACAGCGAAGCGGTAAAAATATCCTTGGCCTCCTGCGACAGCTCGAGGGCCTCGGGATATTTGTTTTCAGCCACCCGCAGGACCGCAAGCATCATCAGGCTCGAGGCAACCTCCGGCGTCTTATCCTTGAATAGTCGCCGCCGCATCGCCAGCCCTTCCTGCAGATACCGATCGGCGGGACCGTAATCGGCGGACATCGTCAGCCCGAAGCCCATCACGTTGAGCACAATAGCAATCTCAGGATGATCTGGGGGGTACGCCTTTCGATAAATCGCCAGAACCTGACGCATGTTCTCGAGCGCCTCATGTGTTTCGCCGCGGTCGTACTGCACGCCGGCAAGATTGAATAGCGCTCGTCCAAATTCCGGGTGGAGTTCGCCCTGCAGGTGGCGGTGGATTTCCATTGACTGCCGAAGCAGCGCCTCCGCGCCGGCGAGGTCGTTTTTGCTCTGCAGTGTAAAGGCGACATTCTCAAGTTCGGTCGCGACGTACGGGTGCTCGTCGCCAAGCAGCCGCCGGTACATCGCGAGCGATTCGCGATAGAACTTCTCGGCGTTATCCAGATCTCCGCTCTCGCCGAGCACGTACCCCATGTCGTTGAGCACTTCCGCGAGATCCGGATGCGGTTCGCTACCGCGCAACTGCCGTTGCATAGCCAGTGCGCGCTGCATCAATGGGATCGCGGTGTTGGGGTTGCCGCCGTTAGTGATCGTTCGCGCGAGATCCTTTAGCGTGCGCGCGACACCAGGATCCATGGGGCCGTACAGAGCCTCCTGCAATTTGAGGGCCTCGCGTAGAGTTTTTTCCGAATCCGCATAGCGCCCGTCCAGATCCAGCAACGTGCCGAGACCCGCGAGTGAGTTCGCAAGATCCACCCGGCTCTGGCGGTCCTGCGGCTGCTGGGACGCGATGCGAATCGCTTCGCGGTAAGCTTTCTCGCCGGCGTCGAACTCGGCCTGCAGAGACAACAGATCACCCTCATGACTCAATGAATCGGATAGCTCCAAGGGATCAATACCCGGCAAATGGCGCCGAGTTGCCACCGCCTGATCGAGCAGCGGCCGAGCCTGGGTATAGAGGCCTAGGCCCATGTATACGGTGCCGAGGGTATCCATCAGCGTGGCCTGGATAGCCGGCTCTTTGGCAAGCTCACGCTCGACGCGTCCTGCACCCTTATCGAGCATTTCCCGTGCCGTAACGGTGTTACCGCGCGCCTCGCTCGGGTCGGAAATCTTGAATAGATCCACGAGGAAGCGGGTCGTCTCCTTGGCGGTCCGAGTCTCGGCCTCGGCGCGCGCAGTCTGGCGCTGCGCCGCGCCGCGTTGCAAGAGCGCGTAAACGGCGAGGCCGCTGGTCAGTACCATACCCGCCGTCGCTGCACACGCGAATTTGAACAAGCGGCGGTTGCGGCGCTGCACCTCGCGCCGCTTGAGTACATCCAAACCGACTCCGAGGAGCCCTGCGATCACCTTCAGCTTCGCGTTGTACTCGCCGTCCTTGCCGGGGCGGGCATCCGCCGCGATGGGTTCGGTGCGCTGGCTGCTGAGATGGCCATCGAGGCCGATCCGGAAGCGCAGCGCCGGCGGGAAGCATTCCTCGGCCTCGCGCCCGGATATATCCGTTGCATTCGGCTCACCATCGATGATCAGACAAAAAATCCGGTCCTCTCGACCCAGGCGCTTGAAGGCGAGGATCTCCTCGTTGACCCATTTAGATTGCGCTGCGTGCGGGGAGCAGATCACGATTTGCGCGGCCGAATCCTTTAGCGCTGAGTTAATCAGCACTCCCAGATCCGTGGCGCTCGGTAACTCATCCCGGTCTCTGAAGATTGGTACCAGGCGCCTTGGCACCGTACCGTGCGCGGTCACGACGCCGATCAGCGGCTTCGGCGGTCGGTATCTCTCCAACCAGTTGTGAAGACGCTCGGCCCACCTGCTGTCGCGGTGGCTGTAGCTAATGAAAGCGCGGTATTTCGGCGCGTCCACAAATACTCTCGGTGGTTATCGTGCGGCCAATAGGCAAACAAGTCCTGCTTCCCCCAGAAGCACCTTGAACGCGGCTATTAATGAACATCGCATGTCTCGTCAGCAGAAGTCTTATTGCGCGAACATTTCGGGGTCCCGACATCAGCCGTCGGTGTGTTGACCCAGTAACGCCAGCTCAAAATAACTGTGACCGACGGCTCCCCGATGCGCTTCTGACGCCAGGCTGCTACTTATCTCATTAAGTTAGACGATATGGTAGTTGACCAACGTTCTGAGTATCAAACCTCCACGAACCACACAACATTCCCTCCGCACCTCAATGACACCTAGGGCTATCCCCAAGTATCGCAACAAAGTCGCTGCCTGCTCACCTAAATCCATGCTTTATCTCGATTTTAGCCCCGACGTGAAAATCCGCATGCCGGTGGTTCAATTCCACCTGGCCACCATTCAAATCAATATTTCGAATCGAGAATTGCATCGAAACCAATGAACTCTTTGTCTAATATCTGCGCCGGGGTGCAATATTTCGGTCGCTCCTCGCTTGACCAATCGGGTTTCTGTGGCGCGCTGAACCGTCGTGTTACGGCCCAGAAGCAATGGGATGGACGCCCCCACTCTAAACGGCATCGATGTGCCAAAGTGGAGATGTTGGTAACCACTTAGAGAATGGGAGCGTCCAGTCATGACGATTACAACGGTTGGAATTGATTGGCGAAGAACGTATTTCAGGTGCATGGGGTTGATAAACGGGGTAAGAGGGTTTCGCGCAAGCAGCTCTTGGTTCTCAATGAGCGATGCACGTGATGCAGTCAATCAGCCGTCAAGAAACGTCACAGCCTGACGAACGAACTCGCCATGGTATTGAAAAATGCCGCCATGGCTCGCGTCGGGAAAGATGCTGAGTGTGGCATTCGGCAGCTTCTGAAAAAGCTCAAAGGAGTTGATCGTGGGAAACATGGTGTCGTCATCGCCGTTCGCGACCAGCACAGGCTGGGTGATGGCCTTCAAGTCATTAACAGGCGACCTGCCCCATCTGGTGATGGCCACTGCCTGAGCCTGAATGGTCTCGTTACTGACCGTCGCGTCTTTATCAACGGTCCTTTCACCGAGTCGAGACAGGAACTCGCCTGCCGATTTCTGGCTGGAGAGGGACTGCGTAAAGAATAGGAAGGTTTTCGGATGTTTCTTTTCGGCTGCGCTGCGCTGCATGGCCGTCTGCAGCACTTCGCCGATCTTGGCGATTCCAGCGCCTCCGGCTGGGCCGGTGCCGGCGAGGATGATCTTGCGCACCAGAGTCGGGCGTTCCTTTGCTATAACTTGGGCCACGAAGCCTCCGAGCGAGTAGCCGAACAAGTCCACTTTCTTCAATCCCAAGGTGTCCACGAATGCTTCCGCGTCGTGCGCCATGGCATGCACATCGTCGGGCGTTTGGCCTTCTGATCTGCCGACGCCACGATTGTCGAATGCGATGACATGGTGAGACTCGGCGATGCCATCGACGACGCTAGGGTCCCAGTCGTCCAGGCCCGCGGTCAGGTGATGCAGGAATACCACGGGAACCCCATTCTTGGGACCCAGCTCGCGATAAGCAAATGCCAGCCCGTTTACTTTGATGGTCTTCGTTTCAGTCCGCGTGTAGGTATTCATAAGACTCTCCAAATAATGCTCAGGGATGATCGGATAAAATAACGATCGTTACGGTAACGTACGCTATGCTATGATGAGAGCCAAGTCAAGTGGATGATCGAATGTTATGCGGTACTCGAGCGATCAAAAATCTAAAGCGCGCCGTTCGATCATCGAGTCCGGCGCTAAAGTGCTGAAAACGGGCGGGTTTGCCGGCGTTGGGGTCGATCAGGTTGCCGCCGCCGCGGGTGTTACGTCGGGATCGCTTTATTCGAATTTCTCAAGCAAGGAGGATCTTCTTAAGGAGATCATCGGCCAGTATCTCGGTGCGCCGTATACCGATGCGCGGGAGGGCGACAAGGTCGACTGGCATGCTCGGTTTAAAGAGTTTTTAACGGGCTATATCAGCGCACACCATCGCGACAATCCGGCGGCTGGTTGCGTCATGCCAGCGCTGAGCGCCGATGTATCGCGAGCAAGCGTTGCGGTGCGGCGTGCATATCAGCAAAGGCTGAATGAGCTCATCGATAAAATGGTCAAGGCGCTCGAGGGCGGCACGCGACGACAGAAGCGTGACCGAGCGTGGAGCATTATCGCATTGATGGTGGGATCACTGACCGTGGCTCGTGCGCTTCCGGACGGGAATGAAGCCAATGAGATGGTCAATGCCGCACTCAAGAGCGCCATGGATTTGTTATCGCAATAAGCGGCAACACGGTGTCGAGGCCGCTTGTGAGAGGAGTGTTACGGAAGTGAGGTAACGATCTTTTGGCCAGATCGGCATACTGTAGCGACCCCGAAATAGGCGCCCGGAAGTCGTTCACGCCTTGAGGTAGGCTATAGGGCACTATCAAAGAGCCCTTGAGTGGCTGATCGCGGTGAACTGGATAATCTCCAGGGACCCACGGTAACGAGGGCTCCGTGATCGTTGCAATGCGCCCACCAAGAACGCGATTGACCAAGGCCGCCGTGTAAGCGCCAGCGTGACAGTTGTCTGCCACGGCCGACCACGGACCGCTCGCCGCGCTCAAGGCGTTCGTTACTAGCACCTAAGGTTGAAGTTGCCGCGTCCATCCGCGTGCGCCTAACCGCCCGCATTCCAACCGATACTTTGGTATTGATCTATACGTTCGTTCAATCGATTCTGCGTCGCAGTTCTGCGAAGATTGCGTCAAAGAGCGGCTGCTTCTGACATCGAAGGGGTTATCTGATGGACGGCACAAATTTACTGGAAGAGGCTAGGCCCGCGACTGCGCCTGTCGCGTCGACCACGCTTAGTGTCAACGTTTTTACCGCCCCCGGAAAGGCTATGGTCGGCGAGCGGCCAAAGCTCTTCGGCGAAGCACTGGGCTTTGACCCGATCACGTCGACTTTAATCTTCGGCGACTACGACGCGGTGCTGGTAGACGCGATGACAACTGTGGCTGAGGCGGAGGCTCTCGCGGATTGGGTTGCCCTGCACAACCGGAATTTGGAGACCATCTATATAACGCACGCGCATTTCGACCACTTCTACGGTCTGGGCATCCTGCTCGACCGTTTTCCCGGCGCTCGGGCGATAGCAGCGCCCCAGACGGTGAACGCCATGCAGATGTCTTTCTCTCCCCCAGTGGAGCGGTTAGCCCGCCGGTTGTTTCCTGGGCAAGTGCCCACTAAGTTGGTTGCACCCGAGCCCTATGAGCACGACACGTTCACTCTCGAGGGTCACGAATTGCGCATCATCGAGCAGGGCCGCACCGATAGTCCCGATTCGACGTCTCTATACGTTCCGTCGATCGGCCTGATCGTCGCTGGCGACGTTGTATACAATCAATGCCGAATCTACGTCGGCGACACCACCCCCGAGAGCCGAGAGAATTGGATCGCGGCACTGGACCGGTTAGCGGCGCTGAACCCGGTTATTGTTGTTGCCGGTCACAAGAAACCTGGCGCACCCGACTCTCCCGCGACGATCCAAGACACCAAGCGTTACCTGCAGGACTTCGATCGAGTGCAGAAAACCGCGGCGTCTGACCAAGAGCTGTTCGATCAGATGACGGAGCTATACCCGCATTGGATAGCCAATCAGTCGTGGTTGATGTTCGGATTCCCACAGCCATGACCCACATCTACCGCTGATGCGAATGTTTCCTCGCGCATGGTGGAGGCTTATCTTAGGTTGAAAAGGCGCCAGAAATTGCATGACCTTAAGATCCACACGATAGTCGGCTAGGTTCCATGGTTCTTTCTGCCGACGAGTTGACGGATGACGTCCTTACCGGACATCTGGTTGCAGACGATGTCAGAGTCATCGCGCGATACCCTGGTCCGTTTTGCCTTTCCTCGTCAGGCTTAATCGGCCGCCGGTAGAATACGGAAATCAGCGGATGAGCACCGTTTATCAGGATTGGAGCCGGCAATGAACAGCGTACAAATCGAACAGAAGGGCTATGAGATGCCCCCGCGCGACGGGTTCACTGTCACACATTTTCTCACCGTTGCCGACATCGACCGATCGGCTCGCTTCTATGAAAAAGTCTTTGGCGGCCGAATTCTGAGCAGAGGCGACAGCAAGGGTGCGTCTGGGCACATTCAGATCGCGAATACGTGGCTCATCGTCAACGTAGGGGGCGGGCCGACCCCCGATAAGCCGACGGTAACCCTCAGCGTACTCGCCGACCCGGATAAGATCAGCAGCTTTATGAATATCCGCGTTGCGGATATTCAAGCGTGCTATGAATTATGGAAAAGTCGCGGAGCCGAGTTCATCACGGAGCCGATACCCAAGTACGGCGAGATACGCTGCTACATCCGCGACCCCGACGGCTATATCATCGAAGTCGGACAGAGCACGGACCTCACGTACGGTTAACGCTCGGCCCGGACGGGATGCGGATTTAAAGGCTTAGTGCTAGCCCCCGTGACCGTTTTCGAAACCAATTCTGGCTTGTTGGCATCGCAATCTCAGTCGGCGATTCACGCTTTCAGCGTTGGACGTATACGGGCGAAAATAGCCGATGCGCGGGGCGCCCCAAATGATGAGCTGGGTTGTGCAATTCCAGACGCCTTAGGACCGAGGTCCTTAACATGCGCGCCGCTTTCCCCGTGCAACATCTTGAGTACCCATCAATGAAAGCAATAAAGAGCTACGCGACGAACGTCGAAGCCGATCTGGCTAGGATCGCATTGGACGCTGCCGGCATACCTGCCGTCGTCGTCGGTATAAGCTTGGGCATGGAAGGTGGGGGCGCCGGCGTGCAATTGCTCGTTCCGGATGATCGCGTCGAAGCGGCGCTGACCGTGCTCGGAGATTCCTGAGACCCGGCGGCGGCCCAACCTAGCCCCGAGCAGCACGCGCGCGACGGTGTAACTCGGCCGGTGCCACATCCTCAACGTGCGTCGCGATCCAGATCGTGTTGCCGGATGGCTCAATAACACCGCCAGAGCGGTCGCCATAAAACTGGTTGGCAGGCGGCGCCACAACCTTACCGCCTGCCTTTACGGCACGCTCGAAGGCCGCGTCAACATCCTCGACATATATATGGAGCATGATGGGCGTCGGTGGACGGTTCCCTGCTTCGCTGAGCATGATCAGCGAGTCGCCGAGCCGCAATTCCGTATGGCCAGGTGTGCCGTCCGGCTGCAGGAGCTGTTCAGTCACCTTGGCACCAAAGACGGCCGTCATAAAAGAAATGAATTGATTCGCACCCTTTACCATTAAGTAGGGCGTCACAGAGTGATATCCATCGGGAATTGCTTTCACAGCCATAGTGGTTTCCTTGTACGAGCAGGGAGTCTTATATCTGAGCCAGTCCGCATGATCAATGATCACCAAATTAGCTCGAGAACAATGAGTCGGCGGTCGTGATCCACGATGACGCGTCACGTAAAACACGACCTATTTATGACGGCGGAATGGTACTGTTACTCGCTAGGATTTGAGAGGTCTCGCGGGCGAACGGCTTGTCAAGGGCGCGAAAACATCCGATCTCATTGCTTGAGTGACGCTACAGCGTGCGACGAGCGACAATCTGGCTTATTGCCGCAGCCCTTCTAGGGCCAGCGACCGTGGCTACTGCTCAGAACGTAACGCGAGATGAGGCGGCTCAGTTAATCGACCTACCTGCGTCGGACCTCGGCAGTGCTTTGACCTATTTGGCTCAGCGCTACAACATCGATGTGGTGTATGACGCGTCCCTGATCAAGGGCATTAGCGTGCCTCGACTTGGGGGCTACATGAATGCTCGCGAGGCACTTGCGGCGCTTGCACAGTTCGCCGGTCTATCGATCATCGAAAGTCAGCCGGGTTCCTATCTAGTAGCTCCGTCGGCGGCCGTTGGTGAGAAACCTGCCAGAATTTCGTCGCCAACTAGCGGTTCTCCGCAACAAAAGGTACACATCAAGAACGGTGAACCGCCGCTCGGAGAAGTAGTTGTCGTCGGTACACACCTCAGTAATGAGATTCCTGTCGGCGCGGCGCTTTCGGTGTACGACGTCCAAGACTTGCAGATCGCCGGCGGCGTTTCGCTCGATAACTTGGGTCGAAACATGATCGCTAATTTCACGGGCGCGGACTCACTCGCGACCCTTAATACGAACGGCAATATCGGAGATCTTCGTCAAGGTGCCGCTTCCAACGTTTTCGGCGGTTCGGGGTTCAATCTATTGGGACTTGGACCTGGCGCGACGCTAACGCTCTTAAACGGGCACCGTCTGTCGCCAGCCGGGCTGGATGGCTCAATTACGGATATCTCACTCATTCCGCTGTCCGCGATTGACCATATAGAGGTCCTGACTGACGGCGCCTCTGCTGTCTATGGCTCAGA
>Ga0302324_100019046_pt1 | contig 13501 bp, 16 predicted proteins | sample Palsa_T0_1_FD_201949 | JGI IMG/M metagenome (GOLD analysis project Ga0302324, IMG submission 201949) | Peat permafrost microbial communities from Stordalen Mire near Abisko, Sweden - Palsa_T0_1 | ecosystem: Environmental > Terrestrial > Soil > Palsa > Peat permafrost | place: Sweden: Abisko...
CGCTCTGGGTGTTCTTGCCGGCGGCTATCTTGCCGGCGAATTCGGCGATATCGGCCAGCGGCTGGCGCTCACTGTTGAGGAAGCTGTTGGTCTTCGGAAACAGCTTGTCCTCGATGCACACCCCGGCGATGCCGCGCTGCTCGAGCTTTCTGACCAGGCGGCGCATGTTGTTGAAGTTGCCATAGCCGGTGTCGCCGTCGAGCAGGATCGGCAGGTCGCTGGCGTCAGCCATGAACTCCAGCACCTCCACCACCTGCGTCCAGCTGGCCTCGTTGTTGTCGCGCACGCCGAACTGCGCCGAGATCGACAGGCCCGAAGCCCAGATGCCGCCAAAGCCCGCCTCACGCACGATGCGCGCCGACAGGCCATTGTGTGCCTCGAGCAGGAACTCCAGCCGCTCGCTCAGCAGCATCTGCCGCAGCCGCGCGCTGCGGCTGGGGACCGTGCCGGCAACGGCGTAGAAGTCGGTAGGAGCTCTCATGGTACGGTCATCCTGACAGACAATTGGAGTCGCGGCAGCAGTGGCAACGGCATCGGCCGTTACAGTTGCGGCAGCACCTCATGCGCCGCGCGTATCACGTCATTCGGAAAATCGATCTCGATCCACGGGCTGCCGGTGACGTCGCTGACCTCGAAGCTGTGGCCGCGCTCCTGCAGCAGGTCGCGCACCGCCTCCTCGTGCGGCAAGTGACCGCATCCGCTGGCGGCGTAACCGGCCACGATCGCCGCCAGCCGGCGCGCGGCGGCCTGGTCGAAGCGGAAGAACCCGATCGACTCGCCGATGCTGTCATAGCTCAGGTCCGCGGCCAGCTGCTTGCGCAGCTCGATCGGTACGCCGTCGCGCACGCAGATCTTGACCGGCTCATCGCCAGGCTCGAATTCGCGGTCGATCAGCACGCGGTTCACCGGCTCCGGCCCCACGGTCAGCGCTGTCATGATGCGCTCGGCGTACAGCACGTCCGCGTCCATCAGCAGCACATCGCCGCCGCGCGTGATGGCGTCGGCCACAGCGTGCACGGTCAGCACGCTGCCAAGTTCGAACTGCGGGTTGAGTATCACCCACGGCCGCGGCTGCCAGCGCAGCCGCGCAAGCTCGGCCTCGACCAGCTCGTGCCGATAACCCAGCGCCAGCACCACGTCGTCCACGCCGTGGCTGCGCAGCAGGCGCAGATGCCGCTCCAGCAGGCTCATGCCGCCGAACTGCAGCAGGCACTTGGGCAACAGCCAGGTGCCGGACTGTTGCAGCCGTACGCCGCGGCCGGCGGCGAGAATAATGGCGCGCATGAAAATATCCAATAGCGATTCGATTGATTCGATCTGCGCGCTTGCTTCGATGTGCACGCGCTACTCGCCGCCAGCCGCCCCCGCGCCGGCACAGGCGAGACGCCGGCGGCGCCAATCGCGTTCGGCCAGGTGCAGATACAGCAGCCCGGGCACCCCGAGCAGCAACTCGCGCGCGCGCTTGGCCAGCGACAATGCCAGTGCCGTTTCGGCCGACAGGCCCGCCAGCGGCGCGAGCAGCAGGTAGCCGCCTTCCTGCACACCGAGCGCGCCGGGAACGGCGAACGCCGCTCCGCGGATCGCCTGACCCAGCGATTCCAGCAGCATCGCATCGCCCCAGCTGACCGGCGAGCGCAGCAGCAGCAGGATCAGATACACCTCACCGGTGCCCACCAGCCAGCCGATCAGACCCAGCAGGAAGCTGGCGGCCACGCGCCCGCGGCGCCGGTGCATGTGCTGCACTGCCTGGTCGATCGCGTCGGCCTGGTTCATCAGCGCTGACCAGTCGCGGTTGCGAAACAGCCGCGCGGTGGTGCGCGTCAGGTTCACGAACAGCCCGCGCCGCTGCACCAGATAGAATCCGGCCAGGCACAGCGCCAGCAGGCCGCTGATGAGCAGCAGCGGCAGGCGAATCGCATGCAGCGTGGCCTGGCTGCTGCGCGCGCCTAGCAACGCCAGGCCGCCAAGGGCAAATAAAATCTGCCCCAGCGCCTGAAACGTCGTGCTGACCGTGATCGCCGCGGCGGCCTGCGGCAGCGGTAGACCGCGGCGCGCCAGGTCGCGCACCATCATTACCGGGCCGCCGATCTGTCCGCCGGGCATCATGGTGTTGACCGACTCGCCCGCCCAGCGCGCCAGCAGCGCGGCGCGCCACGCCGCGCGCACGGCATTGGGCTGGAACAGCACGCAGATGCCTCCCGCATCGAGCGCCAGCGGCAGCAGATGAAACAGCGCCACCAGCACCAGCCCCCATCCGGCCAGAGCCAGCGTTGCCAGTACCGCCGGCAGACCATGGGTCGCGAGCACTGCGACGAACAGCAGCGCGCCCGCCGACAGCAGCCAGCTTGCGGTGCACGTCATGCCTGCCCGGGGCGCTGCCGGCGGCCAAACACCTGGCGAAAGCCGAAATACCCGAACGCGTCCTTCATGTTGGAAATCAGGCGCCACCAGCCGTTGATGCGCGTGTCGGTCACATATTCGAATGTCAGCGACACACGCCGTTCGCCGTCGCCCAGCGGGGTGATACGGTGGCGCAGCGCGTCGCCGTCGAAGAACACCAGGCCGCCGCGTGGAATCTGCAGCGCGCCGGCCACCACTGCCGCGCCCGGCTGCCGGGTGTGCAGCTGATATTCCAGCCGGCATGAGGATTCATCGATCACACCGATCAGCAGCGTGTAGCGGCGGCCGGCGTAGTACGAGGTGTCGTAGTGCCAGCCGATATGATCCCCGGGCTGGGTATACAGGTAGAGCGCGTAGGCGTGTGGGTCATCGGCGGGTGACGCCTGCAGTGCTTCGCCGGCCACCTGCCCGAGCCACTCGATCAGCACCGGGGAGCGATACAGCTGCGCGATCGCAGGCGCCAGCTGATCGAGGGCATGGCGGCTGACACTGCCGCCGCGCTTGTGCCCCGGCAGGTAGTTGCGGTTCACCGCCGCGCCGGTCGCGGCGACCGCGGCCAGCAGTTGTGCGGTGAGCTGCGGCGGCAGGAAATCCCGCAGGTACAGAAACGCACCCTGCTGCGCGAATTCACGGCGCAGCGAGGGCAGATCGAAGCGGCGCAGCTGCGCGCTCAGCGCTTCGGGCTGGACCGGCACGAGCGCACCTGGCACCAGCCGCGCCTCACCTGTCAGCCCCGCCTCGCTCGCGGCACTGGCCGCGGCACCGCTCAGGCCGCCCCCGACGTCGACTGTTCCGCCGACGGTCGCGGTCGGCGCAGCAGGCGGCGAAAGTGGATGCTGACCCCAATGGCAAACAGCGGCGCCCCGATCGAGGCGGCGACCAGGAACGGCGGCAGGCCATCGCACAGTGTCACCAGCGGCAGCAGGTACAGCACGTCCTCGGTCTCAAACCCGGCCGCCGATGCCTGTCGGCTGGCGGCTTTGCCGCCCAGCTCCTCGATGCGCATGCGCAGATAGAATATGGTCGCGATCGCAGCGCCGGCCGCCAGTCCGAGTAGCGTCGGTGGTATCGACAGTACGCGCCCCGCCACTTCAATACCTGCCGGCGCGACGCCCGCATGTGCGCCCACGCCCAGGCCAATCGCGACGAACAGCGCGATCGTGACCAGCGCATCGCTGGCCAGGTCATACAGGTGCCCGATCCGGCTTCCCTTGCCGCTCATGCGCGCCAGCTCGCCATCGGTGTGATCAAGAAAGTTGGACAGCACCAGCAATATCGCGCCCAGGTTCGACCAGCCGTAAGCGCCCGGAATGAAGGCCGCCGCCGCGAGCAACCCGACCGCCAGCCGAACGCTGGTCAGGTAATTGGGCGTGATCCAGCTGTGCTTGAGCGGCGCGACTATGCGGTGCGCCAGGCGCGCGTCCCACGGGCGGCTCGCCGCCTGGCTCGCGAGCGCGGGTGATTTTGAACTGGAACTGGTTTCTCGAGGCAAGGTGATCAGGCCCCATGCAGCCACGGTATGCATATTTTACGCTGATTCTGTCATCAGGTTGAAATATGCCGTAGCGGAAACGCTACATCAGGATCGCGAGCGCCCCGAGCAGCGGTGGGACCACGAAACACCACATTTTCAGGTACGCGAATAGCAGCGCCGCGCTGGCGCAGCCGATCGCAAAGCCGAACATGTTGGCCGCTATCTGAGCCAGCCGCCGGCGCACCGGATCCGCCGGGGGCAGTCCACGCAACAGATCCACCACATCGATCATCGCCTGCGTGGCGTTGCCGGTCATGATCGTGCTCGGCGGCGCGGCGCCCAGGTATAGCCGTTGCGCGGCATTTTGCACCGCCATCGCGGACACCAGCATCATCCCGGTGAGCAGCGCCGGCCAGACATCGCCGTTCGGAAACGGCCCGAGCCGCACCGCCAGCAGCGCGGCCGTCGTCAGCAGTGCCAGCTTCAGGCCCAGCATGACCCGCAGCGGCAGCCGCGCAGTCTGCGCCTTCGCATGCGGCGCCAGCGCCCATCCGAGCACCCGCACCAGCGCCACCACCAGGCAGAACAGCGGCAGCGCGATCAGTTTGGCGATGACGCCGCTGGTGCCGAGCACCAGCGCGGCGCCGAGGGTGACAAAATTGCCGGTCACATGCGAGCTGAACAGGCCCTGCAGTGCCAGAAAGCCGGCGCTGTCCACGTAGCCGGCGATCACACTGAGCAGCACCGGGAGCGGCAGTCGCATCGGATACAAAGTACCCTACGGGCCGAGCGGCCCGCAAATCAACCCATCACCCAGGGGGTTTTATGAGCAATGCAGTTGGCGAGGATCGTGGCATCGTACGCCTGCGCTCAGCGCATTCGGCGGCTGCGACGCTGCAGCGGCTCGAAGCATTGCTACGCGAGCACGGAGTGATGGTATTCGCACGCATCGATTTCAGCGGCGACGCGCTGCGCGCCGGCCTGCAGCTGCGCGCCGAGCAGCTGCTGATCTTCGGCAACCCCAGGGCCGGCACCGCGCTGATGCAGGCGGCGCCCATCGCCGGCCTTGACCTGCCGCTCAAGGCGCTGGCCTGGGAAGACGACAGCGGTCAGACCTGGATGGCCTGCAACGATCCGCATTACATCGTGCAGCGCCATGGACTCGCGGATGCGCTGGCCGCGAACCTGGCGGCGGTCATGCCGCTGCTGCAGCAGGCGACGCAGCCGTAGTGCGCGACGGCCGCGGTTACTGCGCGGTCGCCGCCACCTCGAGCTCCACGCGCCGGTCCGGCTGCAGGCAGGCGATGGTGGCCGGCGAGCGCTTCTCGCCGCATTCTCCCGGCTTGGTGATCGGGTTGGCCTTGCCCTTGCCGTCGGCGATGATCTTCGACGCATCCATGCCGCGCGTCTGGACCAGGTAGTCCTTCACTGCCTGAGCACGCTGCTCGGACAGACGCTGGTTATAGGCGTCGGAGCCGATGCGATCGGTATAGCCGACCACGTGAATATGGTGGTAGGTCGTGCCCTGCAGATCCTGCGCAAACTGGTCGAGTGCCATGGTGCCCGCGGGCCTGACTATGGCGCTGCCAAAAGCGAACGAGGTGTCCGAACTGAGTATCAATCGGCGTGGCGCGACCACGACGGGTGGTGGCGGCGGCGGCGGGGGTGGTGGCGGCGGTGGCGGGGGTGGTGGCGGCGGCGGCGGCAGCGGCGCCAGGACCGCGATCGGCTTCGGCGGCGGCGTGCCGCCAAACGAGAACTGGAAGCCCATGGTCGCGATGTAGTCGATCAGGTGGCCATCTTTGCCAGGATCGTCGAAGCGCGCCTTGATGTCGGGCCGCAGCGCGAAACTGCTGGTGTGTGTCGCATTGCGCCACAGCGTCCACATCACACCGATGCCCGCTTCAGTCATGAAATTGGTGCTGCCGGGAGGCGGCCCGAAGTCGTCGCGCAGCACGCCGGCGCCTACGCTCACGTAGGGTGAGAGCCAGCCGTCGCGGTTGCCGACCGCCAGCAGGTCGAGCGAATAGCCGTAGCCGCTGTAGTAGTGCGTATCGGTACGATTGATGATGCGTGTGCCGTTGGCGTTGAACTCCAGATTGAAAATCTGGCCGAGCTCACGCCCGATGCCGAGGCCAAACAGCCAGTCCTGGTCTGCCAGGTGGCGGCGGTAATCCGGCGAGATGCCGCCAACGCTCGGCGACACATACCATTCATCACCGCTGTCAGCGGCGGCGAGTGCCGGCAGCGCCAGCGCGCACAACCATAGAATTCGCTTCATCGGTATCGGCTCCTGCAAGGTGCGCTTCGAGGTGTCTCAAGTGCGCAACAAAGGGCAAGATAACGACAATGGTGTCTTGCAGCAGCGAGGCACGGCCGAATCCGCCTGTAGTCGATGGCCTACAGGCCGGCGCACCGCCGGCGCCGGAACAGCGTGTTATGAGTCCGGCCGCTGCGCGCCAAGCAGCGCGTCGACCGCGTCGAACAGCGCGTGGATGCCGAACGAGACGTCCTGGATGCGGCCATTGACGAAAAACGTCGGCGTGCCGCGCACGCCGCTGTCGCGGCCGCTCTGCTGGTGCTCGCGGATGCGCTGCAGGTAGACATGATCGTCCATCTCGGCCGTGTAGCGAGCGATGTCGAGTCCCAGCCGCTCGGCATAGCTGTGCAGTTGATTGGCCTTCAGGTGCAGCTGATGTTCGAACAGCAGGTCATGCATCGGCCAGAACTGCCCCTGTCCGCCGGCGCATTCGGCCGCCTCGGCGGCCATCAGCGCGTGTGGATGCACCTGCTCGATCGGGCTGTGCCGGAACACGAATCGCACGCGCTCGGCAAAGCGCTCGAGCAGCAGCCTGACCGCCGGCGCGGCCTGCTTGCAGTTCGGGCATTCAAAGTCCGCGTATTCCACCACCGTCACCGGCGCGTGCCCGGGGCCGAGCACGTGGTCCACTGCGCTCACCGCCGCGGTCAGCTGGAAGTGCGGATGCGAACTCAAGCGCGCACCGCCGACGTCATTTGACCTCGTGACTCCATGGCAGCGGATCGCTGGCCGGAAAAGTATCATCCAGCTCCTGGTCAAGCTCCTCGTCGAGGTGCTGGTCCGCAGGGGATTTTGCCGGCTCGCCGCCGGGCGGCGGCGCCGGGCCCGGGGCCAGCGCCGGGTCCGGGTCCGGGTCCGGTAGCTTGGTTTGTGGTGTCATTGCGACTACTCCGCAGGCAGGATCGAGCGCTTGATACGCTGCAGGCTGTTGAACAATACCCAGGCGCGGCCGACCAGTCCGATGGTGCGCCCGGCGCCAAGTCCCAGCGCCAGCGCCGCCGCGGCGCCCACCATCAACGGCGATACCCGAAACTTTCGCACCGCCGCCACGCCGCGCTCGAATCGCCTCAGATCCGCCGTGATCTTGGCCATGGACTGTTCCAGGCGCTGGCGCTGCGCGGTGCAGCGCAATTGCAGCAGCCCGCGGCGCCGGGCAAATTCGTCGGCGCGCGTCATGGCGGCGGCTTGATGAAGCCGCGATCCTTGCCCAGTTCGGTCAACGTGGTCGCGAACAGGCTGCGCTGCGCGCGCAGCTTACCGCGCACCACGGCGCTGGCAATGGCGGCAAGCACCCCGAATACGACCATGATCAACGCCGCCACCAGCACCCGGTGCGTGTCCCAGAACAGGAACACCAGCGCCAGGGCGCCGAACAACAGGCCCAGGCCGGCGGCGAGCAGCGCGATCAATGCCCACAGCAGCACGGCGACCAGTCCCTCGAGCCCCTGCTGCAGTTCGAGGAACGCCAGCTCGAGCCGGGTATGCGCCATCTCCACCGCGGTGACGAGCAGTTCGCCGACCGACTCGAGGAAACTGTTGATCGGCGGGTCGTGTGCTCTGCCCGCGGGCTCTGTCATGCGCTAGCGCCCACGGGATGCTTCAGTCGCGCGAGCGCATCAGCAGGGCGCCGAACACGAAGCCGGCCAGCGCGGCGAAGCCTACCGATTGCCATGGATTTTCGTGCACGTACTGATCACCTTTCTGCACGTATTCGCGCGTGTGGCCCAGGATGCCCTCCTGGACATCCGCCAGCCGCTCCTTCGCGGAGGCCAGCGTTTCGGCGGCCTGCGATTTGGCCAGGTCGATCTTATCGCCGGCATAGGACGCAGACGCCTTCAGCAGCGCCTCGGAATCGCGAATCACAGCCTGCAGATGCTCATACAGCTGTTCGGCATCCACGGGATCAGTCATTGAGGACTTCTTGCGGGATTTCATTGCTCGTTCTTCCATAGATGTTAGTCGCGGCAGTGCGGACGGCGCAACCTGTGCGCGTAGCGCCGCCCACGGTGAGCGCTGATATTAACTCAGCCCCTGCGGCAGCCAGTCCTTTCCTGCTGTAGGACGACGCGCAGCGTCGCGGCATCAGGATACACGCGCCCGCGATACAGCTGATATTCGAGGGCAGTGCGCCGTCCGCCAGCCGCCGGCGACGACAGTGCCAGGCAGCGCGTAGCGCCGGCGGCAGCGCTGCGCCCGCCCTGCAGCGCCTCCTCCAGTACCCGACCGAGCAGAGCGCCATGCGCTCGCGCCTGCCAGCCGAGCAGCCGCAGCACCGTGGGCGTGATGTCGGCATTGCTGGCGGGCAGCGGATCACGATAGCGGGTCTTGAAGTCCGGTCCGATCGCGGCCATGAAGTTGAAGGTATTGTCGCGACCGAAGCTGCCGTGCATGCCCTGCCCCTGCTGCAGCGGCGTGTCGGCAATCTGCACCGCGTTCTGCAACGGGTCGGCAGATACCGCCTCGGCAGCGTCGAGCGTGAAGGTCTTGAAGCTCACGACGATCGCCGGCCGTGGCAGCCTGCTGCTGCCCCGAAGCGCGATGTCCGACAGCGGCAGCGCGCCGGGCAGCCTGCCGTAGCGATCGTCGGCGAACAGCGCCCCGACATAGTCCAGGCCCGACAGGTACGCCACCAGGCGGCGCGCCCGCAGCGCATCGCCGTGCGGCAGGTAAATCAGATCGGAACCGCCGTTCGCCGCCACCACCACATCGGCGTCGGTGCGCTCCGTTGCCCGGCCACTGCCGCCGATGAAGCCGTGGCCGGGGAGCGGATGGGCGCCGGCCGGTACGCGCTGGAAGGCCGGATGGCCATCGGCGTCATTCGCGATCCTGCCCGGATCGTACAGCGGCAGCCGCAGGTACTGCGCCAGGTCGATCGCCAGGAAGCCAGGCGGCAGCAAACCCGCCGGCACATCGTCATAGATCGCGTTGACGCTGAAGCTTGCGGTGGCGTGATGCGCCGCATCGACATCGCGCTTGCTGATGGTCGCGAAACCATGATCGGAGGTGACGATGACGTCGGTCGAGTCGGCAAGTTCCGGGTCGGCATGCAGGTAATCGAGGATCTGCTGCAGGTTGTCGTCGGCGTTACGCACCGCGGCCTTCGATGTCGCCCCGTTGATGCCGGGCGCCAGGCGATTGAGGCTATCGCCCTGGTTGTGCTGCGTGCCATCCGGATCGCGCGACCAGTACAGCAGCACGAACGGCCGGCCGCGTTGCCGCAGCAGCGGCAGCACCGCATGCGTGGCCGCATCGATGAAATAGCGCTGCTGCACCAGGTTGGCGTCATGCGTACCCGGCGTGTTGCGGTCGCCGGCGCCCTGCTGCCGCGCCGGCGTCGCCGCCGGCAGTCCGGCGCTTGCCAACGCCGCCCGGGTCTCGTCATCCAGCGGTGGCGCATCCACTCCAGTCGCATCATCGATGATGATGGTCTGCGGCACGCTGAAATGGTGCTGCTGCGGCATCAGTTGCGTGATGTCCTGGATCGCCACCGGTCCGAGTTTGCCGATCGCCGCGGTGCTATAGCCGTGGGCGCGCGCCAGCGCCAGCAGCGTCTGCTCGCCCAGGTAGTTGCCCTCGAAGTGATCGTCGAGATCGCCCAGGATCGCATCGTTCTCGATGAACGGTACGCTGCTGGCAACCGGGTGCGCGAAATTGCCGCTGTCGAACAGCCGGTAGCCGGTGTACAGCGCATTGCCGAAGTCGCCGGTGTCCCCCAGATAGTGGCCGGTGGCGATGGCCGAGGCATTGGGCGTGGTGAAGGTGGGAAACAGCGAATGACTGTTGGCAAAGCTCACGCCACGCTCGCGCAGCGCGTTCAGTGCTGGTGCGTCCTCGCCATTGACCGAGCCCGGGCGCAGCCCGTCGGCGACGAAGATCACGATATTGCGCGCCGCCGGATGGTCCGCCGCCGCCGGCGGGTTAGACGCCGCCAGCGCCGTGCCGGAACCGCACAGCACCACCACCGGCGCCACCCTCGCCACCCTCGCCACCGCAATGATCGCCGCCCAGCATCGCATCGATCCGTTACCCGCACCGGCCTTGGTGCGGCTACGCTATCGATGCGGGCAGCGCCGATCAAGTCAGCGTCAGGGGCTGCCGCCGACCTCGATCCAGCAGGCAAAGATGGCCTGGCCGTCAACGATGATCGGCGGTCCGGCGCGATGGGCCTGCAATCCCAGCCGGCGGATCAGCCGCTCGATGCCTACCGGCGAGACCGTGATCAGGCGCTGCGCACCACGTTCGGCGGCGCAGGCCACAGCGCTGCGCATCAGCAGCGCCGTCGCCGAGTGTGAGAATTGCGCCAGCGGCGTGGCGGCGCGGGCATTGAAGTCCATCGCGGCAAAGCGCGACAGCTCCCACACCGCCGCGTCCCGGGGCGGGGGCAAACCATTGAGCAACTGCGGAAAAATCTCCGACAGCAGGTACGGTTGCGTGGTCGGCAGCAGGCGCGCGCAACCGGCAATGTTCCCGGCGTCGTCCTCCACCATCACATACACCGTGTCGGCCCGGTCGAACTGGTCGGTTTCGCATCCGTCATGCACCTGCAGCCGCCAGCCGAGCTGTTCGACGAACACGCGCTGGCGGTAATGGGTCACACGCCCGTAATAGCCCTCCGGTAGGCCCGCGACAGCACCTGAGATGATCCGCATAGCGTCCTCGCTGCATTCGGCACAGACGAGCGCTACTTCTAGAGACTCGATCGATTCTCGGTAACTGTAAGATTTGACAGGTTGCAGGCGTAGCGATTGCTGATGAAATGGTCGACCGTCGTCTCCCAATCCAAAATATCGATGGCAACGCACAGCAGGATTGCTGTGGCGAGCGCTCCGAGGTCGCGCCGGCGCGCATCGACCAGCATGACGTTGCTGCGCACCTCGCCGTCACGCTGATAGCGCACCTGGCCGCCGCCAGTCGCGATACTCCAGTCCCAACCGAGCGATAACGCCGGCTTGGTCTGGCTGCTCCACTCGGTGTAGCCCTTGATCGAGGCCAGGCAGGCGCCGCTCGCGCTGCTGGGTGGCGGGTTGGCATCGGCATCGAGCTCGGACAGCAGATGCGCCAGTCGAATGCCGCGAAATGCCGCCACCGTCAGGCGCACGTAGCCGTCGGGCGACACCGCCAGCGACGCCAGCTCGCCGCGTGACGCCCAGTGGCCTCTGAAATTCATGTCGACCTACCGTCCAAAGGCGGGAACACTACACGGCCGTGCACTAATGCTGTACTGTAATACTTGACAGCTGGAAAAAAATGCAGCGGGACACTGTACCGCGCACCTCAGGAGCCAACATGAAGCCCTGGCAGGACGATCAGCTTCAGGCTTTGCTGAAAGAAGATAACGAGCATCGGATCTTCGATAAGCTCGTCGACATCGCCCGCCGCATCGGCTTCGACTACTGCGCTTATGGCGTGCGGCCAGCGCTGCCGCTGACGCGCCAGCGCATCGTTATGTTCAACAATTACCCGTCCGAGTGGCAGGGCGAGTACGCGAAGGAGAATTATCTTGCGGTGGACCCAACCGTGCAGCACGGCCTGCACTCGCCGCTGCCGGTCATCTGGAGCGATGAATTCTTCTCCGGGGCGCGTCCTTTCTGGGAACAAGCGCGCATGCACGGACTGCGCTACGGCTGGGCGCAGCCCTGCCGCGACGCCAACGGCACGCTCGGCATGTTCACGGTCGCGCGCTCGCACGAGGAACTCAGCGACCTGGAGATGCAGGACAAGAACTTTCGCCTCTCGTGGCTGACGCAGATCGCGCACATTGCCATGACGCGCGTGCTCGTCAAGAAGATGGTCCCGGAGGCGAACGTGCGCCTGTCGGCGCGCGAAACGGCGGTGATCCGCTGGACCGCCGAGGGCAAGACCACCGCGGAGATTTCGGAAATCATGGGCCTGTCGGTGCGCACGGTAACGTTTCATATCGGCAACGTCGTCAAGAAACTCAACGCCAGCAACAAGACCGCCGCGGCAGTGCGCGCCGCGGTGCTGGGCCTGCTGGGCTGATCAATACTCGAACTGGTAGGTCAGGCCGAGGCTGCTGCCCGGATCGTTCTGCGGCGTCGCACCCTGGGCGGTGCCGCCGGTGCCGAGCGTGGTCGAAAGCTTCAGGCTCTGAGTCAGGTCGACCTGTACCTGGGCCTGGGTCGCGCCATTGGTGCTCTGCTTGCCGCCGATGTATATCCGTCGCGTGACATAACGGCCGGCCTCGATGGTCGCAGCGTTGCTGGTTTGCCCGGCCACGCCGGTGGCGGCGCCGTTGTTGCTGGCACCGCCGCTGACCGCCAGGCGATCCAGACCGAGCTTGCGCTGCACGGCGTTGATCGGATTGAACCCACCGCCACCGCCAACGCCGCCCATGGACGCGAGCGCGGCACCGATCTGCGCCAGCTGCAAGGGACTGAGCTGCGTGACGCTGACGCCAAACAGCAGGTGCGCCAGTATTTCGTCCTGCGGCATTTCCGGGGTACTGCTCAGTGCGATGGTCGGAGCGTCCGCATAGCCACCAACCTTCAGCGTCGCAGTCACCCCCGCGCTGGCGTTGTTGGCGGTGAAGTCGAGCGTCGGGTCGATGCGCTTCTTGACTCCGCTGCCATTGAAAGCAACGCGGCCGCTGCTGAATGTCAGCGTCGCGCCGGCGAGATTGACCGTGCCATTGCGCAGGTCGAAGCCGCCATTGATCTCCGGATCGGCGCTGCTGCCCCCGACACGCAGCTGTCCGCCGAGTTCGGCGTCCACGCCACGGCCGCGCACGAACACAGCGCGCGACGCGCTCACCGTGACGTCCAGCGTCACGATGGTCGAGTCGCTCTGCGGCGCCGGCGCAGGCTTCTGCCCCGGGCGCACCACGTTGAGTACCGCCACATCGGGCGGCAGCGCGTTCGGAATGTTGATATCGGCGCGATCTATCTGCACGCTGCCGGCGGCATTGAGCTGGCTGCGCAGGCCACCGCTGATCTTCAGGTCCATGTCGATGGTCGCGGTCAGCAGATCGCTGACGAACGGTCGCGCGCCGCGTGCCGTGACCTGCAGCGCCACCGGCAGGTCGCCGCCGCCCAGTCCGAGCGTGCCGCTGGCAGTGATCGTGCCCTTGCCGGCGTGCGCCGTGAACTGCTTGAGCTGCAGCTGCCCGCCGTCGGCCGCCAGGATCGCACTGACGTCGCTCAGGTGCGTGCCGCGCGGATAATCCTGCAGATCGCCGCCGCTGATCACCAGCGTGCCGCGCGCCTGCGGCGCGGCCATCGTGCCGCCGAGGTCGGCATCGATGCTGGCCTTGCCGAGCATGCGCTGGCCGCTGGCCTCGGTAATCGGAT
>Ga0302324_100019052_pt1 | contig 13500 bp, 18 predicted proteins | sample Palsa_T0_1_FD_201949 | JGI IMG/M metagenome (GOLD analysis project Ga0302324, IMG submission 201949) | Peat permafrost microbial communities from Stordalen Mire near Abisko, Sweden - Palsa_T0_1 | ecosystem: Environmental > Terrestrial > Soil > Palsa > Peat permafrost | place: Sweden: Abisko...
ACGAACCCTCATACCACGCCTCATCCAGCCCCCCGTCGCCGTCACGCCAATAGACGTCGACCGACGAGGTCCCCTGCATCGCGCTCGGCGCCGACTTCAGCGATCCCGCCGTCCCCGGAACCTCACCGGGACCGTGCCAGGAAGAGCCGTCGTACCAGGCCTCCTCCAGGCCGCTGTCACTCCCCCGCCAGTAGACGCCCTCCGACGAGCCGTCCTCCTCCGCGCTCGGCGCCGACGCCAGCGACCCCCCGGTTCCGGCGATCTCCGCGGGTCCCTGCCAAGCCGACCCGGCAAAGGAAAGCTGCCACAGCCCGCCGTCGGTACCACTGAGGAAGACATTCGGCTCGCCGGCGTACTGCGCCGCCCCGAGCGTGCTGTCATAAGCGGTGCTCGTCGAGGCCGAGGCTGCGCGCGGCGACGCACCCGCCAGCACAAGTCCCACCGCCCCTACCACGACCAGACGCGAAGCCCTCGCCGGAACGCACCACGTCGTCAGCGGGGCCAACACTCCGTGCACGCGCCCTTTATAGCATCGCCTTCCTGGCCTCAGCCCGGGAGGCGACCAGCGCTGCTTCAGACTGCCGAGACCTCTTCCTCGTCCTTGACCGTGAACGAGGATCCGCAACCGCATGCCGCGATCACGTTGGGGTTCTCGACCTTGAAGCCGGCGCCCTGGAGACCGTCGACGAAGTCGATGATCGAGCCCTTCACGTAGGGAAGACTCGAGCGATCGACGAGCAGGCGGATACCCTTGTCCTCGAATACCGTGTCGCCGTCGCGCTGCGCGTCGAAGGCCAGGGCGTACTGAAAGCCCGAGCATCCTCCGCCGCGGACGCCGACGCGGAGACCCGCGGTATCGTCCTGCACCGCCTGTGCCGCCAGGAACTCCTGGACCTTCACGGCGCTCTTATCGGTGAGAGTGATCATGCTTCAGAGAGTATAGCGTCGGCACCTCGCTACGCTAAAGGGGTGACCACGACCCCGCAGGAGCTGAAAGATCGGATCGAGGCCAGTATTCCAGGCGCGCGCGCGGAGGTGACCGGCGACGGCCGGCACTTCAACGCGATCGTCTCTGCGCCGGCGTTCCGAGGCATGAGCCGGATCGCTCAGCACCGGCTCATATATGACGTGTTCGGCACCGACGTCGGCGAGGACATCCACGCCCTATCCATCCAGACGATGCCCAGTGAGGAGCCATGACCGAAGAGACGAGCAACCCCATTCGCGAAGCGATCAAGAGCGCAATCGACGAGAACCCCGTCCTCCTGTTCATGAAGGGCACGCCGGAAGCGCCCGGATGCGGCTTTTCCGCCCGCGTGTCGGCGATCCTCGAATCGCTCGACCAGCCCTTCGCCGCCGTCGACATCCTTCCCGACCCGCGGATCCGCCAGGAGCTTTCGGCACTGTCGAACTGGCCGACGATCCCGCAGCTATTCGTCGACGGCGAGCTCGTCGGCGGTTGCGACATCGTCAGCGAGATGTACCAGTCCGGCGAGCTCCAGCAGGCTCTGGGGCTTGAGGGTTCGGCTGACGAGGCCGACCAGGAGCCCGAAGCCGAGACCGTGCAATCGGCCCCGTTGTCGATCGAGAACCGGCTGTAGCATCCGGCCTGCTCAGGCGGCGCTGAGGAGCGTCGTGTAGTTGATAGCCGGCCCGTGGCCGGCGAACTACGAGGAAGGTCATGTCATGCTCGCCAGTCACGCGCGACGAGTGGTAGTCGCGCTCGCGTTCGCCCTCGTGCTCGTCCTCACCGCCGCTCCCGCGGCGGCGCTGGCCGCGACCCAGACCGCGAGTTCGGGGAACGTCTCGGCGACGTTCAGCTATGAGGGGTCCGTCGGCCCTCAGATCTCGAACGAGATGCTGACGATCGAGCGCTCTGGCCAGCTCCTCTACAGCGCCCCGATCACCTCGGCGCTATGCCCCGGGACCATTCCCTGCGATCCCCAGTCCAGTCACTCGGTCCATGTCGTCGATCTCGAGCCGGGCGGCGAGCCGAGCGTGGTTCTCGATCTCTTCTCGGGCGGCGCGGACTGCTGCACGGTCGAGCAGGTGTTCTCCTTCGACCCGGGCACCATGACCTACGTGAAGACCGAGCGCGACTTCGGCCAGACCGGAGACAAGCTCGAGGACCTCAGTCACAACGGTCTCGACGAGTTCCTCGCTTCTGACTCCTCCTTCGTCTGCGAGTTCACCGACTGCGCGGCCTCGGGGGCGCCGATCGAGATCCTCTCTTTCGCGACGGGGAAGTTCACGGATGTGACCACCCACTACCGGTCGCTGATCGTCAGGGACGCCGCGCGGTGGCTGGCGCTGTTCAAACACAGCCTGCGCAACGGCAACGGACTGATCGCCCCGTGGGCGGCGGACGAGGATCTCCTCGGCCACAGCGCGCGGGTCAGGTCCTATCTCGCGGAGCAGCTCAAGGAGCACCACCTCAAGGCGCCCACCTTCTCCCCCAGCGGCCGGAAGTTCATCACGGCGTTGGACAAGTTCCTCCGCGAGCATGGCTACGTCCACTGACACAAGCATCTCCGGCCCGAGCCCACGCGCCAGCGTCGTCGCGCTTCGCTTCGACGGCGAGATCCTGTGGGCGCTCGACCAGACGCTGCTGCCATGGCGCGAGGAGGAGCTTCCGCTCCGCTGCGCCGCCGACGTGGCCGGGGCGCTCAAGCGACTCGCGATCCGCGGCGCCCCGCTCATCGGGGTCGCCGGCGGGTATGGGGTGGCGCTCGAGCTCGCCGGCAACCCGGATCCCGAGGCCTGCGAACGGGCGATCGCGCTCCTGCGTGACGCCCGGCCGACGGCGGTCAACCTGGCGCGAGCGGTCGACCGCGTCCGCGCTGCGGCGCTCGCCGCCCCCGCCGGCGAGGAGGCCGCAGCAGCCCGCGCCGCCGCACAGACGATCCATGCCGAGGAGGAGGCCGCCAGCGTGGCGATGGCCGCGCACGGGGCGGCCCTGCTCGCCGGCCGGCGGCGGATCCTCACCCATTGCAACTCGGGAGCGCTCGCCGGGCCGGGGCGGGGCACGGCGCTCTCCGTTGTCGCCGAGCTGGCCGAGCGGGGGGAGCTCGACGGGGTGATTGCGTGCGAGGCGCGGCCACTCCTCCAGGGCGCGCGCCTGACCGTGTGGGAGCTCGCCCGGCTCGGTATTCCCCACGAGCTGATCGTCGACGGCGCCGCGGCGGGCCTGATCCGGACCGGGGTTGTCGACGCGGTGGTCCTCGGCTGCGACCGCGTGGCCGCCAACGGCGACGTCGCCAATAAGGTGGGGACGTACGGCCTCGCGCTCGCTGCGAGCGCCGCGGACATCCCGTTCGTGGTCGTCGGGCCCACCTCGACGATCGACGCGGGCGCCGCCTCGGGAGAGGAGATCGCGATCGAGGAGCGAGACGCGGACGAGGTCCGCTACGCCCGCGGCGAGCCCCTGACCATGCCGGGCACGCCGTGCCGCAACCCCGCCTTCGACGTCACCCCCGCCGAGCTCGTGACCGCGCTGGTCACCGAGCGCGGGGTCGCCTCGCCGGTCACCGCGGCGCATGTCGCCGCGCTGCGGGCATGAGAGTTGCGCGCTCGCTCTCGCTCGAAGAGGTCAGGGTCGAGGAGATCGATGACCCCGTCGCGGGCCCGGGCGAGGTCATCTGCGACGTGCTCGCATGCGGCGTCTGCGGGTCGGACGTAACCGACTGGTACGTCGCCCCGAAGCTTCCCGCCGTGCTCGGGCACGAGCCGGCCGGCGTCGTCACGGCCGTGGGAGCGGGCGTGGAGTCGGTGGCCGTGGGGGACCGGGTCGCCATCCACCACCACGCCCCGTGCGGCGAATGTCGCCGGTGCCTGCGCGGCCACGAGACGCTGTGCGAGCGCTTCCGCGCCACCGGGCTCGCTCCCGGCGGATTCGCCGAACGCGTCCGCATCGCCGCGGAGCTGACCTCGGAGCTGCTGCCGCTCCCCCCCGGCCTCGATCCCGTGGCGGCGACGTTCGTCGAGCCGCTCGCCTGCGTCCTGCGCGCCCAGGATCGGGCCGGCCTACGGCCCGGCGACAGCCTTCTGGTGGTAGGCGCGGGAGCCATGGGCTTGCTCCAGATCGCGGCGGCGCGTGCCCGCTCGATCGAGGCCGTGTGGATCCGCGAGCCGCGCCCCGACCGCTTGCAGCGGGCCCAGGAGTGGGGTGCGGAGCACCACGGAAACGAGCGCGTCGACGTCGCCATCGTCTGCACTCCGAAACCGCAGGCGATCGCCGCCGCCGCCTCGGCGCTCGCCCCCGGCGGGACGCTGTGCCTGTACGCGCCACCTGCTCCCGGCGACCCGCCGGCGCTCGACGGGACGAAGCTTTTCCTGCACGAGCTGACGGTGACCGCGAGCTACTCGGCGGGACCGGGCGACATGCGGGCGGCGCTCTCCTTGATCTCGGAGGGGACGATCGATCCGCTGCCCCTCGTGTCCCATCGCCTAGGGTTGGAGGAGGTCGGCCGGGCGCTCGAGCTCCAGCGCCGCGGGGAGAGCATGAAGGCCGTGATCATCCCGTGAGGGCGGCGATCCTCCATGGCCCCGGAGATCTGCGGGTCGAGCAGGTTCCCGATCCCGAGGGCGAGGTGGTGGTCGCCGTGCATGCCGCCACCACCTGCGGCACCGACGTCAAGATGTGGCGCCACGGCCACCGCATCCTCGCGCCCTACCCGTGCGCGTTCGGGCACGAGACCGCCGGTGAGCGGGTCGATACGGGAGAGCCGGTGCTGGTGTCGGATTCGGTGCCCTGCGGCGTGTGCCCGCCCTGCCGCAACGAGCGCCCGCAGATCTGCCGCGCGCCGACCTGGGTCCTCGGCGGGTTCGCCGAGCTCGTCGCCGCCCCCGTCGGGGCGATCCACGCCGTCCCGGACGGACTCCCGGCGGCCGCGGCGGCGATGGCCGAGCCCCTGGCCGCCGCCATCCACGCGCTCGCGCGGGGCAGTGACGCCGAGGATGTCGGGGTGCTCGGCGGCGGCGCCATGGGGCTGATGCTCGCGGCGCTGCTCATCGGCGAGGGGCGAACGGTGACGCTGGCCGACCCCCACGCTGAGCGCCGCGAACAGGCCGAGTCGATCGGCGCCCGCGCCGCGGAGCGGCTCTCCACGCATGCGCTCGTGTTCGAGGCGGTCGGACGCCCCGGCGCGTGGCGGACCGCGATCGAGGCCGCTGAGCCGGGAGCGGTGGTGGTGCTCGTGGGCGGCTGCCCACCGGGCAACGAGGTCGCCCTCCCCGCCGATCAGGTCCACTACGAGGAGCTCGACCTGCGCGGCTCCTTTCACCATTCCCGCGCCGAGGTCGACCGCGCGCTCGCCCTGCTCGGCTCAGGCGCGTTCGACTGGCGCCTGCTCGCCGGCGAGACGATCGGCCTCGAGCAGCTTCCGGCCGCGCTCGCCTCGACCGCGAAGGGGCGAGCTCAGAAATGGATCGTCGACCCGCGGCTGCCGTGAGCGGGGGGCCGTCGCGGTGGCGGGGCGGGGCGGGCGCGGGGGCGGGGGCGGGGGCGAGCGCGGTGGTGCGGGGGCGAGCGCGGGCGCGGCCGCGGGTGCGCGGCCGAGCGGGGCGGCCGCCGGGCGGCCGCGGGCGCGGGAGGCCGGAGCGCGTCCGCGTGCGGGGGTGTGCGAATAACGGCGGCCAGTTGTCGATTATTCGCACCCCCCCAATCATCTAGCCTCGCCCGACGCATTTGCCTCTGGCAAATGCGTCACTGGAATTTGCCTCTGGCAAATTCCACAAACTCCACGATCCGCCGCGAATCGCAGATCGCTTGTCCGTCGAGCACGAGCACGGGCACCCGGTCCTGACCCGTGAGCGCTGCGACCTCGTCGCGGCGGGAACGACGCTGTGGCACGCGGACCTGCTCGAACGGGATCTCCTCGCGCGTGAGGGCGCGCGCGACCCTGCCGCACGGGCACAGCCAGTTCGTCGGCGTGGTGCACCGGTAGAGCGTCGCCATCGCTGCGCCTAGACGATACGGGTGGCGAGCGTCTCAGCCTGCCGGATCGCCGCGCCCGCGAGCCGGAGCCCGAGCGGCTGGCGCGCGCCGGGTGCGGCCAGACGATCGCCGTCGCGTCCGCGGTACCAGGCGATCGTCGCCTCCAGGCAGTCTTCGTGGGGCGAGGTCGACCACCCCAGCTCCCGCTTGGCCTTGGTGTTCCTGAACGCCCACCGCAGCGACGCCGCCCGCAGCTCGGCGCTGGCCGACCCCGCCGGACCGGGCATCCACGTGGCGGCGCTCGCCAGGGCCAAGGCGGCGGGGGCGGGCAGCTTGATCGCCGGGGGCTCGATGCCCGACAGGCGACCGAGGTCGGCGAACAGGCGGTCGAGCGTGAAGTTGCGGTTGCCGAGGATGTAGCGCTCGCCGACGCGCCCGACCTCGTCGGCGAGAAGGTGGCCCCTGGCTACGTCCTCGACGGCAACGATGTTGAGCGTGCTGTCGACGTAGACGGGGATCTGCCGGCGCAGGAAGCGCCGGACGAGCACGGTCGAGGAGCGTCCGGGGTCTCCCGGCCCGAGCACGTGCGCCGGGTTGACCATCACCGCCGGCAGTCCGCGAGCAACCAGACGCAGCACCTCGACCTCCGCCTCGTGCTTGGCGTCGAGGTAGGGAATCGCGTAGCGGCCAGCGTCCCAGACCTGGGTCTCGTCCGCGGTCGACCCCCGCGGGGCGGGACCGATCGCCGCCACCGACGAGGTGTAGACCACTCGCTCGACGCCGGCCCGCAGCGCCTCCTCGAGGACGATCCTGGTCCCCTCGACGTTGACCTGAAAGGTCCGCTCGCGACTCAGCGCCAGGTTGGTCGTCCCCGCCGCGTGGAACACCCGCTCGATGCCGCGGAGCGCGGGCCGGACCGCGCGGCGGTCGAGGATGTCGGCCCGCACCTTTTCGACCTCCAGCCCCGCGAGTCCGTCGAGATTCGAGCTCTCGCGGACGATGACGCGGACGTCGTCACCCCGCTCGACGAGTAGACGGGCGACGTGCGAGCCGATCAGGCCCGTCGCGCCGGTCAGGAGGATTCGTGCCACGGCCGCACCAGTGTAAAAGTGCGACCGCGGATCGGTGCGCCGGTGAGGACCGGTAGGGTGCGGCGCCTGGATGGAGCGCGTCGCCGTCGTTTCCGACACCTGCCATTACCTGCCGCGTGAGCTTGTGGAGAGCAACCACATCCACGAGGTCAGCCTCTACGTGCACCGCGGCGAGAGGACCGAGCGGGAGAGCGATCTGCGCGACTATGACGCCTATTACGCACAGCTCGCCGCCGCGGCAGAGCTGCCGAGGACCTCGCAGCCCTCGATCGGAGACTTCCTCGCCGTGTATGAACCGCTCCTCGACGGAGGATCTGAGATTGTCTCGATCCATCTCTCGGCCGCCCTCTCCGGGACCTTCCGGTCGGCCGAGCAGGCCCGCGATCAGCTCGGCGAGCGAGCCGGAGGCGTGCACGTAATCGACTCCGAGACCGGCTGCGGTGGCCAGGGTCTCGTCCTCCTTGCCGCCGCCGCCGCGGCCACCGGTGGGGCGGACGCCGCTGAGGTGGTGGCGCGCGCCAAGGAGGCGCGCGCGCAGCTCAAGATGTGGTTCGCCGTCGACACGCTCGAGTACCTCCGCCGCGGCGGCCGCATCGGCAGTGCCCAAGCCTGGCTCGGTACGGCGCTGAAGATCAAGCCGATCCTGGCGCTCGAGTCGGAGATCACCCCCTTCGAGCGGGTGCGGACCTCGCGGCGGGCGTTCGAGCGGATGGTCGAGCTCCTCGAGAGCCGAAAGGCCGCGGGTGGGGACGGATGGGCCGTGCAGCACATCCAGGCCCCGCGTGAGGCCGACGCGCTGGTGGAGCGGGGCCGCGAGATCTTCGGCTCAGAGCCCGTTTTCGTCTCCGAGATCGGCCCGGTGATCGGAGCGCACGTCGGGCCGGGGCTGCTCGGAGTAGGTGGAACTTCCGCCTCCCTGCTGAAACCGTACGCAAACCTCCATTAAGACGTTGCCTCGCCCGGCGAGAACCGATTCGGGTAGATCATCCATCGAGCCGGGTCTAGCTTTCCGGTCCCCTGCCGAAGGAGCAACCAAATGGTCATAGGCATCATTGCTGGCGGAACCTGGCTATCGGTAACGATCTTCGTGCTGGCGCTCTGCCGGGCCGCGGGCGATGGGGCGGATGCCGTGATGGTCCCCGTGCTTGTCGAGGGGGATGGTGCGCGGCCGTCGGCACGCGCGCGTATGCCCTCGAAAGGGCGAGCGCCCACGCGGTCTGTCCGCCGGGCGCCGGCAGCGACCGCCTCGCGCGAGGCGGGTACGCGCGTGCTGTTGTTCCCGCGCTGATCCTCCCGCACTGATCCTCCAGGCGCCACCGCCCTCCCGTACCGGCCGAAGAATTAATCCGGTTTCAGGTGTTACGCGATGGGGAAAGCCACTGCCATGGTAATTCTCCTCATCGCGACCGCCTGGACGATGGTGCTTGTTGTGGTGTTGGCGCTGTGCCGAGCAGCGGCGCGGGGCGACGCCGTGGCAGCTGTGACTTCACGCGATCGCCGTCGCTACACGAACCTTCCGCCCGCCTCTCCGCGGACCGGCCCCGCCCTGGGTCGCGCGCTCGCTCTACGCGATTCACGCAGCTTCGCCCGACCGCTGAGCTAACGACTGCGGCGGCCGGCGCTTGCTCAGTCCGGGGCGGCGGCGCTGGCGGCGATCGACTCGGCGACGTTGGCGATCGATCCGGCCGCCGTGGCGATCGCCGCATCGGTAAGCGACGTCGACCCGCGCCTTAGGCGCCGGCGGCGGCCACCGAAGATCAGGGACCCCACTGCCGCTATACCCCCGCCGAGCACGAAGCCGGCGACGCCGGCTCCGATCAAGACCTCGTTCTGATGAGCGACGAGCTGCTTGCGCCAATCGGAAAGCTCCACGACTTCCCCCCGGAGCTTCTCGAGCGAGACCGCCAGTTGCTGGCGATTCTGCTCGATCGACGCGCGGATCTCGTCGGGTGTCCGCGAAGTCATCAGCGTTTGCCCCCCGACTTCGCGGTCACCGTGGCGCGAATCTTCTTACCCTCGTCGATGGCCTGGGTCGGTACTGGCGCCCCGACCTTGAACTTGCGGAAGGCGAACAGACCTCCGGCGGCAGCCAGGACCAGGAGTGCCACGGTGACGATGGCGAACCCGAGCCACTCGCTCCCGATCAGTTGATTGAGCCCCCAGGCGGCGGTGAAGAGCAGCATGATGAAGGCGAAGAAACCGAAGACGCCCGCGGCGGCCCCGACCGCCAGCCCCACGGTGAGGCTCTTGAGCTTATGTGTCACCTCGGCCTTGGCGAGCTCGATCTCCTCGCGGACGAGGACGGCCACCCGCTCGGAGACCTCGGTCACCGTGGTGGCGATGTTCTCGGATTTCCCGTTGTCAGTGGGCAAGGCGCCTCAGGATCAGAGCCGTTAGCAGGCCGCCGGCGAACGCCGCTCCAACGAGGAGCTCGGGACGGCCGTCGAGGCGCGTCTGGACGTCGGTGAGGAGCGACTGGGCCGTCACCGTCACGTCGGCGACGGTCGCCCGGGCGATGACCGTCGCGTCGGCCACGGCCCCTTGCGCGGCGGTCGCCGGGTCTTCCTTCCAGGCCGCCGGATCCCGCCAAGACGCCGTCGGAGCGGGTTCGTCCGCGGTCTCCGGAGACCAGGGCTCGGTCACTCTGGCGGCTCTTCGCCGAACACTCGCGTCCAGATCATGCCGGCCACTCGCTGGGACGCCAAGGTTGCCAGCGCGCCCACTCCGGCGACCAAGCCGGACCAGAGCAAGCGCTTGACGAGCGGACTGTCCTTCACGCGCAGCATTCTAATCAGGAAAGGGCCCGCGGCCCCGGCTCGGGTAGGCCCGCCGAGCAGCCCTACGCGTCCAGCCCGCCGCAGATGGTCTCGACGATCAGCGTCTTCGCGCGTTCTAGCTCGGCGTCGCCGACCGGCTCAGAATTGAAGATCCACCCGGTGAGGACCTGCTCGATCGCGCCGTAGAAAGCGAGGGCGGCGAACTCGGGCGTGACCTCGGTCCGGAATGCTCCCTGGGCCTGGGCCACCCGGACGATGCCGGCGATCCCGGCAAAGGCCTCGCGGATCTGCTCCAGGTGCGTGCGGGCGAACGTATTCGCGGCCCGAGTCACCTCGACGATGATCACTTTCATCAGATCGGGATCGTGGCGGTAGGACTCGATGATGAAGGCGGCGATGGCGTAGAGCTTCTCGCGCGGAGGGATCGGGCGCGAATCGACCTCGTTGATGGCCGCGAGCATCACGGCCCAGCGGTCGAGGAAGATGGTGTCGAGCACCTCGTCCTTGGAGGAGAAGTAGTGGTACACGAGTCCGTAGGCCACGCCCGCCTCGTCGGCGATGTCCGAGACGCGGCACGTGTGGAAGCCCTGGCGCGCGAACACCCGGACGGCGGCCTCGAGGATGACCCGGCGCTTATCGACCGCGGTGTCGTGAGGGGTCATCGCTCGTCCGGCCAGCGGTAGGCGCTCGGCCTGCGATTCGCGAGCGAGGGCAGAGTGCGGCGGACCTCGTGCAGGCGGCCAAGGTCGAGCTCGGCGACGATCGCCGTTTCGCCGTCGGAGGCCATCGCGAGCGGGAGACCCCAGGGATCGACGATCAGCGAGCGGCCGCCCGACCGATCGCCCGGGGGGTGCGCGCCGATCTGGTTCGGGGCGACGACGAAGCACTGGTTCTCGATCGCGCGCGCCCGCAGCAGCGTCTCCCAGTGATCTCGTGTCGTCGTCAGGGTGAAGGCAGCGGGGATGGCGAGGACCTCGGCTCCGCGTAGCGCCAGGATCCGGTAGAGCTCGGGAAAGCGGACGTCGTAGCAGACGCTCATGCCCATCTCGACCCCTCCCGAGAGCTCCGAGACAACGATCTCGTCTCCGGGATCCTCGCCATCGGATTCGCGATAGACGGTTCCGTCCACCTCGACATCGAACATGTGGATCTTGCGGTACACGGCACGCACTGCGCCGTCCGGTCCGACGTGGACGCTGGTGTTGAACGTCTTCTCGCGGCCTTCGACGCGCTCGACGATCGAGCCGGCGACGAGGTCGATTCCGAGCTCGGCCGCGAGCTCACGCGCCCAGGCGATCGACGGCCCGTCGAGCGGCTCCGCGGCGGCCGCCATCTGCTCCTCGGTCCCGAGCACGTTCCACTTCTCGGGCAGGACCACGAGCTCGGCTCGGTCCGAAGCGGCCGCGCGTACCAGACGGTCCGCGGTGGCACGGTTGCGCTTGATGTCGTCGGTGGAGTTGAGCTGCACCGCTGCAGCGCGCATCGAACCTCCTCCGAGGCCGATTGAGGCGGCAAAGTCTCGATTGACCAGTCAGTCAATCGCTGTCGCCAAGCATAGCGGCGCGTGCCCCTAGGCGAGGAGAAAATCCCACCGGCCCCCCACCGCGGGAGCTTCGGCGCGCCCCGTCCGGGGAGGCTGTCCAGCCTACCCCTCCCTCCCGCCCCGATGCCCGCGCGGCGTGGCCTGCGCCCGCTCAAGGCCTGGCGCTATGTCGGCATCTTCGGCCCGGAGCTCATGATCTGCATCGGCAGCGTCCGCATCGGGCCGGCGCGGCAGGCGTTCTGGGCCCTCTGGGATCGACAGTCCTCGCTCCTCTACGAGCGGACGGCGCTCGGCCGGGGATCGGTTCGCCTCGAGCCCGGGCGGGCGCGCGTGGCCGATGGGCGCGTGGAGCTCGACATCGAGCTCGCGGAGACTGATGGCATCGAGACGATCTGCGCGAGCGGCGGCAGCTACGCGTGGACGCGCAAGCAGGGCGGCATCCGCGCCCGCGGCGCGATCGCCATCGACGGACGATTGCGCCCACTCGACGCCCGCGCAGTCATCGACGACTCGGCCGGCTACCACGAGCGCTCGGTGAGCTGGCAGTGGTCAGCGGGTGTCGGCGCCGCCGACGACGGCCGCTCCCTGGCCTGGAATCTCGTCAGCGGCATCAACGACCCGCCGCGCCACTCAGAGCGCACGATCTGGGTCGACGGCGAGGCGACCGAGGTCGGCCCCAACACGTTCACCGATGACCTCGTCTCGGTCGCATTCGCCGAAGGCGGAGAGCTGCGCTTCAACCCCGAGGCGGAGCGCGTCCGCAACGAGCACATGGGCCTCGTCCGCAGCTCCTACCGCCAGCCTTTCGGCACCTTCATCGGCAGCCTGCCCGGCGGCATCGAGCTCAGCCACGGCTTCGGGGTGATGGAGGAGCACGACGTGAGGTGGTAGGGGTCCTCGATGTCGACCATGCCACCTCGCTACGCCTCGAAGCCCCGCGCGCGGCGAAGCGCGGCGAGCAGCAACTTTGAATGCATGGCGCCGATCAGCTCGCGCAGGGGCTCGACGCCCGAGGTGATGATCGCGACGGCGCGGTCGACCTCGACCTCCCCGGCGAGGCGGTCCAGGAGCACGCGCACCTCCTCCTCGACCAGGGGCTCGAGCGCCTCCCGGTAGCGCAGGGTGTCGTACACGGTGAAGCCGATCGCCTCGTCGTAGCCCCCTGCTCGGAAGCGGCTGATCGCCTCGATGATCTTGACGTCGTCGGCGTCGTACCCGCGCGTGCCCGGGGTCAGGACCGCCAGCTCCTCGAGGCGCTCGAGGACGTTCTGGGGGACGTCGTACTCCCGGCGGACGTCGGCTCGGGAGACCCGCGATCCCTCGCCCGCCGCGATCGCCCGGTCGAGGATCCGATCCTCGATCTCGATCAGCCTGGCCGCGCGCTGCGGGTCCTCGGTGACGATCTGGCGAATGAGGCGGAGGGGCATGAAGCGCTCCTCCTGCAGTCGCTTGATGAGGTGGATGCGCTCGACAAACTCCTCGGGGTAGTACGCCATGTTGCGGCTCGTCCGGACGATCTCCTCCCGCCCGCCCAGCAATCCTTCGCGCAGGTAGTGCTTGATCGTGCCGGCACTGACGCCCGAGCGCTCCGCGAGCTCTGACATCTTCAGCATCCCCTCGACCTGGGTCATGCCAGAAACGAGCCCTTGGGAGCTCCGGTGGGCCCGGCCACGGCGCCCGATCGGAGCAGCGCGGCGATCTCCTCGGCGCTGAAGCCGGCGGCGGCGAGCACCGCCTCGGTGTGCTCTCCGAGGCCAGGCCCGGGCGCGCGCGTCGGGTCCGCGGGCGTGCGTCCGAGCTTGATCGGGGTGCCGAGGAGCTTGACCGGCCGGTCCGCCCCGGGCTGAGCGAGCTCGACCACCATCTCGCGCGCGCGCACGAGCTCTGACTGAAGCGCCTCGTCGAGCTCGAGCACGGGCTCGAGGCAGCAGTCGTGCTCGGAGGCGAAGTCACGCCACTCCTCGCGCGTGTGCGCGGCGAAGATCTCCTCGAGCTGATGATGCGCATCGGACCCCGGCCGCTCGAACGCGCTGTCGAGCAGGTCCTCTCGCCCGACACCCCGGCAGAACGCGGCCCAGAACTTCTGCTCGAGTGCTCCCAGCGTCACGTAGCCGTCGGCGCAGCGGTACGGGCGGTAGCAGACGACGCTTCCCG
>Ga0302324_100019053_pt1 | contig 13500 bp, 13 predicted proteins | sample Palsa_T0_1_FD_201949 | JGI IMG/M metagenome (GOLD analysis project Ga0302324, IMG submission 201949) | Peat permafrost microbial communities from Stordalen Mire near Abisko, Sweden - Palsa_T0_1 | ecosystem: Environmental > Terrestrial > Soil > Palsa > Peat permafrost | place: Sweden: Abisko...
TTTCGGAACTCGGGCTCGGGATCGTCGTTGGCTGCGCCGACCCGTCGCGGAGCGAAGGCGGGCTTCGCTGGCGGCGCGGCCGGCGCGCCCTCGGAAGCCTTGCGCTGCAGATATTCGGCGATAGGCGTCGCTTTCATTCGCCGGCTCCCTGCCTGATCCACTGTTTGAGCACGCGGGCGGCGTGTTCTTCATCGAAGTCGACGAGCTTCTGCAGCTTTTGTTTGACGCCGTTTTCGCGCCGCTCCTTGAGCGCTTCGAGAAATGCGTCGTGCCCCTCGGCGGAATTCAACAGAAGGTTTTCCCCCCTGCCCATGCCGCCGAGCGCGCCCATCTCCGACCCGGAATCGCCGAAGGCGTTGCGCATCTCGAATTCCGGCGCCTCCAGCGCGGCCGGGCCTTCCGCGCTCGCGCTCGCAGGCGGGGCGGCAAGGAGCGCTTGCGTCAGCGGACGGACGCCGAACAAGATCATGAGGCTGCCGACCGCCAAAATCGCGACCGCGCCGAGCAGGGTTCCGAGCTGCCGTGTGATGAGTTCGACGAACGAGGGGCCCGCGACCGGCTCCATGTCCTTGGAGGCGTCGGCGAAATCGACGACCGAAATCTTGATCGTGTCGCCTCGCGACTTGTCGAGCCCCGCCGCTTCCGACGCGAGCTGTTCAATGTCCTTGATCGCTTTGTCGGTCGCGGCTGCGTCCGGCTTGTCGCCGGTCGTCGAAGCGAGCCCGGCGCGATTGACGAGGATCGCGACCGAAAGTCCCTTGACGGTAAATCCCTGGCTGACGACGGTCACGGATTTGGAGGACACTTCGTAGTTGGTGAGCTCCTCCTTCTTGTCCGTCATATCGTTGGATTGTTTGCTGTCGTTTTGCGAAGTCTGCGGCTTGGGTAGATTGGCCTGAACGCCGGTCGGCGACTGGGCCGCGGTGTTCTGCGAGGTCTGTTTCTCCTTGGTGACGCGGACACTGCGTTGGGCGGTCTTATCCGGGTCGTAGCTAGTTTCGTTGGTCTGCGTCTTGTCGGCGTTGAGGCGCGCGGCGACGCTGACTTGGAAATTTCGCGCGCTCAGATAGGGCGAGAGGGTCCGAGTGATCGAATCGCGCACCTCGCGCGAGACACTCTTCTGCAGCGCGAGCAAATTTTCCGGCGCATCGTCGAGCGTGTCCGAGCCGCTAGCGAGCAATTGTCCGTCGACGTCGAGCACGGTGACGGCGTCCGGCTTCATGCCTGGCACCGCGGAGGCGACGAGTTTGCGGATCGCCTGGCCAACCGCACGGCCGTCGAGGCTGTCGCCACGGATGAGGACCGAGGCCGACGGAGGCTGCTTTTCGCGCCGGAACGAACCTTCGTCGCCGAGCACGACGTGGACGCGCGCCGCCTTTACGCCGCGCATCATCTGGATGGTGCGCGCAAGTTCGCCTTCAAGCGCACGCACGCGCGTGACTTCCTGCATGAATGAGGTCAGGCCTAGGGAGCCGAGCTTGTCATAGAGTTCGTCGCCGACATTGCCGCTGCGAGGCAGCCCTTTTTGCGCGAGAATCATACGCGCCTGTGCGGTCTGCCCGACGGGCGTCAGCACCGCAGTTCCGTCGGCGCTTACGTCGAAGGGAACGCCAGCCTCCTGCAACGCCGCGCCGATACTGACGACGTCGTCACGATCCAATCCCGAGTAGAGCGGCTCCTGCGTCGGGCGGCTCAGCCACCAACCGGCAAAGCCTGTCAGCGCGAATACGAGCGCGCCGACCAACGCGAGCGCGCTCAGACGCTTCCCACCTAGGGCCATCAGATTGGCCGCTATCCGCTTGGCTTGCGCCAGCGCGTTCATCGCCTCACCCGCACGAGCATCGTTGCCTTCGTCTTCGAGGCTTAAGCTTGCGCGGACGTTGTGCGGCGCGTCGGAGGGCTTAATCGGCGCCGGCCTGGAAATTGCGTTTTGTTGGCGATAGGTAACCTTATTTTAAGCCCCGGCCCCCAGTGTACCATTCAACCTTCCCGGATGTCGCGGTCGAAGTGACCACCGAAGGAGTACACGGCGAATAGGCCCACGAATCAAGGGCCTAGGGCATAAAGCCGCCTCGCCGTCTCGGTGTAAATCCGAAATGTCACACCACAATTTGTGAACAATCGGACGGGAGCATCCCTAGTGAACTCAATTCTTAACAACTCAGCCGCCCTGTCGGCGCTGCAATCCCTCAACATGACGCAACAGGCGCTGGCCACCGTACAGAATCAGGTCTCATCGGGTCTGTCCGTCGCCAACGCCTCCGACAACGCCGCCTACTGGTCAATCGCGACGCAGCTCAACTCGGACAGCGGTATGGTGACCGCGTCCAACTCCGCGCTATCGCAGAGCCAGGCCGTGCTCGATCAGGGCAATACGGCGATCAGCTCGATCATCACGACGATCAACCAGATTCAGGCGGCTCTGACCGAGGCGACCAATCCCGGCGCGGCCCTCGCCGACATCAACACCTCGCTTGCCGCCCTCGGCCAGCAGTTGACGGACGCCGTCACCGGCGCTTCGTTCAACGGCACCAACGTGATCGACGGCTCTTCGATCGCCGGCTCCAACGCGAGCGTCAGCTTCGTGTCCGGCTTCAATGCGGCCACCAACAACGTGACGACGATCGGCATGAACCTGACGGCGCTCTATACCGCCAATGCTGGCGGCGCCGGCACGGGCGTCCTCGGCACGGCGACCGGCACCACCACATTGGCCGGCACCTACGACATGACCCTGCTCGGCAGCTCGGCCTCGGGCGGCACGGCGGTCACCGCCAGCAATGCGGGGGACATCCTCACCGCCGTCAATTCGGCGCTGAACTCGGTGACCAATTACGCCGCGCAGATCGGCGCGACCCAGGACCGCATGTCGGCGATTTCCAACCTCAACACGGCGCTCACCACCAACTACGCCAACGGCATTCAGGGCCTTGTCGACGCGGATATGAACACCGCCTCTACTCGCCTGCAGGCGTTGCAGACGCAAGAGCAGCTCGGCATCCAGTCGCTGTCGATCGCCAACCAGAACGCTCAGCTCATCATGAAGCTGTTCGGCGGCTGAGACCGGATCGGCCCGCCGCGCCGAAAGGCGCGGCGTCGGGAAGCGAGCCACGCGGGCCTACGACCGCGCGGCTTTTGATTGGCGGCGTATTTGAGACAACGCGTGGCTTGTTTGAAAGACGAGGCGCCGCTCCCGGGACCGCGGGCTCACAGCCCACTCTTTGCGGGCGGGACGCCCGCGGTCCGAGGGGCGCTTCTTTCGAGGGTGGCGACGAAAGCGTTGAAATTCTCGTATCGACACGCCTTGTCACCGCGTGGATGCCCGGAACAAATCCGGGCATGACGCCGACAGCGTCGATCAAACACCCTATGCGCGAAAGCGGGCATCCGGAGCGGCCCTACGCGCGTCAGCTCAGTCCTCGCCGTTATGTCGCTTCAGGCAATAGCCGAGGAAGCGCTTGGAATCGATCGGATCGTAGCCGAGCCGATGCTTGAGCTTCTTGCGCAATTTGCTGATGTGGCTCTCGACCACGTTCTCGTCGACGTCCTCGTCGAAGATGCCGTAGACCGCGTTGAAGATTTGGGTCTTTGACAAGCGCCGGCCGCGGTTCTTCACCAGGCATTCCAGGATGCGCCGTTCGCGGCGCGGCAGCGGCAGCGCCTCGCCGTTGACCTCGACTTCGCGGCCGTCGAAATAGACCGTAAGATCGCCGATTGCGACGTCCTTGCTCTCGTTGACCGAGCGGCGGGCGATGGCGCCGACGCGCGCCAGGATTTCGCGCACGTGCACGGGCTTGCGCACGACATCGTCGACGCCGGCCGCGAACAGGCCGAGCGTATCGTCGAGCGAGGGCCGCTCGCGCAGGCACAGCACCGGCGCCTTGGAGCGCTCGCGGATCAGCTTGGGAAAGTGGTCGCGGCCTTGGCAGTCGCCGATCAGGAAGGCCTCTACCGCCTCGACGTCGCTCTCGCTGGCCTTTTGCAGCCACTCGCCGAATTCGACGGGATCGATGCCGGTCGTTGTGACGCCTTCGCGGTCGAACCCGGTGGCATAGCCGCCTGTCACGATGTTTCGGTCATCCACAATGATATACATTTCATCCCCGCCTTTATGGATCTTGCCTCGACATGGCTCGGTTGACGATGAGCGCATGACGGGGGCGGGCTTCGCGGCCGTCCGACGCCGAAACTTCGGCGTTGAAGACGCGGGCCAACTCCCAGAATTTTCGGCGAACTTTGCCTCGCGGCGCGGCCCAACAACCCAGGGTTGCATACCCTTGAATAGGCGCGCGTTGGTTAAAGAAGTGATAAGCTGCGCGCATGCGCCCATTTGGAAAGAAAATGGGCGCGGCAACGCGCGCCGTCAGCGTTAACCGCTCTTAAACCCTGTCTGCTGCTTAACGTGGGCGCCGTTCGCGTTGGTAAGGGCGCTCGCGGCGGGCCTCAGTTTCGGCCCATTTACGGGGCATCGGACGCCGGACGCCCTAGAATTTCCGTACGTTTTCGCGCCGCGAGGTTCGCCAGTCCATGCCCGACGCCACCCCGGACACGACGCTCATTCAGATGTTCATGACCGCGCATGTCGTGGTCAAGATCGTGATGCTCGGACTGCTCGCCGCTTCGTTCTGGGGATGGGTCATCATCATCGACAAAGTCATCCTGTTTCGGCGCTTCCGCGCCCACCTGGATAGCTTCGAGCAGACGTTTTGGTCCGGCCAGAGTCTCGAAGAGCTTTACACCACGCTGTTCGGGAAGCCGGTCAGCGGCGCGGCGGCCCTGTTCGTGGCGGCGATGCGCGAATGGAAGCGCTCCTTTCAGAACACGTCGAGTTCGTTTCGCGGCCTGCATGCGCGCATCGACAAAGTGCTCGACGTCTCGATCGCGCGCGAGGTGGAGCGGCTCGAGTCCAACCTGCTGTTTCTCGCCACCGTCGCCTCGGCCGGCCCGTTCGTCGGTCTCTTCGGCACGGTTTGGGGCATCATGACCTCGTTCCGCTCGATCGCGGCCTCGAAGAACACCTCGCTGGCGGTTGTCGCGCCCGGCATCGCCGAGGCGCTGCTGGCGACCGCCATCGGCCTGTTCGCGGCGATCCCAGCGCTCATCGCCTACAATAAGCTGCAGGGCGACGTTGCGCGCGCGCAGGCGAAGCTGGAAAGCTTCGCCGACGAATTCTCCTCGATCCTGTCGCGGCAGATCGACCAGCATTTTCCCGGCGACAAGGCGGCCTAGAGGACAAGGACATGGGCGCTTCGGTCGGAGGTTCGCGCAAGAGCGGTCGGGGGCGGCGCGGCGTGCCGCGCTATGGCGCGATGGCCGACATCAACATGACGCCGTTCATCGACGTGATGCTGGTGCTGCTCATCATCTTCATGGTCGCCGCGCCCTTGCTGACCAACGGCGTCACCGTCGACCTGCCGAAAGCGGCCGCCGGCGCGCTCAACGTCGATCAGAAGCCAGTGGCGATCTCGATCGACGAGAAGGGCCAGATTTATCTGATGGACCAGCCGGTCGCCGACGCCGACTTGATCGACAAAATTCGCGCCCTCGCAACCGACGGTCCCGACACCCGAATCTATCTACGCGCATCGAAGACGGTGCCGTACGGCCGCGTCGCGGAGCTCATGGGCGAGGTGACCACGGCCGGCTACAAGAAAATTGCGCTCGTCACCGAGCCGCCGGCGAAGTGAGCGCGCGCAAGGGGTCGGCGCGTTGAACGAGGGATCGGAAAGGACGGGCTTCATCGTCTCTGGCGCGATGCATTTGACGTTGCTCGCGCTGCTCATGCTCGGCTTTTCCCCCGCCAACCGTTTTGATGACGCGCCCGAATCGGTCCCGGTCGAAACCATCACCGACACGCAGCTCAACGAAATCATGGAGGGCGATAAACACGGTAAGCCCGCGCCGGCGCCGGCAAAACCCGCGCCCGCGCTGCCGAAGCCCGCGCCGCCCGCGCCGCCGAGCCCTCCGCAACCGTCGCCGCCGCCCCAACCGCCGGCGCGTCCGCCGCCGCCGAGCCCCGAACCGCCTCCGCCCGAACCGCCCAAACGGCCCGAGCCGCCGCCGCCCGCGCCAACCCCGCCGCCGCGCCCCGAGCCCCCGAAGCCCGAGGCCGAGGAAGCGCCGACGCCGCCCGTGAAGCCGCACTTCGCCGAAAAGCACGAGGAGCCGCCGCGTCCACCTGAGAAGCCGCGCGTCGAGGCGGCGAAGCCGCCGGACAAGTTCAAGCCCGACGAGATCGCCAAGGCGCTCGCCAAGGACAAGGCCGAGGATAAGCCGCGCCCGAAACCGCCGGCGTTCGATTCCACGGCGATCTCGAAACTCATCGGCCAGACCAAGACGGCGGACGCCTCGTCGGCGGAGACGACTCCGCAGGGGCTCGCCAATCACCACGCGACGCGCATGTCGGTGAGCCTCGAGAACGCGCTCAACGAATGGTTTAGGGATTCTTATAAGAATTGCTGGAATGTGCCGCCGAGCAATCCGTCCGGCGAGAACTACGTGTTCGACGTTCGCGTAACCTTCAATCCCGACGGCTCGCTGGCAAACCGACCGGTGATGCTAAATCCGCCGCACGATCCGGAGTGGCGTGCGCACGCCGACAGCGTGATGCGTGCGGTGATGCGCTGTAATCCACTGCACATCCCGCAAGAATATGCGCCGTATTTCGACCAATGGCGGTCGAAGACCATCCACTTCGATCCCACAAGCGCGGAGGGCTGATGCCGAAAGCTCCGAAATCCCGAAAGAGCCGTCCGACCGGCGCGGTCCTCTCCACTGCGGCGATGCGTACGATCGGCGTCCGCGCCGGCGGCGCGGCCGTCATCGCCGCGGGCGCGGTCGGCCTCTGGGCCTATCACGAGCACGGCGTGAACACCGTGACCACGGAGCCGCGTCCGGCCGTCGTTGCAGCCGCTCCCACCAAACCCACGCCGACCCTTGCGCCCTCGCCGCCGTCCGCGCCGGCGACAAACGAGGCCGCCGCCACGCCCGAGCCGCCGCGGCGCGAGGCGAGCCTCGATTCGTACAAGCCGATGTCGTCAGCCTTGCGCGCCGCCTTCGACTCCTGGCTGATGGGCGCCTACGCCAAATGCTGGAAAGCGCCGAAGATCATTCCCGACGGCGACCCCTATCTGCCGAAGGTGCGCGTCGCCTTCAAGGAGGACGGCGAACTCGCCGCGCCGCCGAAGCTGGTCAACCCGCCCTCCGATCCCGCCTGGAAGCCGCACGCCGACGCGGCGCTGAAAGCGGTGAGGGGCTGCGATCCGCTCCATGTTCCCGACAAATACGCCGATTACTACCCGGCCTGGAAGTCGAGAACGGTCTATTTCGACCCGAGCGCCAACTAGGGACACACCCATCGCATGAAGAGCCTTGTTGCAAGCCTCGTTCTGATGTTGGGATTGGCGACCGCGGCCCGCGCGGCCAGCGATGTCTACGTGCGCGCCGGCGGCGAGTTCAAACCGGTGTCGATCGCCGTAACGCCGCTCGCCGGCGATTCGGGCGCGGGCAAGATCGGCGGGGTGATCGCCAACGACATGGCGCATTCGATCTTCCTGACGCCGATCAATCCCGCGACGTTTCCCGAAAAACCCGCCGATCCCGACGCCGCCCCCAATCTCGACGCGTGGAAGACGATCAACGCGCAGTTCGTGCTGACGGGGGCCGTAGAGGCGAACGGCGGCAAGCTTACGGCGCGGTTCCGGCTCTGGGACGTCGCCACCGGCGAGCAGGTGGCGGGGGAGCAATACAGCGCCGAGAACTCTAGCGCGCGCCGCATCGGCCATATGATCTCCGACGCGGTGTTTGCCCGCGTGACCGGCGAGAAGGGATTCTTCGACAGCCGCGTCGCCTTCGTCGACGAGACCGGGCCGAAGCAGAAGCGGCAGAAGCGCATCGCGCTGATGGACATGGACGGCGCCAACGTCAAATATCTGACGAACGGCGAACGGCTTGTCGTGACGCCCGCCTTCTCGCCGACCACGCAGCAGGTCGCGTTCATGGCCTATGGCGGCGACGAGCCGAGCGTCACGCTGATGAACCTGGAATCCGGCCAGCGCCAGACGCTTGGGGATTTTCAGGGCATGTCTTTCGCGCCGCGGTTCTCGCCGGACGGCCGCCACGTCGCGATGTCGCTCTCCGACGGGGCCAACGCCAGCCTCTATGAGATGGATCTCGGGTCGCACGCGACACATCGCCTGACTGACGCGAGCGCGATCGACACCTCTCCGTCCTACTCGCCCGACGGCTCGAAGATCGTGTTTGAAAGCGATCGCGGCGGCCATCAGCAGATCTATGTGATGGACGCGGGCGGCGGCGGCGCGAAGCGTATTTCCTTCGGCGAGGGGCGCTATTCGACGCCGGTATGGTCGCCGAAAGGCGATCTGATCGCCTTCACCCGGCAAAAGGGCGAGGAGTTCGGCATCGGCGTGATGAAGCCGGACGGCTCGGGCGAGCGCATCATCGCCGAGGGCTTTCACAACGAAGGGCCGACGTTCGCGCCGAACGGTCTGTTCCTGATGTTCTTCCGCGATCCCGGCGGGGCAGGGGGCGCGCACATCTATATGGCCGACGTGTTCGGCCACGGCGAATATCAGGTGCCGACGCCGGACTACGCGAGTGATCCGTCCTGGGGGCCGCTGCTGAAGTGACAAGCCCGGGCGCGACGGAGGGCGATATCCAAGCCTGCCAGCTTGGAGTTACGTGTCCTCGCGATGACGGCTCTTCCGATGCGCCAAAAGCTCAGGCTCTCGCCCAAAGCTTGGCGCCTTGTGCGATGTAGAGTTTTTGGGCCAGTAACGCGGCGCTCGGGCCATCTTCGGCTGCGGCGTCGCCGCCGATGCGGGCGACTAGGTCAGGGCGGCCGCGAAGCGCCCAACCACCGACAATCACCGATATCTTCGTGTTGACCGATGCGCGCCGGATCGCCTCTATGGCGCGGGCGGCGGCGGAAAGGTGCTCCTCCTTGCTGATCGTGAAACCCGCGACGGCGAACCAGCTCGACGCAACGGTCTCCGCGTTTTCGCCGGGGGCGCGACCCACCTCCAGCACGGCGTCCCATCCGGACGCCCGCAGGAAATTTCCAACCATGTCGAGGCCGAACAGGTGCGCCTCACCCGGCGTCGATACCAGCAAGGCGCGACGACGCGCGTCGCCTATCTGGCTCGGCGCGTTGGAATACATCTCGAGCATGATGCGCAGTCGGTTGACGCCGACCGTCACGTCGACGAAATCGCATAGGTCTTCGAACCACAGTTCGCCGAGACGACGCGCTGTCGGCGCGAGCAACGTCTCGAACAGTACTTCGACTGTGAGGCCCCTTTCGCGCATTCGCTGGAACAGGTGATGGGCGGATGTTGAATCCGATTCGAGAATGGCGGCGCCAAACGCCTCGATATCCTCGGCTGTCGGCAGGTTCTCGGCTGTGCCGGCCTTCCATGCCTGATGAATAAGGGCGAGACGGGGGAGGACGCGCTCCAAAACAACTGAGTGAAGCCGCGCGCTCAAGACCGCCGCGCTTGCGGCGTCGTGGCCCTCCCTCGTGTCGTCCCAACCCTCTCCGATCGGCAAGCCCGCTTGCGGGACGTGACAATCGTCGGCAGCGCTACTGTCTCTCATCGCCCCCTCCCGGTTACATACCGTTGGGCAACTCCCGCGGGCCTTTTCGGCCTCGCGTCGCATTGAAGCCGAGAATCGCGGATTAGTAAAGTGTCGTTGACACGTTGGTGCGACTGTCACGAGCCCCTGTCAGTTGTTAAATCGTGTGTCTCCGCCTGCGCCAACTAAGATGTGGGCGAAAAAATCAGGGGAATCCGTGGATTGGCGGCGAACGCGGACATTCCCTTGCGAATGCCTCGGCGCCCGAAAAAAATTTGCGGAGGCCTCTACGGAGGGTCGGCGTCCACGCCGACCTTTTCGACGCCCGGTCGATGTTGGAGCCCAAACGACGTCGGCCTGGAGGCCGACGCTCCGCGCAGTCTCAGCGTTTGGGCTTCGCTTTGCGCTCCCAGCGTGCAACCAAATCGAACCCATGCGCGACGAGGGCGGCGGTCAGCGGCGCCGCGATCCATAGTCCGCCTGCGCCGGTCCAAAGCTCGCGCGCGACGATGAGCAGGAAGGCGCCGGCGGCCAAGTTGGCGATCAGCGCGCCCGGCCGCGGCCCTTCGCCTTTCAGCCGCCGCCAGGCGATGAGAGAGACGCCCTCGAGCGCGATCAACGCCAGCGCGAGGTCGAGAATGCCCACGGCGTTCACCGGCGCCGACGATCGACCGCGCGGCCGAACGGCGCGTTGAGTTGGACAATTCGCCAGTTGAGCCAGGACGCGAACGTGACCCACGCCAGATAGGGCGCCAGCAGCCACGCCGCCGTCGGCGAGAACCGCGCGGCAAATACGAGAAGCGCCACAATGGACAGCCAGAAGGGAATGATTTCGATGATTGCCCAGTCCGGGCGCTTCAACTTGAAAAACAAGGGACTCCAGCCGATGTTGAGCAGCCCATTGAGTGCGAATAGGGCAATCAGCGTTCGACGCGCGCCGGCGTCGGGCGCGGCGTCCCAAGCGATGACCCCGGCCGTCGCGGTCAGGGCGAAGATCAGCGTCCAGGCCGGCCCGAACAGCCAGTTCGGGGGACGCAGGCGAGGAAAGCGCAGGCCTTCGTACCAGGGACCAACGTCGGTCATAAGACCGCCCGTGACGGCGACCACAGCGACACCCGCTAACGCGACCAAAATTTCTTCGATATGCGCAGCGACGAACGGCGTCATGGCGACGCCAAATGCAGCAAATGGGCCAAGTCCTTGAAGAAGATGCGCACATGCGCGAACGGATCGCGCCGCGGCAGCTCCTTGTTCATGTAGGCTTCCCAGGTCAGCCGCTGCACGTCGGGGTCGCGGCAGATGCTGACGAAGCGCTCGCGTCGCTTGTCGTTGGCGTACCAGAAATACTGCATGATTCCGAGGATCCAGAAGACGCGGCCGTGCGCCTTCATGAAGCGCTTGCGGGCTTGTACGAGCGCGCGGGCGTTTCCGGATCTCAACGCCTCGTCGACCGCCTCCGCCGCCAGTCGGCCCCCGAGCATGGCGTAATAGATGCCCTCGCCCGAAGAAGGGGCCACGACGCCGGCCGCGTCGCCGGCCAACACCACGTCGCGGCCGTTATCCCAGCGCTTGAGCGGTTTGAGCGGGATCGGCGCGCCTTCCTTACGGACGGTCGGCGTAGGGGCAAGACCGGTCTCGGCGCGAAGACCGGCGACCGAGCCTTTCAGCGAAAATCCCTTGCACGCCGAGCCGACGCCGACGCTCATCGTTGCGCCGTGCGGGAAAATCCATGCGTAGAAGTCGGGCGACAGCGTCCCGCGATAATAGATCTCGCAGCGGTCGGGTCGCTCCTCGGGCGTCTCGACGATTTCGTGATAGGCGAAGACGAAGGGCGTGCGATCGGCGCCGGCAATCTCCTGGCGGCCGACTTCCGTCAGCGCGCCATCGGCGCCGATGACGAAGTTCGCCTGCAGTTCGGATTCGTAGCCTTCGCCTTTGCGACGGTAGCGCACGACGACCGTTCCGTCGGCCTCGCGCGTCATCCGCTGGTAGCTTCCGCAGACGCGCTCGGCGCCCGCCTCGGCCGCCCGGACGCGCAGAAACTCGTCGAATTCGGCGCGGTCGACCATGCCGACGTAGCCGCCGTCGATCGGCATGTCGACGCGCTCGCCCTTCGGCGAGACCATGGTCGCCTTGGAGACGCGCGCCTTGAGCAGACGAGCGGGAATGGCGAAGTCGCGAATGAGCCGTGGCGGGATCGCGCCGCCGCAAGGCTTTATGCGGCCAGCCTTGTCCAGCAGGGCGACCTTGCGGCCGAGGCGCGCAAGATCAGTTGCGGCGGCGGCGCCAGCCGGTCCGCCGCCGACCACGACGACGTCGTATTTCAGAGCGGCGTTGGTGTTCGCCATTCTCAAAACCCCTGCGGCGCCATCCCCGTCGCGGGCGTTGTGGCGCGTTGATTGACGACTGAGGTTTCGCCAAGCCGCGCCGCGATCCATGCCGACGCGACAAACGCGAGCGCCTCCGCGGCGAAAACCGCGACATAAGCGTGAAGCGGCGAACCAAGCGCCAAGCGCGCGAGATCGACGAGCGCGCTGGCCAACAGGCCGCCGGCGCCGAGCGCTAGCGCCTGCGCCGCGCCCCAGAGGCCCATGCGGGTTCCCGCGCGCGCGTCCTTGGCCGCGAGGCCCATCATCGCGCCAATCGCCGCGGCTGCGTAGACGCCGTTGCCGAACCCCAGCGCGAACACGGTGGCGCGCAGCGGACCGGGGCCCGCGGCGAACAGGCCGGTCGCCGCCACGCCTGCGAGCGCCAAGGCCGAGGCGAGGCAGCCGCCGACTGTCCACAGCCGGAGATCGCCGAGCCGCGGGCCGCCAAGCGCCGAAGCACAGATCGCGACGACGATCATCCCGGCGAGCGAGCCGCCGTGTTGAAGGCCGGCAAGCTTCGTCGTGACCCCCGGCGACAGGCCGAAGACGAGCCCGGCATAGGGTTCAACCAAAAGCTCCTGAGCGCTGTAGGCGAGCATGGAGACGAAGATGAAGATCGTGAACCGCCTCGCCGCAGGCTCCGACCAGACCTGCCGGAACGCCTCGCGAAAATTTCCGCCGTCGCGTCGCGGCTCTGCCCGCCCCGCGGTTTCGACGCCCCAGATTGCGGCGCAGGCGATCGCAAAGGCCAGGGCGGACACGACAGCGGTGACGGCGACGAGGCGGGACGGCGAGTATGGGTCGAGGAAATGTCCGGCGAACGGCGCAGTCAACGCAAAGCCGAAGATCATCATCACCCATACGGTCGTCGCGGCGGCGGCTCTGCGGGGTGGAGCGACCTGGGCGGCCAGCGTCGCCAAAACATTGGTCCCCGCAGCGCCTGCGCCCGCGCCGACAAGCAGAAACCCAAGCGCGGCGAGGCCGAGGCCGCCGGCGGTCGAGGAGGACGCGAGCGCCACGCCTGCCGCTGCGGTGACGCCGCCGATCGCCAGCGTCGCCATGCCCAAGACGATCCACGGGGCGCGCCGGCCGCCGATGTCGGAGCGGTAGCCCCAGGCGGGTCTCAAAATCTGGACGCCGTGAAACAAAGCGATCAGCAGTCCGGGCGCGAGGGCCGGCAGAGCGAGCTCGACGATCATCACGCGGTTGAGGGTCGCGGTCATCAGGACGACGATCGCGCCCAGCGCTGTCTGCACCAGACCGAGCCGGAGGATCTGGCCCCAGGTGAGCGTCGCGCCGTTCATGCAGCCCCCGCTCCGGAGCGCAGCGCAAAAGCGCTGACAAGCATGCCGAGTACGTAAAGCGTCGTGCCCGTCGCGTTGTAGAATGCCGCCTGGCCGCGCGGCTCCTTCAAGAGTCGGGCCATCAGCGCAAACTGGCCGACGAGCAAAGCCGCAACCGCCATAGCATGAAGCGGGCGCCCCCATTGCATCATCAGAAGGATGACCACCGCCTGCGGCAGCGCCATCACCACGCA
>Ga0302324_100019058_pt1 | contig 13497 bp, 8 predicted proteins | sample Palsa_T0_1_FD_201949 | JGI IMG/M metagenome (GOLD analysis project Ga0302324, IMG submission 201949) | Peat permafrost microbial communities from Stordalen Mire near Abisko, Sweden - Palsa_T0_1 | ecosystem: Environmental > Terrestrial > Soil > Palsa > Peat permafrost | place: Sweden: Abisko...
ACACTTATCGACCTGGTCTCGGGAAATCGGAAACAAGGAGAACTTCAGAGGCTCAAGCTACTGGGACAACACCACTGATCAACAGCCAACCCACCCGACGTGTGCTCAATCTCTGCATAATTCAGGTAACAGCTATCCAAACGGGAACAGTCGATGCTGAGGAACGCTAAATCGCCTCGCGCTCCTTCGACCTGTCTCTTATATCGACGAACGCTCTCGGCGCCGCACTTTGGACCCTAACCTGGGCGTCGGCGGATAGTCTCGAAGACCGGCGAGTTGCAGCGCGATATGCCATATGAAAGCCGGGTTGTTGCGCAGGCAGCGCTTCCACAGATGCTTCGGATCCTGTAGCAGGCGATGGAACCACTGAAGGCCTGCCAGCTTGATCCACTCCGCGCAATCGGAGAGGCGGCCGGTATGAAAATCGAAAGCCGCGCCTACTCCAAACATCAGTGTGGTATCCAAAAGAGGCAGGTAACGTTCCATGAAGCGTTCCTGTTTCGGAGTACTGATCCCTATCCATACGATGTCGGGCTGCAAGCGGCGGATGGTAGCAAGGAACTCCTCCTCTTCCACTGATGACATCGGCCCGAAAGGGGGCGTGTGAATGCCGACGATTTGTACCCAGGGATATTTGGAGAGCAGTTGATCCCTGAGTTCTGCGGCGACCCCGTCTTTGCCTCCGCAGAGGAAGTGTTTATAGCCGCGAAATTGCTCCCGGCGAATGACTTCGAGCATCAGATCAGGGCCGGCGACGCGCTCCATTTCGGAATTACCTTGATGACGGCCGACCCAGACGATCGGCATCCCATCGGGCACCACCAGCGACGCTCCCGCGAAGGCGCTCGCCACTTTGCGATCGCGCTGTGCTTCCATAATTCCGTGAACTCCGCACAGGCATACGTAGCCTTTGCTATGCGACTGTAATTGCTGGGCAATTTTCGCGAGGGCTTGGTCCATGTTGACGGCGTCGATGGCGATGCCAAGCACATGTGCTTTGGGAGTTTTCACTATGGCGTCCATGCTTGATGTTTTCCTAATGGAGAAATCGGGGTAGCCGCCCTCTGTGCGGACTGAGCGCCCGCTGTAGAGGTTGCTATAGAGTTGCAGGGACGCGTCAGCAACGCTCACACCCGAGAAAAGCCCGGTCGCAGACGCTCCTGGCCTGACGCGTCTCAACGCGAGGCGAGCGGCATCGGAGAATGATTGTTCGGCGTCCGGTCCCAACGAGGCGTAGTGACAGTAGGACCCACCGATCTCGCGAAAAGCGGGGATGTCGGAACAGACGATCCGACAGCCGTGGAACATTCCTTCAACTACGGGAAGTCCGAAGCCCTCGATGAGGGAAGGAGCCAGGAGGAGTTCGCAATGTCCGTAACACCATTGAAGTTCTGCGTCGTCGATCCCTTGCAGCAACACGATCCGGTCCTGGACACCAGACGCCCGAATGAACTGCCTAATCCGCGGTGTCTCGGGTCCAGTGATTCCAACGACCACGAGTCGCGCCTGAGGACTAATCTCTCCGCGAAGGAGCAGGCTTCTGAAGACCTGAATTGCGAGGACCACATTTTTGTTGCGGCGATGTTGGGCAACGCAGAGCAAGAACGGTTCTCCGCTCCATGCGGGAATCGGACCCGCCAGGTTGGGGGCCGGCTCGACGCAGTTGTAAATCGTGACAGCCTTTTCGCTGGTGGCCGACGAGGTATGGATTGCGAGCGCCCTTCTCGTGCTATCTGAGACGCAACTAATGGCATCGACCGACTTCAGGCACTGCTGGAGGATGATGCGATTGAAGAGGACCTTTGGAAATCCAAAGTTATCAGGGATGTCATATGGATAGAGATCGTGAAGTGTGACCACCGTCGGACAATGGAACGCGTTTCGATTGAGCGGGACCGGATATGCGAGGTGAACGATGTCCGCTTCGAGCATGGCGGCAAGGATCGGCAGCTGTCCATAGAACCACAGATTTCTATCAAGCGAGCTTCTCCCGATGGAAACCTTTTGAATTTGCAGCCTGACATCCTCCGTCGGGAGAACGCCCTTGATAGACTCGAACTGCCATTCCCCGACGACCAGGTGCACGGATGAAACATCCGCATTGGCGAGCAGGCATCGCGCGAGGTTCACGGCGTGACGGGAGACTCCAGACATATGCGCAGAAGCAGCCACAGCCGCGAGCAGGATCTTCATGCGCGGTCTCCATGGAGGATTAACAGAGTAGATGAGCCCGAGTGATGCGACACGACACCAGCCGTTAACCGCATGCGGACACCTCAGCGGAGGATTTGGCCCGTGACAAGGTGACACCGATCAGGGTGATTGCCCATAGTGGGAGAGAGAGATCAAAGGCCTCGGTGTCGGCCAGTCCGCGCACCAGGCCAAAGGTGAAAAGGCCGAGCAGCAAGCTCTGCAACGGACCCAGTGAAAGCTTCTGAATCTGCCGGTAAAAACTTCGGTAAAGCGCAATCAGGATCACAACCCCAGCTACGCCGTAGGCATAAAACTGCTGCAGCAGCTCGTTGTGTGCATGCCGAGGTTCAAACTGCTCTGGACCAAAGGGAGGGATCACCTTCCAAACCGAATGAAAGCCGTGACCGATCCAGGGCTGCTCAATGGCCTTATCTAGAATGATGGCCCAAATTCCCAGCCTTCCGGTCAGCGTTTCTGCCTGGTTGCCGGCGTTGGTATAGATCGCAAAGTAAGCGCTCAGCAAATTCCAAAACACCCCGATTGCGATAAGGGAGGCAACGGCGAGGGCTATCTTGGTCTTCAGGGCAATGGAGCGGTCTCTAGCAAGCACAACCAGCTCGCCAGCGATAAATGCGACAATCGTGGTTTTACTAAGACTGCGAAGAAGGGTGATCGCCAGGAAGCCTGAGACGACTTTCCAGCTGTTCGCACCTCGATTAATGAGATATTGCGCAAAGAATACGGCGAACGCGCATGTATAACCGATTTGATTTGGCCCTAGAAGCTCTTCGTCTCCCAGGCGAAGATCGGCCTGCGCCGGGAGCAACCAGGCGACGAGTGCGACGCAGCAGGTGCCGATGACATAACCCTCCATCAGGGAAGTGGCCATCTCGGTCTCCGGGCCGGTGCGAAGCAGTAGCACGATCATCAGCACGTCTGCCGCCATGGCACACCAATATGCGATAGCGGCCGGTTCAGAGATCGCCGCGGTCCAGAAGAGACTGATGAAAGAGAAGCTGAGAAATACGATGACCCAACGGAACGACCGAACCGCCAACGTTGACATCAGAGTCGATGGTGCCGGACCCATGGAATCGAATCCAACCACGATGAGTAAGAGCAGGTTCAGGGCGATGTTGATCGCGACTGCAGTTTGCGCATCCAACTGCAGGAACCTCACCGAAAGAAGAACGGTGAAAAGACGGAAGGAGAAGAAGAATCCCACCGTTTTGGGAAGCAGCCTCGTTTGCCGCGTGCCAACATGTCTCAAAGCCATCGATCCGGAGTCGGCGCTCATAGTCCCTCGCATACGGCGTCATTTTTCGTCACATTGACCGGAGTTGTAAGCCTGACATGCAGAATGCGAATCACAGGAATATAGAGGAAGAGCGTGGCCGCACCGCATGCCAAGCGAGCGGTTGCGGCTCCGCGGGCACCCATGATCGGGAGGAGCCAGACCATCATCAACAGCATCGACGCACCGCCGATCATACTGACCCAGGTGACCGTGCGAACACGTCCAAAGGCAAGCAGGGAGTAGTAAGCAGTTACATTGAGCCCGAGTAACGCAAAGCTCCATGCGATCGGCACGAGCAGGCCAGATGCACTCCGCACGACTGCTTCGCCCACCCATAGTTGAAGTACTTCACGTCCGAAGAAAAGGACACCCGATGTACTCACCAAGACAAAAAGCAGATTCCCGCAAAACGCGGTCAATACGGCACCTCTCAGTTGCGCTGCATCAAGAGATGCCTGACGTCCCGAGAGATAAGGGAAAAAAAAGTGCAAACCGGAACTGGCAAGTCCATAGATTGGCTGCGCGATCTGTACGCAGAGAGCGTAGGCAGTGACAGCGGACGCACCGAGCGAGACGCCAAGAACAAGCCGGTCCACCTGACTGAAAATGACGCTCGCGACCGCCTGGAGCCAGGTGAATGTTCCGGAGCCAAGCAGTGCGGAGGTCACTTTTCGGTCGAACGCGGGGAAGAGAGAAGTAACGCCGAGATGATTCCGCAAGCGCGCGCATTGGGTGACTGTAGCCAGGACCATGAAAATCGCAGTAAACACCATAATGCTGACGACCCCGCACCCACGGAGCGCGAGCACGACGGCGGCCGCCTGGGTGAGTAGACGTCCTAGAATGCTGATACCCACGGCCGCGCCATAACGCTCAAACGCTCGCTGGGTGCTGATACAGACGCTCTCGAGGGCTCGCACCAACATGAGCAGACTGGCAATGCGCAAGGACCACAAACACGCCGACTGGAGCTCCGGATTCGATGGAACGATATGACGCGCCAGCAAGGGTGAGATCACCCAGGAGATCAGTGCACAGAATGTGCCGAGCAACAAATTGATGCCGACCATGCTGCGCACCGCATGGGCGAACGCATCGGCGTTGCCATTTCCCCGCGCGCTTGCGATGTATTGAATATTGGCGTCTCCGAAGCCCGACGCGATAATGCCTCCGGTACTTACCGCGGCCGTGGCCACTACCCACACGCCATACTCGACGGTACCCAGATGCTTGAGGACTACGGGTGCGGCCAGCAGCATCGCGGCCGGGTACGCGGCATAATCGGCGATGCCGTAAACCGCGTTCGAAAGGTGAGCTTTCATCGTGCACCCCTGACCGGCCTGAGCGCCCGCAACTGAGCTCGCATGCTGGCGGCTATTTCTTCGGCGAGCATCTTGCGCGGATCTGCAGGACTAACCTGTCTCCAGCCATTTCGCGCGATGATGAAAGCGGATGCGATTGCAACCGAGACCGCCGTCAGCAGCACGATGACAAGCAGACGCGGAGGGAATGACTTTTTCTCTGCGACCAGGGGTGGATCGATCACGCTCACAACAGGTGTGTCTTTTGCCTCTTCTATCCGAGCCATCTCATATTGCTGCGAGAGGAGTTCGTACACAGTCTCCTGAATGCGAACGGTCCGGTACAGATCGGCGTAAGGCACTGCCAGCCGGGGAAGCTGCCGCAACGATGGATACATGCTTCCCGCCTCTTCGGTGCCAGACTTTGCATCGTTTTCTGGGAGGGCGGCGCTAGTACCACTCATCTTTGAAAGTTCGTGCTGTAGTTCTCCGATACGAGCGCGCGCGGCTTTCACGCGTACGTTTTCATTGCCGTAGATCTGTTCGAGGGAGTCCAATTCAGACTGTCCTACGATGACTTCAGCCTGCAGCCTCGCGCCAGCCTCGACCATCGCATGGGTCTGCTCCTTAATGTCGAGAGTTGTGTTCACGCTGGAGAATTCGCTAAGAGCCTTCTCCGCCTTCAACAGGTCTCCCTGCACACTGACGAGTCGCTTCTCAATGAACTCACGCTCGCGTCTCGCCGATGAGCTATTGGATCGGGTTAGGAGGCCGTTCAACTCTTCCAGGTAGGCTTGAGCAATTGCGTGGGCCCGAACAGGATCAGTGTCCGTGTAGGTCAGGCTGATCACTCCACTCTTCTTATCCTCAACGATCACGGTGTGGCGCGCGAGATACTTCACGGCATCGATGCGGTAGCGTTTGCGGTATACCTTCTGCAGATCGAACCGGTCGATGAGTTTGTCGCCGACCGTGCGGCTGTGAAGAAGATCGATGAAGAGCGCGCCCGAAGCCCTGTTGACTAGCAGGCTACCGGCCAAAGAGCCTAACCCACCAAGTGATCGACCGGCGAGGGCGGCGAGCATGGCGGCTCCGGAGTTGCCCTGGTCTGGGGGCATGATGCGGCCAACAGATTCGTATTGCTTCTTAAGGACGAGAAAAGCGATCAACGTACTGAGTAGAATTGCGATTCCCGCAACCCGAGTGAGCGTGCGGCGGTGTGCCCACAACAGAGAGGCATTGGAAATCCAGTTAGGTTGAGCCACCGGCACTATCTCAGGCGGCGTCGGAACCAGCTCTACGCTCAACACTCGTGGTTCCTTTCTGAGCATCTATGCAAGAAGATCGAATAGCTGAGCATCGCCGCTTAGAAGACCCCCGCAACGGCAGCGGTAAACGCGATCGAAGAAGACAGTTGAGCGACGGTGAGAAGGTTTCTCCAGAAGATCGAGCCGCCGATTTTCTGAGGAACGACGATGACGTCTCCAGGGTCAAGGCGCGTCGAGAGAACGTGGCTGTCGTACCATTCGCCGGAGTGCCGGCCCACGACCGACCCATTGGCGCGGATGACGAAGATCTCGCCTCTGTTGGCGACTTCATTCGTTCCACCGGCGCGACGCAGATACCACCCGGCATCTTTGTCAGGGACATACGTGATGGCCGATGCATTGTAGACCTGACCGGTGATGAGCACGAAGCTGGGGCGTTTCGGTATCGTCAGCACGTCGCCGTTGCGCATCTCAACGTCGGCATCGGTACCCGCCCAGCTGTCAATGTCCGCGCTGACGTGAATGACAAGTCGCCCGCTCGCCGGCTGAGTACGCAGGCGCTGGAGGACTTCGTTCTGTTGCTGCGCGGCTGCCTGTAGCGCAGCCGTTTGATCCTGGTTGCTGAGGTTAGGTGCAAGCCGGGCTGCCGCAGAGGTAGTCTCAATTTGGCGGATGAGTTCAGCGCGGCTCTTTTCTTCGAGTTCTCGTACCTGTATCCGCACCAGGACGGCGCCTGCGGGGTAAGCTGTGCTGCGGAAGCCCCCCGCGCGTCGCAGAACCGAACTCAGACGCTCTCCCTCTTGCAGGCCGTAGCTGCCGGGATAAGTGGCTTCACCGTCGAGGGTGACGGAAGCGCCAATATCGTTCCAACCTGATATCTGATGGATGGTCAACACATCGCCAGCCTTGAGCGGAATATCGCTTGATGAATGGTCAGCTCGAACGGCTTCGCCGATACTGACCGGCCTACGGTCACTGACGACCCTCTTCTCGTCCTGGATGGTGTAGCTAGTCAGGTCGGCAGTCTCCAGGAGTGCATCGCGCTTGAATCCGCCGGCCATTCTTACGAGCTGTGCCGCAGTCATACCCTGGGAAAGTGCATACGTACCGGGGCGCAGCACTTCACCCCGGATCGCAACTTGAGGTGCGTCCGCTTCGTAGCGGCCGTAGACTCGGATGGTGTCAAACGGCTGAAGCGAGATCGTTGTGTTGCCGATCAGAACGTCGGCTACATCGAACTGGATTGTCTCCGCATGAAGATCGGGCGGCACCAACCGAATAAGATCGCCTTTGACCGCCGGCTCAGGCAGAAGATCCTGATATGTGCGGACCACGTCACTGAGCTTCATGCCGTCTCGGTACGGATACTTGCCGGGACGAACCACATGTCCCTCAACGTAAATTGCACGCTCACTGTGGGGCGTAATTGCTGCCACCCGTACGCGATCGCCGTCTTTGATGGCGAAAGCGGCGATGGCTTTCTGAGTGTCTTCGGCGGTGCTCGACGCGGGCAGGTTCAGACTGACTGTCTCACGTTCTCGATTGGGCTGGATGCGCTCAATGCTGATGTAATTGAGCGCCGCGGCCACAGTTGTGCCGCCTGCGTCCTGCAGCACATCCGCCAGCGTCGAGCTGCCTTTTAGCTCGTAGATCGCAGGACGCTTAACCATGCCGGCGACTGCAACCTGTGACCCTGATGGAGGGACGAGTAAAGTGTCGCCGGGCTCAAGACGCTCGTCGTCCATTCTCGATCCGTTCAATAGGAAGTCATATAGATCGACCTCGCGGATCAGTTGCTTGCCACGATAATGGCGCACAATACGAAGCGAACCGACGCTGGTGGGACCGCCGGCCGCGTAAAGAGCGTTCAACGGAGTCGAAAGGGAACTCAAGTCATAAGCCCCGGGTCGTTGCACATCTCCGACGACATAGATCCGCACCGTCCGCAGCCGCGCGATGGTCACGTCGACTTGTGCATTGCGGAATTGTTGCTTCAGAGCGCCCGCGATGGCGGACTGGGCGTGCTGCAGACTGAGGCCCGCGACCACAATTGTGCCAGCCTCGGGCAACGCAATCTTGCCTTCGCGGTCGACCATACGGGTGAGGTTCTGCGAGATTCCGCCCCAGATGTTGATGGTCAAGCCATCTCCCGTTCCGAGCACGTAGTCCGGGCCGATTGGTAGATCGATGGGCATGTCGCGTGGCCCGAAACCGGGACGAGCGGTTGACGTAGCATCGCGATTCAGGAATACATCCGAACCGAAGCGCTTGAGCCTGACGGAATCCTGGGGAATCTGTGTATACAGGTCGCGCATGGCGAGCAAATTGTAGGGGGCGGGCAGGCGGAGGACTTCAGGTGCATCCGTTATATTCGGTTGCGGCGGCTTGTCAGCACTAAGTAGTCTGGGGGTTGATGAAGTCTCTAAGCCCGGGCGTGATGCAGATGTATATGCACCGGGCGTTGTGGTCGACGAAGCGCGGCTCTGTACCGACTCAGTGCCGGGCAGCTGGGTCAGCGTATCAAACGTCTGCCTCGACGCCAATACACTTTGGTCGTCATCCGCGTCGATGTTGGCGAACGCCAGGGAGCGTTGAAGATCAGATTCGGAGATGTAGCCTCGGGCGCGCATCCAGAGAGTAATATTGGCGCGGAGGTCAGCGCTCGATGCGATCTGACTGAAAAGCATCTCATCGGTAATGGAATCAGCCTGGGTGTCAATTCCTTTCTGAGTTAGCTGTTCGGCGACCAGCGCCTTGAGCTCCACGACTATTTCAGGCTTTTGCTGCAGGACAGCGTTGATCTGTGCGGCCGTCAGCGCGTTCCGTGAATTCGAGTCAGCGGTCGTGGAAGTTGCCGGGTCAGAGGTGAGGACACTCGAACCTGACGCGTCAGCGGCGGCCGCCGGAGAAGACGAGGTCTGTTGTCCAAGCAGAATGCCGCGGGACGTTATAAGAACGAGCGCCACGGGGAGAAAGTAAGTCCATCTTGAAATTCGACTTGTTGAGTGGCTAGTCATTGAATTAAGCGCGTCTACGAACTAAGTGCGTTTGCGTTTCTTAGTGGCTGTACATTTCCGGTTCTCCAAGGCTGCCCGCGGAGGGCAGATGTCGAAGGTAGATCACGATTGACCAGATTTCGTCGTCGTTTAGAATCCCCTTCGAAGCAGGCATTCCCGATGGCCAAATCCCGTTATCGATTACCCATTTCAACTGCCCGTCGGTATATGTCTGCACCTCTGGCGAAGCCAGTGATGGCATGGGCGGCGACATAGCGGCAGCAAAGGGAACTCCGGTTCCCTGTCCATCCAGCCCATGGCATGCCACACAATAGTGACCAAAGGCTTCCTTGCCCGCTATCAGGTTGTCCTGGTTATAGGGCAGCGGGTTCGTCTGTGACTTGTTCCCTACTATGATGTGATGTTTCGTGGCTACGACAACACGCGTTTCCAGCACACCGGGCTTACTGACTTTGCAGCCGCACACTAAGAAAGCCGCTCCTACCAGGGCAATGGGGATCGAAGGATGCATGCCTACTCCGTCACGTGAAAGGTCATCTTCATCGATCCGTGTCCGTTGCCGCAAAAGACCGCGCATTGGCCGGTGAAGGTTCCAGCCTGGCTTGGCGTGAGAGCGAGTTCCTTACTCTCACCCTTCTTGACTTTAAGGAGGATGTTCAGGCCCGGGACCTTAAGTCCATGCTCGACATCCTTGCTGGTCAGCACCAGTAAGACCGGTACACCCTTCTTGAGGGTGACATCATTGGGTGTGTAGTCAAAACGCTTCGCGACAATCTCGATTCGCTGTGAGGAGCCCTGGCCCGAGGAGTGAGGCGGCAAGACTAGAGTTGCAGTGATGACAAGAACATCCATTATCGAAATCAGAGCTTTGAACTTCATATTGCGTTCTCCTCATCGCAAACCAACCCCAAAAGGCTGGGGTTGACTTCTCTTCCATCCACACGCTAACAACTCGCGCAGGTGAGAGTGTCAGGGAGCTGTCATGCCAATGTCATTGGTTTGTAAGAGAGCGTGGGTCTTGGGCCGCGAGACCTTCTGGGGAGCGCTGGACTTTGGGAGGAGCCGCGAAAGCGGTACAACTTCAGTACAAATGTATGACAAATTGCTAACAACTGCCGACCGCGAATCCTCTATATTCAGCCTCAATGAGAAGCAAATCTTGGAAGAAAGATTCGAGAGGTAAGCGTGTGAGCACTGTGACATTGCGACGGTATTTGGCAGGGTGGGTGTTTGTTTTTCTGCTGCTCGTCGGCAACAGCCTTGGACAGACTCCTGGAACGGGAGCAGTCTCGGGCACCGTGTATGACCCATCAGGCAATGTAGTGGCGGACGCCGACGTGACCGTACAAAGCGAGGCGACTCTCGCTTCCCGTAGAGTGACGACGACGGCCGACGGCCTGTTTCACGTGCCGTTGCTGTCGCCTGGCCCCTACACCGTCACAGTGGATCGAGCCGGGTTCGCGGCGAGCACTTCGAGATCGATCGAGGTCGCAGTAAGCAAGACGGCTTCGGTGAATGTGACCTTGGCCATTGCAACAGCGAGCACGAGCGTCCAGGTGAGCGCACAATCAGAGGTCGCTGATCTGGAGAGTTCAACCCTGGGGTTCGTGGTCGATGAAGTTGCGATCAATTCCTTGCCGTTGTCGAATCGAAACTACACTCAGATATTGGGGTTGGCGCCGGGCGTGGTCGTAGATTTGCCCAACGCGGCCGAACTAGGGCGCGGAACACAGAACGTTGCCTCGGACGGTGCGACGCCTACGGCTAATAACTTGCAGTTCAATGGCGTCGACGCAAACAATCTGTACGAAAATTCCGCGTCTAACGCAGAGAGCGCCATTGTGGGCACTGCGATTCCTGCGCCAGACACGATCCAAGAGTTTCACATTCAGACGGCGAATTTCGACGCTGCGTACGGACGCGGTACGGGAGCAAATGTCGATCTGGTCAGCAAGAGCGGAACAGACCGCTTCCATGGCAGCGCCTGGGAGTTTGTGCGTAACAACATCTTCAATGCCAACGACTTCTTCTCGAAGCTCGACGGCCAGCCGCGTCCAGACCTCAAGCAGAACCAGTTTGGTGGAGCAGTTGGTGGTCCCATCTTTAAGCAGAAGACGTTTTTCTTTGTCTCCTACCAGGGGCTGACCGAGGTCAACGGCCTCGGCGACGAACAGCATCCGATCATTCCGCTATTGACTGCGGACCGTTCACCAACAACCCTTGGTGCCCAATTTTGTCCGGCTGGACACCTGAACAATCAGGGCCAGCCAGCAACCGGATATCTAACCCAGGCCGGCGGGACGCAGGTAGCATGCGACGGATCGAACATTAATCCAGTTGCGGTCGCCATACTGAACGCCAAGCTTGCGAATGGTCAGTTCGCCGTTCCGAGCCCGCAGACGCCGATTCCTAACAGCGGCCCGGATCCGTCGGATCAATTCCCAGTTGGCGAGTCTACCTTCGCGATTCCGGCGCACTACCGGGAAGACCAGTTCACCGTAAACCTTGACCAAAACCTGAGAGACAACAACCTGCTGTCGGGCCGTTTCTTTTATTCGCGCGCGCCCACAACCGAACCCTTCTCGCCCAATGGCGCGGCAAATGTTCCCGGCTGGGGTACCGATGCACTCGACCGGAACACGATGTTTGTGCTGGCGGATACACAGACCTTCCGCTTGAACCTGGTCAACGTCGCACGCTTCGGCTACATCCGGTTCGATGGGCTTTCACAGGTGCAGAATCCAATAACCGCGCAATCTATCGGCATCGGCACGCCAACGGGGGCCGTGGGCCCGACCTTAAGTGCCCCTGGAATTTCAGTCGGCGGACTCACCATCGGGGATGCGGGAACACCTTCCGAGTGGCAGGTAACCAACTCCTTCATCTACCAGGACACGGCTTCCTTAACCAAGGGCAGACAAACCGCGCGCTTCGGAATCGAGTTCAAGCGGCACGAGGTGGATGTAGACTCGCCTAATGAGACCGACGGGCTTCTCCAGATTCCCAGCTTCAACGACTTTCTTCTAGGGCAGAGCGCAGCACAAAACCGTAGCCCATTCGGATCCAGCAACGTGGGCACCACTCAGTCCGGAGGAGGCATCTTCCGCAGGAACATACGGTTCACGGACTTTGCGATCTTCGCGCAGGACGATGTCAAACTGTTGCCGCGGCTGACGGCTAATCTCGGCTTGCGGTACGAAATCTTTGGTGCGCCGACAGAGACCGGCGGACGGCTGGCTAACTTCGACGCCGATATCGCCACCCAAGGACCGGTTCTAGCTGCGGGGACGTTCAACGGTTTTACGGTGCCCTCGAATTTCCAGAGCACAATACCCGCGGGTGTTGTTCAGACTTCCTATGCTGGGTTATGGAAGACCCCGCATGGCGATGTGTCACCGCGGCTTGGTTTCGCATGGCAGTTAACGGACAAGCCTGTTTTGGTAATGCGTGGCGGGTTTGGCGTGTACTACGATCAGCACTCGGCCGGCATAGTCGAGTCCGGTTTGTCGCAGCCTCCGTATTCGACAGGAAATATCGTGCAGGGGGCTGCCAACGGGCCGGCAACTTTGCAGAGCCCCTATGTTCCCCTGGTACTTCCGAACTCGAGTTATCCCATCTTCGTTACAAGGAGCGCGACTTCGCCGCTCCCGTTCACGCAGGGAACCGACCCGAGCATCACCGACGCTCAGACCTTGGAGTACAACCTCAACTTTCAATATGCGCCAGGGCGCGACTGGGTCGCTCAGGTGGGCTATGTGGGGACCCGTTCGGTGCACCGACCAGGGCAGCTCGAATTCAATCAATCGCTGCTGGCCAGTCCGCAGAATCCGATCAATGGAGAGACGACCAACTCGGTCAACAATGTGACTGCCCGACAGCCCTATCAAGGCGTACCTCAGGGCTCGCTTTTTGCAAGATCGATCTTCATCGGAAACTACAACTCGCTCCAGACCAGTATCACGAAGCGGATGTCTCATGGATTCCAGCTGCTGGGCAGTTATGTGTGGTCGAAGAACCTTGATGAACTCAACGGAGAGGGAGGCGACGATACCTTCGAGACCCAGATCCCAAGCAATAACCAGCGTGCACTGAGACTGTCGTCGTATGGTCTCGCGGGTGATGACCGCGACCAGCGAGCAGTCGTGGCGTTCATCTGGTCAGCGCCAAAGTTTGAGTCGCTGTCGGCCCTTCCGCGTCGTATCCTAGCCGGCTGGCAATTCTCAGGAATCGGTGTGATCCAGTCGGGAGCAGCACTCAGCATCTTTGACGGTAACGCAGGCTCGGTCTATGGAAACTTCAACAACCGCGCGCAGGTTACCGGAAGCAATCCATTAACCCATGGCTCGTTGTTCTCCCGGGTGGTCGGTACCGGGCGCTACCTCGATGCGACTGCGTTTACCCGCGCACCCGAGGCACCGTTC
>Ga0302324_100019059_pt1 | contig 13496 bp, 10 predicted proteins | sample Palsa_T0_1_FD_201949 | JGI IMG/M metagenome (GOLD analysis project Ga0302324, IMG submission 201949) | Peat permafrost microbial communities from Stordalen Mire near Abisko, Sweden - Palsa_T0_1 | ecosystem: Environmental > Terrestrial > Soil > Palsa > Peat permafrost | place: Sweden: Abisko...
GTCAGGCGTTCAAACGCAGGGTTTACGAAGATTAATGGGTTATCTTCAGCGCCATTGTCGGAAATGGTGATGCCGTCGCGCGAATCCATGACGGCCTGCTTCAAAATTTCAAGATTAAGCATAAAAAACGAACCTCCTTTCCTCGGATAAGCTCAGCAACGAGCGCAGCGAGGGATTACCTCAAGAAAAGGGGAAAAGTAGCTCGCCGAGCTCGTTTCGATGAACGTCGCTTTGGGGCTGCGCTGCGTCGCAGGACGAGCACGCAACGCACAGAGGCGCGGCTGATACTGAGGCGAGCGGCAATCTGCCGTTTGCAGATTCCACGATCAAAAAGCGTTTTGATCTCGGTCATGTGTTTGCGCACTGTTGGCGGCCGTTAAACTCACGCCGGAGGTCTTCGGATAAGATCTTCGCATCGATTCTATTCTTGAACCACTGGTTGTCGAGGCATACATCGTGCAGCCTCGCATCGAAGGACTCGTTTGAGCGATTGTGCCACGACTTACCGGATCCGATGCACGCAGCGTCGGTATTCACGTCCGTGAGCCCACTCAATACCGCTCTGACTCTGCGCGCGTCTGCCTGCTTCTTTAGCCGAGTGTTCTCATGCTCGTCCTGCTGCAGATGCTTCACATCGACCGGTTCAACTTTGTACGAGCCGATTCCGTCACGAGCCGTTGGCGCGTGACGTCAAGCAATCGGCGGGCTAAATCCAGTCGCTTCGTTTGGTGGCGCACAGACCGATCAAGTAATCGCGGCCACGATTGAACGACTTGGGTTTCAGCGTGCGCGAGCGGACACTGAAATGAATGCTGTGATTGATGTGAACGCGAATTCCAATGCAGTTGCCAAATCGGGAAGTGTTCAGGGTGTAGCGGCCACTGCTTCAGCATCGGCAAAATCGACGACAAGAGCCGGAACGGTTTTCAGCGTCACACCGGGTCTGTTCCAGCTCTTCCAATCAAACTTCGACTACCAACTGGCAAGAGGTATGTTAGCCGGTGCCTATGGAGATGGCGGGGCGCAGTCGGTGAGTCATACTCTACGGCGCGACGGATTAAGGACAAAGATATAGAGAGCTGGACTGTTGAGTGGACGGCTACCGCAAGCAGGATAGAAGCCATAGCCACTAAATGTCTTAGCGGTGATCATATTGTGAGTGCCCGCGAGGCGTTCCTGCGTGCATGCGTGTACTGGAGAACAGGACTGTTCTATCTCAAGACCAAAGACGCACGTCAATTGGAAATGTATAAGCACCACCGGTCATGCTTCAGGCAGGCGGCAATGCTGTTTGACCCACCGATTGAGACGGTAACGATTCCTTAGGAGAATGGTAAGACGCTGCCTGGGTATTTTATGCGTGCTTCTGCCGACGGTGTTCCGCGTCCGACCGTGATGATTATTGGAGGAGGCGACAGCACCTGCGAGGAACTATATGACTTTGGTGGTGGTGCCGCAGCGGTGCGTCGAGGCTACAACGCCTTCTTGTGGGAAGGACCGGGACAGGTGGGCCCGCTGTTGAGCATAGCTGGCGAGGGCGAGGGACCATCGGCGAACGGTCGGGCACGCGTTCTACGAGAAGCTGACCTGTTCAAAAACGGAACGGTTAGTCACTCCAGCGGAAGGCGGGGAGGCACACTGCCAAATCAATAATCCGAGCCTCAAGCACCAGATCGAGTTCGACTGGTTAGATGATGTCTTCAAGAAGAACAAAACATAGTCGGTTTTCGTTTTAATTTTGCTCGAATCTGCTGTCCCGCCGTCAGCGTCGTTGCTAAGGCTCGGTGGTCAGTGCCGTGGAGTTAACGCCTGGCGCCGGTATCGAATGCCCGCGCCTTCCAATTTCGATGACCGCTTCCGAGGTGCGCCGTGAGAAGGCGGCGTTTTCCAGTGGGTGAGAGTCCCACCCGGCAACGGCTCCAGCCGGAAGCAACCGGAGCAACTATGGAGGTAACGAAATAGTTGAAGCCTTCGGGGAAACCGTCACGAAATACGGTGACGGTGCGAGTGTGCAGGCCGTAACGCGAGTGAACGCCGAGCAAGCCTCGAAAAGGTCGATGCACAGGCCGACCCGAAACTCTGATCGGGGAAGGCTGATACGACTGGGGAAGCGAGCAGATGGAGCAGCCAGTCGCTGTGCCGGGGTAGTGGCGACAGCATGTACACAAAGGAAAACGCACGCAACACGGGAAACCCCAAGGCGTGGTGAGGAAGATCAACCGGACGCCCGTGAGGGATGGGCCGGACGCCCTGGGGTGACGGAGAGGCCAGTAGTACCGAGGAAACCGGGTAACGCCGGTGGAGGAAAGGGGCCTCAGTTCAGGACAGACGCAACAAGTAGTGAGGGACAGGAGATTGGGCAACCTATCAACTCCGAAAAGTGTTCAGAAGCTGCAGACGGCGTTACAGCGTTACACGCGAAAGCGAAGACAGAAGTCGGCTATCGCTTCTACGCTCTGTACGACAAGATCTACCGAGAAGATATCTTGGCTCACGCCTATGCCCAGTGCCGCTCGAATGAAGGGGCGCCGGGAGTGGACGGTCAAGCCTTCCCGGATGTCGAGGCGCACGGGGTACAGCGGTGGCTCGGCGAACTGGCGCTTGCGCTCAAGGAGGAGGCTTATCGACCGGACCCTATAAGACGAGTGTTTATCCCGCAAGCCGACGGCAAACTCAGGCCGCTGGGCATCTCGACTCTGCGGGATCGGGTGTGCATGACAGCGGCGATGCTAGTGCTCGATCCGATCTTTGAAGCCGACCTTCCAACCGAACAGTACGCCTATCGGCAGGGCCGCAATGCCCAGCAGGCGGTGATCGACGTGGAAGAGACGCTGTACCGAGGCCATCCGGACGTCGTGGACGCCGACCTTGCGGAGTACTTCGGCAGCATTCCACACTCAGACCTGATGCGCTCGCTCGCGCGACGCATCGTAGATGGGCGTGTGCTGCATCTGATCAAGATGTGGCTGGAATGTGCCGTGGAAGAAACCGATGATCGAGGAAGGAAGACGCGAAGTACGCAGGCCAAGGATAGTGGACGCGGCATCCCGCAGGGATCTCCAATCTCACCGCTGCTGGCGAATCTTTACATGCGCCGGTTCGTGCTGGGATGGAAGAAGCACGGGCTGGAGGAAAGCCTCGGCACGCGCATCGTGACCTATGCGGACGACCTGGTGATCTTATGCCGGCGTGGCCACGCCGAAGAGGCATTGACGCGCATGCGAGAGATCATGGGTCGACTGAAGCTCACGGTTAACGAGGAGAAGACGCGAATCTGCAAGGTCCCGGAAGGGGAGTTCAACTTCTTGGGATACACGTTCGGGCGGATGTATCAGCGGACGAGCGGCAAAGCCTATCTGGGTGTGCGGCCGTCCAAGAAGAGCGTCCGGCGCATGGTCGAGAAACTCCATGCGTTGACCGATGTCTCCGGAACGTGGCAAGAGACCACACAGTTGGTGGATCAGTTGAATCGTACCTTGCGCGGCTGGGCGAACTACTTCCAAGTAGGGACCGTCAATCGTGCATACCGGGCGCTCGACAACTACACGGCTGTGCGGTTACGTCGGTGGTTGCGCCACAAGTACAAGGTCAGGCGACACCGGGGCGGGACCTATCCACTCTCGCACCTGTACGGGTACTTCGGTCTCGTACGCCTGACGCGGCTTGGGCGTGGCCCGTCGTGGGTGAAGGCGTGAAGTTCTGTCCGAGAGCCGGATGCGGGAGATCTGCACGTCCGGTTCGATGAGCGGGGTGTGAAAACGGAGCTACGGTGAAGGTACTTGGGCACCGCCAGACGCAAGGGGCGGCAACAGACAACCCGAACGTACTGCCACCGCGTCACATCCCGACTCTACCGATGCGATCGGCGGCCTGGGTCAAAGCCAGCCGTTGTTGGCCGATGGCAATCTTGACATTAATGGTCTTGACCCTGATCGTCTCGACCTTTGTGGGCTGGCGATAGCCGACATCGGTAATTAACGAATCCCGCCCGTGATTTGAACCTACAAGCTGCTCGTGCGGCCGTGCGAGGAGTTTGAGGTCGGCAATGCGCTCGAGTGTAGGGTGGCGTTGTTAGTGCGCCAGCGTACAGACTCAGCATAGATCCTGCCTTTTACTTTATAGCTGCCTCGAGAGTGCTGAACGGGTACCGAGCTGTCGGCCGCGACTTGGCATCGAACAAACGTACAGGAGAAAGCCTCTGTGATTACAAAGAGTAGAGGGCGCCTATTGCTCGCTTGCGCGATAGGATCTGCGCTCGGGGCGGCGGCCCTGGCCTCCCTGACGCTCGTTCAGCCTGCGGCGGCAACGGCGCAATTCGCCACCGAAACCGGAAAGTCTTGCGGAGACTGTCACACGAATCCATCAGGCGGCGGTCCGCTCACACCCTTCGGGCAGAAATTCAAGGACAATGGGAACAAGCTGCCGAAGTGAGATACGTCGTCAACTTCGGCGCACGAGTCAGGGGATCGCGTGTTCGCTAAGAAGCGCGATGATGAGTGCAAGGCAGCCGACCATGTGCGTCACGAGGGTCAGCTCGATACTCTGCTTGAGCCGTCGTCGCCCGCTCGGCTCGAACGATATACCAGTTAGCGCCCTGACACTGACGGCCGCGAGCACCAGCGCGGGAAGTGCGTACCAGATCGGCAAGGCGTGACGCAAGATAGCGATCGCCGAGGCCGCCAAGGCAATCGCAGTAAGAGCGCCATAAATCCACTGCGCACCGCGTGCGCCCCAGCGCACCACGAGGGTGCGCTTACGCACGCGCCGGTCGGAGTCGACATCGGGGACCTCGTTGATGACCAAAATCGCCGCCGCCCATGCGCTCACTGGCAAGGAGAGCAGCGCCGCGCTGAAATCAAATCGCCCGGTCTGCAACCAAGCGGCACCGATCACCGGCAGCGCGCCGAAGGCGATCGCCACGGCCGCCTCGCCAATACCACGCGCAGACAGCTGGGCGCCGGGCAACGAATAAAGCAGTCCAAGCCCTAGACCTGCAACGCCGAACAGGATCACGCCTGGACCTCGCAACAGCGACAGGACAACTCCGAGCGCTAACGCGCCGGCTGCCAAACCCAGTGCCAGCCACTCCATCTCGCGGCGCGATAGGAGGCCCGATTGTATGAATCGCGAACCACCTGTGTAAGGGTAGATGTGGTTTGTATTGTCGGCGTCGGCGCCGATCTGATCATCGCCGACGTCGTTGTACACGTTGGCCGCGGCGTGCGCGAGCACTATGGCGGCCAGAGCGAGTGCTAACAGCACGCCGTCGAAGCGGTGCAGGCTCGCGATGGCCCACGCGGTACCCACCAGCACCGGCAGCACCGCGGCGGTGAAAAACGCGGGACGGGTAGCGAGGAAAGCGCGGCGCGCCGCCGCTGTCAGACCAGGTCCGGCAAGTGAAGGCGATGGCCTGTCGAGTGGCTGACGGGTTTGGAGCATATCGTTCACCTATCTTTGATCAGGCACGTCGAGATCGGGTCGAGTATGCTTTGCAGGTGGCAGTCGCAGCAGAGCATGTCTTTGAGCCTGACCAGGCTTGGTGGCAGCGGCTGTTTGCGGCCATCGACGCTCGCGATGCGGCGGCATTCGTTGAGTATCTTACTCCCGATGCGCAGTTCAGGTTCGGCAATGCCCCGACGGTCATCGGTTCCGAGGCGATTCGTGCCGCCGCGGCGGGGTTTTTCGCAGCGATAGCCGCGTGCCGGCACCGAGTGTTGCGCACGTGGACCGACAGTGAGAGCGCCACGGTTGCCTGCGAGGGCACAGTGACCTATACGCGCCATGATGGCTCTGCCGTCTCGGTGCCGTTCGCCAACGTGTTCGAGCTGCGCGGCGAAAAGATCGCCGCGTACCGCATTTACATCGATAACTCGCCGCTCTTTGGCGCAGCGTCCTGAGAGCGCACTCATGGCGCCTTGCTCGCGCTCGCGCCGGCGAATTGATAGCGGAAAGTAATACCAATCAAATTCACATTGTCCCGATAGGGCTGGATTCCCAAAGCCAATAGATTCGGCACGGTGGCAGGTCCCACACCATCGAGGGCCCAATCATTGCTGTTGTAGCTTTCGTGCTCATAGCGCAGATGTACCTGCAGCACAGGAGTCCATCGATACGTGACTCCCAGCCGCGCGGAATCGAGTTTGGTCCAGTTCTGTGGAAACCCCTGCGCCAGGCCGCCGAGCACGGAGTTTGTGTCCGCGTAGGATGGGGCGTGCACGTAGTCCATGGTAAGGGCCCAGCGCTGGCTGACAACCCACTGCCCACCGATGCTCATGTTCCAATAGCGCTGTGTGCCCGAGATGACCCAGGGCGCGGTCGTGGCATCGATGAATCCGTTCTGCGCGTCGTACAGGCGCTGGTAACCAATATCGAGATAGGCGCTCAGGGTTTCACGCGGGATCCAGGTCAAGGTTGTTGACCCGCGCTGCTCGTGCGAGGCCTGCAGGCCCAGGAGCGAGGAGCGGTAATCGTCCTTCGCCAAATAACCCTCGAGCGCCCAGGTGATCGTCGGCGTGACGACCCATGAACCGGTGAGCGTGGAGAATACTCGATCGCGCGGTGCGTAGTTGTAATCGAATACGAGCGGGTTTTCACCGACCGGCAACGCCGTTACATCCAGCGCTGAGGACTTGCGCAGCCCATCGCCATATTTGAACGTAAAGCTCAAGTTATCGATCGGAGTGATCGCGAGACGTCCCCAGCTCTCGACGTCTTGAGTGTGTGTGAATACCTGATCAGGTGAGTAGCGCACATCCAGGAATTGTCCGCCGACCCCGACGCGCAGCCAACGCAGCAGCGCATAATCGGCGCCGCCATCGAGTCGCTCGCGATCCTCGCCATAGCGGGGCGTCACCGCGGTGCCGCCCGGGAATGTGTCGGTTACGACATAGGTGATCGCAAGCGGCGTGGTTTGATCGTTTCGTCCGTCATAGGTGGCATTGCCCCGCAGGCTGAGCTTCGGCAGCGGCCTTGAGGCGAGACCCAGCGCGTAGTGCGACAGGCGCACATCGCCATCGAGCGAACCCGGCACCGGTACGCTGGCGTCGGGCAAGGTGCTTACGGGGAGAAACGGGGCGTTCTGCCGCAGGCTGCCGAGCGAGGCGCTGTACGTGAGTGTCGTGGCGAACCACGGCAGCTGAACGTTTCCCGTGGCCGCGAACTGCTGCAGCGTGTTGCCGGGCGGATCGGCGAGGCGCCCCTGCGTCGAGCCCGGCACGAGCGGCAGGTAGGGGTTCGCAAAACTCAGCGAATCGTTGCCGTCCTCGAACCAGGAGCCGGTGTAGGTTAGCCGTAAGCTCGCCTTGCTGCCCGCCCAGGCGGCGCCGACGTTAAAGGAGTTGGTAATGTAATCGATCGGTTGGGCCAGCTGCACCGCTTCGGTAAGAAAGCTCGCGCTGGTCAGGTCGGTGCCGTTCTTTTCCTGGCGGCGAAACTCACTGAATATCGTCCAGCTTGGGCTGGCAAAAAATTGCCCGAGCAAAGCCACGGTACGGCGCTGAGTCCCGATGTTGACCGGCGACACACTGGAATTGAGCGTGCTCATACCGGAGGTCGCACCCGCTGCCACCCAATCGGACGGCAATCCGAGACGCCCGTCGTTGTTCCGGAAGGGGGTGACGGTCGTGTCGTACAGGTCGCTCGGCTGGCCGTCGTAACTCAGGCGCAGGTCGTAGCGGCCGTCGCGGCCACCTTCCACGATGCCATCGCGCGAGGCCAGTCCCAGGCGCTCGAGCTCATAGTTCACGTAGGAGCCGTCCTCGCTGTGCCATTGTCCATCGGCGCCGGCATCGACATAGGCGGTACTGCGATCTACCCCGGTGTAGCGACCATAGTTCGCGTTCGCGCCGCTCGCCGCCAGTGCGCCTACATCGTTTTCGCCCTGGTAGCCTTCGAAGAACGGGCACTGCGTGCAAGTCCAGCTGCTGGTGTCCGGACTCGCAGCGCCAGCCAGCGCGCCCGCGGCGGCCAGCGTGCCGGCGAGTCCAAGAGCCGACAGTGCGTAAGGGTCGCGATGGATCCGTGTCATCGCTACTGCCTAGCGCATCAATGCTCGGCCCGAGGGTGAATTCGAGCCGTGCACCTGCGAGTGACAATTGGTGCAGCCGCCGCCAAGCAGGTACGCGCTTGGCGTGCCTCCGGGCAAACCCTTGGGCGTATTGGCAATGGACGGATGGCCCGCGCCTTCGTGGCAGGTCTGGCACAGGAATGGAGGCCGCGTTTTTAGCAGCGCCGGCTGTGCCGATCCGTGCGGCTCGTGACAGGTGCTGCAGTCCTCCGTCACCGGCTGGTGTTCCCACAGAAATGGGCCGCGGTATTCAGCATGACAATTCGTGCAGGTCTCATTCACGGTGTTCTTGACCAACTGCGCCGGAGCCGTCGAACCATGCGGCGTATGACAGTCTGTGCAGGCCATCTGGCCTTCGCGCATCGGATGATGCGAAGGCTTGAACAGATCGGTGTGCTGCGCCTGATGACAACTCGTGCAGACCTCGATCTGGGTTGCCTTTGTCTGCACGGGATCCTTCTCCACGTGCAAGGTGTGGCAACCCGCGCACGGCACATTGCTGGCGGCGTGTGCGCTCGTAGACCAGTCATGCGCTGCGTTTGATTGATGGCAGCCCAGGCAATTGGTGTTCTGCTGGGTCGCCGGTGTGACTGATTTTGATCCGAAGACGATCAGACCCGCGGGCGGCCCGCCGCCGGCTCGGACATGTGCACCGCCCGGTCCGTGGCAGGCCTCGCATTGCAGCCCGCCGTGACCGAAGGGACCGCGTGGATCGTTAGGACGCGCGTGCTTGGTACGGAAAATGCCGGTGACCGCGACGTTGTTATGGCAACCCAGACAGGTGTCGGCGCCCTGCGGACTGTAGGCCGACGCGGCGGGCGCGGGCGCGGGCACGGGTGCCGGCGCGGGTGCGGGTACGTCCGGTGCAGGTGCCGCGATCGCCGGCACCGCGACGCTCGATACGAGAGCGGCTGCAATCAGGGTCAGGCGCGCGCGCGCAAGCCGGTTCACTCTCAAGTGCCCGAGGCGGGGATTTTATGCTCGACCATGACATCGGCGACGCCACCCGGACCGTGACAGATGGCGCAGGTCTCCACGGGCACCGGGTTTGGACCGAGAATGGTCCGGCCCTCGGCGTCTTTCGCGACGGTGGTCGAGCCGCCGTTCTGCAGCATGTGTGCGCTGCTCAGCGCATCGACATGGCAAGCCGAGCACACCGACATGTTGGCGGATGTTGCAATAGGATTGCCGGCGCTGGTCGGGTTGGGCACTTGCTTGGATAGACCGGTCAGAAAAGTCGTCGCCTGCACCGCAGTATCGTTCACCGGGTAGTAGCTGGTGCCCACATGACAGGCATCGCAGCGATTGAGCTGGCCCGGATAGACCACATCGGTGAAATTGTTGACCGAGCCGCCGAATCCGTAGATCACAAAAGGCGATCCGGCGGCTCCGCGAACGCTGCCGTCATGGATTGCATGGATCATGTGCTTGAAGTCGATGCTCTGCTCCCACATACCGTCGATTCCCGCCGCGGTCAGAGTTTGACGTTCGCTGACGTCTGTGGAGGCCGGGTTGTGGCAGGCGACGCAGACCTGCGCGTTGTCATTGCGGTTGTCCCCGTGCAGATCGAGCGCGCTGTGGCAGACATCGCATTTGGCGACATCCACGACGACGCGCCGTGCGAGCGGCGTAGCGCCGGCGACGTTCCCATAGGCGACGGCGCTGGTCACGGGGATGGCAGTCGCCCCCGGTCCTGTCGTGACGACGCCCGGATGGCCTTCGATGACGACCGCGATGTTCCGGATGGCGGGGCAGGCGGTGACCCCGGCCGGCGGGCAATTGGCGGCTGGCGCGGGCGGCAGTGGTGTGGGCGATGTCAGCGTGAAGGCGCCGTTCGCGTCGGGTCCAGCGATCGCCGCAAGTGGTACCGCCGCGGCACAACCGGCTACCGCGAGCGGGTTGAGGGAGAAGGGCTGGCCCCAGGTGGCCGCGGTCGCACCGCTGCCCCAATTGGTGTAGTCGCTGGTTTCCCACGCGATGTCAATCGCCAGGCGTGCCGCGCCGCCGTTGGCGCAGACAGGTTGACCGGTACCCGGATCGGTGCCGGCAAAGGCTGCCGCGGTCAGGATGTTGTAGGGCGCATTGCCGTTGGTCGGGTCGACGACCGAGAACTTCACGACCGGATATAGCTGATTGGCGCCGCCGGTGTTGAATGTAATGCTGTTGACGATGTACTGGAACTTGGTCGCCGCGACGACCTCAGGGATCACGTGTGCCGCGACCACCTGCAACTGTCCGCTGTCGATGGTCGAGCTTGGACCGTGGCAGGTGGCGCACTGCGTGTCGTTGGCGATGATGCCGGTGCTGTGATTCGCGCCGGTGGCGAAGTTCACGTTGTCATGGCAGGCACCGCAGGCCTCCATCGTCGGCACGGTCATGTAGTTGGCGGCTTGCGTCAGAGCCGGAACGTTCTGTACGTGGCAGGTCACACAGTTGCGCGTGTCCTGGGGGTAGAGCAGGGTATTGAAGTTCGTCAGTGACGCCATATAGCCGATGATCCAATAGCCCTGGCCGAGTGTCGGGGTCGTGTTCGGCACCGTTGCCGTCTGGATGCTGGGCAATGTATTGCCCGAGTGAAGCTTATGAGCGAACACCTTCATGTCCAGCGTGTTGCCGCTGTACGGATCGGTGGTTCCGGGGTTGTGGCACATCACGCAGTACTGCACCTCGACGCGTGCGCCGCCGTGCGCGGTGAGCTGCGTGTGACAGTTGTCGCAGGTTGCCGTCTCGACGATCTCGCGGCTGAAGATACCGCTCGTTGCGCCCGTGGAGGGCTGGAAGGTGTAGGCGCCATTGTTCGCCTGAGCCAGGCCGCGGATTTCGAAGGCGACCCGATGCGTCAACGTCGCGCCATAGATCACATTCGGATCTTTGGTGATGTCCTTGGCAAAGGTGTATTGGTAGGTGCCGTCCCCGTGGTCGACAAACGTGCCGCTGGTGGCGGCCTCGACCGTCGCCTGCGTCTTCGGTACCGTCGCGCAGGCGGTCACCGAGGCCGGACACGGCGTCGGGGTCACTGTCCCATAGATATACGAGTTCCACTGGCTCGCCGAGCCGTTTTCACCGGGCACGAGTTGCGCGATCGCGAAGCCTAAGTCGCTGGCCGGCAGACCCTGTACGGGCGCCCCGGTTTGATCGACCAGCTCGAATTTCACCACCGGCGGCCCATCGATCGCGACGCTGGTAATGGTCCCGGTGATGGTGGTCGCGGCGCTGACGTTGAGTGCCGCCCCGCTCGCTGGTGGGACCTGCGAGCCGGTGGTACCGGTCGAACTCGCTGGGCCCGCTGGGCCCGCTGGACCGGTCGTGCCGCTACAGGCCGCCAGGAGCACACCGAACATTGCGCAGCCGGTGATCAGCGCGCGCCAGCGGTCGCGCTGCCGGTCGCGACTCCCGATCGTGCAGGCCATAGAAATCTCCCAAAATGGTCTCGGCGATCAAGTAACGCTCGGGCTCAGGCCGTACGCTCTTCGAAAGCATTGGCCCTTCGATGCTAAATGGACGTCGATGCCGACCTCTGTTCGGTAACGCACAGAGCAGGGGCAGGGACGGCAGTTAACTTCCATTGCCCACGCCGAGTTAGAAGTCGGGCGCAGCCTTTATGCTTGATGACAATTTCGTTGCACGATGTTGATCGAGAGTGTGGGACGCGTGCTGCCGTTCACTGCCGCGCAAATCTTTGACCTGGTAGCCGATATCGAGCGCTATCCCGAGTTTCTGCCCTGGTGGATATCAGCAACGATCACAAAACGCGAGGTCGATACGTGGTTTGTCGAGCAAGTGCTGGGCCGAGGACCGGTGCGCGTCCGATTCGCATCCCGGGCGGTACTGATGCGGCCGGAGTTCATCGACATCACCTCATCGGATCTGCCCTTCCGGCAGTTCACGCTCCGCATTCGGGTCGTGCCCAATGCGTCGGCGGGATGCAGCCTGAGCATTTCGGCTCGCGTAGAGCTGAGGTCATTGATTCTTCAGCAACTCATGCAGCGAGTCCTGGCCACGTCGATTGATGACATCATCGGTGCTTTCGAGGGGCGTGCCCACAGTGTTTACGACCATCTCAATGCTCGCCCAGTCGGCGCGCAGCTCACAGGATTCAGACATGACAGTGGATAATTTTCAGCTCATGCGTTCTTTGAAGGTCCACAGTGAACTCGACTGAGCCCTTGCGAGGGCGCTTCGCGCAATGGCTCTGGCGGCGTCCGCAGCGCTGGTTCCTACTGGGCATACCGGCGGGGGGGCTGCTTGCCTTCCTCATCGGCATCGGATTTTCGGGCAGCTTCGTTGCCGCACTGAAAATTGCAGAAACCGACAAGTTCTGCACCTCCTGCCACGAAATGAACACTCCGTTCCAGGAATACACGCGTAGCGTGCATTACTCGAACCCGTTCGGCATTCAAGCGAGCTGCGGCAACTGCCACGTGCCACCGGCATTCCTGCCGGGCTTGTTGCGCCACATTCAGGCGTACTCTGAAGTCTGGGGACACATGACCGGAGAGCTCAATACGCCGGCGAAGTATGAGGCGCTGCGCCTGCAACTCGCCCAGAAAATCTGGGCGGAACTCAAAGCGAACGATTCGGCAGAATGCCGCAGCTGTCATACGCCCGCCGCCATGGCATTTGGGCAGCAACCGGCAGCGGCAGCCAGTGCGCACCAATCCCTGGCCAAGAGCGGCATGACCTGCATCGATTGCCACAGAGGCGTGGCGCATTCACTGCCTCAGGGCGGCTAAGCGGCCGCCCCGGCGGCGCGACGGCGTCCCCGCAAGTATCGAACCAGGATACGGGTGATCTCGGCAATTCTGAAATTGAACAGTCGGCGCGGCCAGAATAGCTCGCGCTTGTCGCACACGGTGGAAATGCTGAAGCGGGAGATCTCACCTTTGAGCGCCGCGACCGTGGCCTGTGCGTCGTCGCGCTCGATTCCAGCATCGAGCCGGGAGCGCAGCGAGCGCGCGGCGGCGATGTTGATTGCGACCTGGCGGCCACGCCGCGGCGATAGGCGGCCATGCTTTACTTTCAGCTCGTTGAGACGCTCGGCGGCATCGTAGGTGGCATCGACCAGCTGGCGGCGAGTCATCCACTTCGTCTCATAGTTCAGTATCTGCTCCCAGGTCGGCTGGATCAGGAGCTGTCGATGCTCCTCGAGCGTGCGTGCGAACAGGCGGTAGCCAAAGCGCTCGGGTTCCTCGAATCCCCGGCTGCCGGGATCGATGAAAGGACCCATGGGGGAAATGAAGCAGGACAGTCGCTTGTCGCCGAGCTCAAACAGATGCCCGCAATACTCGACGGTATCGCGAACTGATTCACGGGTCTGCGCCGGCAGGCCGATCATGAAGAAGACATCGATTCGCTGGCAGCGCAGCCGCAGCGCCTCCTTGAAAAGCGATTCCATGTCCTGCGTGGTATAGCCCGACTCGCCTTCCTGGGC
>Ga0302324_100019062_pt1 | contig 13495 bp, 6 predicted proteins | sample Palsa_T0_1_FD_201949 | JGI IMG/M metagenome (GOLD analysis project Ga0302324, IMG submission 201949) | Peat permafrost microbial communities from Stordalen Mire near Abisko, Sweden - Palsa_T0_1 | ecosystem: Environmental > Terrestrial > Soil > Palsa > Peat permafrost | place: Sweden: Abisko...
CAAATTTCAAGTACGTCTTTATCGCCTGGGCGATCATTTGGAGCGCATCGAAAGCCCGGACAAGCTGAACGCATCGGCGCCCGCCACGCATATCGGCGACGGTCTGAAGGAAGTGCTGGCCGATGCAGCTACGCTGCCCATCGGCGCGGTGGTTCTGATGAGCGACGGCGCGGACAACAGCGGCGGTATCGATCTCGACACCATCTCCGAACTCAAGCGGCAGCGCATTCCGATTCATACAGTCGGCTTCGGCCGCGAACGCATGGCCCACGACGTGGAGCTGACCGACGTCCAGATGCCCGCGCGCTCGCTGGTAAAATCGCGCCTCCAAGCCCAGGTCACCTTCCATCAGTGGGGACTGAAGGGCGAGAAAGCCCGGCTGGTGGTGCGTGATGCGGGAAAGGTTTTGACGTCGCGCGACATTGTTCTGGCAGGGGACGGCGCCGCGCAGACTGAGACCGTGCTGTTCACCGCCGGGGACGCCGGAGTGAAGAACCTGCAATTCTCCATCGACGCCTTGCCTCAAGAGGACAATAAGAACAACAACGCTTTGACGCGCGTCCTGTATGTGGACAACGCCAAGCCGCGTGTTCTTTACATGGAAGGCGAACCGCGCTGGGACTATAAGTTCCTGCGGCGCGCGGTGGAAGACGACAAGAATATCGACCTCTACAGCGTGGTCCGAACCACGCAGAACAAGCTGTACGTGCAGGTGCCCACCGACGCGCCCAAGGACGAGTTGAAGGACGGTTTTCCCACCAAGGTGGGCGATCTGTTTACTTACCAGGGCATCATTCTCGGCAGCGTGGAAGCGAATTACTTCACCCCCGCGCAGCAGGATCTAATCCAGCAGTTTGTAGACCGGCGCGGCGGGGGCCTGCTGTTTCTGGGCGGCCGGGCGGCGCTCGGGGACGGTGGTTACGAAAAGCCGCCCTTCGCCGATCTGCTGCCGGTTCATCTTCCCGACAGCAAGAACACTTTTCATCGCGATGCCGCGACGGCGGAATTGACGCCGGCCGGCCGCAACAGCCTGATCACGCGCATTGAGGACAATCCCGATGCCAATGAGGCGCGTTGGAAGAAACTGCCTTACCTGATGAACTTTCAGGACGCGGGCAAACCCAAGCCGGGCGCGCTGGTGCTGGCGAACATGAAGGTGGCAGGCACCACATTGCCGCTGTTGATCACGCAAAATTACGGCCGCGGACGCACCGCCGTTTTCGCTACCGGCGGCGACTGGCGCTGGCAGATGCTGCAGCCGGTGGAAGATATGAGCCACGAGCTGTTCTGGCGGCAGCTGTTGCGCTGGCTGGTGAGCGACACGCCCACGCGCGTGGTAACGTCTATCGCGCGCCCCGTGCTGTACGATGACGGCCGCGTGCATTTGCGGGCGGAGGTCCGCGACACCACCTTTCTGCCCACCAGCGACGCCACCATCCAGGCGCGCATCGTCGGCCCCGATGGCGGCGCGCAGAGCGTCGACCTGCATCCCGATTCGCTGGAGCAGGGTGTGTACTCGGCCGACTGGGATGCGGGCAAAGCGGGATCCTACGTGGCCGAAGTAACCGCCACGCGCGGCCAGCAGGAACTGGGGCGCGATGTGATCACGTTCCGCCGCGAGGACGGAGTGGCGGAGAATTTTCACCTGGAACAGAATCGCGATCTGCTGGAGAAGCTCTCCTCCCAAACCGGCGGCCACTACTACCGCCCAGATGCCGTGAGCCGGCTGGGCGAAGATATTTCCTACTCCGACGCCGGCATCACGGTTCGCGAAACGAGAGACCTGTGGGATATGCCCATCGTGTTCTTCCTGGTGTTGCTGCTGTGCTGCACCGAGTGGGTGTTGCGCAGAAGGTGGGGTGTAGTATGAAGGTTGGCTTGTTAGCCATTGGCTTATTGGCCACCGGCGCTCTTCACGCGGCGACATTCTATGTCACGGTGGCCGGTCTGGGCGGCGAGTCCGACTACGAGCAGCGCTTTGCCTCGCAGGCGCAAGAAATCGACAAGCTGCTGCACGCGTCGGGTGGAGACGCCAAGATAACCACGCTGTACGGAGCGCAGGCTACCAAGGCGAACCTGCAGAACGCGCTGGCGCAGGTGGCGCGCGACGCCAAACCGAACGACGCGTTCGTATTGATGCTCATCGGCCATGGCAGTTTCGACGGTTACGAATACAAGATCAACCTCCCCGGCCCCGACCTTTCGGGCGTCGAATTGGGCGCCCTGCTCGATCGCATCGGATGCACGCGCCAGCTGGTGGTGAATATGACCAGCGCGAGCGGCGGTTCGCGCGCGGCACTGGAAAAAGCCAACCGCGTGGTGATTACGGCCACGAAGTCCGGCAACGAGAAAAACGCCACCGTGTTCGCCCGCTTCTGGGTGGAGGCGCTGCGCGATCCCTCCGCCGACACCGACAAGAACGAAACCGTCTCGGCACTCGAAGCATTCACTTACGCCGAGACCAAAACCGCGCAATTCTACGAGACGCAAAAGCGCCTTGCGACGGAGCATCCAATTCTTGAAGACACCGGCCAGGGCGACGGCGAACGCAAGCCATCGCCCGAGAATGGCGAGGGTCTGAAAGCGGCGCAGTTTGCACTGCTGCGGATCGGCACGGCGCAAGTGGCCGCCAGCACGCCCGAAAAGAAAGCGCTGCTTGAAAAGCGCGACCAATTGGAAGAGGCCATCGACAAACTGAAATACGAAAAAGCCGCCATGCCTGCCGAGGACTACAAAAAGCAGCTTCAGTCGCTACTGCTCGATCTGGCGAAAACACAAGCGGAGCTGGACAAATGAGCGCGCAACACGTTTCTGAGCCGCGACCGTTAGGGAGTCGGTTGCTGTTCGCGATGTCCCTGCTCGTCCTTCCCCTGGCCGCGCAATCGCTCGACGAATGCCGAGCGCTTCGTCATCACGGCAAGCTCGCCGAGGCGCAGACTTGCTTTGGCCGCCTCGCCGCAAGTTCTAATCCCTACCTTCGCGCCGAAGGACTGTGGGGCGTCGAACGCTACCAGGAAGCCAACGATCAGTTTCGCGATCTGATCAAGCAGTATCCCAAGAACGCCGATTACCGCGTCCGCTGGGGTCAGCTGTTTTTTGAGCGCTTCAACAACGATGAAGCGCACAATCTGTTCGAAGAGGCGCTGAAGATCGACAAGGACAATGCGCAAGCGTACCTTGGCATGGCGCGGGTAGAAACCGAAGGCTTCAGCAAACACGCCGTGGAAGCCGCCCAAAAGGCAGCCGATCTGGATCCGAAGCTTTACCAGGCGCACGAGCAGCTCGCCTATCTCGCGCTCGAAGATAACGACGAGGAGACGGCCGCCAAGCAAGCCGACCTGGCATTGGCCATCTCCGGCGAAGCGCTGGACGCCATGGCGATTCATCTCGCTATCGACTTTCTGCATGACAAGAACGACTCGCCCTGGGCCGATCGCATTCTCAAGGTCAATCCGGCCTACGGCGAGGCTTACTCCACGGCCGGTCATTTCTTTTTCATCAATCGCCGCTACGACGAAGAGATTCGCGCGTACCGCAAGGCGCTCGAATTGAATCCCCGGCTATGGGAAGCGCGGGCGCATTTGGGTGTCAGCCTCATGCAGCTGGGCGACGATACGGAAGCTCGCCAGCAGCTGGAAGAGTGCTACAACGCCAACTACAAGAGCTACGAAACGGTAAATACTCTGCGCCTGCTCGACAAGTACAAAGACTTCATCACCTATAAAACTCCCACCACCATTCTTCGCCTGGATAAGAAGGAAGCTGATCTGCTGCGTCCCTATGTGGAGTCCGAGATCGAGCGCAACATGGCGGCGTACGAAAAGAAATACCAGATGAAGCTGCAGGGTCCCCTGCAAGTGGAAGTTTATCCCGATCACCCGGATTTCGAGGTCCGTACCATGGGCATGCCGGGCATCGGCGGGATTTTGGGCGTCACGTTTGAAACCGTCATCGCCATGGACAGCCCGTCCGGCCGCCCGCCTGGAAGTTTTCATTGGGCCAGCACGTTGCGTCACGAGATGAGTCACGCCTACGTCCTGCAGGCCACCAACAGCCGTGTTCCGCGCTGGTTCACCGAAGGTCTGGCAGTGTACGAAGAGACTGCCGCGGCGCCCGACTGGGGCGACCGCCTGGATCCGGAAGCCATCCACGCCATTCAGCACAAATTGCTGCTGCCGGTAGCCGAGATCGACCGCGGATTCATCCGGCCCAGCTATCCGTCGCAAGTGATCGTGTCCTATTTCCAGGGCGGCAAGATCTGCGGCTACATCGCGGAGAAGTGGGGTTATTCGAAGCTCCTGGACATGATTCACGCTTACGCCAGGCTGGAATCGACGCCCGATGTTTTTCAAAAGGTCCTGGGCATTTCCACCACCGATTTCGACAAGCAATTCCTGGAGTGGCTGGATCGGGAGACCAAAGTCACCACCGATCATTTCGATGCCTGGCGTGAAAAGCTGAAGAGCATGGTGGCCGACGAGCGCGCCATGAAATACGACGAGGTGACCAAAGCCGGCAACGCGGTCCGCGACTGGTATCCCGACTACGTAGAGACCGGCAGCGTGTATGAACTGCTGGCCGACGCCTACACCGCCAAGGGCGACAAGGACGCCGCGCGCAGGCAGCTCGAAAAATATAATGAGGTGGGCGGCCGGGATCCCAAGCTGGTAGAGCGCCTGGCGACGCTCGAAGAAGAAGCCGGCGAACCCAAGAAAGCCGCTGCGGCTCTCGATCGTCTAAACTACATTTATCCCGAGGACCAGGAGCTGCACAAACGATTGGGCGATTTATGGCTCGCACAAAACAACGTGCCCGGTGCGATTCGCGAGTATCGGGCGCTGCTGGCGCTGAAACCGCTGGATCAAGCCGCGTCGCATTACCAGCTGGCCGAGGCTTTGCGCCGGGCCAACAGCCTGGATCAGGCGCGCGACGAAGTGTTGCTGGCTCTGGAGGCCGCGCCCGGATATAAGCCGGCCCAGAAACTACTCTTAGAGATTGCGAAATAATCAGACATGACCACCCCCACACTAGCGATCAATGATTCGGCGGAATTGAAGGAACGGATCGAGCGGTTCCAGGAAGTGCATCGCAGCATCGTGCGCGAAGTCCGCAAAGTCATTGTCGGACAGGAAGAAGTCATCGAACAAGTGATGATCTCGCTGTTTGTGGGCGGCCACTGCCTGATCACCGGCCTTCCGGGAACCGCCAAGACCCTGCTGGTGCGCACGCTCGCGCAGACCCTGGGCCTGGTGTTCAAGCGCATCCAGTTCACGCCCGATCTGATGCCGTCCGACATCACCGGCACCGACATCATTGAAGAAGAGCCCGGTACCGGACGCCGTACCTGGACCTTCGTGGCCGGGCCTATCTTTTCCAACATCCTGCTGGCCGACGAAATCAACCGCACTCCTCCCAAGACCCAGTCGGCGCTGCTCGAAGCCATGCAGGAGCTCTCTTGCACCGTGCGCGGGCATCAATACAAGATCGAAGCGCCCTTCTTTGTGCTGGCCACGCAGAACCCGATTGAACTGGAAGGCACGTACCCGCTTCCGGAAGCGCAGCTCGACCGTTTCCTGTTCAACACCGTGCTCGATTATCTTTCCGCCGACGACGAAGTGAAAGTGGTGGACCTCACTACAACCACCAGCTCCGCGCAGCCCGACACGGTCACCAATGCCGCAGAAATTCTGGCCTTCCAGCAGCTGGTGCGCAGGGTGCCGATCGGCGATACAGTCGCCCGTTACGCGGTGGAGCTGGTGCGCGCTACGCGCCCCAACGACGCCAGCGCCCCCGATTTCGTCAAGCAATATGTGAACTTCGGCGCCAGCGTGCGCGCCGCGCAGTTTGTGGTGCTCGCAGCCAAGGCTCGCGCCCTGTTGCGCAACCGCTATCACGTCGCCTATGAGGATATCCGCGCGCTGGCCGCTCCCATTTTGCGGCATCGCATTCTGCTGAACTTTCACGCGGAATCCGAGCGCCTGGATTCGGACGCCATCTTGAAACGTCTGCTCGAGTGGAAGCCCGAACCGAAATAAATAGCCACAGATAAACACAGATGAACACTGATTCCTGACAAGATTCTTATCCGTGTTTATCTGTGTTCATCTGTGGCTCCATTGAACCATGCAACCCCGCACTCCAACCCGCTTCATCGATCCGGCGCTGCTGGCCGGCATCTCGCACCTGGACCTGGTGGCCAAAACAGTGGTGGATGGTTTTGTCGCCGGCTTGCACCGGTCGCCCGACTTCGGATTCAGCCAGGAATTCGCCGAGTATCGCGCTTACACCCCCGGCGACGACCTGCGCCACGTGGATTGGAACGTCTTCGCGCGCACCGAGCGAATGTATCTGAAGCGCTATCGAGGCGAGACCAATTCGCAGCTCGCCCTGATGCTCGACACCAGCGCATCTATGGGTTATACCTCGCACGGGATCACCAAGCTCGACTACGGCCGCTATCTCACCGTCTCGCTGGCCTACCTCGCCAATCAGCAGCGCGATGCCGCCGGCGTCATCATCTTTGACGACGAAGTTCGCAACTACGTCCAGCCCTCCACTCGCCAGGGCCAGTTCATGCGCGTGGCCCACGCCATCGAGCAGGCCCAAATCGGAACCCGCACGGATTTCGCCAAGCCCTTCATCCATTTTCAGGCGTTCCTCAGGCGTCGCGGCATCGTTATCGTGGTCTCGGATTTCTACGAGCAGCCCGAAACCGTCATCCGGACCGTCGAACCTTTGAAGTATCGCGGCAACGATCTGATCCTGTTTCACGTCCTAGATCCACAGGAGATCCGGCCCAAGCTCAAACAGCCGTCGTTGCTGGTGGACATGGAAACCAAAGACGCCATCGAAGTTTCCCCCGAATACGCCAAGGAAGAATATAACGTCAAGATCGATGCGCACATCGCCGCGCTAAAAAACAAAGCTGCCGCAGCCGGCATCGATTATCAACTTCTACCCACGGACCGGCCGCTCGACGACGCCATGCGCGAGTACTTCTTGATCCGCAAGGGGAGACTGTAGTGTCCGTCAGGTGGGGCGGTCCCCCTGGACCGCAGCCGACGCCCGCGTCGGCTTCACATTATCGTGTGTTTGCGGAGCCGGACCAGGGGTCCGGCGCGGACGATGGCGTCCGCCCCACTGCGATTTATCGAACGCATAGCGTGAAGGAGAGAAGGTAGCCGTGGGTTTCCTGGCCCCTTGGTTTTTGGCCGGCGCGGTGGCCATCGGCCTGCCCTTCTGGATCCACCTGCTGCGCCAATACCGCAGCACGCCGCATCCCTTCAGCTCGCTGATGTTCTTCGAACGGCGAACGCAAAGCTCCATCAAGCATCGCCGCCTGCGTTATCTGTTGCTGCTCTCGTTGCGCGTCGCCTTGCTGCTGTTGATCGCGCTGGCCTTCGCCAATCCTTTTGTCAGCCGCTCTGGCGGCGCCACTGGTGGTAGAAAGATGCTCGTCATCGCGGTGGACAATTCGTTCAGCATGCGGTATGACGATCATCTCGCCCGCGCTAAACAGGCCGCGATTAACGCGCTCTCCCAGCTGAATCCGGGCGAGCGCGGGCAAGTGCTGGCCGTGGGATCGCGCGTGCATTTCCTGACGCAACCGGTCGAAGACGCCAATCAGCTCAAGGCCGCCATCCAAGGCATCCAGCCTTCCGACGAACAGAGTTCGTTCGGCGAGCTGGCGCGCGCGCTGCGCACCATCTCCCAGACGTCGCGCATTCCGCTCGAGGTGCATTTTGCGAGCGATATGCAGAAATCGTCGATGCCGCCCGCCTTCGCCGACCTGCGCCTCGCGACCGATACCAAGCTGGTGTTTCATTCGGTGGCCGACTCCAGCGATCCCAACTGGATGGTGGAGAGCGTCACCGCGCCCGCCAAGATCTACGATCCGAAAAAAGTCCGCGTTCAGGCCGTCGTCGCGGGCTCCAATACGCCGGCCGCCAAGCGAACCGTATCGCTCGCGCTCGATGGCAAAGTGCTCGAAAGCAAATCCGTGGACGTTCCCGCCAACGGCCGCGCCTCGGTCGAATTCCTGTCGCTCGATTCGCCGCACGGCTTCCACAAAGGCGAGATTCGCATCGAGCCCGGCGATTCCCTGCGGGAAGACGACCGGTTCGATTTCGCGATTGAACGAACCGACCCTCACCCCGTGCTGTTTCTGCATCCCGCGGGCGAGAATGGCGACGAGCTGTATTACCGCTCCGCGCTCGAATCCGTTTCCGAAGCGGGCTTCAGTCTCGAACCGCTGGCGGTTGAGCAGGCGGGTAATCAATCCCTGTCCAAGTATGCCTTCGTGGTCCTTTGCGACGTTGGCATGCTGTCCGCCGGTTTTGAAAACAGCTTGCGCGCTTACGTTTCGAGCGGCAGCTCGCTGTTGATCGCTCTGGGGCCGCTCTCGGCCGCGCTCACGCACGTTCCGGTCTCGAACGAAGTTATCGAAGGGTCCAGCTACGCCTCGCTCAGCGAATCGCGCTTTGAAACTGTCGCGTCGGCGGATGCCGAGCATCCCACGCTGCGCCGCGCTAACAAGCTCGACGGCGTCAAGTTCTATCAGGTGATCAAGGTGGACCCCGGCCAGAGCCATGTGATCGCGCGCCTCACCAATCAACTGCCGTTGCTGCTCGAAAAGCAGGTGGGCGAAGGCCGCGTGATCGTGTTCACCTCTACCTTCGACAAAATCGGGAACGACCTGCCGCTGCACGCGTCCTTTGTTCCTTTCGTCGAAGAAACCGCGCGCTATCTGGGCGGGCAGCAGGATAGTTCCACCAACGTCGCGGTGGATTCTTACATTGAATTGCGATCGGCCAAGGAGCGCGGCGCCGCTATCGATGTAACGGAGCCGGATGGCTCTCATCCCTTGTCGCTCACCGATGCCACCACCACGCAGACCTTCCAGGCGACGCACGAGGGCTTTTACGAGATTCACCGCGCTAACGGCCGCGAGGAAATGGTCGCGGTTCACGCCGACCGCCGCGAGTCCGATTTGACGCCGATCCCGCCGGAGACGCTGGCCTTGTGGAAGAACACCGGGCTCGGTTCAGGCACGCCCACCGGCGATGGCTCGGCCGATACCCAGCCGCGGCCCTGGAGCCTGTGGCGCTACGCTTTGCTACTGGTGCTGATAATCGCGATAATTGAATCAGTATTCGCGAGCCGATATCTTTCGGTGGACAAGGAGGTCGCTTGAACGCTCTCGACCAACTGAATGGCTACCTTCAGCGGCTGGAAAAGCGCCTGCGCTTCCTGGCGCTGTCCAAGGGAACTTCGCTCGTCACCGTCTCGGCCCTGGTGATCACGGTCCTGCTGGTCTGGATCGTCAACCGCTACGCCTTCTCGCCGGCCAGCCTGTTAACGGCGCGCATTCTTCTATTTCTTTCGGTCGCCATCGCCATCGCGTTTGGCCTGGTTATTCCTCTGTTCAACCTGAATCGGCGCAACGCGGCTCGGAAGGCCGAACAAAAATTCCCCGAGTTCCAGGAGCGCCTGCTCACGTTGGCCGAGAAGCCCAACTCTCGGGACCCGTTCCTGCAGTTGCTGGCCGCCGACACCATGCGCGTCGCCGAATCGAGCGAGCCGGAGCGTCTGGCCTCTAACGGCCCCATCATCGGATTCCTGACCTCCGCCGCTCTCGCCGTAGCCGTGTTGCTGTGGCTGATCAACGCAGGTCCGGGCTACCTGGGTTATGGAACGTCGTTGCTGTGGGCCGGCGCGCCCAAGTCCGGCGCCGTCGCTTTCTACGACATCGCGGTTACGCCCGGCGATCGCACCGTGCGCCGCAAGGCGGACCAGTTAGTTACCGCTCAACTCCTGGGATTCGATTCTCCCAAGGTGCGGTTGTTCGCTCAGTATCGCGGCGCCTCGAAGTGGGAGCAGGTGGATATGTTGCCGTCGCCCGGCGCGTCCACGTACGAATTCCTGTTCTCCAGCCTGGCCGACAATGTCGAGTATTATGTCCAGGCGGGCGCGGTTGAGTCGAAGCACTATAACCTGCGTGTGGCCGATCTTCCCAGCATTAAGAAGATCCGCGTCACTTATCACTATCCATCTTGGACCGGCATGAAGGATTCGGTGGAAGATCCCGGCGGCGATTTGCGGGCTGTCGAGGGCACCGAAGCCGAGGTCGCCGTTCTGACCGATCGCCCGTTGAGCAAGGGCGTGCTGATGCTGAGCGACAACCAGCAGATCGAATTGAAATCCCCCGCTTCGAAACCGCCCGCTTCGAAACCGGAGGACGGAAACTGGGCTACGGCCCGCGTAACGCTCGCTAAAGACGGCTTGTATCACATCGCGGCCATCGATCGCGGCGAGAACGTGCGCCTGAGCGAAGACTTCTTTATTGAAGCGCGCAAGGATAACGCGCCCACCGTGAAGATCGACCGGCCTGGCCGCGACGCGAAGGTCAATCCGATTGAAGAAGTCACCGTCACGGTAAACGCCGAAGACGACTTCGCGCTCAACGAAGTTGCGTTGCATTACTCCGTTAACGGCGGCGCGGAAAAAACCGTGCAGTTGCTACCGCAAAAAGGCGCCAAAACAGCCAGCGGCAAATATGTCTTGTCACTCGAAGATTACAAGCTGGCGCCCGGCGATCTGGTCAGCGTCTATGCCGACGCCAAAGACGCCCGCAATACCACAAAGACTGATATTTACTTTATCCAGGCGGAGCCTTTTGAACGGAATTATTCGCAGGCCCAATCCGGCGGCGGGGGCGGCGGCATGGGCGGCGGGGACGACGAGCAGCAGATCTCGCAGCGCCAAAAAGATATGATCGCGGCCACCTGGAACGAATATAAGAATGGTTCCAAAGATCCCTCCATCGCAGCCGACGACGCGAAATTTCTGGCCGAGCAGGAGGAGAAGCTGGCCGCGCAGGCCAAATCGCTGGCCGATCGCATGAAGGCGCGTGAACTCGCCGACGCCAACCCGCAGTTCCAAAGCTTCGGCAAGGAAATGCAGGATGCTTCGCAGGCCATGATCGGGTCGGCACAAAAAATCCACGGCCAGAAGTGGAACGAGGCCATGCCGCTGGAACAGAAGGCGCTGCAAGCGGCACTGCGCGCCGAAGCCACCTTCCGTGACATTCAGGTTGCCTTCGGAACGCAAGGCGGCGGGGGTGGTGGCGCGGGCGGCGCGGGTCGCGATCTGGCAAATTTGGCCGATCTCGAACTGGACCGCGAGAAGAATCAGTATGAAACCGGACAGCAGTCCGCTTCCGACAGCCGCGCGCAGGAAATCGACAAGGCGCTCCAAAAGCTCGCCGAACTGGCGCGCCGGCAGCAGGAACTGGCGGCTAATAAGGATCAGCAGCAACCCTTCCGGCAACGCTGGGAGCAGGAAATGTTGCGGCGCGAAGCTGAGCAGCTTCAGAAACAAATGGAGCAGTTGCAGCGCGGTGATTCGTCCCAACAACAAAGGGGGCAACAACAAAGCGGGCAGCAGGGTCAGCAGGGCCAGCCAGGGCAACAAGGAAAGCAAGGCCAGCAATCCAGCCAGCAGTCGGGACAATCCGGACAGTCTGGCCAATCGGCGGGCAGCGCCGGCCGCGTTGGCTCCGTCGCCTCGCCGCAGCTGCAACAAGCTCTCGACCGGTTGAAGAAAGCTACCGAGGACATGCAGAACGCCGAGAGCCAGCAGAATGGCAGTCCCGAACAGACCGCCGCTGGACAGCGCCGCGCCGCCGACCGTTTGCAGGAGGCGCGCGACATCCTGAACGGGATGGAGCATCAGAACTCCTCGCAGCAGCTCGACGATCTGGCGCAACAAGCCGGCCAGCTTGCCCAGCACGAAGCCGATGCTCAGAATCGCCTGCGGAAAATGATCGGCAGTTCGGGCAGCGAGAATCCGCGCTTCGGCGCTCCCGGACTCCAGAATCAGCAGGAAGCTGAGCGCCTCGCTAGCGAAAAGAACGCCATGGCCGACCAGCTCAAGAAGCTGGAGCAGGGAATTTCAGACACCGCGCGTAGCATGGCCGGAGCGCAAAATCCGGCGGGCAACAAACTGCGCGAAGCGTTGGGTGAGGCGCAGCAGAACGAGCTCGAGATGCACATGCGCCAGAACGCGCAGTATATTCGGCAAGGTTACGGATCCTCGGCGTGGGTGCGAGAAAACAATGTCAGCCAGGGGCTGAGCAATCTGCGCGATCAACTGCAGCAGGCACAGGCCGCCAACCAGCAATCCGGCAAACCGGGACAAGGCCCCGGCGGCGATAATGAGGATCTTGAAAAAGCCTTAGCGCGCGTGGAAGCCATGCGGAGCCGGATGCAGCAGCTGGCCGAAGGCCAGCAGGGTAAAGGCCGGCAGCCCGGCCTAGGCCAGCCGGGTCAAGGCCGTCAATCCAATCCACTCCAGCGTGGTAATCAAAGCGGTAATGGCGCGGAATCTCAGCAAGGACAGCCGGGACAGCAGGCTGGGCAGCAAGCCGGCCAGTCGCAGCAAGGTCAGAATGGGCAACAAGGGCAGAATGGGCAACAGGGACAGAATGGGCAACAGGGACAGAATGGGCAACAGGGACAGAACGGACAGCAGGGGCAATCCGGGCAAAACGGTAACGGCGGCCAGACCGGCCCCAATTCCGCTTATGCGCCCTTTGGCGGCGGCGGACCGGTGACGCCCGGCAACGGCTACGCGGCCGATGGACCGCTGCCCATCGAACAGGCTTATCGCGAATCGCTCCGCGATCTGAACCAGCTTCGCGATTTTGTCCGGCAAAACCCGGACGTGGCCGGCGATTATTCCAATCTGTCGCGCGCCCTGAATCCGGGCTACTCCACCAACGACGCCGAGTTGTCGCAACGGCTGAGCCACGAGGTGCTGCCCGAGATGGAGCGCCTGGAGCTGGAGCTGCGCCGCAAGTTGGAAGATAAGAATTCCGATCAGGTGCGTAGCGCCGGCACCGACACCGTGCCGCCAGGCTACTCCGACGCAGTGGCCGATTACTTCCGCAAGCTGAGCAAAGCCAAGAACTAGTACTTGATTGCGAAAATTACCGTACACCGCTCCCTCACGGTCGCGGCTCGGAAACCCTTTCAGAGCCGCGCGCGTTAGCAAGCGGTCTCCCAAAATCGACGACGCCAATTTATGCAACTAGCTTAGCTTAGCTAAGCTAGCCCGGGGACCCGTCGAACGGGTCATTGCAGGCGAGGAACGGGAGCAGGAGTTATGATCGCAATTGCGAGCAGGCGGCGGCAGCTAAGGTCGGCCGAGCAATGGAGCTGCCAAGCCCGGTAGCTAAGCTAGCCTGATTCCGAGTTCTCGTGCTCAACGCACTGGTGACGTTCGGGAGTTGATAATTCAGCTCGCGACGATCCCGTTTAGAAGAGTGCCCGTTTTTGCGCGGCTCGGGCCGTCTACTGCTCGCCCAAGGAGAATATCGATGGCGAGAAAGCGTAAGCAGGGCAGCAAGACGAATAGCGCCGCGTTGCCAGTCATGCGGCCCGACGCGGCCGGAATCGACATTGGCGCAACGGAAATCTTCGTGGCGGTTCCGGCG
>Ga0302324_100019069_pt1 | contig 13493 bp, 11 predicted proteins | sample Palsa_T0_1_FD_201949 | JGI IMG/M metagenome (GOLD analysis project Ga0302324, IMG submission 201949) | Peat permafrost microbial communities from Stordalen Mire near Abisko, Sweden - Palsa_T0_1 | ecosystem: Environmental > Terrestrial > Soil > Palsa > Peat permafrost | place: Sweden: Abisko...
CGCGACCGCACCCGAGCGACGAAGTCGGTGGCATGCTCGCGAGCGAGCGCGATCGCGGCAGCATGGTCGTAGCGGCTGCCGTCGTTCGCCCACACGCGATGGTGGTGGTGGGTGTGGCGGTGATAGTCCCGATACACGGCGTTCGCCGGATAGCCGCGCTCGCCCCATGCGAGCGCGATCGTCTCGCGATCGATCGGCCACAGGACGGGGCCCTCGTCGGTCACCAGCGGTCTCAAGTGCTCGGACGTGCCGAGGCCGAAGGCCTTCGTCAGCTCGACGCACGTCGAGTGGACGCCGCAGTCCTCAAGCAGCCCGTCGAGCCAGGGCGCGTGCGCGCACTCGGGCAGCCAGAAGCCACCGCTCCAGTGGCCGAACCGGCGCCGGTGCGAGGCGATCGCGGTCTGCACCTGGAGCGCAACGCCGGCGTCGGTCGCGAGCAGCGGCAGCACGGCGTGGGTCGCCGCCGAGGTCCAGCTCACATGTGGAGCCAGCGCGCCGAGCAGGTCCCCGCCGATCGCCTCGAGACGGTCCGCCGCCGTTGCGTACTCGGCCGCCGATCGCTCGAGCTCCCGCACGAATCCCTCGTCGCCGGCGGCCTCGAACCCCTCGATGTCGAGCCTGTGCGACTCGGGACGAATCTCGCGCAGGAAGCGGATACACCGCTCGAGCGCGCCCGGCGCCTCCAGCTGATCACACAGCACGGGGGTCAGCGAGAGCGTGATCGGCGCCCTTCCGATCACGTCGAGCAGCGGCACGTAAGAGCTCGCCACCGCCTCCCAGAGCCACTCCTCGCCGAACGGCCAGGTGCCGAAGCCCTCGACGTACGGCATATGGGTGTGGAGAACGAGCGCCAGCTCGCCGTGTGGCTTCATTGGGGGAAAGGTATCCGGCGACCCCCTCTCTCGCTACGTCTTGGCTCCGAAGGGCTCAGCGCTCTCGACGAGATCGCTCGGCGGCGCGGTATCACTCGTGCCGAGGCCGCTCGTCAGGCCATCGCCGAGACAGCCGAACGCGACCGGCGCCGCAGCGGTCTCGCCGCCGAGGCACGCTCACTAATGGAGAACGAGGCATACGTGGCGGAAGCCCAAGAGGTCGCGGCGCTGAGCCTCGACATCGGTTAGTCATGGCTCGACGCATCGTTGTGTCCGGATACCGGACATGATGATGCGTTCATCGCCCACGCGACCGAGGTGCGAGCCGCCGGGCCGTCATGGCCGGCACACGGCGAGGAAGTCGAGCGCCTCGTCCAACCGAGCCGGGCGGAGGGCGAAGTCGCTCGACGCCAGCGCCGGGGTGAAGCGGTCGTAGAACGGCGCCGTCAGGCCAAGCCGCTGATGGACGCGGTCCCAGCCGAGTCTCAGCGCGAGCTCGTGTGCCCGCAGCTTGCGTGCGTGGAAGACCCCGAGCAGCTCGACGTGGGGGAACGCGGCCCGGCACAGCTGCTCGAACTCCGCCGCGCGGTACTCGCGCAGGTGCCAGGGATTGTCCGACTTGGGAGCGCCCGGCGGCGCGAGCGTCAGCACGTTGGGGGTCGTGACGTAGGCGACGCCGCCCGGGGCGAGGATCGCGCGGAGGTGCGCGAGCACGGCGGCGGGATCCGCGAGGTGCTCGATCGTCTGCAGGAAGACGACCGCGTCGCAGCACGACTGCTCACCGTAGGTCTCGACGAGCGCCCGCTCGAAGGAGAGGTTCTGCCGTACGTAGCGGCGCCTGGCGTGCTCGTAGGCCTCGGGATTGGCGTCCACTCCGACGACGCTCGCCGCCGACCGTGACAGGACCTCTGACCCATATCCCTCGCCGCACGCCAGATCGATCACGCGCAGGCCGGCCACGCGCGCGCCGATCCACTCGTAGACCACGAGATGGCGGCGAAACCAGTAGTTCTCGGCGGGTACGTCCGGGAGCGTCCGCTCTCCGGTCAGCTCGAGCGGCGGCACCCCGAGCGGCTGGCTGCTCTGTACGTGCACGTTCGCTGGCACGACGTTAAAGGTATTGTCCTCGGCGCCATGGAGGCGTTACGGACCGCGGACGAGATCCGCGAAGTCAATACTCGCTACCACGACGTAGCGGCGGCGAGCTACGACGCCAAGTGGGGCATCGACTTCGGCGACGTCGGCCAGGCGCAGGTGCTCGGGAAGATCCGCAAGCTCCTCGGCGACGAGCTGCGCGCCGGTTACGGGCGCGGGCTCGAGATCGGCGCCGGGACGGGCTACTTCAGCCTCAACCTGCTCCAGGCCGGCGTGCTCAATGAGGCGATCTGCACCGACATCTCGCCCGGAATGGTCGCGACCCTGGCCGACAACGCCCGCCGCCTCGGCCTCGACGTCAGGGCCGCCCGCGCCGACGCCGAATCGCTGCCGTTCGCCAGCTCGAGCTTCGACCTCGTGTTCGGCCATGCGGTCCTGCACCACCTCCCGGACCTCCGCCGCGCCTTCGCGGAGTTTCATCGCGTGCTCCGCCCGGGCGGTCGAATCCTGTTCGCGGGAGAGCCGTCGCGGATCGGCGACCGACTGGCAACCGTGCCCAAGCGCGCGGCGAGCCTGCTCGCACCCGCGTGGCGCGCGCTACTGAGGGCATCACCCGCCCGCACCGCGGGCAGTGACACCGAGGATGCTGAGGACCACGCGCTCGAGAACTGTGTCGACATCCATGCCTTCGCGCCCGGCGACCTATCCGACCTCGCGCAGCGCTCCGGCTTCACGGCCGTCCAGGTCCGCGGCGAGGAGCTGCTCGCGAACTGGTTCGGCTGGCTCAACCGGGGGCTGGAGACGACAGCCGAGCCCGCCGACGTCCCTTACGCGTGGCGGAACTACGCCTACCACGGCTATCTGCTGCTACAGCGGGTCGACGAGCGCCTGCTCGAGCCGTTCCTGCCACCCGCGATCTTCTACAACCTATTGCTCACGGCGAGCAAGCCGCAGTAACCCCACCATCGAATGGGCCGGTTCGACCGCGCCCGGATGAACTCGCGAGTTACCCTGCTTGTGTGCCAGATCGGCTCGTGCGCGACTTTCCGCTGTTCCCGCTCGGCCTCGTAGCGCTGCCCGGCGAGCTGATCCCGCTGCACATCTTCGAGCAGCGCTACAAGACGATGATGAACGAGTGCCTGCAGCGCGAGCGCGAGTTCGGGATCGTGTGGCTGTCCGACGAAGGCTTGCGTGAGAACGGCTGCGCGTGCGAGATCGAGCGGGTCCTGGAGCGCCACGATGACGGCCGGATGAACATCCTGACCCGGGGCACCAGACCGTTCCGGGTCCTCGAGCGCCAGGAGCATCTCCCCTACCCGGCCGGCACCGTCGAGTTCCTCGACGACCGCGAGGAGATGGTTGACGAGACCTTGCTGGGCGCGGCGCACGAGGTGTACGCCGATCTCGTCAAGCGCGCCACCGACCGCGAACCGGACACCGAGGGGCTCGCGGCGATGGGCGCGTATGCGATGGCCGCAACGGTCGACTTCGGACTCGACGCCAAGCAGGGCCTGCTCGACCTGCGCTCGGAGAACGCGCGCCTGCGGCTCGCGACGAGGCTGTTCCGGGCTGCCCTGAAGCGGCTCGACTTCGTCGACCGCGCCCAGGCTCGCGCGCGGTCCAACGGGAAGGTCCGCTTCAACTGACGGTGTACACGACCATCCCCGCCCCGAACAGCACGCAGTAGATCCCGAATGGAGTCAGGTTCCGAGTCCGGAAGTATCGGGTCAGGAAGTGGACGGAGATGATCGCGGCGATCGCGGCGAAGACGGCGGCGATCGCGGCCTCGCCGCGGACGCCGTAGTCGCCGTTCTTGCCGAGCAGGTCGCCGATCTTGAATATCCCGGCGGCGAGGATGACCGGGGTCGCGAGCAGGAACGCGTAGCGGGCCGCGTCGGCGTTGTCGAGGCCGCGCGCGAGCCCGGTGGCCATGCACACCCCGTCGCGGCTGATGCCGGGGATCAGGGCGCTCGCCTGGGCGACTCCGATCATCCCCGCCTCCTTGTACTCGAGCGTCTCGAGCTTGCGTCCGCCGTCCTCCTTCATGCCCTCGCGCCTGGCCAGCTCGCGTATCTCCGCGCGCTTGCGGAGCCGTTCGGCGGAGAGCAGGATGACCCCGTTGACCATCAGGAAGATCGCGGCCGAGGTCGGTTTCGCCAGCGCGACCCGGAGCGGGTGCTCGAGCGCGAGCCCGATCACCCCGGCGGGGATGGTCGCGATCACGATCAGCCACGCCAGCCGCTCGGTCGGGGTCTCGATCCGCCGCTTGCCGAGCGTGCGGAAGAAGGACGTGATGATCTCGACCCAGTCGCGCCAGAAGTAGATCAGCAATCCGACGGCGCTGCCGACGTGGAGCATGACCACGAACGCGAGCCAGAACGACTCCGGCTGAGACTGTGACTTCACGAGCGTGTGCCAGCCGAACAGCGTCGGGAACAGGACCGTGTGGCCGAGGCTCGAGATCGGGAACAGCTCGGTGACGCCCTGGAGCACCCCGAGTACGACCGCCTGGAACGTCGTGACCGGATCGGGATGGTGATGGACGGCGATGCGGAAGATCGGGACCACGACGCGCGGAACCCTACCGGCCTAACCAGCCTTCGAGCCGCCCCGGCCCCGGGCGCCACAGGCCGGCTGCGCCTGAAGCACGAACTGCTCGAGCTGGGCGAGCGCGGGGTATTTCGCCGCCGCGGTATCCGGGAATGCGATCGTCCCGTACTGGAGACGGACCTTGAACCGGTACACGCTCCCAGGCGACGACGGCAGGTCGAGCTTGCGCTGGGCATCTGTCTGTAGCTGGACCGGAAGGTCCCTGGCCACGAGCAAGAGGTGGTCTGACAGCGTTTTCGCCGGCCCGCCGTCGCAGCTCACCGTGCCGCCGTAGTTGACCAGCATCGTCAGCGTCTTGCCCACGCCGGTCCGCGTCAATGCGAACAGGTCCGGAGACTGCACGGCCAGCCCACAGCCCGCAAGCGCCGCGGCGGCGAGGAGCGCCGCGGTGGCTACGAGCGCCGCGGCGAGGCGGGCGAGCTCTGCCCGCCTCCGCATCGAACCTCGCATACGAGCATCCTGCCTAATCCGGCTGGCGCCCGCGCCGCCGGCTCGAGGCGCTTACGCACCTGCGAAGCCGGTGCCGACCACGATCGCGGCTCCGCCGCGACGCTCGTCGCCGCCACCGGAGAACCCGCTGACGGGGTCGCGCTCCACCGCCTGGACGCCGCCGAAGAACAGGTTGCGGTCGCGGAACCGTGCGATCGCCCGGCCCGCCGCTTCGAGCGCGTCCGTCTCGATGCCCGGTTCCGCATAGACGACGCCATCCTCGAAGTGAATCCGGGGCGCCTGCACTGCGGGGCCGGCGCGCAGACCCTCGTCGACCACGCGGATGATCGTCTGCAGGATCGCCGAGCGGATCCGGTTCGACCCGGCGCTCCCAAGCACGAGCTCGGGGGATCCGTCGCGGAGCACGACCGTCGGCGCCATCATGCTCGGCAGTCGCCGCCCCGGTGGATGGTGGTGGAAGCCGAGCGGATTCAGGTCCTGCTCGCCGAGCATGTTGTTCAGATGAATGCCGGTGCCCGGCACGACCTCGCCCGAGCACGAGCCGTTGGAGCAGGTGACCGAGCAGGCCAAGCGATCGCGATCGAGCACCGCGATGTGCGTCGTCGATCCGAGTGGCCCGCCGCCGACGCCACGTGCGGACAGGAACCGAGCCGCGAAGCCGGCCCCATCGAGCCCCGCCAGGAACTCCGGCGTGCGCTCGTTCTGCGCGCGCTCCATGACTTCGACGAGTCGCTCGACGCCAGGCCCTTCACGGTCCGCGTCGAGCAACGCGAGCGCATACGCGATCAGGATCCCGCCCGCGGATGGAGGCGGGTTCGTCAGCACCTCGCGCCCCCGGTAGCGAACGCGCACCGGCTCGCGGTCGCGCACCACGTAGGCAGCCAGGTCCTCCGCCGTCAGCATCCCGCCGCGCTCGGAGATCCAAGTCACGACGGACTGAGCGATGTCCCCGGTGTAGAACGGCGCCGCACCCTCGGCCCCGAGCCGCTCGAGCGTGTCCGCGAGCTCTGGCTGGCGGATCGTCTCCCCCTCGCGCAGCACCTCGCCGTGGGGCGCGAACAAGGCGGCGGACTCCGGCGTCGCGGTTACGAGCCCAGCCAGGATCTCGACGATGTACGCCTGCTCGGCACTGAGCCGCACCCCGTCGCGAGCGAGCGCCGCGGCCGGGTGCACGAGCTGCGCCAGCGGGACCCGGCCAAAGCGATCGGCGGCCTCGCACAGTCCCGCGGGCGCTCCGTAGGTGCCAACCGAGGCGGCGCCGATGTTGAATATCTGGACTGCATCGCCGAAGGAGACCGTGACCGGGATCAGCTCTGCCAGGCGGGCGGGGCGAGGCCCACGACCCGGCGCCTCGACGAAGAAGTCGAGCAGCACCGGCGCCTCGTTGGGCGGCGCCACCAGCATGTAGCCCCCGGCCCCCAGCCCGGTCAGCAGCGGCTCGCACACGAACGACACGAGCATCGCGCCGATCGCCGCGTCGACAGCGTTGCCGCCCGCGTCCAGGACGTCGGCGCCGGCCCGCGCCGTCAGCGGGTGGCCGGCGGCGATGACGCCGAGCTGCGGACTCGTCGGGCTCAGCGCCGCGGGATGAACTCGGGCACTTCGAGATCGAACGTGGTGCTCCGGGACCGCTCGCGGCCGCGTGAGACCCGCGGCTCGCCGCGCGGCTCGCGCAGCGGCGTGCGATCGCGGTCACGCTCGTCCGCCCGCACCTCCGGACGATCGCGCTCACGCTCGCGCTCGTCCACCCGGACGGGCCGACGCTCGGGCGCAGGGGCGCGGACGCCGCCCGACTTGCGCTCCTCGCGGCTGCTGCGCGAGCGTCCGTCCGCGTACCCGGTGGCGACGACGGTCACCCATACCTGATCCTCGAGCTTGTCGTCGATCATCGCGCCGAAGATGATGTTGGCGTCGGGATGAGCCGCCGCGGCGACGGCCTTCGCCGACTCGTTCACCTCCCACAGCGACAGATCGCGGCCGCCCGTGATCGAAAGCAGGATCGAGTGAGCACCGTCCATGCTCGTCTCCAGCAAGGGCGAGGCCACCGCGGCCTCGGCCGCGTCGATCGCGCGCCGCTCACCGCTGCCGAGCCCGATGCCGAGCAACGCATTGCCGGCGTCGGACATGATCGTGCGCACGTCGGCGAAGTCGAGGTTGATCAGGCCGGGCAGCGTGACCAGGTCCGAGATGCCCTGGACGCCCTGGCGGAGCACGTCGTCGGCGACCCTGAAGGCCTCGACCATCGACGTGTTCCGGTCGAGCACGGAGAGCAGCCGGTTGTTGGGGACCACGATCAGCGTGTCGACCTCTTCGGCGAGCGCCTCGATGCCGGCCTCGGCCTGTTCGCGACGCCGCGTGCCCTCGAACTGGAACGGACGCGTCACGATCCCCACCGTCAGGGCACCGAGCTCGCGCGCGATGTGCGCGACGATCGGGGCCGCTCCGGTGCCGGTGCCGCCGCCGGCGCCGGCGGCGATGAAGACCATGTCGGAGCCCCTCAGCAGCGCCTTGATGCGGTCGTGCTCCTCGAGCGCCGCCTGGCGGCCGAGGTCCGGGTTCGAGCCGGAGCCGAGTCCGCGCGTGACACCGTCGCCGATGTGGAGCGTCTCGTGCGCGGCCGACTGCTGCAGGGACTGCAGATCGGTGTTGATCGCGAGGAACTCGATCCCCTCGATCTCCGCCTCGACCATCCGGTTCACGGCGTTGACGCCGGCGCCACCGACGCCGACCACGCGCAGCACGGGCGAGCCGACTGTCGGCGCCGGCCTGAATGATTCGCCTGCGCGCTCGGGGCGGGCGTACACGTCCGGTGGCGGCTCCGGGCTCTCGGTGCTCATCCGATCGAGCAGGTTCATCGGGATGTCAGACGAGAAAACGTGACGCAGCCGTTCCTGCGGCGAGGGCATTCTCGCCTCCGGCGCCGGCGGATCTTCGACGCTCTTCACGGGTGCGATATCCGGCTCGACTCGTGCGGTCACCGACGGGATCGGTGCGGAATCCGCCGGGGCCGCCGGGGTCGTCGCGGGGCGATCCTGCGCCGCATCGGTAGGCCGGGTGACCTGACCGGCCCGCTGTGCGGCGGCGGCCGCCCGCTGCGTGACCTCACGGGCCCGCTGCGCAACATCGGCCGGCGGCTGGGAGATATCGCTCTCCCGCTGCGTCAGATCATTTTCGTGCTCCGCGCTCGGGTCCTGCTCGAGCTCGGCGGCTTCGGGCTCGGTGTCCTCGGTCGTCTTGCGGAAGAGGGCTGCGAGCGGACCCTCGCGCATGTTTGCGCGCTTACCGGGTGCCATGTGAAAGAACCTCCTTCGCCAGCTGCCTGTAGGAATGGGCAGCCATACCGTCTGGATCGTACTTGAGCACCGACATACCCTTCACAGGCGCCTCGGCGAATCTCACGGTCTTCCTGATCCGGGAAGCGAACACTCGATCGCCGAAGTTCTCCTCGAGGAGCTCGATCGCCTCCTTCGCGTGGAGGGTTCGAGAGTCAACCAGGGTAGGCAGGATCCCCTCGATGGCGATGTCCGGGTTGAGGTGCTCGCGGATCATCGCCAGCGTGTTCTGGAGCTGGACCAGGCCGCGCATCGACAGATACTCGCACTGCACGGGGACGATCACCTTGTGTGCCGCGGTGAGCGCGTTGATCGTGAGCAGACCGAGGCTCGGCGGGGTGTCGATGAAGACGAAGTCGTATTCCTCGTTGACCTCCGCGAGCGCCCGCTCGAGCGACCGCTCCCGGCCGATCATCGTCGACATCGCGATCTCCGCGCCGGCGAGGTCGATCGACGCGCACGCAACGTCGATCTCCCGCGGTCGGATCACCTCGCGGATCGAGACCTTGTGTACGAGCACGTCGTACATCGACTTCTCGATCGCGTCGGGATCGATTCCCTGCGACATCGTCAGATTGCCCTGCGGGTCCATGTCGCAGCAGAGGACCCGGTGGCCCTCCTCCGCGAACGCCACCGCCAGGTTGAGCGTCGTCGTCGTCTTCGCGACGCCGCCCTTCTGGTTGGCGAACGCGATCACCTTCGCCTTGCCGGTCACTGCTGGCTCCGATGGCTCGAGGAACGCATACGAGCCTCTATTCGGACGGGCCGCCTGAAATCCTCCGCGGCAGATGTGCATAGCACATCGTCACGACAGACCTTTGGCGCGCAAAGGGACCTCGAGCGCGGCGGCGCGACCGCCGACCCCGCGCCGCACCACCAGACCGCCCGCCGGTAAAATGCCTACGTCCGGCGGCCGAGATTCGCTGCCATCCTGCCGCACCAGGCCCTTCGGGGACGGTCCTGAAGCGAGCTCGGTGAGCGCGGCCAGGATCACCCTCTCCAGTGTCCGGCCTCCTCGACAAGCGCCTCATCTTCGTCACCGGCAAGGGTGGCGTGGGCAAGTCGACGGTCGCGATCGCGCTCGGCATGCTCGCCGCGCGCTCCGGCCTGCGGACGATCGTCGTCGAGCTCGCCGCCCAGGATCGGGTTCACAGGGCGCTCGCGGACGACTCCGGGGCGGCCTTTGTCGAGCACGAGCTGGCACCGGGCCTGTTCACGATCTCGGTCGATCCCCAGCACGCGATGGACGAGTACCTGCGGATCAAGGTCGGACCGGTCGGTCACGTGCTGGGTTCGAGCAAGCTCTTTCAAGCGTTCGCGATGGCGACGCCCGGCATGCGCGAGCTGCTGACGATCGGCAAGGTCTGGGAGCTCGCCCAGCTCCAGCGCAAGACCCGCGGCGCCGCACCCTACGATCTGGTCGTAGTCGACGCCCCCGCGAGCGGGCACGGCGTCGGGATCCTGCGCACGCCGAGGACGTTTGCCGAGATCGCCCGTGTCGGTCCGATCGCCCACCAGGGCCGAGCGATCGCCGCCACGATCGCCGACTCCCAGTTCACCGCGTTGGTCGCCGTCGCGACGGCTGAGGAGACGCCGGTCAACGAGACGCTGACGCTGCGCGACGCGCTCGCGAGCGACGGGCTCTCACTGCACAACGTGATCGTCAACGCCGTCTACCCGTCCCGCTTCGACCCCGACGAGGTGGCGCAACTGCGGGAGGCCGCCGACGATGCCGGTTCGCCACTTGCGCGCGCCGCGATCCGAGCCGCCCTGTCGGAGTGTGCCCGTGCAGAGAACCAGCACCGTCAGCTGGCCCGTCTCGCCGCCGGGCTCGGAGAGCGGCCGGTCGAGTTACCGTTCGTGTTCGCGGAGCAGCTCGGCAGCGCGGAGCTGGAGCGCCTCGCCGACCGGCTGCAAGCCGGGCTCGCGGGCGATGACCGTGAGGCCCAGGTGTCCCCGCCGCCGGCAACGAGGGCGACTTAGGTGAGCGTCGCGAACCTCCTCGAAGGGAAGCGGATCTGCGTCTGCGGCGGGTCCGGCGGCGTGGGCAAGACAACCACCTCCGCGGCGATTGCGCTCGGCATGGCCGCCCAGGGTGCGAAGGTGGCGGTGGTCACGATCGACCCTGCCAAGCGCTTGGCCAACGCGCTCGGCCTCGAGGAGCTCGAGAACGAGCCCCGGCTGGTCGCGCCGGAGCGTCTTCGCTCAGGCGGCCTCGACGTGCGCGGCGAGCTGTGGGCAATGATGCTCGACCCGAAGCGGACGTTCGATGAGCTGATCGAGCGCCTCGCTCCTGACCGCGGCAGCGCTGAGGAGATCCTCGCCAATCGTGTCTACCGTGAGCTGTCGACGGCGGTCGCGGGGTCGCAGGAGTTCACGGCCGTGTCGAAGCTCTACGAGCTAGACAAGGAGTACGACTTCGATCTGCTCGTGCTCGACACCCCGCCTTCCCGCAACGCCCTCGACTTCCTCGATGCGCCGGGCCGGCTGACGTCGTTCCTCGAGGGTCGCATGCTGAAGACGTTCGTGCGCCCGACCGGCTTCGGGATGCGGATTCTCGGCCGCGGGAGCGGTGTCTTGGCAGCCGGCCTGCAGCGCGTCACCGGCGTCGACTTGCTCGCGGACCTGTCGACGTTCTTCCGTCTGCTCGGCGGCATGACCGAGGACTTCCGCGTCCGTGCCGCGGAAGTGGAGACGATGCTGACGGCGAGCACGACGGCGTTTGTGCTGATCACCTCGGCGCAGAGCGAGCCGATCGATGAGGCGATCTGGTTCCGCCGCACGTTACGGGAGAGCGGGCTTCCGTGTGCCGGAGTGATCGTCAACCGCGTGCATCACGACATCCTCGGTTCGGGGAAGCGCCCTGTCCCATTCCCGCGCGGCGACGTCGTCGCGGCGCTTCAGGCCGGGCTGAGCGACCAGCTCGCGGCGCGGGTCGCCGAGAACTTCCACGACTACCACGTGCTGGCGCGGCGTGACGAGCAGAACATCGCTCGGCTGGCGGACGACGGCGATGGCCAGCCGCTGATGCTCGTACCCCATTTCGATGACGACGTCCACGACGTCGAAGGGCTGCTCCGCGTCCACCGTTACCTGTTCGCGTCCGAGGCCGAGCGCGAGCGGATGATCGCGGAGGTCGTGGCCTGAGCTGAGGCGACCGCTCAGTCCAGCCCCGTGGACGTGGGCTCCGCAGCGACCAGGAACCAGCGCGGAGCGCCTGAGTCAGACCAACTCGCCCACGCCAGCAGCGCCGGCCCCCACTGCTTCTTCTCCGCGTCCGCGTGGCGCGGGCCGTCGTCGCCGGCGACCGGCCGCACCATCGTCACGCGCCCCTCGTGCAGGAGCTCCCACACGGCTCGCTCGGCGAGCGCGACGCGCTCGCTGACGCGCCATTCCGGGTGCCTGCTGTTCGCGAGCCATAGGACCTGGTGGATCGCCAGGCGGTTGGCTTCACATTGCGCGTGCACCACCTCCTTGAATGCGGCCAAGATGTCGGGTGCCGTCGCACCGCCGACCGTGGTCGCCTGGGCTTGCACGGCCGCCAGGAGCCTCTCGGTGACCTCCTGTCCCTGCCGGGTCACGTTCCCCCAGCCGCGTCCCATGCCGATCTCGTCGGTGCGCAGCTCGGGCGCCTCGAAGATCGTCAGCTTGGCCTTGTCCGGCGTCCAGCGCCGTTCGCCCAGCTCCACCACCTCGCCCCGGGACCACGGCGCGAGGACCTTCGCGTTCAGCTCGCGCTCGGAGAGGTTGAACGACCGAGCGACATGCGGGAACTGACGCACTTCGACGTGGAACACGCCCTGAAGCCTTGCATCACTCAGGTCCCTGGTGCGCCGCCGCTGTCGCGACGTGGGCGGCCCGCCCCGAGCGCCACGCTATACCGCGGCTGCGGCCTCCGCGAGCAGGTAGTCGGCGACCTCGCACAGATCGGAGTCGAGATGGCCGCAGAGGACGTCGCGCAGCAGCGCGCGCAGGTTCTCGGCCAGCTCGTCGACGAGCGTGTCGGCTCCGTCCTGCGCCGGCGCGAGCCCGGAGATGACCGCGCGCTCGAGCGAGATCGCGTGGGCCGTGCGCTCCGCCAGCGCGGCCCGATCGGGCGGTCGGGCGCACAGCACGGAGAGCCTCTGCGCGAGGCGTCCGCTGGCCGGTCCCTCGGGCTCGAGCAGCGCTCGCAGGGCGAGCAGGTAGTCGGTCAGGGCCTCGAACGGCGCCAGCCGCTCGCGGGCCATGTCGAAGCGCGTCAGCGCCCAGGCAAGCTCGCCCCCGGTGGGCGTACGCCGCGAGATCAGGCTGCAGAACGCCCGCAACTCATCTTCTTCCGCGGCGGGGATCAGCGTGACCCCTCGCGGTCGCCCGCTACTACCGAGTGCAAACGGGCGCCAGATGCCGGCATCCGCACGGGTCCATGCGAGCGGACCGAGCGCAAAACCCCCGCGCTCGAACAGCCGCAGCGCGGTCAGCGTGCGGCGGAACCTGACTCGAGCGGTCGATAGCGGGGAGCGTCCTGCTCCCCCGGAACGTCCGGTTCCCCCGGAGCGTCCTGCTCCCCCGGAACGTCCGGTTCCCCCGGAGCGTCCTGCTCCCCCGGAACGTCCGGTTCCCTTCGGTGACCGGTCCGCACCCTCATCGGCGATCGACAGCACGATCAGCACGTTCGGCTCGTCCTGCTCGCCCCACACCGCGTCGGACGGGGCGTCGGTCAGCGAGTCGCCGGACTGGAGCGACAGGCCCTCCCCGAGCGGAACCTCGCTGGTCCCGGGCTCGAGCGCGACGCCCAGCAGCGGGGCGATCACGGTGATCATGCAATGTCCCTCGTACAGCGCCCGTTCGAGCTCGGCGTACGCGACCTCGAAGCGACCGGCATCGAACCCGAACTCGCTCCGTTCGGCGAACACGTGGCTGAGGAAGGAGCGTAGGGCCGCATCCGCGCGCTCGCGGGCCTCGGTCGGGACCCGAGGCTCGGCGCGACCGCGGAGGTACGCGTCGAGGCCGGCGGCGTCGGCGAGCATTCGCGCGGCAGGCGCGTATGTGGGCAGCGCCGTCAGGCGCCCGAGGCAGTCGTTGATGAACTCGGCCGTGAGTGGCCGGTAGCAGTACAGCGGCGCGCTCCCGCCGGGCTCCTCGATCAGCTCGA
>Ga0302324_100019071_pt1 | contig 13493 bp, 14 predicted proteins | sample Palsa_T0_1_FD_201949 | JGI IMG/M metagenome (GOLD analysis project Ga0302324, IMG submission 201949) | Peat permafrost microbial communities from Stordalen Mire near Abisko, Sweden - Palsa_T0_1 | ecosystem: Environmental > Terrestrial > Soil > Palsa > Peat permafrost | place: Sweden: Abisko...
AATGTCGAACGCGATCACCAAGAAACTCGTGGAGCTCACGCGGCGGCGCCTCGCAGAGGATGTCCGTAGCCGAATTCCGTGTGACGAGGCCTGACGGAGCTGGCTGCCTCACTGCCTTCCCGCTGGCCTAGGCCTGAGGTTGTGACCACAGGCTATTTTCGCAGGTCAAGATATGTGTCTGCGCATGAAGCAACAGTCCGCTCTGCAAGCGATAACCACACACTTCCTATCTGCCGCACCGGTCATAGGTCATCTGGGGTTTCATCATCGGTAAGGTCCGCAGCGAGGCGGAGGGCGAGGTCGCCGTACCAGCCTGTAACCCAGTTGCGCAAATCCGTGATCCTCGGCTCATCTAGCCCGTATTCGGCGAAGTCTTCGTCGGCGAAGACGCTGACCCCCGCCGAGATCGTCCTGGATTGCCTCCAGGTCGAGGTCCGGATCATGACGGCGGGCAAGGTTCTCAAGATCGGAATAGGAGAAGGTGCCGGCGACGGCGTGGAGATCGATGATGTCGCGGATCACGAACCGGTCGTGCCAGGCGCGCGCCTTCAAGCCCACGGTGTCTTCAAGCGACACTGCCCGCACGCTCGCCGCAGGTGTTATCTGAACCGTCACCCACCGGGGCTCCAGTGCCTCCTTGAGGAGATCCATCTCAAGTTCCTCACCGGAGCCGGGAAGCTGCAGTACCAGGCGTGCGTACCTCGGGCTGGCCGCTTCGGCGAGCCGCACGCCGTAACCCGCGCGCTGGAACGCGTGCTGGACATGCGCCGCGATTTCTGGCAGCGGGGTGTTGTCACTGGCGGCAAAGTCCAGGTCCTGAGATGGCTGGTGCACGATCTCATGGGCGCGGAACGCGTACCCTCCGGCCAGCAACAGGCCATACCGTTCGAAAACAGGCAGGCCGTCAACAGGACCTGCAAATGGGCAGAAGGAAGCCCGTCCAGGCTCACCGGGAAGCCGGCGTGATGAGCTGCCGCTCCCACTCCCGGCGGGCGTGGCGCCCCAGCAGTCGCCGCAGCCCGGGCCATATGGAGACCAGCGACTCGCGGTGCACGAACCGCTCAAGATCCTCCCGCGGTGCCTCCGCGAGGAGCAGCGCATACAGGACCAGGCGCTGATCCTCCCGGCCCACGTCGTACACCCGGCGTCCCGACCAGGCCACATGCAGCGGCAACTCAATTACGCCCGCAGCAGGCCCTCTCAGGTCTTCCAGGGACGACGGCAGGCGGCGCGCATAGGAATCCCAGCGCGACGGCAAGCTGCCAGTGTCCACGTGGACAATTATCCCTGTTCTGCACGCCACGAGCAGCAGGCACGCCGCTCACCATCGCTCGCCACGGCCGTCCAGCACGTGGCAAAACCCCGGAAATATTGGCGAAAGAACGTTGTTTCCGCAGCTCAGGACCGATATCTGCCAGTGCGGAAACTGTCCGCAGTGTCAGCGATAACCACACAGGTCATCCGCCGGGCTCCGGAAGTGGAGCCAAGTCATGCACGACGAGGACAACGACGGCAGGTTCCCCGATGAGAGCCCGGTCGAGGTCCGCTACCCGCGCTCGAAGCAGGAGGACCAGGGCGACCGCGAGCGGTGGCCGTGGCTGCCGGGAGCCATCGTAGAACAGTGCCGCCCGGACGAATGGTACGTATGCATTATGCATCGAGGTCCGCGAGCTGGCCGTGCTGCGCGACGGGCGGCGGGCGCCGCGTGGGACGGCCAGCCGTAATCTCTACTGTCCCTGCTGGTTCCGTGACAGCTCGGAGATCCGGCCACGATCGGCATCGAGTGGCTCATCGTCGGCGACGCGGTGCGGGGTGAGCCGGTGAGCGGGGATCGGGTGATCCGCTTCGCAACGGCGGCCGTGGTCTGCGCGGTGGCCGCCTTCGCGGCGGTGGTCTCTTACTCGCACATCTACGGGCTGGCCGGGTCCACGGGCAGGATGGCACAGCGGCCCGGCTGCTGCCGCTGAGCGTGGACGGGCGATCCTGGCCGCCTCGCTGCACGAGGCCCGCAACGGCCGGGACGCGCCAGGGCTGGCCCGGTTCATGCTGTGGCTCGGCATCGGCGCGACGATCGGCGCGAACGTCGCCTACGGATCGGGATACGGGCTGCTCGGCGCGCTGATCTCGGCCTGGCCCGCGGTCGCGTTCATCGGCACGGTCGAGATCGCCGCGCAACTCGTGCGCCGCTCGCGCGGGCCACGCGCGGCCACGACCGTGCCAGCCGTGTCAGAGGTGCCGAGTGATGTGGAGCAGGCGGTCTGCGCAGCGTACGCGGCGTCGGTCGCGGCGGGTGCGCCGCTGAGCCAGCGGGCCATGGCCGAGCGGTTCGGCCTGTCCCGGCGCAGGGCGGGCCAGCTCGTTACCCAGGTCACCGTCCAGATGGACCGGTGTCGAGTGGGCCTGTCGCTAGGCCGTCCTGCGGAAGCGGCACAGGCGGTACGCCCGCTCAACTCGCGGATCTGCCGCATCGAGAACGGCGAACACGGGACACCAGACCCAGCGGAGGCGCAGACGCTTGGCTGATCCGCCGTCACCCGGACGACCGGCGGCTCCCCGAGATCGTCGTGTCCGACACCTGGTCTTATGTTGGACGTCGTCTTCGGCCTCCTGGAGCGGCTGGGCATCTCCTACTCCGCTCCCCCGGAGGCTCGCTCGCTCGCAGGAGCCAGCGGCGTGCTCGTCAGGTTGTTAATCTCGCCTTCGAGCCCGGCGCGGGATAAGCCGCAGGTCCGCTACCTGGCCCGGCTGGGCTGATATTCGCAGGGTGAGCGGTCAGCGGCCATGCTCACCGCCCACGCCGAGGGCGGTGAGCACGGCCCGCCGGAGGTGATCGCGGCGGATCGGTGTCCGGACGGAGGGGCGGGATTCCATCCCATCGGGGAGGGTACCGCGGGAGGTCATCGGGACTATGCAGATGATGGGCAGGGCCAGGTCCGCGGAGACGGCGGTGAGCCGCGCGATGTCGTGGGGAAGAGTGGCGGACTGGCTGGCGTCGATGATGGCCAGCGCGGCCCGAGGCCAGTCACCGGGCCGGCTGACCGCGTCATCGACGGACGAGGCAGTGACAAGCTCGGCGCCCCAGTCAGTCAGGTGGCGGCCGATGGCCTCGGCGTGGAGGGCCTGCTCGTGGACCACCAGGACCTGGGTGCAGGAAAGGCGCGGGTCGTCGGGCCCGGGCACGGGGTTGAACTCGGCCGCCCGGACCCGGATCGTGCAGGTAAAGGCGGAGCCTTCGCCGACAGTGGACTCGACCGTGATAGCGCCGTCCATCAGCCGGGCTAGCTGGCGGCAGATGCTCAGGCCCAGCCCGGTGCCACCGTGCGAACGCGCGGTCGAGGCATCGGCCTGGGCGTACGGGGCGAAAAGCTGCTCAACGCTGTCCGGCGGAATCCCGCTGTCGGTGTCGCGCACGTGGAACGCCAGCTGACGGGGGCCCCCGTCGCTGGGCGGCTGTGTTACCTCCACGATGACGTGCCCCTTGGTCGTGAACTTGACCGCGTTGGCCAGCAGATTGACCAGGATCTGGCGCAGCCGCAGTGAGTCGCCGATGATGGTGGCCGGGAGGCCGACCTCGAACAGCGCGGAAAGGGCCAGGTTCATTACCTCTGCCTGCATGGCGAGCATGTCGATGGCGTCCTCAACGCAGGCAAACAGGTCGTAGGGGATGTCCTCAAGCTCGAGGCACCCAGCTTCGATTTTGGACAGGTCGAGAATGCCGTTGATGACACCCATCAGGTGTTTTCCCGCGTTTGCGACGGTCATCGCGTACTCAGCCTGCTCCGTCGTCAGTTCGGTGTCCAGGAGCAGGTCGGTGAAGCCGAGGATGGCATTCATCGGGGAGCGTATCTCGTGGCTCATGCTGGCCAGGAAGTCCGCTTTGTCTCGAGTGGCCTGCTCGGCGGTACCACGGGCCACCTCGAGCTCGTCGCACCGCTCGGATAGCTCGGCGTGCACCGCCATCAGACCCTGATTGCTCTCGTCGAGTTCGCGACGCAGGGCCTGCACCTCAGGGTCCAGGTCCCCGGTCCCCGCCGCCGCGGCTAGCACGGTGACCGGCACTCCCGGGCGCCTAGGCTGCGGGCGGCGGCGTTCAGTCCCGACGCCGCCGGGTCGCCGGTCACGGCCGGAACCGCCAAGGACGTGCTGTTCGTCATGTCTGGGCCGGGTTCCTGACTATCACCACGGTGGAGTCGTCACGGCCAGTGCTGTGGTCGCGGTACATGGCTGCCGCGGCGATCGCCGGGTCGTGGCGCATCAGGCCGAGGTACACGGCCAAGTCGATGTGGCTCACTAGCCCGTCTGTCCACAGTACGAGCGTGGCGCCGGGAAGCCACGGATAAGACGTGATCTTGGCTCGCGGTGGCGTGGCAGCTGTGCCGACAGCGCCCCTGTCGTGGATGAGCGTGCGTCGTGCTCCGGAGCGGAGGATGGCTCCGCTGATGTTGCCGACAGAAAGGCACCGAAGTTCACCCCGGCGGGGTTCCAGCCGGCAGACCGCAACCACGGCGCCGCGCGTCCCCAGCATGGCCGCGTTGGCGCGGGAGAGGTACCCATCCAGATCGGCCGGGTCCTCGGCTAGGATGTGCACGGCCGCATCGGCCGCCGCGGAGGCGTAAGCCCCGTGCCCGATCCCATCGACCACGGCGACGGTTGTCCCGCTGCTGTCCTCGGCTATGGCCCATGCGTCGCCGCAGGCTTCGTCGATGCCGACCGAGACGCCTCCCCAGGAGCGCGTCGGCTGCGGCGTGGCGGCGTCACCGCCGACAGTACCGGGTATTACCACCGCGAGGACGGTGGTGCCGCGGCCCGGGCCGGTGTCGATGTCGAAGGGCGACGAGAGGTGGGTCACTGCCGACAAGCCGCGTCGCAGGCCGTGCCGGGGCAGTGATCGGCCTCCGACTGCGGCGGCTACGTCAATGATGCCCGGACCGTGATCTATCGCGAGGATCTCCACGGCACCCTCCGGCAGCGGACGGGCCAGGATGCAGCCGCCAGGGTGCGCGTGATGCAGCAGGTTGGTGGCCAGCTCGGTCGCTGCCAGCCCGGCTCGGTCTGCTAGCCCCAGGCCTGTTCGCAGCCGATCGGCGTAGCCGGCGACGGCCCGCCGGACCGCTCCCACGTCAGCGGTCTCGGAGACGGTGAACCGTTGATGAGTGGACTGGCGAAGTGAACCCGCTCTCAGCGATCCCACTGGCAGATCGCCACCCTGGTGCCGCGTCCCGGGGCAGAGTCTATAGAGAATTCATCGACGAGGCGGCGGCTGCCTGGAAGCCCTAGCCCGAGGCTGTTCGCCGAGCTGAACCCGGAGCGCATCGCTAGGTCGAGGTCGGCGATGCCCGGGCCGGAGTCGGTGAAGGTTGCCCGCACGCCCCTTTTCTGTCCGCTGCTGGCCTGCTCGATCGCCGCGGTGCCCTGGCCGCCGGTGGCATAGCGGAGGATGTTGCGGGCCAGTTCGCTGCTCGCGGTAACCGCCTTGGTCGTCGCCGTCAGGCCAAGCCCCGCCTGACGGGCATAGTCCCGCATGGTGGACCGGACTAGCAGCAGGTCGGATTCGCCTGCGATGGTTACGGTGGTGAGGGCCGACGAGTCGGCTACGGGGATCTCAAGAGTAGATGTCATGATGACCCACGGCACTGACGTCAGCGCGCATTTCGCGCAGCCGGGCCATGCCCTGCTCAGGGTTGAGCGCGGTGGTCACGTCGGACATGGACACCCCCAGCTGAACGAGGGTGATCGCTACCGCGGGGCGGATTCCGACAATGGCCGCATCCGCTCCGAGCAGCCGCACCATCCGCACCAGGCGGGCGAGGACGCGGGCCACGAATGAGTCGACCACATCCAGGCCGCTGACATCAATCAGGACGCCGCGCGCCAGGATGCGGGCCACCTCGCTGGTGATCTCCTGCTCAATCGACTCGACCGATAGGTCATCGAGGTCGGGTTGAAGGGTGATGAGAAGGTCTTGCCCCATCCGCATTATCGGGGCGGCAATCTCAGCCACCGCCCACGCCCCCCTTTGCGAACTCGGTCCGGTTCCCGACCAGCCGCAGGGCGAGCTGAAGCGCGTCCTTAAGGCTGCTGCGGCTGCGCAGCCCGCCTAGCTCGATTCCGAGATGCACCATGGCCTGGGCGGTATCGGGACGCACACCGCTGATGATGCTTTCCGTGCCCATCAGCCGAGCCGCCTCCACGGTCTCGAGCAGATGCTGCGCGACACCGCTGTCGATCCCCGGCACCCCGCTGATATCGAGAATCACGACCTCGGCCTCGTCGGCCGCGATCCGCTCCAGCAGGCTCTCAGTGAGCCGGGCCGCGCGCCCACTGTCCAGCGTGCCTATCAAGGGCAGGATGAGGACCTTGTCCCACACCTTGATCACCGGGGTGGACAGCTCCAAGATCTCGTCACGCTGCTGCTTCGCAAGTCGCTCCTGCTCACGCTGTTCAGTCAGGTCCCTGCCGACCTTGACGTAGCCCTTCACCTCGCCTTGACCCTCCCGGATCGGGCTGAGCACGAAATTGGCCCAGTACCGGGTGCCGTCTTTGCGGATCCGCCAGCCTTCTGCCCCCACGCTGCCGTCACGGACGGCAGCGGCCATCTCCCGCTCCAGCAGGCCGGCGCGGATGTCTTCCGCCGTGTAGAACATCGAAATGTGCTTCCTGATAACCTCGACCGGTGCGTACCCGGTAAGTTTTTCCGCGCCGGGGTTCCACGAGCCCACGATGCCATCCGGGTCGAACTGGATCACCTCGCAGTCCGTGATGCTGTTGACCATCTGCTCCACGCTGCGCAGCGCCTGCTCCTCCTCGAGCCGCCCGGTCAGGTCGCGAACCGCCATCACATACCCGCGCACTCCGCCGGCCTGGTCACGAACCACGGTAAACACGACATAGGCCCAGAACTGAGTACCGTCCTTGGCTACCCGCCACCCCTGCGTCTCATGGCGGCCCGCCTTCGCGGCGGCACGCAAGTCCGTCTCGACGAGGCCGTTCGCGATATCCTCCGCGGTGTAGAACAGCTCGACCGACTTGCCGATGATCTCCTCCGGCAGGTACCGGGTGAGCTGCTGGGCGCCCGCCTGCCAGCTGCGGACGATGCCGGCCTGGTCCAGCCGCATCACCTTGAAGTCGGTAATGCTGTCCATCATCTGGGGGTCTTCTCGGTCTCCGTATGTCGGCAGGCCCCGGCCTCGCGGTGTGGCCTTAAGGCCACACCGTCAGCCCTTGATCTTGGTCGTGAACGCGCGCCAGTATCAGATATAACCGGCAGGAGCCGCAGTGTCAGCGATAACCGCACAGGTCGTCCGCCACGCAGGCGAGTATTGCTCCCCTTCTGTTGCCCGTCGGAGACCGTCTGGGGTTTCGTCGGAGGCTGTGAAGGGCTATCCGTTATCCAGCCCACCGCGCCCGGCTTGGTGGCGGTAGAGCGTGGGAAGTACGCGCAGGTCTTTCGGGCGGCCGGCCGACTCCTTAGACCGGATGACATCGGCGAGGTCAGCGACGATGACTTCTACCTCGCCCACCTGAAGGCGGTGCGCGTTGACTACAAGCTGTGAGTAGCCGTCGGCAAAGCCTGCGGGATGGAAGGAGATGTCGAATTCGCCGTCGGCGCAGATCAGGTTCCACATCTCGGCCGCCGCCAGGGACGTGGCGTCGTGGCTGAATTGAAGCCCGTCCGGTACCCCTTCGGTCCGGATCCGCGCGCCAAGCTCCGTCAGCGCCAGCGACAGCCGGGCCAGGTTCTCCCGGCTTGCTTCAGGGGTGAGATCGATGTCTCTGGTCGCTGGTATCGGGGCCTGCTGTGCGATAGCGGCGAAGGCCCCGATGACGACATAGCGCACCTGGTGCCGGTTAAGCGCAGCGACTATGGCTGCGGCGTTCAGTTCCGGTTCACCGGCACCCTCCTGGTCACTCACGCGACCTCGTCTGCGGGGGTGGCCTGGCGCCACGCCTGAAGCTGGCGGTCGCGGCGGAGCCGTTCGGCTTCGGAGCGGCCCGCTTCAAGCCCGGCGAGTATGTCGTCGTGCGGGTCGTAGGCGGCCAGATGCAGGCGGAGGTCGAACCCGGCCGCGTGCAGCAGCCTGAGAAGCGTGGTCAGGGTGGGCTGCCGCTGGTCTCGCTCATACGCCGAGATCATGGTAACCGGGACTCCGGCACGTTCGGCTAGTTCCCGCTGGCTCATCCCGGCTTTGAGCCGGGCAAGTTGCAGGAGCGCCGAAGATGGTGAAGGCATCCCATCTGCGTCATGCGGTTGTGTCATAACACAATCGTATGACACACGGCGTGCCGCAATCCTGTGGTGACTTGGGTTGAGCAGTGCGCGCCTATGACGAGATCGAGGAATCCGATGCCTTGAGTACGGAACTGTGCATGAGAATGTGCGGCAGATCATCCATGGCCGCCTTCCAGAGCCTGCTCGATCAGTGCCTCCGGCAGCGCGGACTCCTCCCCGAGCCAGCGGACCCATTCCGTGAGCAGGTCCACCCCTGGGGTGGCGTACGGCTTGCGCCAGTCTCCGATCAAAGCGCGGAAGAGCGTTGTCCTGGTCGGTGAGATCAGCCGCTCTGTACCGGGCACGACGCAGTCGAGCCACTCTCCCGCGACCTCTTCGACGATCTCGGCATCCGGTGCCTGACCGCGCCTGCTGGTGTACCAGGCAGTGAACTCACCGACCATGGGCGCGGGATTGACTGGCTGAGGCCGCGGGGTTCGCGTGCGTTCCCAGGGCAGCTCTATGCCACGCACTGACAGCGCCTTTGCGATGTCATCCAGCCGCCGATAGGCCCGGTACCAGCTGTCCATCCGGGAACGCGATTCGCGACCCCCGACGAACTGATCCGACTGCGCACATGCAGCCAGGAACGTGAGCGCGTCGGCATCGACCGCACTCGGCACAGCCGAGTCTGCGCTCTGCCCCACCGCTGCGCGCCATGCCTCGGCCGCCTCGTCCGGCGAACCGAACGTGCCGGCCCCTGCGATGGTGATGAAGCCACCCCCATCGATGTCCAGCAGCCACGTGACCGGTTCTGCCCGGCCTGGATAGCTGAATCCGGCGATGATGCCAAGGCGCGTGCCGTAGGAGTCCCGGATCACCTGGATGTCACCAGTCACCGCTGGTACGGCACCGAGCCAGTCTGGCTGCGCGGAGGGCAGAGAAGCGGCCACCTTCGCCGCCCGCTCGGCCGCGTAGTCGCCGAGCCCGTAAGAACCGATTCCCGCCACGCCGTGTATCAGCCACAACGCGTCTAGGTCGTGATCCCGCCGAACCCGGTCCGCGGCCCGGTCCACGAGTTGCGTGGCCCAGCCACCCATATTGAAACCCATCTTCTCCCGGCCCAGGGCGGCATGGAGCTCGCCGCCGATCAGTTTGGCGGTCGCCTGCTCGAGCTCCAGTGACCCAGGCTCGTCACGCAGCGCCGCGGAATGCCCGATCACGTGATCGTGCGACGCCTCCCACCAGTCGGTGGGATCCCGCGTGACCAGGTCCGCGAGCCCGGCGGGCATCATCCTCGATGACGTGCGGGCGACATCGCGCGGAGCCGCGGCATGCGGCTTCCGCTTCTTCTGAGACTTCTTGGGCTTACGTCCACGGGACACCGGTGACACACGCAGCAGCCTACCGCCGTGGTCCCTGCCCGGTGTCCGGTCAGCGCTCAAAGCGGACGGTCCGATCAGCAGCCCGGCCGCGGGCGCGCCAGCATGTACAGCCCGTCGTCGGCAATTGAAGCCCGAAGCTGTTCTCCCAGCTCAACGAGTTATATGGGAGTGCCAGCACAGCCCGCTGTGCCGGCACCATCATCGGTGCAAGCAGGCACAGGGGTGGCAGCTGGCTCAGCCGGAACCAGGTGTCCTGGTTTGGCGCACCCCAAACGGGCGGAGATACGTCACCACCCCGACCGCGTACCCGCTGTAGGAGGCGGGACGGCAGCTTCTCGGCATCATGTGGTTGCACGTGGGAGCGAGGTGACCCCGGGTCAGGCCACGGGCGATGTTCGCCGCCGACCGGGAGTTATCAAGGTGGCGCGTCACGATGGGCTGCCCCGGCGCCTGGGTCCGCTTCCAGCGCCGCGAGGTCGCGGACCGCGTAGCGGCGGTGCTCACATTCCTCCTTCATGACCACGCCCAGGCAAACGCCGACCGAGCGTGCTTCGGCCGGGTACCCGGGCGCGGGCAGCCGCGGGCATACCCGTTCCAGGTCGTCATCGGTGAGCCCGTCGACGATGCCGCGCACCATCGTCATGCGGGTGCCGCGTGCCTCCAGCACCTCGGCCAGAGACGGGCGCGCGGCCAGGTCGATGCCGAGCGCTGCGGCGTCCGCGGGCGTGAAGCCGGGCTGCGGGAGGCCGAGCGGGTGATACGGCACCGGCTTATTGAGAATCATGTAACCGGCCCACCTGTCGGTGGCGAGGACAAGATGGCGCAGCGTCTCGATGAAGGACCATTCGCCGTCGACCCGCTGGTGCAGGGCAGGTTCGGGCAGCTGCCCGGCGCGGGCGATGGTCCCGGCCCAGAGGCGCTCGATCGTGTCCCGCATCGCACGGTAGTCGCCGGCTGTCCGCTTGTCTCTCAGCTGGACGCGTTCGGGGTGGCGCCGGTCGAGCTCGCCCTCCACGAATGCCGTGACATCGACGTCGTTGACGACGAGGTTGCCGACGAGCCCGGACAGGCTGACGTCGACGAGCCACGAGTCAGTGATCTTGACCTGGCGCAGGTCACAGTCCCGGAACTTCGCTCCGGTGAAGTCAGCGCCCGTGAAGCTGGCACCGCGAAATGCGCCGGTGCCGTCGTCGTCAGCTGCCACCGCGCTATTGTCCCCAATCGGCCGGAGGCCTACAACCGCCGCTGCCCTGAAGCCGGTTCGTCGACGCGGCCGCCATCGCCGACCAGACCGGCAGCCCGGTGCTGACCTGGATGGCTCGGTGCGAGTGGCGGTGCCTTCTGCGCTTGCAGATGCCGGGTTTGCCGCCGGATCTGAGCCATTTCGCCGTGGGCAGGGTTGGCGGCCGGGGATGTCGATGAGTCCCCGGGCTGCTTGACGGAGGGTGCCGGCGGTCACCCGGAGCTGTGCTGCCTGCGGTGGCGCCGGGGGCCAGAACCAGAACGTGCCGGTTCCCGCGTACGTGGAGATGGACGCGCTGGCGTGGCCGGGCTCGCTCTGGTACCGGACGCCGGTGTCATCGACGGTAGTGACCCGGAAGGCGTGGTGCCCGCCTATTTGCCTGTATGCGGCCGCAACCGCCGTCTCCGGGCCGTTCACGTCACCGGCCGGCCCGTTCTCGCCGGCCCGCTTCACATGCGGGCGATGAGCCGGTCGACCCGCTCATCGACCGAACGGAACGGGTCCTTGCACAGCACGCTCAGCTGGGCCTGGTCGTTGAGCTTGAGGTGCACCCAGTCGACGGCGAAGGCGCGGTGCCGCTGCTGGGCCTGGCGGATGAACTCGCCGCGCAGCCTGGCCCGGGTGGTCTGCGGCGGGACCGACTTGGCCTGGAAGATGTCCAGGTCACGGGTCACGCGATGGACGGCGCCGTTGCGCTGCAGCTGGTAATACAGGCCGCGGTCGCGGCGCAGGTCGTGGTAGGCGAGGTCCAGCCGGGCGATCCGCAGCGCCGACAGCGGCAGGTCATGCCTGGCCCGGTACCGTTCGATCAGCTGGTACTTGGTCACCCAGTCGATCTCCCGGGCGATCGTGTCCAGGTTCCCGGTCTCGATCGCCCCGAGCACCCGCTGCCACATCTGTATCACCCGCCCGGTGACCGGGTCCCGCCCGTTGCTGTCGGTGAAGTCTCTGGCTCTGGTCAGGTACTCGTACTGGATCTGCAGCGCGCTCAGCTGGCGCCCGTCAGTGAGCCGGATCCGGCTGCGGCCGGTCATGTCGTGGCTGACCCCGCGGATCGCCCGGATCGGGTCGTCCAGCGTCAGGTCCGGCATGATCGTCCCGGCCTCGATCATCCGCAGCACCAGGTCGGTGGCCCCGACCTTGAGCAGCGTGGTGGTCTCGCTCATGTTGGAGTCGCCGACGGTGACGCGCAGGCGGCGAACCGCGTGGCGTCGGCGTGCGGCTTGTCCTTGGTGTCGATGACCGCCCGGGACCCGGTACTCGCGACGTCCCGGATGTGGGCGGCGCGCTGGCTGAGGCAGTAAGTCGCGCCCGCCGGGGTCGGCAGCACTTTCCCGGCGCCGCAGATGATCTGCCGGGTGACCAGGAACGGCGTCAGGATGGTCGTCAGCCGCCCGAAATCCCTGTCCCGGTCCACCAGGTAGTTCTCGTGGCAGCCGTAGGAGTTCCCGGCGGAGTCGGTGTTGTTCTTGAACAGGTAGAGGTCCCCGTCGATCCCTGTCTCGCTCAGCCGCCGGCCGGCGTCCGTCAGCAGCCCCTCCAAGATCCGCTCCCCGGCCTTGTCGTGCGCCACCAGGTCCAGCACGTTGTCGCACTCCGGGGTCGCGTACTCAGGATGACTGCCCCCGCTGAGATGCAGGCGCGCTCCGTTGCGCAAGAAGACGTTGCTGCTGCGGCCCCAGGACACCACGCGCCGCAACAGGTAGCGCGCTGTCTCCTCTGGTGACAGTCGCTGCTGCCCGCCGAAGGTACAGGTGACGCCGTATTCCGTCTCAACCCCGAATATCCGCCGGTCCACACGCCCAACCTACGTGCCCTCGGCGGCTGGGTCACGACCCGATGCCCGCACGCGAGATGCCGTCCCCGGCCGGCCAGTGAGCCGCTCGCTGACATCGAAGCCTTCGCTTGAACAGGACATCGATGTTGGATCGCGGTGCAGGTGGCCACTCGCGCGCGTGCGAACTGGGGCGATGACGAGTCACTGAGAAGATGATCTTGGGTGTCCCAGTGAATCGTGTTTCTCGCGGGCAGGACGACCACAGGCCGTGAGAATATGGCCGATGAAGGTTACCGTGCGTCGATTTTTGCCTCTGTACTGAAAAGCTGATCCTGATCGCGGCGGCGCAATCCGTCCAGGACGACCTGGAGCAGGTGCCGGGCTCTGGCCTCCCATTCGTCCTGCTCGAGCCGGGTCAGGTAGCCGATGAGCAGGATGACATCGCGGGCGTCGACGTCCGGGCGGATGGTCCCGTCGGCCTTGCCGGCGTCGAGGAGCAATGTCACCGCTTCGCCGATGGATCCCAGGCTGTGCGCGGCGAGGTCGTGCGAAACTGCCGCTTCGACGGCGCCGAAGACCCCCCGCTTGACCTGCGCGTAGTCCGCCACCCGGTCGAGCCAGCAGGCCAGCGCGGGGAGCGGCTCGTGGCTGGCCAGGAGCGCCGGTGCCGCCGCCACGAGGTCGCCGACGTCCTTCCGGTAGACCTCGGCGAGCAGGGCCTCGCGGGTCGGGAAGTGGCGGTAGAGGGTTCCCTGCCCGACTCCCGCCTGCTTGGCGATCGCGTTCAGCTTCACCTCACCCGCGTTGGCGACCGCCGCCCGCGCGGCCGCGATGATCCGCGCCCGGTTGCCGACCGCGTCGGCCCGGAGACTGACCGGG
>Ga0302324_100019072_pt1 | contig 13493 bp, 13 predicted proteins | sample Palsa_T0_1_FD_201949 | JGI IMG/M metagenome (GOLD analysis project Ga0302324, IMG submission 201949) | Peat permafrost microbial communities from Stordalen Mire near Abisko, Sweden - Palsa_T0_1 | ecosystem: Environmental > Terrestrial > Soil > Palsa > Peat permafrost | place: Sweden: Abisko...
ATCTTCCGGGCGGAATCGCACAAGGAGCGCGCGTGAAAAAGAGCAAAGCATCGGCGAAAGCGGGGCGAGTGAAGGTTGTGAGCAGCGAACTCCTCTTGCGCGGCCGGGTGTGGGAAATCCGGCGGGACAAGCTGGAGGAGCCCGGCGGAATCAAGACAACGCGCGAGGTCATCGTGCATCCCGGCTCGGTGGTCGTGCTGCCCGTTTTTCCGGACGGCCGCATCCTGATGATCCGTCAATACCGGCACGCGGCCGGCCAGTATCTTTGGGAGCTCGTCGCCGGGCACAAGGAACCGAACGAAACGTTCATGGAAGGCGGCCACCGCGAGTTGCGGGAAGAGGCAGGCTACACCGCGCGCCGGCTCAAGAAGCTTCTCGATATTTATCCATCGCCCGGGCTTTTGGGCGAGATCATGGAAGTTTATCTCGCCGAAGGCCTTACGAAGGTGAAAGCGGCTCCCGAGGACGACGAAAAAATCACAAATCGCATCATCACGCTGCACGAAGCCAAGCGCTGGATCCGCACCGGCAAGATCATCGACGCGAAGTCCGTATCGGGCATTCTTTTCTATGCGAACTTCGTTGCGCGTGAGAAATAGGCGCCCACATGGAAAATAAAGACGTCGCGAAGATTCTGCGCGAAACCGCGCAATTGCTCGAAATCGATGGCGCGATCATCGGCCGCTATCGCAGCTACGAAAAAGTCGCCGAGCTTCTCTACAGCATTCCCGAGCGCATCGAGGACCTCGCCAAGGACGACAAAAAGCTCAAGGAACTTCCCGGCGTGGGCGACAGCATGGCCGAGCACATCAAGGAAGTTCTCGCGACCGGAGACTATGCGCTGCGGCAAAAGCTGCTGAAAAAATATCCGACGACTCTCCTCGACCTTCTCAAGCTGCAATCGATGGGCCCGAAGAAAGTCGCATTCCTCTGGAGCCATTTCAAGGCAGGCACCGTGGCGGAAATCGAAAAGCTCGCGCGCGAAGGAAAGTTGCGCGACCTGCCGGGCTTCGGCGAGAAGAGCGAGCAGACAATCCTGAAAGCCGCCGAACAGTTCAAGAGCCTTTCCGGGTCTGGCCGGGTCCGCCTCAATGTGGCCGAAGACGAAGCGCAAAAGCTCGTCGCCTACATCGCGAAGGCGGGCGAGCCCGTCGAATCCGTCACTCCGGCGGGATCGCTCCGGCGGGGCCGCGACACGATCGGCGATCTCGACCTGCTCGTCACCATGCGCCCCGGGCATGACAAGCAGAAAGACGTCGACGCCGTATCCGCGCATATTTTGAAGTACCCAGGCGTCGATCAGAAATTGGCGCATGGCGAAAATAAAGTGAGCGTTCAACTCGGCAACGGCCTCCAGGTCGACGTAAGGCTCCTCGACAAAAAGAATTTCGGAGCGGCGCTCCTGTATTTCACGGGATCGAAGGCGCACAACGTGGCGCTCCGCGGCCGCGCGCTGGATATGGGCTGGACGTTGAACGAATACGCGTTGACCAGCGTCAAAAGCGGCAAAGTGATTGCGAGCAAGACGGAAGAAGAGATTTACTCGAAGCTCAAACTCGCCTACATCGAACCCGAACTCCGGGAAATGACGGGCGAAATCGAGGCTGCGGAATCGGGCAAGCTCCCAAAACTCGTGCAGCTTTCGGATATTCGCGGTGACCTGCAGATGCACACCACCGCGTCCGACGGCCGGAACTCCATCGAGGAAATGGGCGAAGCCGCGCGCGCCCTAGGCTACGAATACATCGCGCTGACCGACCACTCGCAGGCCGTCACCGTCGCAAATGGCATGGACGAAAAGCGCACGCTCGCGCAGATCAAGAAAATCCGCGCCGCGCAGGAAAGAGTTCCCGGAATTCGCCTGCTGGCGGGCATCGAAGTGGACATCCTGAAAAACGGCTCGCTCGATCTCGATAACGAGGTGCTGGCGCAACTGGATGTGGTCGTCGCCTCCGTGCACTCCTACATGAACATGGAGCGCGCGGAAATGACGGAGCGGCTGCTCGCCGCCGTCGAAAACCCGTACACGCAAATCATCGCGCATCCCACCGGCAGGCTGGTCCTGCGGCGCGAGCCGTTCGAATACGACATGGAGAAAGTTCTGGACGCCGCCGTCGCTCGCGGCATTGCGATGGAGTGCAACGCCTATCCCGACCGCCTCGACCTGCGCGACGTCCACCTGCGCATGGCTAAGCAGCGCGGCGCGAAGATCGTGATCTCCACGGACGCCCACTCGACGAACCATTTCCAGATGATGAAATACGGGGTTATCACCGCGCGCCGCGGCTGGATCGAGAAGAAAGACGTAATCAACTCGCTGCCGCTCGCCGATTTCCTTGCATCGCTCAGGCCCAAGCCGGGCGCCGTCGATCCGGTGGCCCTTAAGAAGCCGGGCGCAGCCAAAAGCAAATCGGCATAGCGCCCGCGTTACACGGAATACGAAACCGTGCCGTCGTCGACCGTCCCAATTTCCTTCACCTTGGCCGTAATCGAGGGAGACTTCGCCCCCCGCCGCATGGCCACGATTCCCGTCCGCACCACTTCCATCAGCCCAAACGGGTTCAGCAATTCCAGCAAGCGGTCAACCTTCTCTTCGCCGCCCGTGAGTTCCACCGTGATCGAGTCCGACGCGATATCGAGCACGCGCGCGCGGAAGACATTCGCGAGTTCGAGTATCTTCGAACGCGTCTCGCGATCGGCCGCGACTTTCACCAGCGCCAAATCGCGCAGCAGCGCCGGATGGTGCGTCACGTCGTCGACGAGCAGCACGTTCACGAGCTTGTAGACGTTCGCCACGATGCGGCGCGACTGGTCCTCGTCGGCCTCGGTGACGATCGTCATCCGCGACACTTCGGGTTTTTCGGTCCGCCCAACCGTCAGCGAGTCGATATTGAACGCGCGGCGGCGGAACAGAGACACCACACGCGACAACACTCCTGGCTTGTTTTCAACGTAAACGACAATGGTGTGCAGCATGGCTGTCCTATTCGTCCTCGGCCGTTTCGACGAGGGGATTTGGCCGGCGGATCATTTCGTGCAATGCCGCGCCCGCCGCAACCATCGGGTACACGGTATCTTCCTGCTCGACTTTGAAATCGATCAGCACGGGCCCTTCGTGCGCATGCGCGGCCCGCACTGCCGGAACCACGTCCGCCCGCTTGTCAATCAGCATGCTTCGGATGCCGAACGCCTCTCCCAGCTTCACGAAATTGGGATTCAGCAGCGGCGTCGCCTCGTAATTGCGCTCGTAGAAGAACTCCTGCCACTGCCGCACCATTCCGAGGTAGCCGTTGTTGATGATCGCAATATTCACTTTCAGCTTTTCCTGCACGATGGTTGCAAGCTCGGCCATCGTCATCTGGAATCCGCCGTCGCCTACGACCACCCAAACTTCCGCGTCCGGCCTTGCTACTTTCGCGCCGATGGCGGCGGGCAGCGCGAATCCCATCGTCCCCAGCCCGCCCGACGTGATCAGCGAGCGCGGTTGCTCGTGCTTGTAGTATTGCGCCTCCCACATCTGGTGCTGGCCGACGTCCGTTACGATGATCGTTTCCCTCTCCCGCGTTTCGCGCCAAAGATCGTTGATCACGTGCGCCGCGTAGAGATGACCGTTGTCGGGCAGCCCCTGTATATCGCGAACGGCCGTATCGCCCTTCAGGCTGTGAATGTGCTCGATCCAATCCGTGTGATTCGCGGAGTCCACCCGCGGCAGCAGCTCGAGCAGAATCTTCCGCAGGTCCCCCACCAGCGCCACGTCCACCTTCACGTTCTTGTTGATTTCAGCGGGATCGATGTCGACGTGAATTTTCTTGGCGTTCGGAGCGTACGTCTTCAGCGTGCCGGTCACGCGATCGTCAAAGCGCATCCCGAAAGCCAGCAACAGATCGGCATCCTGAATGGTTTTGTTCACCCACGCCTCTCCGTGCATGCCCATCATGCCAAGGTTCAGCACATGGGAAGCAGGGAGGTGCCCGAGACCCAGCAGCGTCATCGCCACGGGAATGCACGTCTTTTCCGCGAATGCTTGCACTTCGTGCTCCGCCCCGGAAATGGAGATGCCATGTCCGGCCAGAATCACGGGCCTCTTCGCGGCGCGAATCAACTCGAGCGCTTTGTCGTACGCGCCCTTCGCGGGCGAAAGATCGGGCCTGTACCCGCGCATCTTCGGCTCAGCCGCTTCCCAATCAAACTCGCAGGAGCTTTGTTGCGCATCCTTGGTGATGTCGATCAGCACCGGCCCCGGCCGTCCGGACTTCGCCACGTACATCGCCTCGCGAACGGCGTGCGCGATTTCATCCGCCCGCGTCACAAGATAATTGTGCTTGGTAATGGGTTGCGTAACGCCGGTGATGTCGGTTTCCTGAAACGCGTCGGAGCCAAGCAGCTTGCTGCCCACCTGCCCCGTGATGCACACGATCGGTGAGGAATCCATCATGGCCGTGGCGATGCCGGTGACCATATTCGTCGCTCCGGGCCCCGAAGTGGCCACGGCGACGCCCACCGCGCCCGTTGCGCGCGCGTAGCCGTCCGCCATGTGCGTCGCGCCCTGCTCGTGGCGCACCAGGATGTGGCGAATCGAGCTGTGTTGCAAAGCGTCGTACGCCGGCAGAATCGCTCCACCGGGATAGCCGAAAACGGTTTTCACGCCCTCGCGCTCCAAACACTCCCACAAAATCCTCGCGCCCGTCATCACGGGTTTGCCGCTTGCCGCCTTGTCGTCGCCTATCGGTTTCTTGCCGCTCATCTTTGCCTCTCCTCAGTTACTTAGAATCCTAAAAACGTGCCGTAAAAAATAAAACCCACCTTGCCAGCGTCTCTGGCGGGTGGGTTTCTTGAGCGTTTGCGATTCCTTGCCACTCAGCTCAGCGATGCCCTCCAGGACGGGACCCGCACACGAGTTTTACTACTACTACCGTGAGTGGAAGTCGGTTGAATGTTTCGTATAGGTTCATGGTCGCGTCCAGAAGCTGAGTTCCCTTTTTCGTCGACACCGTTCGACGAAGCTACGTTACCCCCCGGCGGATCAGTCTGTCAAGGAACACTTCGCGTGGTGCCGCGTCCTCGAAAACCTCCGCGCTCCCGCATTCGCCAGCCGGCCCCCCAGTAACCCTATCGTTACAAGTTTTCAACCTTGGTACTCCCGTCCCATGGCCTTCCGCCGTGCGCCTTAGTAGGCTGAATCTCGCACTCGACCGGCACTCGAGGAACCGCAAATGGCAGCAGGGATATCCGCGCCACTCAATTGCGCCGTGGGAATAGCGCAGCAAACATCGCGCGACGGCCGTGTCCGGGAACGTTTGAAAGTTTCGCTTCCCACGCACATCCGCCCTTTTGACACTCGATTCGCTCAGCTCGAGGACGTCGGCCAGGTGGTCAACTTCAATCGCGACGGCCTCTATTTCACCACGGGCATGTCCCACTATTTTGTCGGGATGCGGCTGATTCTTACGTTTCCATTCGGCAACGTGTCCGCCCACAGAAAATTTCTCGGATCCGTCGTGCGCTTGGAGGACCGTGAGAGCGGAAATCGAGGCGTCGCCTTGCGCCTCCTGCTCTGAAAAGCTCGCAGATTCCGTTTGCGGGGACCTCCGCCGCCGCGCAAGCGACACGATACTCTCCTCGTGATTGCCTCTTAGGAAATTGGCTGGCGATTACCCTTGTCACCGTTCCGGCGCGACAGAGACAATGGCTTAGCAATCACTAGGACCCCGCCGCCCGCGGTGCTCGTGACATGCCACATCAGGGCGGCACGGTAGGGAGCGACCATATGTACGACCAAGGCCCAAAGGGTCCTTCGCACGACAAAGCGCGTGCCAAAGCGGGAACGCCGGAAGAAGCCGAACGCCGGACCGGTGATCGCCACATTTTCACGGCCTCGGCAGAAGTCGTAGAGCTAGGTTCCGGCGCCAGATTTTCCACTCGCACCACCGATCTCGGACCCGGCGGCTGCTTTGTCGACACCATGGTTCCCTTTCCGGTGGGCGCCGAAGTCCGTGTCACCGTTCGCAGGGGCAAAACACAGTTTGAAACCGACGGAGTGGTCGTCTATTCCCAAAGCGGCCTCGGAATGGGCATCGCCTTTGAGACGATGGGCCCGGAGCAGCGCGAAGCTCTCGACGTGTGGCTTGCCGATCTCACCGGCAGCCTGCAAAGACAGGCCGCCGAGCCCGGCCGCTCGGTGGAAAAGCCTTCGTCGTTTCGCGGAAGAGACCACGCGCTCATGGTCCGCCTCATCCAGTTGATGATCGGCAAGGGCATGATCACAGAAGCCGAAGGGGCGTCGGTCCTGCACGATCCCGTCCTGTAGGCGGTCGCTTCCGGTGAAGCTCTGTAAGTCATGGACCTGCCTGGTTATAGGACCGTACCCTGGGGTCCTAGCATGCAGCTATTTCCCGCTCTAGGAAATTTTTCCTCGATTAAGTCCATATTGAAGCGCCCATGAATATCATAAACCTTTTGTAATCAGTGAAGCGCCACCGAAAGTTGTGGCCAGCGTCGTGCATCCTCTTAGCGCAGGGGGATGTATGGGAGAGCGCCGAAAAGCCAGAAGGTACGAAGTCTATCTACCGTTGCAAGTATGCACATCACTCAAGCGCCCGGCGGAATTTCACACCGCGCAACTTCGGGACATTTCCCGCACGGGCATTTATTTCCAGTCAGCCACAGCAATTGAGCCCGGGATGAACATGGAGTTGACCTTCGCGTTGCCCACGGAGAGGGATCGTGGCAATTCCGTCCTCGTACGAGCAAGCGCCAGAGCTCTTCGCGTTTCAGCGATCAAAGGGGAAGCAGCACCCATCTTCGGCGTGGCGGCTACGATCGACCGTATCGACTTCGTCCGTCCGGTAATCGCCAACGCGGCCGCCTAAAAGTGGTTCGCCCGCAGCTTATCTAAGTCCTTCCTCGCTTCGAGGATGCCGATCTTCGCCGGATCGTCACTTTTTCTGGAGGCCAAGCTCGTAGTCGATAAGGCGCGTCAGCGTTGGCGCGTCGCCACCGACCATGGGACGTCCGTTCAAGAAGATCGTGGGCGTGCTGTCAACCTTGAGCGCCAGGCCCTCGGCGCGGTTCGCGTCAACCGCCTTCTGTGCGTCGGGTGACGAAAGGCAAGCCTTGAACGTATCCGGGTTCAAGCCCGCCTGTGTCGCAAATTCCACCAACTTATCCCATATATTCTCCGCCGTCAGCGCGTCCTGATTGTCGAAGATCGCGTCGTGCACTTTCCAAAACGCATCCGGCGACTGATCGAAGGCGCACCGGCCGCCAAGAGCTGCCGTCTCAGCCCATGGATGGATCTCGGTCAGCGGAAAGTCCTTGTAGACGATGCGCACCTGCGGACGCGCCGCCTCCACTGTCTTCAGCGCTTCGGAAAGCTCGCGGCAATGGGGGCATTGAAAGTCGGCGAACTCGACGAGCGTTACAGTCGCGTCGGCCGGCCCCTTTGTCGGGTTGCCGTCGATGTGAATCTTGGCGCGATTATCCGCGAACGGGTCGATTGACATATCGTAGAGATCACCGCGCAGCAGCGTCTTGCCGTCTTTGCTGACGAAGACGTCGCCGCCCTGAACCTGATCGTCCACCGTAATCTCCACCGGCACCGTGTAAAACCCCGGCGATGCTGAAGGTCCCAAAGGCCCCACGCTTACTTTCACCTCCGGTCCCCAGGCAAAAAGCTGCCGCACAAACGCCTCGGTAGACTTCAGCAGTCGCTGCTGCTCGGGAGTCGCGGGCGCCGGACTGGCAGCGGGCGCAGGTGTGGCTGCCGCGGGGGCCTGTCCCGCGCAAGGAATCGCCGCCATCCAGACCGCAAGCACTCCCGCCCACATAGCTTTGCGAAACATAAGAGTCCGCCCTCCGTGGATATGATGTATGACGTTGTCGAAGCCAAAACAGCATAAAGAAAACCGCGAGGAAGAGCAAAAGCCAAAAAGCCCACCCTTGCCCGTCGGAAAGCAGCGCAAGGGCGCAGCGAGCAGCGCCCCTACGAGGGGATTGTCAGGGTCATCGGTTGTTATCGGAAATTAGCACCGCGGACTGCATCGCGATCCGTCCAGCAGCATCTCTGCCCGCGCCTCGATCCCAAAAATCGCCCCTGGGCGTTCGCTGCGCGCCGAAGTGTTAGCCGCGGCCGATGAACGGCATCTTCGTCGCCATCACGGTCATGAACTGCACGTTGGCGTCCAAGGGCAGCGACGCCATGTACACCACGGCCCGCGCTACGTCCGCCGGATCCATCGTGGCCTCCACCGCGATCGTGCCGTTTGCTTGCGGCACGCCTTTTTTCATCTTTTCCGCCATTTCGGTCGACGCGTTTCCAATATCGATCTGGCCGCACGCGATGTCGTACTTCCGCCCGTCGAGCGAAGCCGCTTTCGTGAGGCCCGTGACTCCGTGTTTCGATGACGTATAGGGCGCGGAATTCGGCCTGGGACTGTGCGCCGAGATCGACCCGTTGTTGATGATGCGACCGCCTCGCGGTTCCTGGCTCTTCATGATCTTGAAAGCTTCCTGCGTGCAGAGAAATGTGCCGGTAAGGTTTGTATCGACCACGGACCTCCACTGCTCGTATGTTAAATCCTCCAGCGGCACGCCGCGTCCGGAAATGCCGGCGTTGTTGAACAGCAGATCCAGTCGCCCGAACGCCTCTTTCGTTTTCGCAAAAAGCTCGCGCACGGAGTTGGGATCGCTGACGTCTGTAGGCACCACGAGCCTTTGCGAAGCAGCTCCGTTCGCAGCAAGCCCGGTCGCTTCCAAACTCTCTTTGCGCCGCCCGGCAAGCACTACGGAGTAACCGTTTTGCGCGAGCGCCACGGCGACGTGTTTGCCAATTCCGCTACCCGCGCCGGTCACGATAGCGATCTTTGACGTTAAGCCCATGATTGTCCTCCGCCGCAACCGATCGGCCTCCTGCCCACTGAGCGTGCCCGCCTCGTTGCCAATTGTAGCCCGCGGCCTGACATTCGGCCCTATCTGCACTACGGAAGAATCGAGGTGGCCAACTTCAGGAACCCCATGTAGAGCGCGGTGGCTTGCCGGCGCTTTTTTGATCGAGGGTGCGCGCGCGAGACAACGTCGCCTCTTACCGTATCCCAACCGATTTATTCGATTCCATCTCGCTAAAAACAAGAAAGGCTCCGCCTTTTCAGACGGAGCCTTCTTCCATGCAATCGGGTTGTACTTCAACCGCTCTCCTGGTAACGAATCCGGAGGTCGGTTGGTTTTAGCTCTGCAAAGCCTTACGGCGTCCCAGGCCAACCAATCCCAGAAGCCCCAGGCCAACCATCGCCAACGTGCCCGGCTCGGGTGTGGCTGTGGGTGCGGGACCGAAGAACGCAAAGTGCGAGATCGTGTCCCCGTTGTTTCCATCCACTGTCTGCGAATAGAACGGGTTATCAGCGCATCGGCTGCCGGTCCAATCGTTGCAACCGACCAACCCGAAGGTGCCGCCTGGAGTGAAGCTATCCGTCCCACTGATCCAGTTGATCGTGCCGGGAGAACTCGCAAGATACCAGCCGATTTCGTCCGAGTCAGCGGTAATGCCCAAGATCACGGTTGCTGTCGAAGAGACAGGCGTGAAGGTGACATCATTGACCGATCCCATCGTGCTGCTGGCGAGGAAATCTGCGCCCGCATCCAACGCGGTGCCGCCGTTGCAAGTGCCTCCACCGTAGATGCAGTAGCCTACGTTGTAGTTTGGCCCGTCACCGGACGCGTGGTTCCAAAAAGGCGTTCCGCTCGTCCCCAACGTTACCGCCGATTCAGGATACCAAGTGCCGCTCGAATTGAGCGTCAAACCGGTGCCGCTCAGCGAAAACACCACATCGTTATAATCGTAGTCTCCGCCGACCGTGTCCTCAAATCCACCGAAGTAAGTGGAAGCGTGCAACGGACTCAGCGCGATTACGAACATTCCCAAAAACAGCCCCACTATCATCTTTTTCATTGTTCTTCCTCTTTTTTTTGTGCACCCGATCGAACACGCGCCTGGACCATTTGTTGCCGCGGAGGACCACGTGTGTATCCCCGGCTCTGAAACATCTTGCAGCCAGGATGCCAGACGGATGAGCAGGGATGCGAATGGGGTATGCCGCTTGTTTGCCGTTAGATAGCCCGAACGTAGCCCTCTCGGGAGCCGGCTATCCGTCAGATAGCGGGCCATTTTACTTCCGGAAAACGAGCACGAAAGTGTACAAGGAGTTCTCCCGAGGGAACGCGCTCGTAACAGCAGTACCATGACGACAGAAGGGATGAATTCGCCCGCACCGCGCATTATAGTAAGTAGCGCGCCGAGGCAGGATCGTGCGGGGCGCGTTGCAGCAACGATCACAATTCCATTCTGAAACACATTCCGAGGAGGCAGCAGATGACGAAGTGGCTCGCGGCAACTGGCCTGGCAGCAATTCTGACGGTTCCGGCGTTTGCGGCAACCAGCACGTGGCAGATCGATCCCGCTCATGCAAACGCGCAGTTCACCGTGCGTCACCTGGGAATCTCAAACGTTCAAGGCGAATTCACCAAGATCAGCGGCACGATCGTGCTGGATGATGCCGACATTTCCAAGTCCAGCGTGGATGCCACGATTGACGTCACTTCCGTTGACACCCGAGTTACGCGCCGCGACGATGATCTGAAGAGCCCAAACTTCTTCGACGCCGCCAAGTTCCCCACGATGACATTTCAATCCACTAAAATCTGGAGCACGGGCGACGGCGCTGCCAAGATGACCGGCAATCTCACCATCAAAGGCGTGACCAAGGAAGTCACTTTGGACGTCGATGGTCCCACTCCGCCGATCAAAGCCATGGGCGGCAGCCGCCGCGGCGTCTCCGCCACAACGAAGATCAACCGCCAGGATTTCGGCGTCAGCGCCGACCCCGGCGTGGTCGGCGATCAAATTTCGATCACTCTCGACCTGGAAATGACGCAGAAGTAGCCTGCCGAATCCAGTTCATCGACCGGGCGAGCACGACGAAGGCAAGGAGCGTCGCGAGCATACGCACGCTCGGGCGGCTGGTGAAGGGGAGGAAAAGCTCGAATTTATTCGAGGACTTCGCGGCGGCGCGTGAGCGATTCGACCCGGTCAAGACGCGGCGCGTAGCCGATGCCAGGGCCCGTGGGAACATGGATCGTTCCCTGCGGCGTCACTTCCACTTCCGGCTCGATAATATCTTCCTCCCAGTAGCGTCGGCTGGCGGAAACGTCTCCGGGAAGCGTGAAATTCGCAAGGGACGACATCGCGATATTGTGGGCGCGTCCGATGCCCGATTCGAGCATGCCGCCGCACCACACGGGAACCGACTTCACCTCGCAAAGGTCGTGAATGCGGCGCGCGGAGGTGTGCCCTCCCACTCGTCCGAGCTTGATGTTGATAATGCGGCAAGCGCCGGTTTCGATCGCGGCGCGCGCGTGCTCGACATCGTGGATGCATTCGTCGAGGCAAATTGGCGTATCGAGCTGGCGCTGAAGCTGCACGTGGGAAAAGATGTCGTCATAGCCGAGCGGCTGTTCGATCATGATCAGATAATAGGCGTCGAGGGCTTTGAGCAGCGGCACATCACCCAGGGTATAAGCCGAGTTCGCATCCACCATGAGACGAATCTGCGGAAAGCGCTCGCGCAGGAGGCGGACCGGTTCGACGTCCTGGCCCGGCTTGATTTTGATCTTGATGCGCTGGTAACCGGCGGCGAGCGCCTCTTCGACTTTTGCAATGAGGCCGGCTGGAGTGGGCTGGATGCCGATCGAGACGCCGCACGGAATCTCCTTGCGCGTGCCGCCGAGAAGTTTCGCGAGCGGAAGATTTTTCTGCTTCGCTTCCGCATCCCACAGCGCGATTTCGAGCGCGGCCTTCGCCATGTTGTGGCCGCGGACGCGCCCGAGCATCTCCCATACATCCGCCGCCGAGGCGATCTCTTTCCCGCGCGCGAGAGGCCACAGGTAATCTCGCAGGATCAGCCACGCCGTTTCGACGGTCTCGTAGGAGTAAAACGGATTCTCGCCGGCGGTGCATTCGCCCCAGGCGGAGATTCCGTCTACGTCAGCCTCGACGAGAAGGATGCGGCGGAGTTCGGTCTTGCCAAAGCTCGTCTCAAAGGGGAAGCGGAGACGGAGGTGAATCTCGCGGAGCGTAAGATTGCGAATCTTCATTCTTGACCTTTCACAGCGGCCGCGGGCCCCTACGCATCCCGCACCGGCGTATTTTTCCGCTTGCCGGCGCTGATCCGTGGAGCGCGAACTTCAAAGGCCCCACCCTCACACGCCGAGGATGGGGCACCCGAAAAAGAAAGCGCTCAATCTTCCGCGGAATCGTGGAAGGTCAGGCCAGCGACTGATTTGGCCGGCTCGAGAAAATAGCTCGCTTCGGCGTCGCGCGTTTCGAACCTCGTCACCGCGTAGCCTTTCGCGAGCCATCGCTCAAATTTCTCGCGGGCATCCGCCTGAATGCGAATGGCAGCCTCGCGATCCTTCGCCTGGATTTCAGCGAGGTTCGCGGGAAGCGAAATGCGCTCGACGGAAGCGCTCATCGCGGGAATTCGGCCCGCGAGAATCGACTTCACGCGTTCGGACGTGAGCCACCATTCGGCAACCAGGCGATCGGTCGGGATACCTCCGTGAAGAGGGCTTTCGGTGATGCCATAGCAATTCGGAATAAACCGCCGCACCACGGCGCCGAGACGCATGATATTGAAGTGCGCGTTCTTGAGATTCAGGGGATCAAAGGTCCACTCCACCAGATCCATGCCCCGCTTCAGCGCGTCCTCGCGCTGAAATAATTTCAAGCGGCGGCCAACGCCGCGGTCGCGAGCCTCGGGCAGCACGCCGGTAAGATGGGAGTGCAAAAACGGCTTCCCTGCACGATGGGCGGCCAGCGCCAGCGTGAAGCCGACCATTCTGGCGCGCCCGCCTCCCGCGCCGGCCGTGGCGGTGGCCGCGGGATCAAATGCGCCGAGCGTTTGGCCGCCCGTATGGTGGGCCACAACGAAAAGCCCGGACGGCACCGATATCTCTTCGCCCCATACCAAATGTTCGATGCGAACGCACTCCTCGTATTCCGCCAGAGTGGAGCAGTAGCGGACATCGATTTCCGGCTTGGCGCGCGCTTCCGTCATTCGATTCGCTATTCGGCCGCCTTGGATTCGTTCCAGAGAGCTTCCATTCGCTCGCGCGGCAAATCGGCGAAACGCCGGCCCTCGCGGGCGGCGGCAGCTTCCATCCAGTGGAAACGCTTCTTGAACTTGCGGTTCGCATTTCTGAGCGCGATCTCCGGATCGACGCCCAGGAAGCGGGCGACGTTCACGCCCGCAAAAAGAAGATCGCCCACCTCTTCTTCGAGGTGGAACGCGGCGGAAATGCTGGGCGAGGCTTGCACGTTTTTTTCGGCTGCGGCGGATTCCACTTCTCTCTTTTCCTCGTCGAGCTTTGCGAGCACGCCCGCGATGTCCTCCCAATCGAAACCGACGTGCGAGGCGCGACGCGTAAGCTGATAGGCCTCAAGG
>Ga0302324_100019076_pt1 | contig 13492 bp, 7 predicted proteins | sample Palsa_T0_1_FD_201949 | JGI IMG/M metagenome (GOLD analysis project Ga0302324, IMG submission 201949) | Peat permafrost microbial communities from Stordalen Mire near Abisko, Sweden - Palsa_T0_1 | ecosystem: Environmental > Terrestrial > Soil > Palsa > Peat permafrost | place: Sweden: Abisko...
ACAACAACAAGCCGAACATCTTCAGAGGTAACGAAACAGGGTGGGCTGGATCTCGAGAAAGAACCTCGATCCTCCGGTCGAGGCGGAGCTTTTTTCTTGACATCCCTTTTTATAGAACTCATTGACCCGAATTTCGACAGTTATCCTAACGGCGTTTACGCCTTCGGTGATGGTGGTCGAATTCACGCCAATGCCGGGATTATTGGGCGATAAAAATAGTGGGCCTTGCACGACACAGGGACGAACAGCAGTACGCTCGGCTACCGGGCCGCTCACGGCTCGCTCACTTTGCTTCGCGAGGCGGACACATTCGCCCACCCCTGCGTGAGCACGGCTAGAAGCCTGCGGCTCCGGAACTTGCGTGGCTATTGTGGAGCGTCACGCGCAAGCCGCGTTGGGCATTGAGCTGCGTGGTTGAGTTCCAGTCGACTTGGTCGGAGCTGATTACACCGGTGCCTCCGCCGATCAGGGAGTACGTGATGCGGTTGTCCTGATAGCCGTAACCGCTGACGGAGAGGATGGTGCCGGAGGTCAGGACGAAGACCGGCATGCCGGGGAGAGTCGCAATATTCGAACCGGCTATGTTTGCCAGACTTGGCGGCGTGGCGTCGCGCGAGATGTAGGTGGCGTAGGAGGCTTGCGGCACTTGAGATATCGGATCACTGGCGGAGGCGACCTCGCTCACGGTCAGTTGCGTGCGGGCGTAGCTCGCCTGCACGTCGAAGGATTCGTTCCGAACGTGGCCGAAGAAATGCCAACCGGGGGAGATGGTTTGGCCGACCTGCGGGATTTCAACGTCATCCATCAGGCGCAGGCTGAGCGCGGTTTCGCCCTTCAGCGCCGGACGCGGGCCGCGCGCAGGCAGCATGATGACCTTCCATGGCCACAGCGGCGGCAGCATCCATTCGATGATGTCGCGCTTGACGTGTCCCTTACCGTCGATCTTGCCTTCCTTGTCGACCTTGTAGCCGCGGGTGGCGATGACTTTGGCCTCAAGCGGCAGATCTCCGCTCGGCAGGCCGATGCGATCGAACTGCAGCTTCAGATATCCCTTGCCGAAGAAGTGGCCGGGATCCTTGGCTGATTCGAGATGTCCCACGAGATAAGTGCCGCGCGGAAAAGCCTGCTGACCGAACTCGGTCTGGGCACGGAGATGGCAGAGCACGGGGTCGCCGACATCGGCTGTGGCTGAGGAAAAGTTGGGTTCATTGAGCGAACATTGCAAAAGCGTACCCGCGGGCAGGACCACGTCGCGTGCGCTGGCGGAAAGAGTGAACGCCGGAAAACAAATTGCAAGGATCACGAACCACGGACTGGACTTCATACTTCACCTCGGTGGCACGCCCCAATCGTTGGCGGACTCTGGCGCCGAGACCGCCATTTGTTCAGGGCATCTAATCACAGGTCGGGGAGGAGGTCAATGGGTGGTTGCCCAGATCGTGATCCGCTGTCGAAGAAGAGTCTTTCACCTGGCGGATTTGCAAACTCACAGGGTGGGAACCTGCCCGCCTGTGCGGCGTTCGTAACTGTCGCCACATCGCCACTTCACTCGTTGAGGGTCAAAGCGTAACGGCCTGGTTTTAACAAGTTACATTTCGGTTTGCCCGTCACACGGGAGGGATCCCCGCCGGCAATAAACTCCTGCTTTCTTGCGGTACTCCCAGCGGGAAACAGGTCATGGCCGCTGTTGCGGTGAACCTTTCCGTCCCGTGTCGTAGACTTGGTTCCTCGATACGTACTCACCGCGTTGCGGCTGCAAACGGCTAGTAATGACAGAACAAATAGAAGCGGCCACCACCGAGATTGTCTGAGCAAGAAAGCCCCGCTCGTGAGAGCGAGGCCTTCGATTCGGCTGGAACGGTGACGACTATACGGAACACTTAGCGCTTGCCGCCGTGTCCGCCGCCGCTGTGACCTCCACCGCCGCTGTGTCCACCGCTCGCATGTCCGCCACTGACATGTCCGCCGCTAAAGTGTCCGCCACCGTGCGAGCCGCCGGAGCCTCCATGCGAAGAGAATCCGCGTGACTCACCGCCGCGGCTGCCGCTGAAACCACCGGCGCGCGGCGCGCTTGATTCGCGTCCAGCGAAAGCTCGTTCGCCGCCGGAGAATCCCCGGTTGCCTGCGTAGGCGCGGTTACCTCCGCGATTGCCGCCGGCGAAGTCGCGGGACTCCCCCGCGTAGCCTCGAGATGCGCCCGCATACCCGTGACCTGCGGTTGAGCCGAACGCGTGCCCATCGCGACCCGCAAATGAATGCGCTCCGAACGCGCCATGCGCGGAAGAGAATCCTCGATAATTTCCGTGCACAAACGCGGCGTGGCTATAGAACCCTCGGCTGCGGAAGGCATAAGGATGGCCGCCGAAGAAGATTCCACCGTGGAAGCCCCAGCCGATTCCCCATCCATGCCATCCCCAGCCGAAGCCGAAGAACGGCGAGATCGGGAAGCCAAAACCGAACGCAATGCGCGGGCCGCCAAATCCCCACCACGGAGAGAACCCGGGCCACAAGCCTACAGGATATCCGTACACATACGCCGGGTTGTAAGCGGGCACATACACCACATCCGGATCAACCGGCTGGATGTCTACATTCGGCCCCTGATCGTAGACGCGCTCTTGAGGCGTACTACGCAGATTGCCCACGTCGTAAGCCTTGTGACGCATGTACTGGATCGCCTGCATCACGTCATCCGGTTGGTTCTGATAGGCTTCGCCCAGCTCAGAGGTCCACGACAAATCCCTATCCAGGTTCGCCAGCACGGTGGGAAACTCCACTAGAGACTTCACGCTCGGGTCCCAATCCTGCCGGTCCACTTCCTCAGCCAGATCCCGTCCCTTCAGCCCCGGGTTCTCCCGCGCCATCCGGTCTGCCTCGACAATCTGCGTTGGATACCCTGACGCGGCCAGTATCTGCGCCACGAGCGCATCGGGATACAACGCAATCGGAGCTACCAGCTTATTCAACTGCTCCGGGGGCAACGTTGTGTACTGCCGTTGATCCGGCCCCGTTGCAGGCGGAAGCGCCCGCGGCTGGTCTTGGTACGTATTCTGATCTTGCGGCGGTGGAGGCGCCACATCCTGAGGCGCGCTCTGGTCCGGCGCATTGTATCGCGGCGCGTTATCTGGTGGCGCGGTCTGCTCTGGCGGCGGTGCCTGATCCGCCTGAGCGCTCACAGCCGCTGAGGGCTTGTCCATTGACCGGTCCTGCGCCCCTAAGGAAGTAATAGTCCCGAGCGCCATTGCGCTCGTTAACGCCGCGGTAAGAAGCGTTTTCGATAGTTTGGTTTTCATAATGTCCCCCCACATTCCTGTTACTGGCTTGAACACCGGGAATGGGAGAGAGTTCCGTTCTCTTGTTTGACTTACACCGGTTGATTTCAGCCGCGCGGTGGTGGATTTCGCCCAATGAGCACGCTTGCGACGAGGGACAAACCGCAGTTTTTCTAACTTACGGCAGCTGCAAGAAAAAAAGTTTGCTAAAGCCATTTTTCAACAGCTTGTGACGGGCTACACCTATCACCGCAACGACGGGCAGGAAATTCACGTCAAGAAGATCAAGTGAGCGGCGAGAAAAATGCGGTTGTTGGCGAGAAATCGCGATTTCACTCGTTGACCCCCGGTCGAGCCGATACAACCGGAACTCGAATTCTTGTCTGGGTAGGGCCTGAACGAGTGACAAGGGCTATGGCAAGACAGGCCGAACTTACCGGAAAGCGGGCCTTTTCTGCGCCAACATTCCTGTGGTCTGGCAATCTGTCTCAGGAGCGTACAATTCCCCGGAACCTGTCCCGAAAAGGAGACTGTGAATGAGATTGAAATTCGCGGGAGTATCGATGCTCGTGATTCCGATTGCCTGTTTGGCCGACGATCCGGGAGGTATCGCACGGTGATTCGAATCAAAATGCCAACTGCGGTTAACGTTGCGAATTGTGCCAAGTGAGGGGTGCTCCCTTTCTTGGGGTGCTAAACTTACCGTCTATTTGCATCTCCTTTCAGAGAGAGAAGCGTGAGTGATCTGGCAGCCAAGTCAAGTCCGGACCACGCGGGCGCGGGGGCCGGCGCCAGTCCGGAGCCTAAGGACGCCTTCGACCCAGAGGCTGCTTCCGTGGAATCTCCTGCGCCCGACCCGGGTTCGATTGGACCCTATCGCCTGATCAGGAAATTGGGAGAAGGTGGAATGGGAGAGGTGTGGCTGGCGGAACAGTCCGCTCCCGTCAAACGGCAGGTTGCGTTAAAGATCATCAAAGCGGGCCGCTATGACAAGTCCGCATTAATACGCTTTGATCTGGAGCGGCAGGCGCTGGCCATGATGGATCACCCTGCCATCGCCAAGGTTTTCGACGCTGGTTCCACGGCCGAAGGCCAACCGTACTTCGCCATGGAGCATGTGGTGGGCCTGCCCGTCACCGAATATTGCGACGAGAAACGTCTCTCGCCCAGCGAGCGCCTGCTTATTTTCACAATGGTATGTGAAGGAGTGCAGCACGCGCATCAGAAAGCGATTATCCATCGCGACCTGAAACCTACCAACATCCTGGTGGCGGAAGTGGATGGCAGGCCACTGCCGCGCATTATCGACTTCGGACTGGCCAAAGCGATCCTCCAGCAACCGCAGGGCGGCGGGACGATGGTGACGCGTGCGGGAGGATTGGTGGGCACGCCGGGCTATATGAGCCCGGAGCAGATGGATCCCCGCACGGCCGATGTAGATACCCGAGCCGACGTCTATTCGCTCGGCGTGGTGCTCTACGAACTGCTCACGGGAGTGTTAGCCCTGGATGCGCAGCAGTGGGAGAGCAAACCCTTTCATGAAGTTCTGCGGCAGGCGCACGAAGAGGAGCCTACGAGTCCAAGCACAAGACTCAGTAACGACCCGGCTGCTGCGGCCATCGCGGAAAAACGGAGCACGGATCCACGGCAACTGGCGAACATGCTGCGCGGCGACCTGGACTGGATCACCTTAAAAGCTCTGGAGAGAGACCGCGCCCGCAGGTATGGCACGCCTGCGGAGCTGGCGGCCGACCTCGGCCGCTATTTGCGCAACGAACCTGTCATTGCGCGGCCCGCAACCCTGGTTTACCGGACAAAGAAATACGTTCAGCGCCATAAATTCGGAGTGGCTGCGGCCAGCGCTGCGACGCTGCTGCTGGTCGCGTTCGGAGTGATGCAGACAATCGAGTTGCGGCGGATTACGCGGGAGCGCAACCGCGCCGATCGCGTCACGAAGTTTATGACCGGCATGTTCAAGGTATCGAACCCGAGCGAAGCGCGCGGCAACGCGGTCACGGCGCGCGAGATTCTGGATAAATCCTCGAAAGATATCGACACCGGCCTGCGCAAGGACCCGGAGCTGCAGGCCCAACTGATGGAAACCATGGCACAGACGTATGCCGGGCTGGGTCTGTATGGCCGCGCGCAAGATTTGGTAGAACACGCACGGGCAATTAAGGGTTCGATGTTCGGAGAACGAAGCCGGGAAACACTGGCAAGCAACAGTTATCTGGCCCAGCTACTCCGCGCACAAGGGCATTTGCCGGAGGCGGAAAAGTTGTTGCAAAACACGGTAGAGGCCCAGCGCCAGGTTCTCGGCCCCAATGATCCTGACACTTTGGCGTCTATGGATCGCCTGGGCTATGTTTATGCCAATGAAGCACGTCACGCCGAGGCTGAAAACCTGTTCCGCCAAACGCTGAACACCGAGCGCAAAGTACTGGGCCCAGACGATCCTCAAACCCTGAGCACTTTGAACGAACTGGCGGAGATTCTGACACCGCAGGGCCGGTATACAGAGGCAGATCAGATCTATGGCGAACTGATCGCAGCGCAGAAACGAACTCTGGGGCCGGACCATCCAGCGACCCTGCTTTCGATGTCCCACGCAGCCGAGAATCTCGAGGAGGAGGGCCGCTTTCCAGAAGCTGAAAACCTGTATTCCGAGGTGATTGCTGCTCAGCGTCGCGTACTTGGGCCGGAACATCCCCAAACTCTTAGGGCAATGATGATGCTTGCCGTCAACATGATGAAGGAGGGCCATTATGCCGAAGCCGACAATCTCCAGAGCCAGATTATCGAGGTCAAGACCCGCGTGCTAGGCCCAGCCCACACCTCCACGTTGCAGAGCATGGAAATGGAAGCGCTGGTCCTTAGCCGCGAGGGACATTATTCTGATTCAGAGAAAATGTTTCGCGATGTGATCGAGACGGCGGAGAAAACCGGTCAGCCGGCTACAGTGGCGGAGGCTTGGTACAACTTTGCCTGCGCTGAGGCTGCGAGAGGTCGGCCGGACGAAGCCTTTGCTGACCTGAACCATGCCGTCGAAAACGGCCTCATCTCGCCGGGAGAGCTTTCAGCTGATCCTGAATTGAAGTCTCTTCACAGTGACCCGCGATTCGACGCCTTGGTCACAAAGGCACGCGAAACGATCAGCGCGAAGAGAAAGTAGTAGGATTCTCTATCCGTGATTAACCAGACCTTCTCACACTATCGCGTTGTTGAAAAACTCGGTAGAGGAGGGATGGGAGTGGTCTACAAGGCCGAGGACATTTCTTTAGGCCGATTTGTTGCCCTCAAGTTCCTTCCTGACGATGTTTCTCGAGATGCTCAATCCTTGGAGCGCTTTAACCGCGAGGCGCGCGCTGCCTCTGCCCTAAACCATCCCAACATCTGCACGATTTATGAAATTGGCGAGCACGATGGCAAACACTTTATTGCCATGGAATTTCTTGATGGCTTGACGCTGAAACACCGCATCGGTGGCCGTCCTCTGGATATTGAAACTGCGCTCTCGATCGCAATCGAAATCGCCGATGCGCTCGATGCAACACACTCGCAGGGCATCATTCACCGCGACATCAAACCTGGAAACATTTTCATTACCAAACGCGGCCACGCGAAGGTTCTGGATTTCGGTCTCGCCAAAGTGACTGCGGCGAGTAGTTCCTCAACCGGCTTGGCGAGCGCCAGGACCCAGAGTCAGATCGATGAAGAGTACCTCACCAGCCCAGGGTCAGCGCTCGGCACAGTTGCGTATATGTCTCCGGAACAGGCCCGTGCTCGGGAATTGGACGCGCGCACCGATTTGTTTTCGTTTGGCGCCGTGCTCTACGAGATGACCACTGGCGTTTTGCCGTTTCGCGGCGAAAGCTCTGCCGTAATATTCAGTGCGATTCTTGAGCACGATCCGGTTCCGGCCGCGCGACTGAATCCTGATCTTCCTCGCAGCATGCAGGCGATCATCGAAAAAGCTCTGGAGAAGGATCGCGGCCTCCGCTACCAAAGTGCAGCCGAGATGCTGGCCGATTTGAAGCGGGTGAAGCGGGAGATTGAAACTCACTCACGCGCTACCTGGAATGACGCTGCCTCAAGATCGTCGGGCTCGGATCCTGCGATTAGCGCCGGGAAAGGTCCGTTTGCTCGGCCAATCAGCGATTCCCGGCACAGTATTCAAGAACCCATCACTCAGATGGGTGCTCAAGCTGCGGGGCAAGATTCCAGCAGTAAACGTGGGACAGAATCCATACTGACGTCGCAAGCGGTGAGTGGGGCAGCTCGAGTCGAAAGTGCTTCAGGAAATACCGCTGCTCCTCTTTTGCCTTCACGCCCTTCCTGGTGGCTGCCAGCAGCTGTAGCAACAGCTGTGATCGTCGCGGCACTCTTCGCTGGCGGGTATTACCTGGCTTCGCGGAGGTCGCATCAACTTGCGGCTGACACCGCCGGCCCACGTACGCTAGCTGTTCTTCCATTTCGCAATCTTCGCGGAGATCCGCAAGCTGATTTTCTTGGCTTCTCTCTGGCCGACGCGGTGATTACGAAGCTTGCCTACATCAGCACCCTGACAGTCCGCCCATCGTCTTCCGTCGAACGCTACCGTAATCAAACCATCGATCCCCCAAAAGTAGCGGCCGATCTCAACGTAGGTACCCTGCTCACAGGTACCTTCATCAAAGATGGCGATGACTTGAGAATCACCACACAACTAATTGACGTTAAGCCCGACAAGATCCTGTGGCAGGATTCCTTCGACACCAAATTCGACAAACTGCTTACAGTGCAAGACCGTGTTTCCGAGCTGATTATTCAGGGATTGCAACTGACGCTTTCGCCGGCTGAAACAAAAAAGCTTAAGCCACAGGCTCCGATCAACCCTAACGCGTACGAATACTATCTGCGTGGAGTCGATCTCTATTCTTTGAACGACTTTGTGGCTGCGATCACGATGCTGGAGAAGTCAACATCTATTGAGCCTGGCTATGCGCCTGCATGGGCATATCTGGGCCGCGCCTATGCGACCAATGCCTCGCTGCAGTTCGGAGGACACGAGCTTTACGGCAGCGCACAGACAGCGTTTGAAAAAGCAATTGCGCTCGATCCTGCTCTTGTCGCTCCGCGGGTTTACATGGCAAACCTGCTTACTGATACCGGTAGGGTTGAACAATCTGTTCCTCTACTCAGAGAGGCCATACAAAACAGTCCAAACGATGCCGAAGCGCACTGGGAGTTAGGATACGCCTATCGCTTCGGAGGCATGCTGCCGGACGCAGTCACGGAATCGGAACTGGCGCGGAGACTTGATCCGCATGTGAAGATCAACAGCTCGGCGATGAACGCTTATCTCTATCTCGGTGAGTACGACAAATTCCTGCAGAGCCTGCCCGTGAACGACTCCCCGTATATCTTGTTCTATCGCGGATTCGCGGAATTCTATGCTGGGAGAATGCAAGAGGCCGCAACAGACTTTAATCGCGCTTTTGAGCAGGATCCGTCGCTGATGCAGGCGGCGATTGGCAAGGCACTCAGCTACGCAATAAATAAGAATGATATCGCTGGTCTTGCTCTATTGCGCCAGACGGAAGAGAAAATCGAGAAGCTCGGAGTGAGCGACGCCGAAGGCATCTACAAAGTAGCGCAAGCTTATGCTGTGCTCGGCGATAGAGCTTCGTCACGGAGAATGCTGCGGCGCAGTGTTGAAGGCGGTTTCTTCTGCTATCCCTATTTCGAATCTGATCCGCTGCTCAACAATCTGCACAGAGAACCCGAGTTTGCCGAAATCACAGCGCAGGCGCGCGAAAGACACGAAAAGTTCAAAGCTAGATTCTTCTGAGGTGCCTAGAGCAATCGGCGGTTATCTCGCGCCTTCAACGATTACCCCTCCATGTAAAACAGTGTTCTGGCTCGACACACTCGGACCAGCCCGATAGTGTCCTAAATTTGCGCTGATGAAAACAACAGGCGATTGCGAGCCTACCGACAAACCCTCATTCGTTGACGCGCCGAACCCGCATCCGTAAGATGAGGCGACCCCGAAGCCAGCCATCTCCCGAATGATTGGTCAAACCATCTCGCACTATCGCATTACCGAGAAGCTTGGGGGCGGCGGCATGGGAGTCGTCTACAAAGCCGAGGACACTCGCCTTCACCGCTTCGTCGCCCTGAAATTCCTCCCCGACCAAGTCGCTCGCGATCCCCAGGTGCTGGCTCGTTTTCAGCGCGAAGCGCAAGCCGCGTCCGCGCTCAACCATCCCAACATCTGCACCATCTACGACATCGGCGACCAGGACGGCAAGGTCTTCATCGCCATGGAATTTCTCGATGGCGTAACCCTGAAACATCGTATCGGTGCCAAGCCCATGGAACTGGAAGCGCTGCTCGACCTGGGAATCGAGATCGCCGACGCACTGGATGCCGCGCACGCCAAAGGGATTGTTCATCGGGACATCAAGCCGGCGAACCTGTTCGTGACCGAGCGCGGACACGCCAAGATCCTTGATTTCGGACTGGCGAAAACCCGGGTGCCGGAGACCCCGGACGGGGCCACCGTGGCCAGCGCCGCGGATCCGCATCTCACAAGTCCGGGCAGCACTCTGGGAACCGTAGCTTACATGTCTCCCGAGCAAGCGCTGGGCAAGGACCTCGACGCCCGCACCGATGTGTTTTCTTTTGGCACGGTGCTGTACGAAATGGCGACTGGACAATTGCCTTTCAGCGGAGAGACAACTGCCGCGATCTTCGATTCCATTCTTCACAAGGAGCCTGCGCCGACGCATCGGCTCAATCCCGGTCTCGCCCCCGGGCTTGAGCACATCATCAGCAAGGCCCTCGACAAAGACCGCGAGACCCGCTATCAAAGCGCCGCCGAGATCCGCGTCGACCTGAAACGGCTGAAACGAGACAGCACGTCGGACAGAGTGAGTGTCGCGGCTCCTTCCGCGACTCAAGCGCTAGAAGGCAAGCGGCGCTGGCTCTGGCCGCTGGCGGGTGTGACTGGATTGCTGGTGGCGGCGGTTGCCGTCTGGGCTTGGTTCCCGCCAAGTCCGCCCAAGGTCACCGGCATCACGCAAATCACGCGTGACGGCTACATCATGGGAAATATGCTGACCGATGGCGCGCGGGTCTATACCACGCAGTGGCGTCCTGAAGGGGTGGTACTCGCGCAGGTTTCAGCGACGGGCGGCGAAACCTCGACCAGCCCGGCTCCCCTCGGGAGCATGGATATCTTTAGCATCTCGCCGGACCATTCCCAACTGCTGGTGGGCAGCATGGTGGCGACCGGCGACAGAGTTGTGCCTTTGTGGGCGCTGCCATTGCCCGCTGGTTCGCTGCGGCGTCTGGGTAACATTGAGGGTAGCGTCGGCGCCTGGTCGCGCGATGGAAGCCGTCTCGTGTTTATCAAAGGCTCGGATTTGTACCTGGCGAACGCCGATGGTACGGGGGCGCAACTTCTCGTCTCCGCCCCGGGTGCGGCGTATGGTCCCGCGTTCTCTCCCGATGGCAGTCGGATCCGCTTTTCGGTCCAGGGTCAGGCCAACACGAACTCGCTGTGGGAGGTCCGCTCTGAGGGATCCAATCTGCATCAACTGCTCAAGGGTTGGCACAATCCGCCGCAGGAAAACTGGGGCCGCTGGACCCCGGATGGGCGCTACTACATCTTCGAAAGCGGCCAAGGAAAAAGCAACGATATTTTCGCCGTCGCGGACTCGGTGGGACTGTTTCGCAAAGCTTCCGCTATTCCCACGCAGCTGACGACGGGCCCGATCGTATATCACACGGCGTTGCCGAGCCTGGATGGCAAGAGGCTATTTGTGCAGGGCATGCAGCCGCGCGGCGAACTCGTACGTTACGACGCCGCTGCCAAGCAATTTGCCCCGTTCCTTGGGGGAATTTCCGCGAGCGACGTAGCCTTCTCGCGCGATGGCAAATGGGCCGCATGCGTGGCGGTTCCCGACGGCACGCTGTGGCGCAGTCGTGTAGACGGCAGCGAACGGCTGCAGCTTACGTATCCGCCCGCAGTGGCTGCGCTTCCGGTCTGGTCGCCAGACGGGAGCCAAATCGCTTACATTTCGGGCCAAGCAGGAAAGCCATTTAAGATCTTTCTGGTTTCCGCGCAAGGCGGTTCGCCCGAGGAGCTGTTGCCGGAAAACATTGGGGAAATCGATGCTACCTGGTCTCCCGATGGTACCCAGGTTGCCTTTGGACGGATTTCCTACAGGAACACCGGAACCAAGGATATTCAGCTCGTGGATATGAAGACGCGCCAGACATCCACCTTTCCCGGTTCCAAGGGCCTATTTTCCCCGCGCTGGTCTCCCGACGGCCATTACCTGGCGGCCACCAGTGTCGAGGGCTCGCATAAGATGATGCTCTATGATTTCCGCACGCAGAAGTGGTCGGAATGGTTCGCGGATGCCAACGTGAACTATCCGTATTGGTCATCGGACAGCCGCTACATGTATTACGACAACTTCAATGTCGAGAATCCCAAGTGCCACCGCGTTAAGGTAGGGGATAACCGGCCCGAGGATCTATTCAGTTTGGGGAGTCTTCGTCGCTATTTCGGACCTTGGGGATCGTGGAGCGGCCAGGCGCCGGACGACTCGCGGCTTTTTGTGCGGGATGCCAGCACCGAGGATATCTACGCGCTGGATGTGGACCTTCCCTGAGAAGTCCTAGCAGCGCTGGCGGGGGCGCCTGCCCTCTTTAAACTTCGGGCTAATTACCCCTATTCCACCTCAGCGTGCACGCTCAACGCACTTGGATAACCCCCCGGCAGCTGATTGCTCCTGGTTAACGCGCAACTCGGAAGTTATCAGTCGTCCGTTGGATGAGTACCGATAAACGCGCTTATCGCCATCAACTTTCAGAATCGTCGGCAACTCTTCCTTTACCGGGTTAGGTAAGACTTGCCCGTCATTCGCCCAGAATCGTTGGCTACCATTCATGGAACTAACTGTTTGCGCCATCAATAATCGGTTAACACACCACAGGGCATTGAAAGTGCTGGACCAATAAGGATATCTTCGCAGTCAGATCGTCTGAGTTTGCACCAGGTGGTCGGCCTCGGGGGCGCGAATATGTGGCGCAAGGGTAGAACGTGAAATACAAGGAGCACCTGCCTCACTCATCGCTTCAGGATCATGTGAAGTGTTTCTGGATCATGGAGCGTGAGTACACGTCTGAGCATCCCGCGGAGGACGTGACGCCCGATGCGTACATCGAGCTGATCGTCAACTTGGGGGCGCCGTACGTGTTGCAAGCGGAAAACGCACCAGACCGCGAGATGCCGAGGGCTATCCTGGTGGGCCTACAGAGCAAGCCCCTAATCTTTCGTTGCGATGGGACGGTCAAGCTTGTGGCAACGAGATTTTACGCCTGGGGCGCGCTGCCCTTCCTCGCCGATCGAGCGCGGGGACTCGACAACCTGTCGGCAACGCTGGGGCGGGAGTGGGACGACTTGGGGACTCGGATCGAATCCTCGGTTCGTGAAGATGACTATGATGCCGCCGTCGCCATCGTCGAAGATCACCTCATCAAGAGGCTGCTGACCGAGAGGGTTGATCTGAAGAAGATACAGTCCGCGGCGAAGATGCTCTATCTCCAGAAGGGACAGTTTCGCGTCGCCGAACTGGCGGACCATTGCAACCTCTCCACCCGGCAGCTGCAGCGACAGTTCCAGGACGTGGTCGGGGTCTCAGCAAAAACGCTGGCGCGCTCGATCCGCTTTGAGGAGGTCCGGAAGCGACTGATGTTCGACCCGGAGCAGAGCCTGACCACGCTGGCCTATAAACACGGGTATGCCGATCAGGCCCACTTCGTTCGCGACTTCAAGGAGTTCGCGGACCGCACCCCCAGCGAGTTCGCCCGCGAGATGCGGTCCATCCAGGCCATTTTCCGCGACCGCGACAATGTCGTTTTTCTACAATCCCGTCGGCCAGGGCGCCGCTAGACTGGCGGCGCAGTCAAATTAACCAACGGGAGATACTCCAATGAACAGGGTAAAGATCATCAGCGTGCTGGTCCTCGACCAGGACGCGGCCATCGAGTTCTACACACGGAAACTTGGTTTCGAACTCCGCGAGGACAAGCCCTTCGGAGAGAGCCGCTGGGTAACGATCTCGCTGCCGAAGAACCGCGACCTTACGCTCGCGCTAGAGTTGGCCAAGAAGGCCCACGACAAGGCGATAGTGGGCAAGCAGGGTGGTAGCCACGCCTTCCTG
>Ga0302324_100019079_pt1 | contig 13491 bp, 7 predicted proteins | sample Palsa_T0_1_FD_201949 | JGI IMG/M metagenome (GOLD analysis project Ga0302324, IMG submission 201949) | Peat permafrost microbial communities from Stordalen Mire near Abisko, Sweden - Palsa_T0_1 | ecosystem: Environmental > Terrestrial > Soil > Palsa > Peat permafrost | place: Sweden: Abisko...
TCGTCTCGCTCCTGGCGATTCTGGCCGTCGCCGGCGCCGCCACTCCGGCCGTGCCCGACTTCCTCGCCCGGCATGACTACATCGGGCTCATCAGCATCTGGTGTCAGGCGGCCGACACCAACGGCGACGGTATTCCCGATCTGATCGGCGGTGAGTATGGCTTTGTGGAAGTGCTGTTCGGCAATGGCGACGGCACCTTCAGCCCGGGCGTCAGCAGCAATATAGCTGTCTCGTGGTACCAGTTGATCGCCATCGATCTGAATGGCGATGGCAAAGCCGATCTCGTAGGCCCCGGCAACATCCACGGAAACGACGCCTATCCGAACGGGGTCGGCGTGTCACTCGGTAATGGCGACGGCACCTTTCAAGCCGGAGTGTTCTACGAGGTGAACGATAGTCTGGGTTACGCCGTGGCCGGGGACTTCAACGGCGATGGCATTCCCGATGTGGCGGTGTCCGGCGGCAAGGGCGTCTGGCTGCTAACGGGAAGGGGCGGCGGGATTCTGAATCCCGCGGTCCTGGCGGCGCCTCTCTCATTCGGATCGTCTCAAATGGCCGCTGCGGATTTCAACCGCGACGGTAAGCTCGACTTGGTGGTGAGCGGCGGCGATGGTTTCTCCATCCTCCTCGGTAATGGGGATGGCACCTTCCAAGCGCCAGAGACTTTCTCCCTGCCTACCAGCGCAGGCGCATTGGCCGCCGGTAAGCTAACCAAGGACGGATACGCGGGCGTCGCGATATCGGGCAATGGCCCCAGTGGTTCCGGCGTCTATGTATTCGAGGGCAACGGTCGCGGCGGGTTCTCGGAACCCATCTACGTCGATCTTCCCGGAGTAAGCGAGCGCGAGGGCCTGGCCATCGGCGACGTAAACGGCGACGGCATTGGGGATCTTGTCTCCGGAGGTGTCTATGTCGCTCTCGGGACACCCGGCGGCGGCTTTCAGACTCCCGTCTATTACCAGGTCGCCTACTCGGATGACTTCTTTAACGTGATACTGGCCGACCTGCGAAATAATGGACAACTGGACATCGCCTCGGATTCTTACAATGCCATCTCGGTGCTGCTGAATACCGGGAAGGGCAAATTCGACGACGGACAGTGGAACCCTGTAACTGGCGGCGCTAACTGCGGCGCGGCGGCAGACTATAACGGCGATGGCAAGCCCGACTTAGCCGTCAACAATGCGCAGGGTATTTCTATCCTCTTCGGCACCGGAATTGCCCGAAAGCCGTTTGTTTCAGCAGGCAGCATAGCCTTGGCCAACGCGGGCTGCGTGATTTCAGGCGATCTGAACGGCGATGGCATATCCGATCTGCTGGTGCCGGCTAATGGGACCGTAGCTGCCTATCTTGGCAATGGCGACGGGACCTTCACGCTGAAGAGCACCACCCCGACGCCGTCCGGAGGCTACCTGGCGCTGGGGGACTTCAATCACGATGGCAAGCTTGATTTCGCCACTTCGGGCAACCTGCTGGCGCTCGGTAACGGCGATGGCACGTTTCAGACGCCTACTGCCATCGTGTCGAGCCCGCCATCCTCCGGATTCTCCAACATCGCGGCCGGCGACATCAACAACGATGGATGGACCGATCTGGTACTTACTAACTCCGGGATTGGTCCGTTCTACAATGTCTACGTCTTGCTGAACAATCAACAGGGCGGTTTCAATCAGGCGCCCACAACCTTTGGCGCTACCACCGGCCAGGCGGTTCTGGCCGACCTGAATGGCGACGGATACCTGGACCTGGTGCTGGCCTCTGCCGGTGGCGACGTCGCGGGGATCTACCTGGGAGATGGCACGGGTGCATTCACCTTCGACGTGAACTTAGACAGCACCTGTTGCCTGGAGTTCGAACTCGCGGCGGACGTGAATGGCGACGGCATTCCGGATATCGAACTGCTCGGCGGCAACACTATCGCAGTCTACCTCGGTGAGGGTGGCGGCACCTATGCGGCGCCAATAGAACTCGGCGTGGGAGCCGCGCCGGCGGATCTGCTGGTGGAGGACCTGCATGGCCAGTTGGTGTGGTCGGGCCTTCCCGATATCGTGGTCCCGGACAGCTCGGGGGGTGTCCTGGTGCTGCTCAATTTGACATCACTGCCTTGAGGGGCATTATGAAACGTACCGCAATCCTGGCCACTTGCCTCTGGGTGGTTAGCGCTTCAGCCCAGAACTTAACTACCCTGGCCAGCTTCGACGGGGCCGACGGTGCAGGCCCCTCGATGTCGCTGGTTCAGGGGCTCGACGGCAATTTCTACGGGACAACCTTGACCGGCGGCGCGGGCCAGGATGGCACAGTTTTCAAAGTGACTCCAACCGGCGCCATTACCGCGCTGCATAGCTTCAACAACACCGAAGGCAGCAGTCCGTTTGGGGGCCTCGCGCTCAATACCGACGGCAATTTGTACGGCACCACCGAGGCTGGGGGATCGCATGCTTTTGGCACGGTCTTCAGAATAACTCCGGCGGGCACGTTCACCCTGCTCCACAACTTTTGCGTAGAATCCGGGTGCCCTGACGGTGCGGTGCCGGCCGCCGGACTGGTGCTGGCCGCCAATGGCCAATTTTATGGGACAACCTACCTGGGAGGTGGCGGCGGCGGTACGATCTTCCGTATTTCAGCCACCGGTCAATTTCTCGACCTTTATGCCGATGTCGACGAGAACTCCTTGGCCGGCCTGGTGCAAGGTACCGATAACAACTTCTACGGGACAGCCGAATTTGGCGGTTTTCCGCCACCCGGCGGGATCAGCAGCGGCACGATCTTTAAGATCACCCCACCTGGCCTGTACACCGAGTTGTACGACTTTTGCCAACAGTATGCCTGCGCCGATGGCGCCAACCCTTCCGCCAGCCTGGTGGAAGACGCCGACGGAACCTTCTACGGAACGACCTATGCCGGCGGCGCCTACGGCTACGGGAGTATCTTCAATATCACGACGACCGGCGCCTTGACCACGCTCTACAGCTTCTGCGCCCAGTCCGTCTGCACCGATGGCGCCAACCCTTACGCGGGGCTGACGCTGGGTACCGACGGCAATTTTTATGGAACAACATACTACGGCGGCGTGGACAATCGCGGCACTGTCTTCAAAGTCGCAACCAACGGCGAGTTCACCACCCTCTACAGTTTTTGCGCGCAATCGGGTTGCCCCGATGGCGACTATGTATATGGTGGGTTAGTGCAAGGTACGGACGGCAGCTTTTATGGGACTACTTACCAAGGCGGGACGCACGACGATGGCACGATCTTCAAGCTCTCGGTCGGACTAGGCCCGTTTGTTACTCTTCTGCCGGGTTCCGGTCACACCGGGACGAAGGTGAACATTCTGGGAACCAATCTGACGGGCGCCACCAGCGTGACGTTTAACGGAACGCCCGCCGTGTTTAGCGTGGTCTCATCTTCAGTGATCGAAGCCACGGCGCCGGCAGGCGTGACCACCGGCATAGTGCAGGTAGTCACTCTCGGCGGCACGCTGTCCAGCAACCTTCCCTTCCGGGTAACGCGCTGATCGTGGGGCAGGCCCTTGGCCTGCGCGGGTCCCTTGGACCCGCTCTTAAGAGGGCGGCCTGCGAGGCCGCCGCCGGCCAAGGGCCTGCCCCACAATTGCTAGAGTGTGATTTTAAAGACCACTCCAAAGCCGGCGGAGCCCTTGCCGATTCCGCCATAGTAAGTGGTGCCGTAGAGGTTTCCGGCGGAGTCCATTACCAACCCCGCAAACGGGTTGGCGCCGTCAGCACCTCCCTTAAAGGTGTACAGCACGGTTTCTTTGCCGTTCGTATCCAGCTTGAAGACCACGCCATAGCCGCTGCCGCCATAGTAAGTGGCGCCGTACAAGTTACCGGCGGCATCCTGGATCACGCCGGAATAAGGATTGGCTCCATCCGCACCGCCGCTGAAACGGTGCAGAACAGTCAGTGCGCCGCTGGTATCCAGCTTGAAGACTGTACCGTAGCCCGCCTTACCCTGCGCGATGCCACCGGCATATGTAGTCCCATAGAGATTGCCCCCGGAGTCGCCGATCACGCCGGCAAAGGGCCAAAGGCCATCGTTGGCTCCCTTGAAATCGTACAGCGACGTAAAAGTCCCGGTCGGGGACAGCTTGAACACCACGCCCGGCAGCGGATGCGGCGCGCCTCCGGGGCCTTGTGCACCGGGCGCCGTCCCGTAGATATTGCCCTCCGAATCCAGGATCACCCCGGACCACGGCCACATCCCGCCGTTTCTGTTCAAATCGTAGACCATCGTCTCCGTGCCGGTGGGGTCCAGCGCGAACACAGTTCCCAGGTCCAATAATCCGCCCCATTCGGTGGTGCCGTAGATATTACCCGCCGAATCCAGAGTCACTCCGCCGTAGGGATACACGCCGTCGTAATACGATACAGGGAAGTCATGCAGTACGGTCTCCGTGCCGGTAGTGGGGTCCAGTTTGAACACGACTCCCTCGTTAGAACTGCCGCCGTAGTAGGTCGTGCCGTATAGGTAGCCAGCCGAGTCGAAGGTCAGACCTGCATACGGGCCCGAGCCATCCGGCCCCGAGAAACGGTGCAACACCGTCTCATGGCCGGTCTTGTCCAGCATGAACACGATTCCGGATTGCGTCGCGCCTCCGCTGCCGGCGGTACCGTAGATATTGCCCGCCGCGTCCAAAACCAGGACTCCCGAAGGGTAGCCGCCGTCCCCGCCACCCGTGAATTTGAACCTGTGCAGCACCGTGTAGGTTTGGGCCTGCACCGCGGCTGCCAGACCCATCGCCACGAGTGTCAGCGTACCCGCGCGTTGACCTGCTCCGGCCATAGATGCCCTCCAGTTTACTCTGCCGCGGCCACCGCTCTGCGCCGCCGGGCCTTCATCACTTCGATGCCCGCCGGCAGCAGCGACAGCGCGATGATCCCCAGGATCACTTTGTCGAAGTAGTGCCGCACAAAAGTCACACCGCCCAACGTGTAACCCAGCATAGTCATCAAGACCACCCAGCCGCACACCCCAAACACGTCGAACGAGATGAAGCGCACCAGGTTCATCCTGCCTACGCCCGCGACAAAAGCGGCAAACGTGCGGATGATCGGAATAAAGTGCGCGTAAATCATGGTCCGGCCGCCGTGCCTCTCGTAGAACTCGTGCGTGCGCAGCAGGTACTCGCGGCGGAAGATGCGCGAATCGGGCCGGTTGAAGATATGCGGTCCTGTGCTGCGGCCCAACATGTAGCCGGAGATATCGCCCAGCAGCGCGGCCGAGATCAGCAGCACGATCACCAGCACGATATCCAGGCGCCCGGCGCCGCACACCACGCCCACCGTAAACAACAGCGAATCGCCGGGCAGAAAAAAGCCCACCAGCATGCCGGTTTCGGCGAAAACCAGTCCAAACAGCGTGGCATAGCCCAGCCATCCGGTGAGCAGCGTGCTGAGCAGTTCAATGAGCCGCTCCGGGGTAGTCAGCGAGCGCAGGAAATCCAGGATGGTATGAATCATCCGGTTAACTGTGATAACTCGCGAGCATCCGGTTAACCACGTCCTGGTGAATCTTGACTTTGCCTTCCTTAGTCAGAGCATCGCGCACACCCTCTTCAAACAGGGAACCGCGTGTCTGGCTTTTCTGCGCTTTAAGCTGATCGCGAATCGCGGCGCGCTGGGCAGGCAGGCCCGCCGGATCGGCGTGAATTTTCTCCAGCACTTTGCCTACGATCTTGGCATCCGCAAGCCCGCTCGGCCCAATTATGGAGCCTACCGGTTTGGCGAAAGCGTCCGGAAAAGTCGCGGCCGGGCCCAGTCCTTCGAAGGCCCCGGCGCGATCCACTGCGTCGGGAGTCTTCACTTCGAAGCCCATCGATTTCGCGGCTGCTTCCAAATCTCCGCCGCCAGCCTTAGCCTTGTCCACCAGTTGAGTGGCCTTCTGGTCCATCAGATGGTTCACTCTTTCTCTGGTAGCCGCATCGCGCACCTTGCTTTCCACTTCCTCGAATGCCGCGGGGTGCGGCGGAGTGACGCCCGTACACACTGCCATGGCGAACTTATTGCCCGCTATCAGGACTGGCTGCGACACCTCGCCCATCTTCAAGCTGGCCAGCGATTCTTCGAATTCCTTGTTGACGCCAATCTGTGGCAGCGGGTCGCCCGGCCCGACGTTATCGGCTTTGACGTATTCCAGGCCCAGATCCGCGGCAACCTTCTCGGGGTGCTGCGGATCTTTGGCCAGGGCCGCTTGCGCTTTATCGGCGGTCTGTTGCATCAGCTCGTTCACGCGCTGCTTCCGGTACTCTTCGGCCAGTTGCGCCTTCACATCGTTAAACGGCTTCAGGGTCGGCTGCTCGTGCTTCAACACCTGGACAATGAAGTATCCGAAGTCGGTCTTCACCGGATCGCCGATCTCGCCCACTTTCTGCGAGAACGCCGCCTTTTCGAACTCCGCCACCATCCGGCCTTTCACCACCCCGTCGTCCTCGCCACCCTTGGCGGCCGCCTCTGGCTCTTCGGAATACTTCTTCACCATCTCGGTGAAATTCGCGCCGGCGCGGAGCTGTTTCACCAAACCTTCGGCCTTGGCCTTCACCGCGGCTGCCTGCTTGGGGTCCTTATCGGTGGCCTTCAACAGAATGTGGCGCACGTCGACGCGCTCCAGTAGGCGATAATTATCCTTGTTATCGTTATAGACGCGCAGCAAATCGGCGTCGGTGGGCTGAATGGTCTGCTCCAGCTTGGCCTGATCGACTAACAGGATGCCCAGACTGCGCTTTTCCGGGACCTGGTACTGCATCTTGGTCGCCTCGTAGTCTTTGCGCAGCTCTTCCGGGCTCACCTGCACCTCACCGCGCAACTTGTCGGCGGCGATCTTCACGTATTCGATTTTGACTTTGTCGTGGCGGCGCTCGTATTCCTGCTCGATTTCCTGCGGCGTGACGATGGTGCCTTCCATGGCAACACTGCGCAGCTTACTGATGAGCAACTCGCGGGCTAACTCGCCCTCGAACTCCGGAATCGTCATGTTTTTCTGCGCCAACACCTGTTCATACGCAGCTTTACCCGCGAACTTGCCGTCTTGAAACAGTTCCGGAATCATCTGCCGGATGCCGGCTGCCAGATCCTCATCGGAAACCTTGAAGCCCAGCCGCTGCGCCTCGTAGGCCATGGCGTACTCGGTGACGATGGAGTTGATGATTCTGGGGGCCTGGTATGCCATCATTTCGGGAGGCATCCGGTTGCCGCGCAAGTTCATTTGGATCACTCGCTGGACTTCGGGAACGGTGATGGTGTCCTTGCCGACCTCGGCCACCACCACGTCCGTCCCGCTGCTGCCGGTGTTGTAGCTGGGCACCAGGTAGGTCAACATGGACAATGCAACCAAAAGAAGCAATCCGCCGAGCATGATGCGCACGGCTTTGTCCCGGCTGCGAAACAGATCAAACATGTAGCGTAATCTCCTGCGAAAAAGGGAAATTTCATTATAGCAGGACGAGTCGATCGCAAGGGCCGCGCCGGGGCTCGCCGGTGTGCGGCACAAAAGTGGAGAGGCGGGAAAAATTCAAAGAAAACCGCGAGATCCTTGCGTATCCGCGCTTCCGATGCTCCCAAGCCGGGGAGGGCCAACCCGGTCACGGGCGGCTGACTGTTAAGCGCCGCTGTTTGATCGCCTTCAGGCCAACTGCCTAATGACTTTTTTCCATCGGCGTTTATCTGCGTTCATCGGCGGCCCATACCGGTTTTGATTTTCGAATAGGCCGGAAGAAACACATATCTTGGCCGCCGATGAACACAGATAAACACCGATGAATGGGGTGCGGCCCGACGAGGGACTAGGAGTCTAGTGGAACGCCGAAGTAGAGAAAAACTCGACTCTCAAGCCGGTCGGAGACGCGCCGTTTGGGAAATTGATGTCATATGGATTTTGCACGACGAAGAATAAGGCGGCCGGAAAAGCGACAGCGAGTATCTGCGAGTTGGTGAAGCTGAACGGCCACCATTGTTGGAAGTCGCTGTTGCCCAAACCCGCGGGATTGACCGGGAAGGACTGGCCGGAGACAAGCTGGCACTCGCCTCCGGCGACTGGAGTCTGCAGGTAAATGGCCACCGTCGGATTATCGGAAGCGAGTTGGCCATTGATGGTGAAGCTAGTGGGCGCGGGCGAGTCGGGGACCGGGAACTCGGTGGCGTAGACATAATATCCCGCAGTCCGGTCGTCCTCCCCAGCGTAAGGCGTAATCCACTGCGACGCGGTGCTGTCGCTATTGGGCATCCAGGCGGGGTTGGGCGTGTCTACCCAACTGGGAGTGTATCCCACTGAGCACGGATTCTGAGCTTGGGACAGGGTGACGGGATACGGGTAAGCCATCACCCAGTTGCCGTCGCGGTTAGTACCACCGCCGGGAGGATTGGGAGTCACCAGGACGCCCGTACATCCGCCAATATTTTTATGAGCTTGGCCCGTATTGCAAAGGCGCGGAATCTGTGCACTCCCAGCCGCGCTAAACAACAGCATCGCTCCCAGAGCTTGCAGAGTTGGTTGCGACCATTTTGAAATCATCGTTTTTCTCCGTGTGCCGGCGATTTAATTTGGATGCCCAGAACGGAGTATATAACAGCTCCGGCTGGCGCGGAAATGGAGATTAGTAAGCAAAGCATGGCGGCCTGAGAGGCCGCCGCAGGCCGAGGGCCTGCCCCACGGCGGCGGCCTGCTGCGCGATGGCCTGAAAGCCGTGCGCGGCAGCCTCCCGCTGGAGCTTTTCGAGTTCACAGCCGGCGTTCCGGCTGTCTTGCCGCAATTCGACCGCGCCCAGCGCCAAGCCGGCTTCCAGTCGATAGCTCACCAGACCGTGCTGGGTGGCTTCGGCGATCGCGCCTTGCAGGCGTTGCGCGGAGGCGCGCAAGGCGCCGGCTTTGCCCGTAGCGGCATCCACGCGTCCGGCGGCCACCGCAAATTCCAGGCGCGCGGCGATTTGCTGAGTGGCATTGGCCTGCGCGGCGGCGCGATCCAGTTCCTGGCGGGCTTCGGCCGGCTTCCCCTCCGCCAGCAGCGCTTCGGCCAGCAGGGTGCGCGCCTCCAGTTCCTGGCGGCCGCGATGCTGGCGTTCGAACAGCGCCAGGCTGGCGCGCACGGAGCTCTCGGCTTCGGCCGCGCGTCCCACGGCCAGCGACAGCCCGGCCATGGCGACGCGGCACTGCGCGACAAAAACCTCATTGCCGGTTTCTGCGGCCGTCTTCACCGAATTCTCGAAAGCCCGCTGGGCTTCATCCCACTTGGCCTGCGCCAGGCGCACGCGGCCCATCCACAGCAGGGCATCCGCGGTGTCTTGCTTTTGACCGGTGGCACGATCCGCGGCCAGCGCTTTGTCGAGCGCATTCGCCGCGCCGGGCAGGTCGCCGGAGAGATACAGCGTTTGGCCCAGATTATTCCATACGCTGCCTGTGCCGGCCTTGTCGGCCATGGCCTCGAAGCGGGCGAGAGCCTGTTCCAGCATGTCGCGCGCCTGCCGCAGATCGCCCTCGAGCGCCCACAAAAAGCCGATGTTCTCCAGCGCGTCCGCTTCGTCGGGACGGCTGGCGATCAGACGGGAAATCCGGAGCGACTCCTCATACCGGCGGCGCGCGCCGTCCAGGTCTCCCTCCTGCCAGAGCACGGTGGCCAGACCATTCCGCTCCCACATGGCCGTGCCCTCATTGCCAATATCCCGGTCGATGTCCAGCGCTTCGGTGTACAAGCTGCGCGCCGCGGCCAGATCGCCAGCCATAAAGCGGGTGGAGGCAAGATAGCCCATGCTGCTGGCCAGCCCGGCGCGGTCGCCGGACCGGGCGTAGATCTCCCGGGCGCTTTCGCAGGCTGCCGCAGCTTGTTCCACGCGGCTCAATTGGATCAATTGCCGGCACTCCTCGGCGCGGGCCTCGGCCACCAGGATCTGCGCTCCGCGCGACTCCGCCGCAGCGGCTGCACTGGCCGCGAAGGCGCGCGCCCGCTCGAAATCGCCTAATTTCCCGGCGGCTTCGGATTGCACGATTTCTATCGCGGCGGGATCGGCTACGGGGGGCGGCAGCTTGCGGAGTTTCTCGAGCGTGAGCAGCGCCTCCTTCGGTTGGCCCACTTCGATCTGGGCGCGCGCCAGGCGCAGGCCATAATCCGCGTCGTCCTTGAACAGACTAAGAAGTTGTCCGTAGATGCGGATTGCCTTGTCCCATTCCACGTTGCTGGCGCGATAGCCGGCTTCGATGGAGAGCCGCTCCGCGCGCGGCAGCGGGCCGGAGAGCTCCCAGGCTTTTTGAGCTTCGCGTTTGGCTAATTCGAGATAGCCCAGTGCCGTCCAGGCCTGGGAGAGCGCATTGTGAGCGAGCGCGTCGGACGGGTTGGCCGCCACGGCTTGCTGCAACAGGTCGCGCGCGCCGAGGGCATCGAAGTGGCGCAGTTTATCCAGACCTTCGAAGTACAGGCGCGCATCCGGCGAAGCCGCGGCGCCGGCCTGCTGCGCGGCGCCCTCAGCCTGGGCCGCGAAGCCCACGCCCAACTTCTGCCGCAATGCCAAACCGGCCACCTTCACCAAACCGGGCAAATCGTCCGAAGTGCCGGTGCGGGAAACCACCAGCACGGTTTCGCCGAGGCGCGTGTCTTGCATGCGCAGATCCAGCCGTACTTTGCCGTTGCCGGGCCCGCTGGTGTCGAAAAAAGAGCCCGCCACCACGTAGTCGGCTCCGGTATTCTTGCGTATCTTGGCCAGGGTGGAGGGGGAAAAGGCATCCACGTCCGGCAGTTCCAGATCGCTCTTGGTGCGCGCCACCGTCTCGCCCGGAATGGTGCGCAAGCGTTCGCCATCCTCCATATCCACCGCGAGCCATTCCGAGAAGGCGGTGGATTCCCAATCCCGGTCACGTCTGGCGGCCTGGTTCCGAAAGCCCATGACGGCGACCGATGGACGCAGCGCAACCGTCGCGTTAGCGAACCAGCGCTTCGAGGCGAACGGAATCCAGAGCGCCAGACATAGAACCACGACGATGGAAGTCAGCCCCCACTTCCACCGCCCGGGCGGGCGCTGGGCAGGCGGCTGGCTGGCAGGCGGCGGTAGCACGACTGGGGATTGGGGGTCGGAGGTGGGGTTCTCCAGTTCGATGGACGCGATGAAGCGATAGCCCACGCGCGGCAGGGTCTGGATGTAACGGGGCTTGCTGGCATCGTCGTTGAGCGCCTGGCGAAGTTTGGCGACGGCGATGCCGAGGCTGTTATCGAAATCCACGTAGGTGTTGGCCGGCCATAGCCGCTGGCGCAACTCCTCGCGCGTGACCACATCGCCGGGCCGTTCGACTAATGCCGAAAGGATCTGGAATGGCTGTTCCTGCACCTTTACCCTCCGGCCGTTTTTGAGCAGAGCGCGTTGGCCCATATCAAGCTCAAACACGCCGAACTTGCGCCGGCCCAGCGCCTGCCCTGCCATCTCTCGATAGTACCAACGGGAAGCCCCCGCAGCCCCGCGGGATGGAAGAAATCAGCCGGTTTTCGGCGATGCCTTCCATGTCCCGCGGGGCGTGCGAGCGGCGGGCTATTCGTTCAGATAGAGAACCAAACTTACGGAACTGGTTGCGTATTCGATCGCCGCCAAGGCAGGAGCAAAGAAACCGTAGGGCGTGTCGTTAACCGGCGCCAGGGACCAGGGCGTGCCCGCCTGCGGATTGCTGACCGGAGCCTGGAAGGTGCCGTCGCCGTTGCTTAGCAGATAAGTGACCATGTTCAGGGCGGGATTAACCACGACCAGGGCTAGAAGTCCGTCGCCACTGAGGATGCTCAATCCTTGGGCGCCACCCGCGGCAGGATAGGCTACGGCCGGCTGGAAGGTTCCGTCGCCATTGCCCTGCATGGTGTACACGTTGCCGGTGTCGGGATCGGACATCGCCAGATCCAGCTTGCCGTCGCCGTTAAAGTCCGCCGACAGGATGGTATCGGGGAAAGTACCTACCGGATAGACGACCGGGGGGGTGAAGGAACCGTTGCCCTCGCCCAGGAGGATAATGGCGTCGCCGGCGCCGTCGGCAATTGCCAGATCCGGATTGCCATCGGCATTGAAGTCGGCTGCCACCACGGACGTGAAAAAGGATGCCGTGGTGCTTTCCGCCACCACGACGCTCTTCCCAACTTCAAATTTGCCGCCGCCGGTTCCCAGAAGAATGGTGTAGCTGCCCAATTCGCCGTTGATCACGACCAGGTCCAGGATCCCGTCGTGATTGAAATCGGCGAAGGCGATGCCGGTGGGATTGGCCGGCACCTTATAGGTCACCGGCTTGTCCAAGCCGCCTGTGCCGTTGTTTAGCATAATAGAGACCGAACTTGCGCCGTAATTGGCCACTGCCACATCCGGCTTGCCATCGCCATTGAAATCGGCAACCGCCACACAGCACGGATTCTGTCCCGCCGCATATTCCGTGGCGGTCGGGAAACTGCCGTCTTGGCTCTCAAAGATGGCGACACTATTCGTCCCATTGTCGACCACCGCCACGTCCGTCTGGCCATCGCCGTTGAAATCTCCGCTGCCTGACTGCCCGAGGTTGGTGCCATTAAAAGTACCGAACTCGACGCGCAGACCGGTTGGAGTATCGTTCGCATCGATGCCGCCAACGCCCCGGTTACGCACGATGAAATACAGCTCGGCAGGCGATGATGGCGGTGCGGTAAAGGGCCCGGTGGTGAACGGTGTCCAGGTCTGGAACGCGGCCGGACCGTTGATGGCCGATCCGGAGAAGGCGGCGCCGTTGTACTGATAACCGGCCAGGTGCTGGCATTTCTGGGCGCTGCTGAGGCCGTAGATGGAGTAGGTTTCGTTATCGGATTGCAGCCGCCCGGAGATGGTGTTCCCGCTGACCCAGTTGGGGGCCGTGGTGAACGACACTTTATAGATGTACAAGCCCCCGGGCTCGTTGACCTCGTTATACGGAGTAATCCAGTCTGAAGCGGAGGTGTTGTTTTCGCTACTCCAATAACCGAAAACGACCGGCCCTTGACCGTCCGGAATGTCGATCCAGGCGTCTCCGAACTTGGCCGCGCAGGGGTCTTCAATCAGTCTACGCTGTTCGGTAGTGCCGGTCGCTAGGTTTGAGGGGGCGGACGGATAAGGCGCAGCCAACTGCCAATGAGCGTCTATTTTGTTTCCCCCAGTCTCAGGGTTGTAATGTGTGTACAGTGTGCCGCAGTTTCCGGGTTTGTAACCCGTATTGCAAGGCTGCGCGGCGGCTGCGGCGGCCAGCAGCAACATCGCGGAAACGGCGTGGATCATCGTTTTATGGGACTGCATCGTTTGGCTAAGCATGGTCTTCTTTCCTTTTATCGATTGAATTTTGGGAGCCGCAAAACGGCCGGCTGATTCCGCTTTCCCGGTTGCGTCAGCCTGCTCGTTGGGTCTCATGGAAAGCAGTCTCGCCGGAATCGGCCTTTTAGGCAATTAACTGCGCGCGTACCGTGCCCGTAGCCTGTACGTACAGATATGTTGCTGATTAAAAATGAGTTGTCGAATGCCACGGGAGA
>Ga0302324_100019081_pt1 | contig 13491 bp, 5 predicted proteins | sample Palsa_T0_1_FD_201949 | JGI IMG/M metagenome (GOLD analysis project Ga0302324, IMG submission 201949) | Peat permafrost microbial communities from Stordalen Mire near Abisko, Sweden - Palsa_T0_1 | ecosystem: Environmental > Terrestrial > Soil > Palsa > Peat permafrost | place: Sweden: Abisko...
CCGCCAGGGCGAGCCGGCTCTCCGCGGCACCGCGGCGCGCGAGGGTCGCGAAGGTGGCCGCCAGCGCGGCCAGATCGGCGTCCGCGCCCGGGGGCCCGTCGGCCGTCCGCCGCAGGGCGTCGACCAGGTCCTCTCCGGTCGCCGCCCGGGCCAGCGCGTCGAGCAGCACCCGGCCCATGAACGTGAACCTCTCGACGCTGGCCAGGGCCAGCGCGGCCTGGTCGGCGAACAGCGAAAGCAGCGTCATATCCTGCTCGGCGCCGGGGCGCCGGTCGTCCCGGTCGAGCAGGCTGATGACCCCGAGCATGCGCTCGGGCGTTTCGACTGGTACCGCGAGGATGGTCTGCGGGACGTACCCGGTCCGTTCGGCCTGTTCCCGGGAGAAGCGCGGATCGCTGACCACGTCGCTGACCGCGATCGGCTGCCCGGATTGGACCACCCAGCCCGCGATGCCCTGGGAGGACGATATCCGCATGCCGGTAACGTCGTCCGCGCCCTCGCCCGCGGCCACCGTATAGATCAGCTCTGACTCGTCCTCGCTGAGCAGGGCCAGTGAGCAGGCCGCCGCGCCGAACAGGCGGCGCGCGGTCTCGGTCAGGGAGCGGAGCAGCTCGTCGGAGCCGGCCGGGCGCACGGCCGGGCCGAGCGCTGTCGCCAGCTCGCCGAGTTCGGTCAGCAGGGCATCAGGGTTCATCAGTACCCTTCCGGGTGGGAGCCGGGCGCGGACGTGTCGGCGGAAACGGGCCGCGGCCTGGCGCTACGACCGGGGGTGCGGGCCAGCCGGATGCCCGCGACGGCCAGCAGCGACGGGCTCGCCCGGCCAGCTTCCAGAGCGTCCAGGAAGTCTTGCCCGCCGATCCGCAGCAGCAGCGATTCCTCGCTGGTCCGTACCGTGGCGGTGCGCGGGATGCCGTGCAGCAGCCCGAGCTCCCCGACGTACCCGGGCGCGGCCACCACCGCCAGTGCGCGCGGCCCGGGACCGTCGCCGGTGACGGATACCGTCAGTTCGCCCCGGGCCAGGATCCACAGCGCGTCGGCCTCGTCGCCCTCACGGATCACGACCTCACCGGGGGGCATGACGATTTCCTGCGCCGCCGCCGCCAGCCGCTCGAGCGTGCGGCGGTCCGCGCCTTCCAGCAGGTCCAGTCGGGACAGCAGCTGCACCCGCGGGCGCAGCCGTTGCGCCACCGCGGCCGAGGTCCGGTCGGCCCGCAGCAGGGCGGGCAGGCCGACCAGGCCGAGGGCCGGGATCCCGGCGCCCACCGCGACCAGGGCGACGTTGACGTCGGCGTGCGCGAGGAGGATGCCGGTGGCCAGGCTGGCCAGCAGGATGCCGGCCAGCAGGACGGTGTCGAAGATGCCCAGCACGCGGCCGAGTGTCTCCCTGGGCAGATCGCGCTGCAGGCTGGTGAGCGCGAGCACGTCCACGATGACCATCCCGACCCCGGAGGCGACCTGCAGGACGGCGGCGAGCGCAGGTGAGTCCACCGCGACCGTGATCAGGAACGGCAGCGCCTGCAGGCAGATGCTCCCCATGATGACCGGGGCCAGCCGGTACCCGCCGCTGAGCCGGTTCGCCAGGCCGACGCCGAGGACCCCGCCGAGCGCGGCCCCGGCCAGCAGGTAGCTGTAGCCGTTGGGTCCGGTACCGAGCCGGACCGACAGCGGCACGTACAGCACGGTGGAGGCGCCGTAGACGGCGGAGTCCAGCGCGCAGAACAACACGACCGCTACCGCGACGGGCTGAGCGGCCAGGGCGCTGAGTCCGGCCTTCCACTGCTGCACGGCGCTGTCTTCGGAGTCCGCGCCGCCGCGGGAGCGGACCCGCAGCCGGCTGATCACGGCGGCCGCTACGAGGAAACTGGCGGCGTTGATCGCGACCCCGATGACGGGCCTGCCGGTCAGCAGCAGCAGGCCGCCGATGCCGGGCCCGAGGATCACGACCAGGTTCTCCAGCGCCGAGAACAGAGAGTTCGCGGCGGCCAGGTCTTTCTCGCCGGCGACCTCCGGAGTCAGCGCGCCCGCGGCGGGCTGGTAGGGCGCGAGCGCGACGGCCGAGGCGCCCGCCAGGACCAGGATCAGGCCGGGCGGGGCGTTGGTCGCTACCACCACCGCCATCGCGGCCATGACGGCCGCGCTGGCCAGCGCCGAGACGACCAGGATGGTGACTCGCTCATAACGGTCGGCGATCACGCCCCCGTAGCTGGCGAGCAGCAGGCCCGGCCCCCACCGGCAGATGCCCAGGGCCGCCAGCCACTCGGTGGAATGGGTCCGGTCGAACAAGTACACCGAGATCACCACGATGTAGGACCAGCTGCCGATCTGGTCCACCAGGAACGCGCCGATCAGCAGCCGCAGGTCACGGTGGCGCAGCGCGTCGCGGAAGCGCCCGGACGACGTGGCCATCTAGGCCGGCGTCCGGGGGCTGACGGAGGCCGGCGCCGTGGCCGGCTCCAGCTTCGCGGCGCGGTCAAGCAGCGGCTGGCAGCGCAGCCGGTGACCGACGTCACGGGCTTCGGCGATGGCTAGTTCCGCGCCGTCGGCGTCATCGTGGCGCAGCAGGTACTGAGCGTGATCAAGCAGGCCGCCGGCGAGACGGTAAGGCGTGCCAAGCTCGCGCAGGTGAGTGATCGCGGTGGCGAAGGCGGCCGCGCCGGCCGGGTCGCCGGCGCTGGCCGCGAGGCGGGCACGGGCCAGGTCACGCTCCGCCCGCAACAGGGGCGCGACGTGCCCCGGCTGGTAAGAGTCGACCAAGCCAAGCAGTTCGCGGACGGCGGTGATGTCGCCAAGCTCGTGCGCTGCCCGTGCGGCCAGCGGCCACGCCCAGAGCGTGTCTCCGTGGCTTATTCCGAGCGAGTCGGCATAGGCGAGGATCGCGCGGGTGTGCCGCAAGGCGTCTTCTAGCTGGCCACGTGCGGCGGCGATGAAGGCCTCCGCGAGGAAGAGCATCGTCTTATCCTGGGGTGCTTCGCTGGTGCGCAGGCTCTGAACTGCGGCCAGGACGGTCTCAGCGGCACCGGCGTCGCCCCGCAGAGCGGCCAGCCAGCCGCGCTGGCACGTAAGGTAGTCGATGTCCGCCAGCCCGTCGGAATCCGTGGCCTGGCTGAGCTCCGCTTCAGCGGCATCCCAGTCGCCGAGGTCGACCAGTCCGCTGACAAGGTTAAAGATCGCGGTGGCGAGATAGTCCCTGATGCCGGCCCGGCGCAGATTCCCGGTAGCGGTACGCGCGGCTTCCACGGCGGCGGCCAGGTCGGTGGGCTCCAGGGCCGCAGCCAGATTCAGCAGCGCGCGTCCGATCCGGAAGTTGTCGCTGGTCTGTGTGGCCAGCCGAACGGCTTCGCGAAGGTAGGCAACGGCTTCGGGTCGGCTTCCGGTGAACAGGAGATAGACCGCGCGGGGAATAAACAGGTCACACAGCTGACCGATACCTACGTCCAGAGCCTGGCCGAGATGGAGCGCTTCGGCGGTGAGCCGGTCAGCGTCGGGTGAACCGGCGAACGTCTCCAGGGTCGCGAGCTCTTGCAGGGCGCGCACCGTATCGGTGTCCGGGTCTGTGCGCAGGACCTCGACCGCAGCGACGAGCTGTTCGCGGGCTTCGGCGTAGCGGCCGGACTCGTTCAGGGCCCGGCCGGCGATGGCCTGGGCCCGGGCGGCGGCCCGGGCCTGGTCACGCTCCAGGTGATAGGCACGAGCACGGTCAGCGCAGGAGACCGCGCCGGCATAGTCCGCGGTGGCGGTGGCGGCTTCCGCCGCGCGTTCCCACAGCGTCCCGGCGCTGGGCTCGGGGCCGGTGTCGTCGGCCGTGGTCAGCTCGGCCGCGGTGGCGTAGCTGGCGGCGGCGCGGGCCGGAGAGCCGGTACGTTCGGCCCGTTCGGCGGCCCGGACGAAGGCAGTGCTGGCCGAGGTGCGGATCTGGCCGGTGTCGGGGGCGTCAGGAATGGCGTTCAGCGCGTCCAGGTAGTGCCGGGCGATCACGTCAGCGACCTCTTCGCCGTCCCCGGCGAACGTGGTGCGCAGGTGCTGCGCGACGGCCAGGTGCCGGGTCTTGCGGTCTCGCCGGGACAGCGTGTCGTAGGCGACCTGGCGCAGCATCTGCTGCGCGAACTGATAGCTGCCCCGCTCCGGGGACAGCGGGTCCGCGGACACGCTCAGCACCTCACGGCGGACCAGATCGGCCAGCGCCGTCTGCACGGATCGTTCGTCCTGGCCGGACACCGCGATCAGGGCCTCGGCGGGAAACGTGCTGCCGAGTACCGCGGCGTCGGACACCAGCCGCCGCACTCCGGGGTCCAGCGCGTCCAGCCGGGCGGCGAGCAGCGCGTGCAGGCTGTCCGGCACGGCCAGTTCCCCAATGTCGCCGGTCAGCCGGTAGACCCCCTCGACCGGCTGCACGATGTCCCGGTCAATCAGCGATCGCACCGTCTCCACCGCGAACAACGGCACGCCCTGGGCCTGGCCGGTGATCTTCGACCGCGCCGCGGCGGGCATCCCGGGTACCAGCGCATCCACCAGGACATCCATCGAGGTCCGGTCGAGCGGGTCCAGGGTCAGCGTGACCCGGTTCCGTCCGGTGCCGAACCCCGGCCTGATCTGGTCAAGCTCGGGACGGGCGAACACCAGCACGTACACCGCCAGGTCGCGGGTCCAGTCGATCAGGTGATCCAGGAAATCCAGTAGCCCGGCGTCAGCGTACTGGGCGTCCTCCACCAGCAGGATCACCGGCCGTACCGCCGCCAGGCGCTCGAAGAACAGCCGCCAGCCCGCGAACAGCTCCTCCCGGGACAGGGCTCCGCCGGCACCGCCGGCGAACGCCACGCCGAGCAGCCGGCTCAGCCGGGCTCCCGCGTACGCCCGTTCGGCCGGATCGGGAACGAACTGGTCAAGGCCGGCCGCGAGCTTGGCGGCGGAAACGTCGGCGGGGTCCTCCTCGGCGATGCCCAGCCGCTGCCTGACGATCTCGGCCAGCGCCCAGAACGCCACGCCCTCCCCGTAGGACAGGCAGCGGCCGCGGTGCCACCACACCTCGGTGGCCAGCCCGTCGGCGTACTTCTCGAACTCCCAGCCCAGCCGGGACTTGCCCACCCCGGCCGGGCCGGATACCAGCACCAGCCGCGGCACCCGCCGCTCGGCGACGGCGTGGAACAGGTTCTTGACCGTCCGCAGCTCGGCGTCCCGCCCAGTCAGCGGCGCCTCCAGGCCGTCGACGCGCTGGACGCCGCCGACCGCGGACAGCACCCGGGTCGCCCGCCAGAGACGCTGTGGCTCGGCCTTGCCCTTCAGCTCGTGCTCCCCTGCGTCGGCGAAGCCGATCGCGCTGCCCGCCAGCCGCTGGGTCGGCCCGTCGGCCAGCACGGAGCCAGGCTCGGCCGCCGACTGGACCCGGGCCGCGGTGTTCACCGCGTCCCCGGCCACCATGCCCTCCCCGGCCGCGCCCAGGTTCACCGCCACCTCGCCGGTCACGACCCCGGCCCGCGCCGCCATGCCGGGGACCCCAGCTTCACCGCCAAGCTCGGCCACCGCGTTCACGAGGTCCAGGGCGGCGCGTACCGCACGCTCCGCATCACCCTCGGTCGCGGCCGGCGTTCCCCAGACCGCCATGACGGCATCTCCGATGAACTTCTCCACCACTCCGCCGTACCGGCCGATGATCGTCCGGGCCAGCGCGAAGTAGCGGGACAGCAGCTCACGGACCTCCTCGGCATCCCGGGACTCCGCCAGCGGGGTGAAGCCGACCACGTCGCAGAACAGCACCGAGCACACCCGGCGCTCGGCGGCCGGCTCCCGGCCTGGCCCGGGAGCCGCGAGCGTGACCGGCGTGGCCCCGGCTGAGGCAGGTGCGACATCGAACAGGTCGGTACCGCAGACACGGCAAAATCGCTTACCGGGAGTCAACGGCCCACCGCACGACGGGCAACCTCCCGCAGGAGCACCGCAATCCGCGCAGAACCGGTCGCCCTCGGCCAGGGACGCACCACACTGCCCGCACCTCACCGCGCCCTCCCCACGCTCAGCACACCAGGCCTGTCAAGCACTCGGGTCCCCACCGGCATCATGAGCTAAGTCCGGATCTGAGAACGCGGGCTCGAGATCGACGGCGCGATCGAGCAGCGGCTGGCAGTGCAGGCGGCGGCCGATGACGCGAGCTTCTTCGATGGCCAGCGCCGCGGCGTCGCTGTCGCCGCGGCTGGTCAGGTAGCCGGCGTGGTCGAGCAGGCCGTGGGCAAGATGATAGGGGGTGCTCTGCTCGCGCAGGCACGTGATCGCGACGGCAAAGGCCGTCTCGGCGGCCGCGTCGCCTTCGCTGGCGGCCAGGCGGGCACGGACCAGATCACGCTCGGCTCGCAGCATGGCGGCGATGTGCCCGGGCTGGTAGGAGTCGAGCAGGGTCAGCAGCTCGCCGACGGCGACGATGTCCTGCAGCTCGAAGGCGGTGCGCGCGGCCAGTGGCCAAGCCCAGCGGAGGGACTCGAAGCTGATCCCGAGGACGTCCGCGTACCTCAGGGCGGCACGCGCACGGCGCAGCGCTTCTGCGGGCTGGCGACGGGCCGCGGCGGTGAAGGCTTCCACGGTGCTGATCAGCGACTTGTCCTGAAGATCCTCGCTGGCGCGCAGGTCACGCAGGGCCGCGAGCATGGCCTCGGCGGCGTCGGCATCGCCGCGCAAGGCCTCGAGCAAGCCCCGGACGCAGGCGAGATATTCGTCGCCGGCCAGTTCACCGGAGTCCATCGCCTGGGTGATCTCGGCGCCGGCGCCGTCCCAGTCCCCGAGTTGGAGCAGGGCCTGGACCAGGTTCATGATGGCCACGGCCAGATGGTCACGGACGCCGGCCCGGCGCATGATCCCGGTGGCCGAGCGGGCGGCCTCCGCGGCGGCGGCGGGATCGGTGACCGCCAGGGCGTCGGCCATGTTCAACAGCGCGCGTCCGACCATTACGTCGTCGCCGGCCTGGGTGGCGAGCCGCGCGCCCTCGCGAAAGTAGGCGGCCCCCTCGGGCCGCCGGTTCACCATGCACAGGTAGATCCCGCGGGTCAGGAACAGGCCGGCCAGCTGCCCGCTGCCGACGACGAGAGCCTGCCCGAGGATGAGCGCCTCGGCCGTGAGCCGGTCGGCGTCCGGTGAGCCCGTGAACATCTCCAGGATCGCCAGTTCCTCCAGCGCACGAACCGTGTCGTTATCGGGATCGGCGCGCAGCACCTCCACCGCCGCGGTGAGACGCTCGCGGGATGCGGCGTGACGGCCCCAGGTGCGCAGCGCACGCCCGGCGATGACCTGCGCGCGGGCGGCCGCGCGATCCTGACCGCGCCGCAGGTAGTAATCGCGAGCACGGTCGGCATGCTGGACGGCCGCGGGGTACTCAGCGGTGACGAGAACCGCTCGCGCGGCGCGTTCCCACAGTGTCCCGGCATCGGGCTGGCCCGGCGGTCCGGCGGCACCAGCCGCAGTGGCCAGGATCAGGTCGGCCGCGGTGGCGTAGCTTGCGGCCGCCGGGCCCGGGGCTCCGGTCCGTTCGGAGCGTTCGGCGGCCCGGATCAGGGCGGCAATGGCCTGGCGGCGGATCTGGTCCGTGTCGGGATCGTCGGGAATGGCGTGCAGCGCGTCCAGGTAGTGCCGCGCTATCACGTCGGCCATCTCTTCGCCGCCGCCAGCGAAGGTGGCCCGCAGGTGCGCCGCGACGGCCAGGTGGCCGGTCTTGCGGTCCCGCCGGGACAACGTGTCGTAGGCGACCTGCCGCAGCATCTCCTGGGCGAACTGGTAGTTACCTCGCTCGGGCGACAGCGGATCCGCGGACACCCGCAGCACCTCACGACGGACCAGGTCGGCCAGCGCCGACCGCACCGACGGCTCGTCCCGGCCGGACACCGCGATCAGCGCCTCAGCCGGGAACGTGGTACCGAGCACCGCGGCGTCGGCGATCAGGCGCCGCACCTCCGGGTCCAGCGCGTCCAGCCGGGCCGCGAGCAGCGCGTGCAGGCTGTCCGGCACCGCCAGCTCCCCGATGTCGTCGACGAGCCGGTACACCCCCTCGACCGGCTGGACGATGTCCCGGTCGATCAGCGACCGCACCGTCTCCACCGCGAACAACGGCACGCCCTGCGCCTGGCTGCTGACCGCCGCCCGCGCCGCGGCCGGCATCCCCGGGACCAGCGCGTCCACCAGCCGGTCCATCGACGCCGGGTCGAGCGGATCCAGGGTCAGCATGATCCGGTTCCGGCCGGCCCCGAACCCGGGCCGGGCCTGGCCAAGCTCCGGACGCGCGAACACCAGCACGTACACCGGCAGGTCCCGGGTCCAGTCGATGAGGTGGTCGAGGAAATCCAGCAGCCCCGCGTCGGCGTAGTGGGCATCCTCGATCAGCAGCACCACGGGCTGTGTCGCGGCCAGCCGCTCGAAGAACAGCCGCCAGCCCGCGAACAGTTCCTCCCGCGACAGCGCGGAGCCGCCGTCCCCGGCCGACGCGACGCCCAGAAGCCGGCCAAGTCGCAGGCCGGCGTAGGCCCGCTCGACCGGATCGGGAACGAACTCGTCCAGGCCCTCGGCCAGCTTGGCCGCGGCCACCTCGGCCAGGTCCTCCTCGGCGATGCCGAGCCGCTGCCTGACGATCTCGGCCAGCGCCCAGAACGCCACGCCCTCCCCGTAGGACAAGCAGCGGCCCCGGTGCCACCACACCTCCGCCGCCAGCCCGTCGACGTACTTCTCGAATTCCCAGCCCAGCCGCGACTTGCCCACTCCGGCCGGCGCCGACACCAGCACCAGCCGCGGCACCCGCAGGTCCGCGGTCGCGTGGAACAGGTCCTTGATCGTCCGCAGCTCCACGTCCCGGCCGGTCAGCGGCGCTTCCAGGCCGTCGACCCGCTGAGCGCCGCCGACCCAGGACAGCACCCGGGTGGCCCGCCACAGCGGCTGCGGTTCGGCCTTGCCCTTCAGCCGGTGTTCCCCGGCGTCGGCGAACCCGACCGCGCTGCCCGCCAGTCGCTGCGTCGCCACATCGGTGAGCACCTGACCCGGCTGCGCCGCCGATTGGACTCGGGCCGCGGTGTTCACCGCGTCCCCGGCGACCATGCCCTCGCCAACCGCGCCGACCGTGACCGCGACCTCGCCGGTCACGACACCGGCCCGCGCCGCCAGCCCCGGCACCCCTGCCTCGTCACCCAGTTCCGCCACAGCGGCCACCAGGTCCAGCGCGGCCCGGACCGCGCGTTCCGCGTCTCCCTCGGTGGCGGCCGGAGTACCCCAGACCGCCATGACCGCGTCGCCGATGAACTTCTCTACCACCCCGCCGTAGCGGCCCACCACCGTCCGGGCTACGGCGAAATACTCCGACAGCAGCTCGCGGACCGCCTCGGGATCCCGCGACTCCGACAACGGGGTAAACCCGGCCACGTCACAGAAGAGCACGGAACACACCCGCCGCTCGGCCACCGGCACCGCTGCGGGGCGTCCCGAGGCGTGAGCTCCCGGTGCGGCCGTGGCCACCGCAGGCCGGGCGGACCCGGCGTCGGGCACCGCGGTGCCGCACGCACGGCAAAACCGCTTGCCGGGGGCAAGCGGTTCACCGCACGACGGGCAACCTCCCGCCGGAGCGCCGCAATCCCCGCAGAAGCGGTCGCCCTCTCCCAAAGGCGCACCGCACTGCCCGCACCTCAACCAGCCCTCCCTACGCCCAGCGACCTAAGGTGTTCGCCTCAGCCGGCCGTTTCCCACCCAGCGGACTAGCCGCCTGACGCAACACCCAAGACGCCCGACCAGCCCGGACACCGGTTATGCCCACTCACAGTCTCGCTTTGACGACAGCAAATGATGACGACACGGTATCAGCCTTAAGCGGGCATTTACATCTGTCAGAAATGGCCGGCCGGGGTCGCCGGGAACAACGGTGAAACCCGCATCGGTCAGGCGGTCCAGGCGACCGGGAGCCGCTTGACGCCGCGCTGGAAGTTCGACCGCAAATAGGATGGCGGGCCGGCGTAGGTCAGCGACGACGTGCGGGCCAGCACCTCCTCGAACAGCGCGCGCAGCTGGATCCGGGCCAGGTGGGCGCCCAGGCAGAAGTGCGGCCCGTGCCCGAAGACCAGATGCGGGTTGGGGTGGCGGCCGATGTCGAAGCGGTCCGGGTCGGTGAAAACGGCTTCGTCGCGGTTGGCCGAGGTGAACGAGACGACCACCTTGTCCCCGGCCCGGATGCGCTGACCGCCGAGTTCGCATTCCGCCGTCGCGGTCCGGCGGAACGTCATGACCGGCGTCCACCAGCGCAGCATCTCATCGGTCGCGGCGCCCATCAGGGCGGGCTCGGCGCGCAGCCGGTCCTGCGCCTCCGGATGCTCGAGCAGCGCGATGCACGCACCGGGCAGGCCGTTGCGCAACGTCTCGTTCCCGGCTACGGCGAAGAGCCAGAACATGTTCTCGAACTCGGCCGCCGAGACCTGACTGCCACCCTCATCCGCCTGCCCAAGCAGGATCGACATCACGTCGTCCCCGGGGTGGCGGCGTTTCTCCGTCGCGAGCAGGTGGGCGTACGCGTACAGGTCGGGCATGCCCTCCCGGGTCCGCGGATCGGGCATCCGGCCGCGGGAGTCCGGCACCGGCCGCAGCGCGAGCGCCTCGGCGGCCATCGCGGTGCCCGCCGCCGGGTCGAACTCGGCCGAGGTCGCGTAGTCGGGATCCTGATAGCCGATGACCCGGTTGGACCAGTCGAAGAGCAGCCGGCGGTCCTGTTCGGGCATGCCGAGCACGTCAGCCAGGGTCAGCAGGGGCAGGTCCGCGGCCACGTCCTTGGCGAAGTCGCATTCACCGCGCGGGCCATTGAAGACGCGCTCGCAGATGACCCGGGCATGACGGCGGATGCGGTCCTCGAGCTGGGCGACCGCCCGCGGCGTGAACGACCGGCTCAGCAGCCGGCGCAGCCGGGAGTGATCCGGCGGGTCCATGTTGAGCATCATCCGCCGGACGTAGCCGAGCGCCTGCGGCGTGGCCGGATCACGGATCTGGGTGGCGCCGAGGGACGAAGAGAACAGCTTCGGCCTGGTGAGCACCGACTCGACTTCCGCGTGCCTGGCCACGAGCCAGAACCCGGGGCCCTCCGGCCAGCCCAGCACGGGGATCTCCGGCACCCAGGCAACCGGGGTGTCGCGGCGCAGCCGGGCCAGCGCGTCGAAGGGCACGCCGCGGACGTAGGTGGCGGGGTCGAAGACGATCTCGGTGTCCGGCCTAGGCCCCGCCATGGTCACTCCTGCCCCAGGAACTCCTCGATGGAGGTCGCGAGAACCACCGGACACTCGAACATCGGGTAGTGCCCGGCGTCGGGCAGGATGGTCAGCTCGGCGTTAGGGAAGAAGACCGCCCAGGTCTGTTCCATCACGTCGGCGGTCAGCGCCGGGTCATTGACCCCCACGATCAGCTTGACCGGGGTGTCGGGGTCCGTCTTGACCTGATCGGAGAAATCATCCTGGGCCCAGGATCGCAGGTACGCGGCGAACGCCGCCACGTCCGAGTGCTCCAGAGAATGCCGCACCACCTGGTTGATAAAGGTCTTCGTCAGCTTGTTTCCGGTGGTGAAGTCGATGATCGCGGCCCGGTTGGCTGGCTCTTCGGCGGCGCCGGAAAACAGCGCCCAGCCCTGCTCGTCCATGGGTACCGCGGTGGCCGGCACCGCGTTGATGCCGACCAGCTTCCGGACCCGGCCCGGCGCCTGCAGCAGGATCTGGTGGGCCGCTTTGGCGCCCATCGAGTGACCGATCACCGAGAACTGGTCCCAGCCGAGTTCGTCGGCTAGAACGAGCGCGTCGGCCGCCGCCTCGGCCATCGTGAAGTCGCCGCCAACCTGCTGCCGGTCGCCGTAGCCGCGCAGGTCCATGAAGACATAGGTAAACCGCGACTCGTCAAGGTAGCCGGGCAGCGAGCCCCAGCCGCGGGCCGAGCCGAACCATCCGTGCAGGGCCAGGACGTGGTGATCCCCGGATCCGACGGTCACATGTGAGCTAGCCATGCTGCCTCCCGCTTGAGCGCCGTTGCTGCCTCGCGCCTGACTCTAGCCAGCCCGCGTACCGGGCGCCACAGGAGGCAGCCGGGCTGTGTTATCTGTGCTTCTTCTTGTTCTTATTCTTGTTCGGCCCGGATTGCTTCTTGGCGCGAGCGGGCTGCCTTTTACCCGGAGCAGACTGTTTCGAGCCGTGTACGGAGCCTTTGAGCCCTTCTTTGATCTTCTTCTGGCTGCCCGTTAGGTGACTGGGCTGCTCCCGGCCGAGCCAGGCAAGATGGGCCATGATCAGCGCTCGCTGCTTGTTTGTTTCGTGCGGTCCGCAATGCTCCACCAGCCGCCAGGCCGCTTCCGTGGTCACGGTGTGTTTCCTGCCGAAGACCCGGAGGGCGGTGGTCAGACACTCGGTGAGCAGCGAACTTGCTTCCTCGCTATTTCCTTCCGCGAGTAGCGTCACGGCCAGGTTGGCCTTTGCGGTCAGGGTCCGGGAATGGTCCTGGCCAAATACCTGAATCGAGGCGTGCACGGCCCGTTCGCTGAGGGCGCGAGCCTGATCCAGCTCCCCCAGATCTCGCAACGACGCGGCGAGATTGGACCTGGCCTCGATCGTGTCGGGATGATCCTCACCCAGCACCCTGACCCGCGCCTCCAGCACGTCAACCTCCATCGCCCGGGCCCGCTCCAACTCCCCCAGCTCATACAGCGTCGTGGCGAGATTGGCCCTGGTCGTGATCGTGTCGGGATGATCCTCACCCAGCAGCCTGACCCGCGCCTCCAGCACCTCAACCTCCATCGCCCGGGCCCGCTCCAACTCCCCCAGATCGCCCAGCGTCCCGGCCAGATTGGCCCGGGCCGTGATCGTGTCGGGATGATCCTCACCCAGCACCCTGACCCGCTCCTCCAGCACCTCAACCTCCATCGCCCGGGCCCGCTCCAGCTCCCCCAGCTGGCTCAGCGTTGCGGCGAGATTGGCCCGGGCCGTGATCGTGTGGGGATGTTCCTGACCTAGCAGCCTGACCTGCGCCTCCAGCGCCTCAACTTCCATCGCCCGGGCCCGCCCCAGCTCCCCCAGCTGGCGCAGCGTCCCGGCGAGATTACCCCTGGCTACGATTGTGTGGGGATGTTCCTCACCGAGCACTCTGACCAGCGCCTCCAGCACCTCCTCGCCGATGGCGCGGCCCTGTTTCAGCTGCCCCAGCGACACCAAAGTGCTGACCAGGTTAGCCTGGGCGAGAAAAGTGTCGGGGTGATCGTGGCCCAGGGCCCTGGTCCGGGCTTCCACCACCTTTTCTTCGATGGCGAGGGCTCGCCCGTACTGGCCGGCGCTTTTCAAGATCGTGGCCAGGTAGGCCTGGGCGGTGATCGTCTCGAGATCGTCCGGACCGAGGACGGTGGTAAATTCTTCGACGAGCCGGTCGTGCAGTTGCGCAGCCTGGACCCAGTGTCCTTGATTGTAAAGCGCCTCGACGAGATCCCGGCCCGCTCGCAACGTGTCGGGATCTCCGCGTCCCAGAACC
>Ga0302324_100019082_pt1 | contig 13491 bp, 7 predicted proteins | sample Palsa_T0_1_FD_201949 | JGI IMG/M metagenome (GOLD analysis project Ga0302324, IMG submission 201949) | Peat permafrost microbial communities from Stordalen Mire near Abisko, Sweden - Palsa_T0_1 | ecosystem: Environmental > Terrestrial > Soil > Palsa > Peat permafrost | place: Sweden: Abisko...
ACATTTTCCATCACGACGATGGCATCATCGACCACAAATCCGGTGGAAATGGTGAGGGCCATCAGCGAGAGGTTGTCCAGGCTGTAGCCGAAGAGATACATCACCGCAAAGGTACCGAGGAGCGAGGCCGGCACGGCGACACCGGGAATAAGCGTAGCGCGGGTATTTCGCAGAAAAACAAACACCACGGCAACGACCAGAGCAATGGAGATCAGGAGAGTGACCTCCACGTCATTGACGGAGGCACGGATGGTCGTGGTGCGATCCAGAACGATGGTGACGTCAATGCCAAGGGGAATGGACGCCATAATGAAGGGAAGCTGCGCACGGATGTTGTCCACGGTCTGAATGATGTTGGCGCCCGGCTGGCGAAAGATGATCAGCGTAACGGCGCGCTTGCCGTTCAAATAGCCTGCGGCGCGGACGTTCTGCACGGAGTCGGTGACCTGGGCGACATCGGAGAGACGGACGGCCGCACCGTTGCTATAGCCAACGACGAGGGGTTTGTAGTCCTCGGCGTGCGAGATCTGGTCGTTGGCGATGATGTCCGCGGTGACCCTTCCATCGGAGATCTGACCTTTGGGGAGATCGGCATTCTGCAGGCTCAACACGGACTGCAAATTGGCAAGAGTAAGCCCATAGTTAGCCAATTGCGTGGGGTTTGCGTCAACGCGCACAGACGGCAAAGCGCCGCCCCCCGCGGTGACCTGGCCAACGCCCTGTATCTGCGACAACTTCTGCTCCATTACGGTAGAGGCTTCGTCGTACAACTTATCGGGACCGAATTTGTCCGAGGTGAGACCCAGGATCATGATCGGGGCATCCGCAGGATTGACTTTGCGGTAGGTGGGATTGGACGGCAGATTGGCAGGCAAATACGATCGCGCAGCGTTGATGGCGGCTTCCACATCGCGTGCCGCACCGTCGATGTCGCGACTGAGGTCGAATTGAATGGTGACATTGGTATTGCCGAGCGAGCTTGCGGAAGTCATCTCGGTTACGCCGGCGATATGGCCGAATTGCCGCTCCAGGGGAGTGGCGACGGAGGAAGCCATAATGTCGGCGCTGGCTCCGGGCAGGCCCGCGCTGACCGAGATCGTGGGAAAGTCCACCTGAGGCAGAGGCGACACCGGCAGCACCTCGAAGGCAATCCCGCCGGCAATGGCGATGGCCACGGTGAGCAGCGTGGTGGCCACAGGCCGGGCGATAAAGGGAGCGGAGATGTTCATGCTTGCCCCGCCGGTTGCGGCTCGCTTCCTGGTTCCGGCTGTTTCGATTTGTGCGCAAGACGTTGCGCCAGATTGTCAAAAAAGATGTAGATGACAGGCGTGGTGTAGAGGGTGAGCGCCTGGCTCAGCAGCAATCCGCCCACCATGGCGATGCCCAGCGGCTTGCGCAACTCGGACCCGATACCCGTTCCCAATGCCAATGGCAGGCCGGCCAGCAAGGCGGCCATAGTGGTCATCATAATCGGGCGGAAACGGAGCAAGCACGCCTCGTAGATGGCATCCGCGGAATTCTTTCCGTGATTGCGCTCGGCATCCAACGCGAAATCGACGATCATGATGCCGTTTTTTTTCACGATACCGATCAGCAGGATGATGCCGATGAGAGCGACGACGCTTAAATCCTGGCCAAAAAGAATCAACGCGAGCAAGGCGCCCACGCCCGCCGAGGGCAAGGTGGACAGAATGGTGATGGGGTGGACAAAGCTTTCATACAGAACACCCAGGACGATATATACGGCGACCAATGCGGCAAGAATGAGCAAAGGCTCGTTGGAGAGGGAGTTGGTGAAGGAGGCCGCGGTGCCCTGAAAACTTGCCTGGAGGCTGGGAGGCATGTGCATGTCTTTTTGCACGTTGTCGACCGCGGTGATGGCACTGCCGAGTGCGGCATTGCGCGCGAGGTTGAAAGACACGGTGATCGCGGGAAACTGGCCCTGGTGAGTGATGGACAGCGGCTCGGTGGTCTTCTCGAAATGAGAGAACGCGCTGAGCGGGACTGCGCTGCTCATGGCGGAACTGGTAGCGCCCGCGGAAGTCGCTCCCTTGCTGGAATTTGCAGTGGAGGTGCTCGCCGAAAGCGCGCTGGAGGGCCGCGTAAGCGTATTGGCCGTCGGAGTATATAGCACTGAGGTGGTCAAAGCATTGGATCCCGCCGAGGACGATCCCGAGGAGGCGAATGAGGAAGCGGCTCCCGCACCGGTCGCGCCGGAGGAGGCGTTGGATTGGATGTAGAGATGGCTCAGGATGTTCGGATTTTGCTGAAATTGCGGCTCACTCTCCAGAATCACGTGGTACTGATTCACCTGGGTATACATCGTGCTGATCTGCCGCTGGCCAAAAGCGTCGTACAAAGTGTTATCAATCGTTGAGGGCGCAATGCCAAGCTGCGAGGCGGCGACCCGATCAATGACCAGGGCAACCGCGAGCCCTCCCGTCTGTTGGTCTGTGGCGACATCTTCCAGTTCCGGCAATTGCTTCAGGCGGGCGACGAAACGGCCGGTCCAGTCATTCAGCTCATTCACATCGGGGTCTTCGAGGGTGTACTGATATTGCGTGCGGCTCACACGGTCATCCACGGTAATGTTCTGGACGGGTTCCATAAACAGTTGTATTCCCTGCACTTGGTCCAGTTTGGGCTCGAGCCGGCGGATTACCTCCGAAGCATTGATCTTGCGCTGGGCGAGTGGCTTCAGATTGATCGACATCCTGCCGCTGTTAATCGTCGTATTCGTACCGTCCGCGCCGATAAACGACGAAAGGCTCTGAACAGCGGGGTCGGCCAGAACCACCTTTGCGAGATCCTGCTGTTTCTGCGCCATGGCTGTCGAGGCAATCCCCTGGGAGGCCTGAGAGATGCCCTGGATGACGCCGGTATCCTGCACGGGGAAAAAGCCCTTGGGGATCACGATGTAAAGGAAAACTGTAAGCAACAGCGTAGCCACCGCGACCAGCAGCGTAATGGTCTGGTATTGGAGGACGAACTTGAGTGTCCGGCCATAGAACGCGATCATGCGGTCGAATACGCGCTCCGACGCCTTGTAGAGACGCCCCTGCTGCTCTTCCGGATTGTGCCGCAAAATGCGGGCGCTCATCATGGGGGTAAGCGTGAGCGAGACCACGGCCGAGAGGACGATGGTAGCCGCGAGGGTCACGGCGAATTCGCGGAACAGGCGCCCCACCACGTCGCCCATGAATAACAGCGGGATCAGTACGGCAATCAGGGAAACGGTCAGGGAGAGAATAGTGAAACCGATCTGCTCGGCGCCCTTGAGCGCGGCATCCATCGGCTTGTCGCCTGCCTCGATGTATCGCGAGATGTTCTCAATCATTACGATGGCATCGTCGACAACGAAGCCGGTGGAAATGGTCAGCGACATCAGCGAGAGGTTATCCAGGCTGTAGCCAAGGACGTACATGACCGCGAGAGTGCCGACCAGGGAAAGCGGAACGGCGACGCTGGGGATGATGGTGGCGTAGAGGCTGCGCAGGAAGAGGAAGATCACCAGCACAACCAGCACAACGGTCAACATCAATTCAAATTCAACGTCGGAAACGGACGCTTGAATGGCCGTGGTGAGGTCGGTAAGCGTGGTCACCTGGATGCCCTTGGGCAAGTTCGCTTCCAGCTGCGGCAGGAGTTGCTTGATGTCCTTGACGACGCTGATGGTATTGGCGCCCGGCTGGCGCTGCACATTCACGATGACGGCGGGAGTCTGATTCATCCACGCCGCCTGACTATTGTTCTCTATTCCGTCCACGATCCTCGCCACGTCTGTCAGCATGACTGGAGCGCCGTTCCGATAGGCAACTACAACGTTCCTATAATCCGTGCTGCTGATGAGCTGATCGTTAGCGTCAATCTGGTAATCCTGACTCTGGCCGTCGAAGTTGCCTTTGGCGGCGTTCACGCTGGACTGGGCCAATGCGGTGCGCAGATCCTCCAGATTAATGCCATAGGAGGAAAGCGCCTGCGGATTGGCTTGAATGCGCACGGCAGGCTTTTGGCCGCCGCTGATGGTGACAAGGCCGACTCCGTTGAGCTGGGATATTTTGGGAGCCAGGCGTGTGTCGACCAAATCCTCGACCTGGGAGAGCGGCATGGAGGTTGAAGTGATGCCCAGGGTAAGGACGGGTGCGTCGGCTGGATTCGTCTTACTGTAGATCGGGGGCGCGGGCAGATTGGACGGCAAGAGGCTCTGCGCTGCGTTGATCGCGGACTGCACCTCTTCCTCAGCCACATCAATATCCAGGCTGAGATTGAACTGCAACACAACCACGGAGGTGCCCCCCGAGCTGGTAGAGGTCATCTGACTGAGGCCCTGGAGTTCGCCAAATTGACGTTCCAATGGAGCGGTCACCGCAGTGGCCATCACATCAGGGCTGGCCCCGGGATAAAACGTGAGCACCTGAATGGTGGGATAGTCGACTTCCGGCAAGGCAGATACGGGGAGCTGCGTATAGCCGACAATTCCGACCAAGAAAATTGCAGCCATTAGCAACGACGTTGCTACCGGCCGCAAGATAAATGGGCGGGAAGGATTCACGGGGCGCTGCTCGCGCTGGGGGCTGCCGGGGTAGAATCGTTCACGACAGCGACCTTGGAATTATCCTGCAACTTATCGAAGCTGCTGTTAGCGACAATATCTCCGGGATTGATGCCTCCAACCTGCGTTACACCTCCGTCTGTAACTCCCGGCTTTATCGTGCGCATGTGCGCGATATCGTTTTGAATCACATACACAAACGATGCCTGGCCATTCTGTTGAATTGCCGACGCCGGGATCAGCGTAACTCCCTGCAATGTATTCACCAGAAGTCGCGTGTTTACGAATTCGTTGGGGAAGAATTCGCCGTTTTTATTGTCGTATACGGCTCGCCCTTTTACGGTTCCTGTAGTGGTATCAATCTGATTGTCGAGGGCCATCAGCATGCCGCTGGCGATCTTGGTCTGGCCGCTACGATCGAAAGCATCGACGGTGAGCCTAGCCTTCTTGCGGAGGCGGGCCACGACCGGGCCCAGACTATCCTCCGATATTGTGAAAATTACGGTAATGGGCTGCAATTGCGTGATGACGGCGAGGGTGGTGGATCCGGTGGACTGCACCACATTGCCGGGATCCACCAGCCGTAAGCCCATCTGACCACTGATTGGCGCAGTGATATGACAATAGTCCACCTGCACCTGATCATATTGCACTGTGCCCTCGTCGTTTTTCACCGTACCCTGGTCCTGCAGAACGAGCTTTTCCTGGTCCGCCACGATTTGTTCCGCGATGGCGTTGCGCGCCAAGGCAGCACGGTAGCGTTCCAGGTCCAGTTGCGCTTGTGCGAGGACGTTCTGGTCGCGTTCCAATATCCCCTGCGCCTGTAAGAGTGTTGCGCGGTACGGACGCGAATCAATGTCAACCAGGGGGTCACCCACGTGCACCACCTGACCCTCTTTATAGGACACAGTAGCAACCAGTCCATTCACCTGGCTGGTGATGGAATCGGTGTAGACGGGAGTAACGGTACCAATGGCGTCAAGGTACACACCGATATTGCCCTTTTTTGCCGCCGCGGTAGTAATCGTGATGGCCGCATCTTCATTGCGACGGGCCGCAGCCGCAGCAGCTTCCGTGGCTTCATGGTGGCGCCAAAGCAAATCTGCTGCTACGACGAGGATCACGGCAATGACCAGAAGCCAAATCCACCAGTGGCGCCTCTTGTGGACAGGACGGCTGGGAGGCGAGTCTACCGTTCGAGTGGCATCCGGCGAGTTTAGGATATCCGGTGGGTTGGGCATATATTCCTAGAGAGGGCGCTCATCCTTCCTTTGGTTGCATGAAAGTCACCTCAACGACAATCGGCGGGTAAACAATTGGCCTAACTGCCTATTTAAAGGTTTCATCCCGGCGCGCATCCATCGACCTCCTCTCGACTCCTTCCGAGGCCGCCACCAGGTGAGATCATTTGCCAGAGTCTCTGCTCCTCACAGCGGGAATTGAGATTCTATCAGCCCAACTCAGTGCGGGAAAAATGGGACGTTGAATTCCAGCGCTGACGAACACTCTCGGGGGGAGGCGCCGGCGGAAGATCTCTGTGTAGCGCGCCGTTGCGTCAGGACTGCATCCAGCACGATGCGTGTAAACCGGATGGCGAACTTGGCGGTGCCTCACAGTTAGCTGAAACGGGCATAATCCAAGCTCCCCCCATTTTTAACGCCGCAATACCCGTGGCGCTGTTCAATATTGTACAATCCGCGTCACCCACGATAGAATGCGGCGCCGAGCGGGCCTGGACAATACAGAAGCTACGGTATGCCAATTGAATGCAGATAGGTAGGAAGGAAAGTCCCTACAGGGAACCCTGTATTGATGTCTCGGGAGAGGTCCCTTAGTGTGAACGGTTTTAGCCAAAGGTGGTCTAAACGTGTGATCGCGGTCGCGTTTTGCGGCAATCCTTAAAGTCTCTCCGATATATCCGAGGTGCGCGCAGGGACGGCTTGCGAAAGGGTCGAAAGTGGCTTGCGCCCCTCTAATCTGTCATTAGACAAATCGCCCTGACTGTAACTCCGGAAAGGCATCCAGGGACAGTTGGCATGGCCCAAATCTTTCACCGCAGTACGAATACGATTGCGCGGCTCAGTATTTATGGCACAGTGTTTCTCTTGCTCATTGCCGGTTACCTTGGATATACGATCAACGCCTCACCGTACATTACGGAAGTGAACCATGCCCGGCCGCAGCCGGTGCCGTTTAGTCACAAGCATCATGTTGGCGAACTTGGCCTCGACTGCCGTTATTGCCACACGACCGTTGAGGATTCCTCTTCAGCGGGCATGCCCCCCACGCAGACCTGTATGACGTGCCATTCACAGATCTGGTCCAGCAGTCCGACGCTCGAACCCGTGCGCGACAGTTACCGAGATGACCAATCCATCTCCTGGACTCGCGTCAACGCGGTACCCGATTTCGTCTACTTCAACCATAGCATCCATGTCGCCAAAGGCGTCGGCTGCACTACCTGCCACGGCCCCATCGGCGAGATGAACATCACGTGGCGGGCGCAGTCACTTTACATGCGATGGTGCCTCGATTGTCACAACGCGCCCGAAAAGTATCTACGGCCGCGGGCGCAGGTGTTCAACGCTTTCTACGAACCGCCCAGGGACCAGATCGCTCTGGGCTTGAAGCTCAAGAAGGAGTACCAGGTCCAGAACCTGACGAACTGTTCGACGTGCCATCGCTAGCAAGATTGCGCGCCGGTGACGCGGAGTAAACGAAGAGAGACCCATGGAGCCATCAGACCACAAGTCAGAGAGGCAAACGGTTCAAAAAGCTCAGGCACCGGACATCGATCTGGCGGCATTGCGCGCGGCATCTCGCGCCGGCACCGGGCCGCGATTCTGGCGGAGCCTCGATGAGTTGGCAGGCACGCCCGCGTTCGCAGAGTGCGCGGAAAACGAATTCCTTCCTGGAGCTAGCGAGGGGCCATCCCCTCTTAACCGCCGCGAGATACTGAAGCTCATGGCGGCATCGGCGGCGTTGGCCGGACTGACCGGCTGCACGAAACTACCAACGCAACAAATTGTTCCATATGTCCGCCAGCCGGAAGACGTCCTCGCCGGCGATGCCCTTTTCTACGCGACATCCATAACGCTGGGCGGCGTTGCGTCGGGAATTCTCGTGGAAAGTCACATGGGGCGACCCACCAAGATCGAGGGAAATGCCGACCATCCAGCGAGTTTGGGCGCGACCGATGCGTTCGCGCAGGCCGCGATGCTGTCGCTCTACGACCCCGATCGTTCGCAGACTGTGGTTCACGACGGGCGTATCGGAAGCTGGGAGGAATTCCAGCGCCAACTGGCGATGGCACTGGAAGAACAAAAAGCAAAAAATGGCGCCGGATTGCGCATTCTGACCGAGACCATCACTTCGCCGTCACTCGCCGTGGAGATCCAGAAATTGCTCTCTACATTTCCCGATGCCCGGTGGCATCAGTACGAATCGGCGGGTCGCGATGCCGTGCGCGAAGGCTCGAAGCTGGCCTTCGGCGAATACATGAACACGGTGTATCGCATAGACCGCGCGCAGGTCATCCTTGCGCTCGACGCGGATTTTCTTTGCACCGGCCCGGGAAGCGTCCGTTATGCGCGAGAGTTTGCGCAAAACCGGCGCCCCGATAACCCCAGCGGCTCCATGAACCGGCTCTACGTCGTTGAAGCGACGCCGACAAACACCGGGGCAAAGGCCGATCACCGCATGGCCTTGCGTGCAGGGGAGATCGAAGGCTTTACGCGCGCCCTGGCGCAGCAACTAGGGATTTCCGCCGGAGTCGGGCAGCCCATCTCGTCACACCTGCCTGCCGCATGGATCTCCACCTTGGCGCGGGACCTTCAGCAGCATATGGGCACTTCTCTGGTGGTGCCGGGCGATCAGCAACCCCCCGTTGTGCATGCGCTGGCGCACGCGATCAATCAGCGACTGGGGAACTTCGACAAGACGGTGTATTTCACGGCGCCCTTCGAAGCGAGTCCCTCGAATGAATGGCAATCGATCAACGAACTGGCGATTGATTTGCGCGCCGGCCAGGTCGACGTTTTCATCATCCTGAGCTGCAATCCCGCATACGATGCCCCGGCCAATCTCGGCATGGGGGACCTTGTGCCGCGCGTACCGTTCAGCGCGCGACTGGGACTTTATGAAGACGAAACTTCCGCGTTGTGTCACTGGCACATCCCGCAGACTCATTTTCTGGAGGAATGGGGGGATGCGAAGGCCTTCGATGGCACCGTTTCACTCATCCAACCCCTGATTGCGCCGCTCTACGACGGCAAATCAGCTTACGAATTGGTTGCGCTGCTAAACGGTGAGCCCGGGAAATTGAATCACGACATCGTGCGCGACTACTGGAGGACCCAGACATCGGGTGTGCAGCAGTCCGGAACATTGAAATCCAACGAAACCCGTGGCGATGTGCAACAACCCGTACAGGACCCCTTCGACGCGTTCTGGAAGAGGACGCTGCACGACGGGCTGATGGCCGGTACCGCTTCACTATCGACGCCAGTGTCTCTTCGAACGGGCTTCGCCTCCTCGCCCCAGCCGCCGGCCTCAGGACTCGAGATTATCTTTCGGCCTGATCCAACGATATGGGACGGACGATTCGCAAACAACGGCTGGCTGCAAGAGTTGCCTAAGCCGCTTACAAAACTAACCTGGGACAGTGTGGCCATGTTTAGCCCGGAAACCGCGCAGCGGCTGGAGCTGCAGAACGAAGACACCGTAGAGCTGAAGTACGAGGGCCGCACGATTCTGGCGCCGGTTTGGGTAATGCCAGGCCATGCAAACGAAAGCGTGACCGCCTTTCTCGGTTATGGCCGCAGGCGTTCCGGTCGCGTGGGCACAGGAGTAGGCTTCGATGCAGGTTGGATTCGTCCCCTCAATACGCAATGGTTTGGCTCGGGCCTCGCGGTACGCAAAACCGGAGCGCGCTGGGCACTGGCGGAAACACAACACCATAGCAGTATGGAGGGGCGCGACTTGGTGCGAGTCGCAACGCTCGAGGAGTATCGGAAGGACCCGACCTTCGCCCAAAAGGATGTGGTGACGAATCCCCTGTCGATGTACCCGGCCGTAAAATACGAAGGCTATCAATGGGGCATGGCGGTCAATCTGAACACCTGCACGGGTTGCAATGCATGCGTGATCGCTTGCCAGGCGGAAAACAACATCGCCGTCGTCGGAAAAGACGAGGTCCTTCGAGGGCGCGAAATGCACTGGATCCGCATCGACCGCTATTACGAAGGCGGTCTCGACGATCCCAATACCTACTACGAGCCGGTGCTGTGCATGCAGTGTGAAAACGCGCCTTGCGAAGTGGTCTGCCCCGTGGGAGCAACCGTACACAGCTCCGAAGGCCTGAACGAAATGGTTTATAACCGCTGCGTGGGCACACGCTACTGCTCCAACAACTGCCCGTACAAAGTGAGGCGATTTAATTTTGAACTGTTTTCGGACTGGACCACGGCCAGCTTATACGGCTTGCGCAATCCCAATGTAACGGTCCGCAGCCGCGGGGTAATGGAGAAATGCACGTACTGCGTGCAGCGCATCAATAAGGTGAAAATCGAGGCCGAAAAACAGAATCGCACGGTTCGTGACGGTGAAATTGTTACGGCGTGCCAGCAGGCCTGTCCTTCCGAAGCGCTGGTTTTCGGAAACATAGCCGATGCGAACAGCCGCGTCTCCAAGCTGAAAGCTCAGACGCTGAATTACGCGCTGCTCGAGGAGCTGAACACCCGCCCGCGGACCACCTATCAGGCGCGGCTACAGAACCCTAATCCGGAAATGCCCACGGCGCTTACGTGAGGGAATGGAGAGGAGAGCTTGACACAAGACAATGAGCAATCCAGCTGCAGATAATTCTCCCGATCCAGTTGCCCAAGCGCTCACGGGGCCGATCATCGGGCCGGGCTATAACTACGCTTCCGTCACCGACAAAATCAGCGCCATCGTGCTCAACCGGCGTACACCGAAGTGGTGGGTGCTGGGGTTTGCGGTCACATTCACGCTGGTAATGATGCTGCTGGTCGCGCTGACCTACCTGTTCACGGTGGGCGTGGGTATCTGGGGGATTAACATCCCAGTCGCCTGGGGCTTTGCGATCGTCAACTTTGTCTGGTGGATCGGCATCGGACACGCCGGCACGCTCATTTCAGCGATTTTGCTGCTCCTGCGTCAGCAATGGCGCACCTCAATCAACCGGTTTGCCGAAGCGATGACGCTTTTTGCCGTGGCGTGCGCGGGCCTGTTTCCGATACTCCACCTGGGCCGTCCGTGGCTGTTCTATTGGCTGCTGCCCTATCCAGATACGATGAAGCTCTGGCCGCAATTCCGCAGCCCTCTGGTGTGGGACTGCTTTGCCGTATCGACCTATGCGACGGTGTCGCTGCTTTTCTGGTACGTGGGGTTGGTTCCAGACCTGGCTACCTTGCGAGACCGCTCACAGAATCGCGTCGCCAAGATCATTTACGGCATTCTGTCGATGGGCTGGCGCGGATCGGCAGTGCACTGGTATCGGCACGAGACGGCCTCCCTGCTGCTCGCAGGATTGGCCACCCCGTTGGTCGTTTCCGTCCATACGATTGTCAGCCTAGATTTTTCTTTCGGACTGGTCCCCGGCTGGCACTCCACCATTTTTCCTCCTTATTTTGTCGCCGGCGCTGTGTTTCAAGGCTTCGCCATGGTGCTGACTCTGGCGATTCCCGTGCGCAAACTGTTTCACCTGGAGGATTTCATCACCACACGGCATCTCGACAACATGGGCAAGGTCATGCTCGCAACCGGACTGATTGTCGCCTTCGGATATATGTCGGAGACCTTTATCGCGTGGTACAGCGCGAACATCTACGAACGCTACATGACCTTGAACCGAATGTTCGGGCCTTACGCGGTCGTGTTCTGGGGCGTTATTGCATGCAACATTCTGGCGCCGCAGTTCTTGTGGAGCCGCAAGATCCGCGTGAATGCAGGCGCTCTATTTGTGATCGCCATGGCAATCAACATTGGGATGTGGCTGGAACGATTCATGATTATTGTCGGAAGCCTGAGCCGCGATTTTATGCCTTCGGCCTGGGGCATGTACTACCCCACGCGGTGGGATTTATTCACCTTTTTCGGCAGCGTGGGGCTATTTCTTACATTGCTCTTATTGTTCATCCGCTCCTTGCCCCTCATTTCGATATTTGAGATGAGGGAACTGGTGAACGAGGAAGCATCGCAACCGTCCGGCGGCGAGGCCTAGAACTCGATGCCCGCGAACCGCATTTACGGATTGATGGCGGAATTCGGCACCGCCGAGGAATTGCTGGGGGCGGCACGACGCACCCATGAGGCTGGTTACGTTCGCGTGGATGCGTTCTCCCCCTTTCCGATCGAGGGCCTCGCGGAAGCCATCGGGTTCCGCCATACGCGATTGCCGCTGGTCGTTCTACTCGGCGGGATGCTCGGCTGCGGGACGGGATATTTTCTGCAATATTATGCGGCGGCGATCAGCTACCCGATCAATGTCGGCGGGCGTCCGCTCAATAGCTGGCCGGCATTCATCCCGATCACGTTTGAGCTGACCATTTTATTCGCCGCGCTATCCGCGGTCGTGGGAATGCTGGTGATGGACGGCCTGCCGACGCCGTACCACCCCGTGTTCAATGTGCCGCGATTCGCTCTGGCGTCGCGAGACCGCTTCTTTCTTTGCATCAAAGCCCGCGACTTGAGATTCAATTTACTGAGCACGCGGGAGTTTCTAGAGACGCTGCATCCACGCGAGGTGAACACGGTTGATGTCTAGCCCCGCTCGCGCGTCCCGGAGAAGTCCCGGCTGGCCAATCGCCGTGTGCGCATGCGCAACGTTGCTCCTGGCCGGTTGCCGCCGCGACATGCAGGTGCAACCGCGCTACAACCCGTATGATGCGAGCACTTTCTTTGCGGACGGCCGGTCGGAGCGCCAACCCGTTCCAGGAACGGTGGCGCGCAGCGACATCGTCGAGGGACCGGAAGAAATGGTGGAAACGGGGGAACTCGGCGGCCGGGAAATCGATGCATTTCCATTTCCCATCACGCGCGCCATTCTCGATCGCGGGCGCGAGCGGTTCAATATTTTTTGCACGCCGTGTCACGGATTGGCCGGGGATGGAGACGGCATGATCGTGCAGCGCGGATTCCAGCGACCGCCTTCCTATCACATCGAGCGCCTGCGCAATGCGCCGGTAGGACATTTCTTCAGCGTGATTACCAATGGCTTTGGCGCAATGTACCCTTACGGCTACCGTATATCGCCGCGCGACCGCTGGGCGATCATCGCCTATATCCGGGCGCTCCAATTGAGCCGCCAAGCGACGATCGAAGATGTGCCGGAAGCAGAACGCCCAAAGCTATTGACGGAATCGCCATGACAGCGGTTGTGAACGACCTGCCGAACTTCGAGCGATTGCCCGCGCGTTGCGCACTGGCCGGAGCAGCTTTACTGATCGTGTGTCTGGCGTGCGCAATTCATGATTTCAACGATTTTTACCGGGCCTACCTGATTGCTTTTCTATTCTGGATCGGTGTCACGCTCGGATGCTTGGCTTTGCTGATGCTGCAGCATCTGACCGGCGGAAGATGGGCGCTGATCATCCGGCGTATCCTTGAGGCCGGGACGCGCGCGCTTCCGGTGATGGCGGTTGCAGCGCTGCCCATCCTCGGAGGCATGCCCTCGCTCTACACCTGGGCGCAGCGCGGTCAGGCCGATCCTATCATCCTGGCAAAGCGCGCGTATTTGAACCCGACATTTTTCACGGGACGGATGGTCTTCTACTTCGCCTGTTGGCTCGCGCTGGCGCATTTTCTAAACAAATGGTCTCGCGAAGAAGACCGCGAGGGGAATCTGCCGTTGTGGATGCGCATGGAATCATTGAGCGGAGGCGGATTGGTCCTCTTGGGCTTCACGCTAAACTTTGCGG